>Ga0111153_1006_pt1 | contig 137876 bp, 122 predicted proteins | sample DeeMarSeWOR28_12_FD_80255 | JGI IMG/M metagenome (GOLD analysis project Ga0111153, IMG submission 80255) | Gammaproteobacteria bacterium SG8_31 | reverse complement strand
TCCGCTTCGTAATCGCGGTGCTTCAGGGGCACCTTGTCGAAAAAGCGGGTGAACCCGCCCTCGACAACCCGGTTCGGGTGCAGCCGGAAGTACAAGAGGACGGCCTTTTTCAGCCACTCGTTGACCTGCCAGCACCCGGCCGCCGGCTCCGCCACCCGGGCCCGGCCGCCGTCCAGCAGTTCGATGCACCGGTCCACCGCGTCCCGCACCTGGGGAGGCGCCCAGTCTGGCGTGTAATCGGCCCGTGCCTCCCACGCCTGGTCGATGATTTTTCGCAAGTCATCCATGGTCAGCTCCCGTCCCGGATGGTCTGGCAGAAGTCCCGGATTCGGTCAGCTGCCTCGACGCATTCCCGGGTGGTGGCGACCAGGGATATCCGGACCCGACCCAGGCCGGGATCCCCGTCAGCCGTCGGCCTCGACAGGTAGCGACCCGGCAGCACCGTCACATTCCGTGTCGCGAACAGATCGCGCGCAAAGATCTCGTCGTCGATGGGGGTCCGTGCCCAGAGATAGAACGCGGCCGCCGGTCGGGCCACGGGCAAGACACCGTCCAGTATCGGCAGGACCGCGTCGAATTTCTCCTGGTACAGACGTCGGCTGGCCGTCACGTGGGCCTCATCCTGCCATGCAGGGATGCTGGCCAGCTGCACCGGCAACGGAACAGCGCAGCCGTGATAGGTCCGGTAAAGACGGAAACCCGACATGATTCGGGCATCGCCACAGACGAATCCGGATCGCAGACCGGGCACGCTGGAACGTTTTGACAGGCTGTGGAAAACTGCGCAGCGCTCCAGGCCCGTCCGGCCAAGGTTTCTGCAAACCTCCAGCAGACCGGTGGGCGGCGCGGACTCGTCCAGGTAGATGTCCGAGTAGCACTCATCCGAGGCCACCACGAAATCGTGACGGTCCGCCAGCTCGATGGCCCGGGCCAGGAAATCGGCATCCAGCACCGCGCCGGTCGGGTTACCGGGGCTGCACAGGAAAAGAATGGCGCAGCGATCCCACTCCCCGGGGCTGACAGCATCCAGGTCCGGGAGATATCCGTTTTCTTCCAGGGTGTTCAGATACACGGGTTCGGCGCCGGCGAGCAGCGCCGCGCCCTCGTAGATCTGATAGAAGGGGTTGGGCATCATGACGGTCTGATCCGCAGAGGGATCGACGACGGCCTGGACAAAGGAAAACAGGCCTTCCCGGGTACCGTTCACCGGCAGGATCATCGTGGCCGGATCGATCATGGACGCCGGCAGCCGGAATCGCCGTCTCAGCCAGTCGGCGACGGCAGCCCGGAGTTCGTCCAGTCCCAGGGCGACCGGATAGGTGCCGAGCGTACCCAGCGCGGCGGTCAATGCCTCGCCGACGAACGCGGGCGGAGCGTGTTTCGGTTCGCCGATCGACAGGGGGATATGGTGAATCTCCGCCGGTGGCTGGAGGCCGGACTTCAGAGTCGCCAACCGTTCGAAGGGATAGGCGTGAAGGCGATCTAAAAGGGGGTTCACGACGGCCGGTCCTCCCGGGGGGTTACTGATTCTGATCCAGGGCGGCTTGCAGCTCGTCCCGGAGCCGGTCGCAGGACGCTTCTTCCAGCGGGCGCCCCCCTGCGTCACTGATGCAGAAGACGTCTTCCGCCCGTTCGCCGATGGTCATGATTCTGGCGGTATGTATGGCCACGTTGGCGCTCAAGAGCACTTTCCCCACCTCGGACAACAGGCCGGGCCTGTCGCCGGCAATCAACTCCATGAGGCTGCGGCCGCGGGGATCCCGGCTGAATGTAATGCGCGTCGGCGTCGAAAACATCCGCACCTGGCGCGGCGCCTGCCGGGTCACTTCCATGGGCTTGTCGTCCGGCGCGGTCATCACTTTTCCGACGGCCCGCTCGATCTGCCGGATCCGTTGCGGATCATCGATGGGTGTTCCATCGTTTTCCAGCACCAGATACGTGTCCAGGCTGTGGCCGTCGGCGGTCGGCGTTATGGCGGCGTTGACGATGTTCAGGCCCAGTTCGTCCAAAACCGCGGTCAGCCGGGCAAAGTTCCGCTGAGCATATTCCGTGTAGACGAGGATCGCCGTGCCACCCCGCGCGGTTTCCTGATTGACCGAGACCAGGGCGGAGGCGGACGGGCCGCCGTGCTTGATCAGCTGCTCCGTGTGCCAGGCGATCTCTTCCGGCGTGTGCCGCAGGAAATATTCCTCGGTCAGGTGCTGCCAGGCCTTTTGCGTCTTGCGCTTGCGAATGCGCCGGGTCTTGAGAAGGGCCAGCGCGGCCGCCTGGGTTTCCTCGATCAGTTCCTCCTTGTCGATCGGGTTTTCAAGGCCCCGCCGCAGCGCCCGCTTGGAGGCTTCATAGAATTCATCGAACAGGGAGGATTTCCATGAGTTCCACAGCTTCGGATTGGTGCCTCGGAGGTCGGCTACGGAGAGCAGATAAAGATAGTCCAGATGGGTCTGATCGCCCACCAGGCGCGCGAAGTCGCTCACCACGTCAGGGTCTTTGATGTCCTTTTTCTGGGCGGTAATGGAGAACACCAGATGATGACGAACCAGCCAGGCGACCAGCCTGGCGTCGTAGCGGGACAGGCCCTGCTCCAGGCAGAAAGCTTCGGCGTCCACAGCGCCCATCTCGGAGTGGTCTCCGCCGCGTCCCTTGGCAATGTCGTGGAAGAGACCAGCCAGGTAGATCAGCTCCGGCTTCGGCAGCGCCTGCATGATCCGACTCAGGGCGGGAAACTCGTGATCGAACCGCGGCAGGGCCAGCCGCCGGAGGTTGCTGACCACGAACAGGGTATGGGCATCCACGGTGTAGGCGTGGAAAAGGTCGTACTGCATCCGTCCGACGATGCGCCCGAATGCCGGGAGGTAGCGACCCAGTATGCCGTAGCGATTCATCCGCCTGAGTTCGTGGGTCACGCCCTGGGGAGCGCCGATGATTTCCAGGAACAGGCGGTGGTTGCGCGGATTCTGCCGGAATTCCTCGTCGATAAGATAACGGGCCTTGCGAACCAGGCGGATGGTGCCCGCGCTCACGCCGCGAAGGTCCGGGTTTTCCTGGATGACCTTGAAGATCTCGAGCAGTGCGGAGGGATCCCTTTCGAAAACCTCCGGATGGGTGACCTCCAGGAACCCGTTGCGTACCTGGAACTTGCTGTTCACCGGTTCCGGGGTGGCTTCCGGGTCGAGCAGAATCGCCTCCTGGAAAAGCTGCAACAGCATTTCGTTCAGGCGGCTCAGCTCCATCACGGTCCGGTAGTACTTCTGCATGAACTGCTCGACCGCCAGGGTGTAGGTGGCGTCCTCGTAACCGAACATGCGGGCCAGATTGATCTGGTGATCGAACAACAGCCGATCCTCGCGACGACCCGTGATCGTGTGCAGCGCCCAGCGGATGCGCCACAGGAAAGCCTGCCCGGCAAGCAGCTTGCGATACTCGTAGTCGGTGAGGAAGCCTTGCTGGGCAAGCTGGTGAAAGCTGGAGGCGCCGAAATGCCGCTTGGCTACCCAGCCGACCATCTGAATATCCCGCAGGCCCCCGGGGCTTCCCTTGACGTTGGGCTCGAGGTTGTAGGCCGTGTCGTGGTAACGGTGGTGGCGTTCCGTCTGTTCCCGAAGCTTGGCCTCGAAAAAGTCCCGGGTGTTCCATAGGTGATCCGGGCCGACGGCTTCCTCCATGAGGCGAAAGAGCGACGGCGGACCCTGCAGCAGACGCGCCTCCATCAACGTCGTGGCGACCGTGATGTCAGTGCCCGCCTGGGATTCGCAATCGGCGACGGTGCGCACACTGTGACCCACTTCCAGACCGATGTCCCAGAGGAACGTCAGAAAGTGCTCCACCGGCTCCTGCCAGCCCTCGTCGGTCTCCTCCGGCAGTAACACCATGATGTCGATGTCGGAGCAGGGATGGAGCTCGCCGCGACCGTAACCACCCACGGCGACCAGGGCCAGGGAATCCGCGTGGTCGCCGACGTGCAGCCGCCAGGCGCGGGACAGGACACTATCCACCAGCCGTGCCCGGTCTCTCACCAGGTGCTCGACCGCCTCGTCCTGCTCGAATCGCGCATTGAGCTGCTGGGCGCCTTCGGAAAGGGCCTTTCGGAAGCTCTCGACCGAGGAGGGCGTGGCGTCCTCCAGTGCATCCAGGTGTGGGAACGCGGCCGGTGTCAACATGGCATTCAAGGCGTCAGATCTCTCCGGAAGCGCCCAGGGTCAGTACCTCGTAGCCGTCTTCCGTGACCAGGATGGTGTGCTCCCACTGGGCGGAAAGGGAGTGATCCTTGGTAACCACCGTCCAGCCGTCGGGCAACAGCCTGACGTGTCGCCGGCCGGCGTTGACCATGGGCTCTATAGTAAAAGTCATCCCGGCTTTCAGCGCGATGCCGGTGCCCGGACGTCCATAATGCAGCACCTGGGGGTCCTCGTGGAACTCCCGGCCGATGCCGTGGCCGCAATATTCGCGAACCACGGAGCAATGATGTGACTCCACGTATTGTTGAATCGCGTGGCCGATGTCGCCAAGGCGCGCGCCGGGCCGCACCATCTCGATACCGCGTCTCATCGCCTGGTGGGATACAGCCGACACCCGCTCGGCCGCGACTTTCGGCTTGCCGACGAAAAACATCCGGCTGGTGTCCCCGTGGAAGCCGTCCTTGATCACGGTGATGTCGATATTGAGACAGTCGCCGTTCTTGAGCTGGCGGTTCCCCGGGATACCGTGACAGACCACGTGGTTGACCGATGTACAGATCGATTTCGGAAACCCGCGGTAATTGAGAGGCGCCGGGATGGCGTGCTGTTTACCGACGATATATTCGTGGCAAATGGCATCGAGTTCGTCGGTGGTGACGCCGGGCTGGACGTGCTCGCCGATCATGTCGAGCACTTCCGCCGCCAGCCGGCCAGCGGTCCTCATACGATCCTGTTCTTCGGGTGTCTTGATGGTCACTGTCATGTCTGGGCGATCAGAGGTCCGTCATGCCCGCGGCATGCCTTTGCGCAATTGGTTGATTTTAAAAGTCCGGGGAGATTGTTCAGAAAGGTCCGGTATGGTATAAAGCGCGCTCTTTTTTCGCAATAAACCACACATGCACCGACACGTTCGGACGGGTGCCCGGCTTGATCGGGTCTCCGAGCGGGGTGCATGGAGGCTCAACCCGAGGTAACAACATGGCTAACGTTTCCATGCGCCAGATGCTGGAGGCGGGGGTGCACTTTGGGCACCAGACCCGCTTTTGGGATCCGAAGATGGCCCCCTATATCTTCGGCGAGCGCAACAAGATTCATATCATCAACCTGGAAAAGACCCTGCCTCTGTATAACGAGGCGGCGGAATTTGTCCGCAAAGTGGTCGCGGACGGTGGCCGTGTGCTGTTCGTCGGCACCAAGCGAGCGGCCCGCGACTGTATGCTCCGCGAGGCAGAGCGGTGCGGGATGCCCCACGTCACCTACCGGTGGCTGGGCGGCATGCTGACCAATTTCAAGACTGTCAAGCAATCCATCAAGCGGCTCAAGGACCTGGAGGCACAAGCCGAGGACGGCAGCTTCGAGGCACTCAACAAGAAGGAGGTCCTCAACCTCCGGCGCGAGATGGAAAAGCTGGAAAGAAGCCTGGGCGGAATCAAGAACATGGGAGCACTGCCGGACGTGCTCTTCATCGTTGACGTCGGTCACGAGAAGATCGCTCTGGCGGAAGCGCGAAAGCTCGGCATCCCTGTGGTTGGCGTTGTAGACACCAACTGCTCGCCCAACGACGTGGATTACGTGGTGCCCGGTAACGACGACTCGATGCGCGCCATCGAGCTTTACGTCACCGGCATCGCCGAGGCAGTGCTGGAAGGTAAGGCCAGCGTGCCTTCGGTGGTCGAGAGCACCGACGAGTTCGTCGAGCTGGACGCGACCGGCAAACCCACCGAGGAAGCCAAGACCGGTCGAAAGAAGAAATCCACCGCCAAAAAGAAGGCCACCACGCGCAAGAAGGCCGTCGTGAAGAAGGCCGAAAAGCCCGCGGCGGAGGTGCCTGAGGCCGAGGAGGCCGCGGTTGAGACGCCTCCGGCCGAGAAGGCCGCGGCCGAGGCGCCCGCTGCCGGGTCCGAGGCGGCCGAGAAGGCGGAGGCCGAAGTCGAGAAGCCGAAGGCTGAGAAAGCCAAAGCCGAGAAGCCGAAGGTAAAGGCGAAGAAGGTCGCAACCGACGAGCCGGAGACCGGCGAGGCCCCGGCGAAAGAACCTGAAGCCGAAAAAGCCGACGAGGACGGAACGAAGTCTGCCGGGTCGGCGACCGCCTGACGATCGCGCGCGGCCGACCGGGATGGATTTCCGGCTCGCGCCTTATCTCGAGAGCGGCCCCGCACCGGGGCCGCTCGACTTTCAAGATTTATCGAGGACATGGACATGAGTATTTCCGCAGCTCTCGTAAAGCAGCTCCGGGATCGAACCGGCGCGGGCATGATGGAGTGCAAGAAGGCGCTCGTTGAAACCGGCGGTGATCTGGAGGCCGCCGTGGAGCTGATGCGCAAGACGGGCCTGGCGAAGGCCGACAAGAAAGCGGGCAGGGTCGCCGCCGAGGGGCTGGTCAGGATCGCCGTCTCCGACGACGGGCGTCGGGCCGCCATCGTCGAGGTCAACTGCGAAACGGACTTTGTCGCCGGGGGTGACGAGTTCGGTAACTTTGCGCAGGCCATCGCCGATCGTGCTCTGGAGCACGCCCCCACTGACATGGACGCACTGCTGGCCCTGGACCTGGATGGCGCGAGCATCGAGGAGACCCGGCGCGGGCTGATTGCCAGAATCGGTGAAAACATGACCGTCCGGCGGTTCCAGCTGCTCCAGTCCGAGGGGATGATCGCCTCCTACATTCACGGTAACCGTATCGGTGTCGTCGTTTGCATGACCGGCGGCGACGCAGACCTGGCCAAGGATATCGCCATGCATGTGGCCGCCAGCAGCCCCATGTGTGTGTCCGAGAAAGATGTGCCCCCGGAGACGCTTGCCAAAGAAAGGGAAATCCTGATCGAGCAGGCCCGTCACGAGGGCAAGCCCGACGCGATTGTGGAAAAAATGGTTGAGGGACGTGTGCGGAAGTACCTGGCGGGGATCACCCTGGTAGGACAGCCGTTCGTCAAGGACCCGGACCTCACCGTAGGCAAGCTGCTGTCACAGCACAGCGCCCAGGTCAGCGGGTTCGTGCGCTTCGAGGTGGGTGAAGGAATCGAGAAAAAGAGCGAGAATTTCGCCCAGGAAGTGATGTCCCAGGTGCAGGGCGCCTGACATCTAACGGATACCGGATTTGAGGTACACTACCTTTGAGAGCCCCGCCTCTGCAGCGGGGTTCTTTTTGAGCCAGACAATCAGGCGGGTGTCATGAACAGGAAAGGTCGAGTTCCCAAGCGAATCCTGCTCAAACTGAGCGGCGAGGCCCTTCTGGGCGGGATGGATTATGGTATCGATCCGGCCACCCTGACCCGAATCGCTTCCGAGCTCCGGGACGTGCGCGAGATGGGTATCCAGGTGGCCGTCGTGATCGGCGGCGGCAACATCTTCCGTGGCGCCGGTCTGGCAGAGGGCGGTATCGACCGGGTCACCGGGGATCACATGGGCATGCTGGCCACCGTGATGAACTCACTGGCCATGCAGGACGCGCTGGAGAAGCTGGGCGTCCACGCACGCGTCATGTCTGCGATCAAGATCAACGAGGTCTGTGAGGACTACATTCGACGCCGTGCCATACGGCATCTGGAGAAAAGCCGCGTTGTGCTGCTGGCCGCCGGTACCGGCAACCCGTTTTTTACCACCGACACGGCGGCCAGTCTCCGCGCCATCGAAATCGGCGCCGATCTCCTTCTGAAGGCCACCAAAGTCAGCGGCGTGTTCACTGCGGATCCTGTGAAAAAGCCGGATGCCCGCCGCTATTCCAGCCTATCCTATGATCAGGTTCTGGCGGACAAACTCGCGGTGATGGACGCCACGGCTGTCGTGATGTGCCGGGAAAACGATCTGCCGCTGAGAGTGTTCAATGTTCACAACAAGGGTGACCTGCTGCGCATAGTCAACGGCGAGGATCTGGGAACCCTCGTCACCAAAGAAGCGGAGTCCCGGGAAGCCTGAAGCAGACAGGGGGCAGCACATGCTCAAGGAAATCATCAAGGACGCGGATGTCCGCATGGACAAGAGTGTCGCGGCTTTCAAGGATGAACTGAACAAGATCCGCACCGGACGCGCCCACACGAGCCTTCTCGACCACATCACCGTGGAGTACTACGGATCGGAAGTGCCGCTGAACCAAGTGGCCAGTGTCGGTGTCGAGGATGCGCGGACCCTCACCGTCGCCCCCTGGGAAAAGCAGATGGTCTCCGTGGTGGAAAAGGCGATCATGTCCAGCGATCTCGGTCTGAATCCGGCGACCGCAGGCATGGTCATCCGGGTGCCGCTGCCGCCATTGACCGAGGAACGCCGTCGGGACCTCGTCAAGGTTGTCCGTCACGAGGCCGAGCTGGCCCGTGTCGCCATCCGGAACATCCGCCGCGATGCGATCCACCACGCCAAGGAACTCCTCAAGGAAAAGGAGATCACCGAGGACGAGGAGCACCGCTCGGAGGATGAGATTCAGGCGCTCACCGACAAGCACGTTGCGGCGGTCGACGAAATCTTGGCCGCCAAGGAAGGCGAGCTGATGGAAGTCTGACGGGGCGCTCCGGGCTGATGCCTTCCCCAACTCGAGACACTGTGCCCGCAGACACGCCGGCGCACGTGGCGGTCGTCATGGATGGTAACGGACGCTGGGCCCGCTCGCGCGGCATGCCACGGGCGGCCGGCCATCGCGCCGGCGTGAAGACCGCCCGGGCCATTGTGGAATCATGCGGAGAGCGCGGGATTAGAACCCTGACCCTGTTCGCATTCAGCACGGAAAACTGGCGCAGGCCGCCCTCCGAGGTCGGCGCCCTGATGAAACTCATGATCGAGGCGCTCGACAGGGAAGTGGAAGAGCTCGCCCAGCGCGGTGTCAGGCTGCGTTTCATCGGCGATCGGGCACAATTGTCCGGGACCATTCGAGGGCGAATGGAACAGGCGGAAGCCCGCACCGCTGGCAATGATCAGATGAACCTGATGATCGCGCTTGCCTACGGCGGGCGCTGGGACATTCTCCAGGCGGCCCGCACGCTTGCCATAGAGGTGCGGGAGGGCAAATTGGATCCCGAGGACATCGATGAGCATGCACTTGAGAGTCGCATGAGTCTGGCCGGATTGCCGGACCCGGACCTGCTTATTCGCACCGGCGGGGAGTCACGCATCAGCAATTTTCTGCTCTGGAACCTGGCCTACTCGGAACTCTATTTCACGGATCGGTTGTGGCCGGACTTCGGCGCGTCGGACCTCGACGACGCACTGGCCTTCTATGCCAGTCGTGAACGCCGATTCGGCCGCACGCCCGGTCAGGCGAGGCCGGCCTGACATGATTCGGCAGCGTCTCATCACGGCCCTGGTGCTGGCGGCAGCATTGCTGCTGGTTCTGTTCGTGATACCACCGACAGCCGCCAGTGTCGTTTTGGCGTTGTTCGTGTGTGTCGGCGTCTGGGAATGGTCCCATCTGGCCGGACTCCAGCGCGCTGCCAAACAAACGGCGTTTATTGTCGCGGCGCTGGCATGGGGCTTGGCGGCGCTGGCGCTGGCCGGCCGAGGTGCTTTGCCGTTTCTACAGTGGCTGGACGTGGCGGTCTGGATCGTCGCGCTCTACTGGATGCTGAGATTTCCCGTGCCGGTACCATCGGCGTTCGCCGTCGGTTCCGGCCTGCTGGTGTTGCCCCTGGGCTGGCTGTTTCTCGCTCTTCTGCTCATCGAGTGGGGGCCGGCCTGGGCGCTTTTCCTTTTCCTGCTGGTGGCCGGGGCCGACGTGGGCGCCTTCTTCGCCGGTCGATCCTTTGGTCGTAACAAGCTGGCGCCCAGGGTCAGTCCCGGCAAGACCTGGGAAGGCGTCGCGGGCGGCCTGGCCTGTGCGGCGATAGTGGCGTTACTGGGTGCCTTATGGTTCGATCTGCCGATCGCGCCCGCAGTGGCCTTGGGCGCCGGCGTCGCCGGATTCTCAATCCTTGGCGATCTCACCGTCAGCATGCTGAAGCGCAATGTGGGTCTCAAAGACAGCGGTGCCATCTTCCCCGGCCACGGCGGCGTGCTGGATCGGATCGACAGCCTGCTGGCGGCAATTCCGCTGTACATGATCGGTTTCGGGTGGATCTCCGGCACGTGACCTCCGGTATCGTCATACTTGGCTCCACCGGAAGCGTCGGTATCAGTACGCTGGATGTCGTTCGACGCAACCCGGAGCGCTTTCGGGTCGACGCATTGACGGCCAATACCAGCGTGCGCGAACTGGTGGCCCAGTGCGCGGAGTTCGGCCCCAGACTCGCCGTGATGGCAGACGAGGCCGCTGCGGCTGAACTCGACAGGTCACTGCGCGCAGTCGGTCTGACGACCGAGGTAGCTGCAGGCGAAACAGGATTAAAGGCCGCGGCCGCACTCCCGGGAGCGGACACGGTGGTGGCGGCCATCGTCGGTGCCGCGGGCCTTCTGCCGACCCTGGAGGCCGCGCGGGCTGGCAAGCGACTGTTGCTCGCCAACAAGGAGTCCGCCGTGATGGCCGGTCGTCTCCTGATGAGGGCCGTGCGGGAACACGGTGCGACCCTGATACCGATCGACAGCGAACACAATGCCGTTTTCCAATGCCTTCCCGGTGGCGAAGCCCGTTCGGACTCGGGCGTCACGGGAATCCTGCTGACCGCATCGGGCGGACCCTTCCTGGACCTGCCGCTGGACAGGTTTGCGGTCATCACCCCAGAGCAGGCCTGCAATCATCCCAACTGGGACATGGGCCGCAAGATTTCCGTGGACTCGGCGACCATGATGAACAAGGGGCTCGAGATCATCGAGGCCTGCCTGCTGTTCGACATTGCCGTAGATCAGGTCGAGGTCGTGATCCATCCCCAGAGCATCATTCACTCCCTGGTCCAGTATCGGGACGGTTCGGTCCTTGCGCAGCTCGGAAATCCGGACATGCGCACGCCTATCGCCCACGCGTTGGCCTGGCCCGAACGAATCGATTCGGGGGTTGACCGCCTGGATCTTTTTGCGGTTGCTCGGCTCGATTTCCGCCCACCCGAAAGCCGCAGATTTCCATGCCTGCGCCTGGCAGTGGACGCGGCCCGAGCCGGTGGCGCCCAGCCTGTCTGGCTGAACGCGGCCAACGAGGTGGCAGTGCAGGCATTCCTCGACCGGAGGATTCCTTTTTCGGCCATCTCCGCGCTTATCGACACAGTTCTGGCAAAATGTGCGGATTCGGCTCCCGTTTCCCTGGACGAAATCCTTCAGGTCGACCGGGAAGCCCGGGCGCTCGCCGGGGAGAAAATGGCTCGCTACGCACTCTAAAACGCCTATGTCTGAAGTACTCACATCCATTATCGCGTTCGTCGTTGCCCTGGGACTGCTGGTGGCCGTGCACGAATACGGTCACTTCTACGTGGCCCGGCGCCTCGGCGTGAAGGTGCTGCGGTTTTGCATTGGATTCGGCAAGCCGATCTGGAGCAAGGTCGCGGGTCGCGACAGCGTGGAGTACGCGGTCGCGGCCATACCTCTGGGTGGATACGTCAAGCTTCTGGACGAGCGGGAAGGGCCCGTCCCCGAGGCTGATCTGCCCAGGGCGTTCACCCGCCAGACGCCGTCGCGACGCATCGCCATCCTGGCCGCGGGCCCGGCATTCAATTTCATTTTCGCGGTGGCCGCCTACTGGCTCATGTTCGTGACCGGCGTGACCGCCATGAAGCCGCTGATCGGCGAAGTGATGCCCGATTCTCTGGCGTCCGCCGCCGGGCTGAGGGCCGGTGACCAGATAGTCAGCGTTGCCGGAAGGGAAACGCGGACAATGATGGACGCCCAGCTGGCCATGGTGTCCGAGCTCGCATCCAGCGGTCGGGTACCGATGAGGGTTGCGGGCGAGGGTGGCGGGCAACGGCAAGTGGAACTCGTGATCGACGGCCAGCGCAGTGAGTTTACCGAGGACCTTGGCGCGCTGTGGTCCCGACTCGGCATGCAGCCCTGGCGGCCGTTGCTGCCACCTGTATTGGGTGACATATCCCCGGACGGGACGGCCGCCGCATCCGGTTTGTCACCGGGGGACGTGATTCTTCTGGCGGACGGCGAGCCGGTGCGCGACTGGACCAGCTGGGTCGATTACGTTCGACAGCGGCCGGGGCAGGCAGTCGAGGTGGTGGTCGAAAGGGACGGGGCGCGTGTGCCCCTGTCACTGGCCATTGGCAGGGTGGAGACGGACGAGGGCGTCATCGGCCGGATCGGCGCGGGTGTCAGGGTTCCCGAGGGTCTTTTCGACAACGCCGTGACCCGGCAGCAGTACGGGCCTTTCGCGGCCGTCGGTCAGGCGGCCGCCAAAACCTGGGAGATGTCCTCTGTCACGGTCAGCCTTCTCTTCAGGATGCTGACCGGGGACGTGTCGCCGCGGAACATCAGCGGTCCCATCAACATCGCCCAGGCCGCCGGTTACACCGCCAGCGCCGGGCTGGCAGCTTTCCTGAATTTTCTGGCCGTTGTGAGTATCAGCCTGGGGATCCTCAATCTGCTGCCCATCCCCATGCTGGACGGCGGTCAGATCGCCTATCAGGTGGCCGAGGTGGTCAAGGGGAGCCCGGTGTCCGAGAGGGCTCAGCTCATCGGACAACAGGTTGGGATCGTGCTCCTGCTGCTACTGATGAGTTTCGCTTTCTATAACGATATCGTACGGCTGGCCGGCTGACGGACACGCTGTAGACTGGTCGGCTTCGCCGGCCAGGCCGCCGCCCAGGGCGTGTTCGTGGTGCGGGACATGCGCGTGGAAGGGCTGCAGCGGATCGCCGAGGGCACGGTATACAACTATCTGCCCATCAGCATCGGGGACACGATCGACTCGGTGCGCATCGAAGAAGCGATGCGGGCACTGTATGGCACCGGCCTGTTCCAGGACATTGAATTTCGTCGCACCAGCGGCACGCTCGTGATTGCGGTCAAAGAGCGGCCGTCGATCAAATCCTTCACGATCACCGGCAACAAGGACATCGAGACGGAAGATCTTGAGGAGTCGTTGCGAGGCGTGGGCCTGGCCACCGGCAAAACCTTCAATCGCTCGGTGCTCGAGAACGTGCGCCAGGTACTGACCGAGCAGTACTACAGCCAGGGGAAGTACAGCGTCATTATCGACGCGGACGTGGAGGAAGAGGAGGACAATACGGTCAGCATCGCCATCAACATCCAGATCAATGTGGTCGGAAATTCGGCTTTCGATGACGAGGAACTGCTCGATGCCTTCCAGCTGAAGACGCCGAACTGGCTGTCCTTTTACAGACAGGACGACCGATACGCCCGCGAAACGCTGCTCGGCGACCTGGAGACCCTGCGTTCCTTCTACATGGATCGGGGTTATGCGGCGTTCGAGATCGTCTCGACACAGGTGGCCATTTCCCCGGATCGGCAGAATATTTACATCACGGTGAACATCGCGGAAGGGGAGCCATTCATCGTGACAGACATCAAGCTGGCCGGAGACCTGGTGGTTCCCGAACAGCAGCTCCAGGCCCTTGTCCTGGCCAAGCCAGGCCAGACCTTTTCCCGCCGGCTCCTGACCCAGACCGCGGACCTGATCAGCTATCGGCTGGGCGAGGAGGGTTATGCCTTCGCGCGCGTCGAGCCGGTGCCCGACGTGGACGTCGAGAACAACGAAGTCTCGGTGACGTTTTACGTGGATCCGGGCAAGCGCGCCTACGTAAGGAGGATTTCGTTTTCCGGCGTATCGGCTATTCAGGATCAGGTTCTGCGGCGTGAAATGCGCCAGATGGAGGGGGCCTTCCTCTCCAACCGTGCCGTGGAAAGATCGGAACAACGCATCCGGCGACTTCCTTTTATTGAGGAAGTGGAGATGGAAACGACGCCCGTCACCGGGAGCGATGACCTGGTCGACGTGGATTTCACCATCACCGAGGGTCAGCCCGGATCCTTCGGTGGCGGGCTTGGTTACTCTGCCTCCCAGGGCGTGCTGCTGAACGGCAATTTCGTTCACACGAACTTTCTCGGCACAGGCAACCGAATCGAGGCCGACATCAACACCAGTGAGTACATCACGGTCTACAGGACGCTTTACACCAATCCGTACGTGACGCCCAACGGGGTGTCGAGAACCGTATCCTTGTCTTACCGGGACGTCACCCAGTTCACCAGCGGCGCCTCCGATTTCGACACCCAGACCTGGACGCTCGGCACCGAATACGGGTATCCCATTTCCGAATATTCGAGGATTCGCTTCGGGGTCGCCCTGGCGGACACCGAACTCTCTGCCGGTAACGGCAGCTCGCTGCAGGCGCGTGAATGGGTGGGCCGAAACGGTAACCCGTCCCTGGAGATTATCGAACTGGCTAACGGCGATGAGGTCATTTTTACCAAGTCGGATTTCTACAGCTACGAACTGCTCGCCGGCTGGGTATACGACAGCAGGAACCGCGCCATGTTCGCCGACCGGGGCGCGCGCCAGTCGCTGGCTTTTTCCGTCACCGGGCCGGGCAGCGAAGTCCAGTATTTCACCAGCCGCTTCAATTACGTGAAGTACTGGCCCATCAGGGGCCAGTGGGCCCTAAAGCTGGCTGGAGACTGGGCCTACGCCCAGGAACTGGGTGACACCACGGCCACGCCCCCCTACAAGCGGTATTTCGGCGGCGGCCCGAGCAGCGTGAGGGGTTTCAAGGAAGGCCGGCTCGGCCCACGGGACAGCCTGGGTAACCCCTACGGTGGTAACGTGCTGGTGGCCAACCAGCTGGAACTCGTGGTGCCGATTCCGGAGCAATGGCAAAACAAGGCCCGCGTCAGTTTTTTCCTGGATTCCGGTAATGTATTCTCCACCGACGCTACCTCATTCTTCGAGCTTGACGACGAAGGTAATGTCTACAAAGCGGATTACGATTTCAAAATTGACGATATGCGATATTCCACGGGTATCGCCGCGGAGTGGCTGTCACCTCTCGGTGTATTCCGATTCAGCTACGGTTTCCCACTGAACGACGAAGAAACGGATGAAACAGAGAATTTCCAATTCTCTATCGGCTCCGCGTTCTGAACAGACAACTGAATTGATAAGGATGAAAAAAACCATGAAGGCTTATCGGCTGGTGTTGCATGTGGCGCTGCTCGCAGCCATGCTCCTGGGCGGTACCGCCGCCTGGGGACAGGGCATCAAGGTTGGGGTGGTCAATTTCGCCCGCCTGCTCGAGGAGGCGCCGCAGTCCCAGGCTTCCCAGCGTATTCTCACTGAGGAGTTTTCTCCTCGGGAGCGGGAGATTCGTAACCAGGAGCAGCAGTTCAAGCAGATGGAGGAGCGGCTGACCCAGGGCGAGGGGTTCATGGGTGAAGAAGAGCGGCAGCAGCTGGAACGCGACGCTCGCGATCTTCAACGGGAAATCAACCGGGCCAAATCCGAGTTCAACGAGGACCTGAGTCTTCGACGCAACGAGGAGCTCGGCAAACTGCAGAGAATGCTCATCGGTGAAGTTCAGGCTTACGGCAGGGCCCAGAGTTTCGACATCCTGATCAGTGAGGCCGTGGGTGTGGTCTACGCCAGCACCGCGGTGGACATCACCGACAGCATTCTCGAGGTTCTCAAATCGAGGTACAGCGCCCAGGGCGGCAGTAACTAAGGGCGGCGACCTGTTGTGTCCGTCACCCTGGGCGATCTGGCACGGCGGTTCGGCTGCGCATTGCGGGGCGAGTCCGAGACGCACATAGACGGGGTTGCCACCCTTGCCAATGCGGGGCCGGGTGAAATCAGCTTTCTGGCCAATTCCGCTTACCGCAAATTCCTCGCGGATACCCGTGCCGCGGCTGTCATCCTGTCACCGGCCGATGCGGACCACTGCCCTGTACCGGCGCTCGTCGCCGAGAATCCTTATCTGCTCTACGCCCGGGTCGCGGCTGTGCTGAATCCGCCGAGACCGTTCGAGGTGGGTGTCAGCGAACGAGCCGTCGTCGACGCTGAAGCGTCCGTGTCCCCGACCGCCTGGGTCGGTCCGGGCTGCGTCATCGAGGCCGGTGCGCGGGTGGCGGACGACAGCTTCCTCGGACCGGCGTGCATCGTGGGCAGGAACGCTATCGTGGGCCGGGGCTGTCGCCTGGTGGCCCGGGTGACTCTGTGCGAAGGCGTTCAGGTTGGAAACAGAGTAGTGATCCATCCGGGGGCGGTGCTCGGCGCGGACGGCTTCGGGATCGCCAAAGACGGGGAACAATGGATCAAGGTACCTCAGGTCGGCGCTGTGCGTGTCGGCGATGACGTGGAAATAGGCGCCAATACCACGATCGACAGAGGCGCCATCGAGGACACCGTGATCGAGTCGGGTGTGAAGCTCGACAACCAGATCCAGATCGGCCACAACGTCAGGATTGGCGAACATACGGTGGTTGCGGGTTGCGTGGGAATATCCGGCAGCACCCGGATCGGTCGGCGATGCATGATTGCCGGAGCAACGGGTATCGGCGGGCATCTCGAGATTGCCGACGATGTGGTGCTCCTGGCTGCCAGCGTTGTGACGCGTTCGATTCCGAAGGCGGGGGTCTACGGAAGTGCCTTGATGCATGACGACGCCAGGGCCTGGCGGCGGAACAGCGCCCGATTCAGGCAACTGGACGACATGGCCAAGAAGCTCAGACAGCTGGAGCGGCGGGTGGCCGCCCTCGACGGAGAAACGGAGAAATCGCATGACTGACTTTTCCTCGCTAGATACAGATCGGGTCATGGAGTTCCTGCCACACCGTTTCCCCTTTCTGCTGGTGGATCGCGTGCTCGCGTGCGAGCCCGGAAAAAGCCTCAGGGCTCTCAAGAACGTGACGGTGAACGAGCCTTTTTTCCCAGGCCACTTTCCGGGTCGGCCGGTGATGCCCGGGGTCCTGATCCTGGAGGCACTGGCGCAGGCCTGTGGGATCCTTGCCTTCATCACCGCTGACGAGAAACCGAACGAAGACACTGGTGTGTACTTCGTGGGGATCGACCGGGCCCGATTCCGGCGACCGGTGGTGCCCGGAGACCAGCTGATCCTGGAGATCGATTTCGACCGCCGGATTCGCGACATCTGGCGTTTTGACGCGCGCGCCACCGTTGAGGGGCAGGTGGCGGCGGACGCGCGCCTGATGGTCGCTACAAAAGGCAAGGATTCGTGATTCATGCCACCGCCATCGTCGACCCGGGCGCGGAGCTCGGCAGTGACGTGGAGGTGGGGCCCTATGCGGTGATCGGGTCGGGGGTGCGGATCGGTGATGGCACCCGTGTCGGCGCACATGCGGTTATTACGGGGGCCACGTCCATCGGCCGGGACAATCGGATCTTCCAGTTCGCTTCCATCGGCGAGGAACCGCAGGACAAGAAGTATGGCGGCGAGCCCACCGGCCTGGTCATCGGCGACCGGAACACGATCCGTGAATTCTGTACCGTGAACCGGGGTACGGCACAGGACAAGGGTGTTACCCGCGTGGGAGACGACAACTGGATCATGGCCTATGTCCACATCGCACACGATTGCCAGGTTGGCAATGGCAACGTCATGGCTAACAACACGACCCTGGCGGGCCATGTCCAGGTGGGAGATTTTTCGATCCTGGGGGGGTTTTCGGGTGCCCACCAATTTTGCCAGATCGGCTCCTACGCCTTTCTGGGGATGTACAGCGGTATCACCCGGGATGTGCCGGCGTATTGCATGGTCTCCGGTCGGCCGGCTGTGCCGAAGGGAGTGAATGCGGAAGGACTGCGTCGGCACGGGTTTACCGTCGAACAGATCCGGAATATCCGTCGTGCCTACCGCATACTGTATCGCTCGGGTCTGAAACTGGAGGAGGCCGTGGCAGAGATAGAGTCTGCGGCCGCCGAACAGCCCGAGCTGCAGGCCTTTGTCGCTTCAATCCGGGCATCGACCCGGAGCATCGTCCGCTGATTGCGGAGCCGGAATCACTCGCCATGACATTGCGCATCGGGCTGGTCGCAGGGGAAGCCTCCGGTGACCAGCTGGGGGTCGGACTGATGCGGGCGATCGCCCGCCAGCGACCCGACACCCGTTTCGCCGGTATCGGTGGGCCGCAGATGACGGCCGCCGGTCTGGATGCCTGGTGGCCGGCGGAGAGATTGTCGGTGATGGGCTTGGCGGAAGTCATTCGACATCTCCCCGGATTGCTGAGCCTCCGGGGAAAATTGCGGGACCGTTTCGTATCCTGGCGCCCCGACGTCGTCGTGGGCATAGACTCGCCTGACTTCAACCTCGGCCTGGAAATAGGCCTGCGAAAGCGCGGGATCAAGACGGTCCATTATGTGAGTCCGTCGGTGTGGGCCTGGCGCCCACGCCGTGTCCGTAAGGTCCGCCGGGCGACCGATACGGTGATGTGCCTGTTGCCCTTCGAAACGGCGCCCTACCGGGATGTCGGTGTCAGGGCCGTATTCGTCGGGCACCCGCTGGCGGACAGGCTGCCGGAGAAACCGGATCGGCTGGCCGCCCGGAGAGCGCTGGGTGTCGATCCCTCAGCCACTGTCGTGGCGGTGCTTCCCGGTAGCCGGGCCGGGGAACTAAATCGGCTCGGTGACGTTTTTGCCGGCGCGCTGGCCTGGCTTTCGCGACGACGCCCCGACCTCCGGTTCCTGGCTCCGATGGCCAGCGAGGCCCTGGGCCGTCAATTCGCAGACCGCCTGGCGTCGCGCGGTGGCGGCGCGCCGGTAACGCGGGTGGCGGGCCGTTCTCACGAGGTGATGACCGCATCAGACGTGGTCCTCACGGCGTCGGGGACCGCCACCCTCGAGGCCGGCTTGATCAAGCGGCCAATGGTTGTAGCCTATCGGGTGGCGCCGCTGACCGAGTGGCTGCTCAGGGGACTCCGGATGCTTCAGATCGATCGTTTTGCCTTGCCGAATCTGCTGGCCGGACAGGATCTTGTCCCCGAATTCCTGCAGGACGCGGTGACACCGGAGGCGCTGGGCTCGGCGGTTCTCCGGTGGCTGGACGATGCCCCGGCGCGCGAGCGCCTTGAGCGGGAGCTGGCGCGCCTCCACGACCTGCTCCGTCGCAACGCAGACGAGCGCGCTGCCGAAACGGTACTGGCGATTTGCGGTGCCGGGAGCGCAAAAGCGTGACCGGCGAGATCAGGCAAGCCGGTCTGCCCCTTTTTGCACAGCGTCGGGTCGTCGGTGTGGATGAGGCAGGCAGGGGGCCACTGGCCGGGCCCGTGGTGGCTGCAGCCGTGATCCTCGCCCCGGGCTCGCTGCTGCCGGGCCTGACCGATTCCAAGCTGCTGTCAGAGAGAAACAGGCTGCGCCTGGCCGCGCGGATTCGCGAGGTCGCCATTGGCTGTGCCATAGCGTGGGCCGATCCTGCCGAGATTGACGGTCTGAACATCCTTAACGCAACCATGCTCGCCATGCGTCGCGCCGTGGAGCGCCTGACCGTGCACCCGGCCCATGTCATGGTCGACGGCAATCGATGCCCCCGTCTGCCTTGCACGGTGGAGGCGGTCGTGGGGGGCGACGCCACTGTGCCGGCCATCAGCGCCGCCTCGGTGCTGGCCAAGGTGACCCGGGACGCCATGATGGTGAGACTGGACGCGATCTATCCGGGTTATGGTTTCTCCGCCCATAAGGGGTATCCGACCCGTGCCCATGTGGCTCGTCTTCGCGCCCTCGGGCCCACGCCGATTCATCGGCGGTCGTTCCGGCCGGTCTCGGAACTGCTGGGGGCAGCGTGAAGCGCACGTTTGTACATCTGGGACTGCACACCGAATACTCACTGGCAGACAGCGTCGTCAGAATCAAACCCCTGATGCAGGCGGTGAGAGACGCGGGCATGCCTGCGGTCGCGCTCACCGACCAGAGCAATCTGTTCGCGATGGTGCGTTTTTACAGGGCGGCCCTTGCGGCAGGCATCAAACCGATCGTGGGCGCCGATGTTTGGGTAAACGAGGGGGAGGATACGCTGCCTTCCCGGTTGCGGCTGCTCTGCCGGAATCGAGAGGGATACCGGAATCTCTGCGAACTCCTCAGCGACGGATTCAGGGATGCACGGATCCATGGTCGTCCCGTCATTCGTCGTGAACGGTTACGTGACGGTCTTGCGGAGGGGTTGCTCGCACTTTCAGGCGGACCGGAGGGCGATGTAGGCAGGGCGCTCGCCGCCGGCAAGGAGAAGGAGGCCAAGGCGGCACTCAAGGTTTGGAATCGACTTTTTCCGAAGTGCTTTTATGTCGAGGTCTCCCGGATCGGCCGCGATGCCGAGGAGAAGTACATCGATGCGGCCGTACGACTGGCAGCGGCGGCGCGTGTCCCGCTGGTGGCGACCAACGATGTACGTTTTCTCGATTCCGAGGATTTCGAGGCGCACGAGGCCCGCGTGTGCATCCACCAGGGACATACGCTGGACGACCCGGGTCGTCCGCGGCTGTATACCTCCGAGCAATATCTCAAGAGCCCGGAGGAGATGTGGACGCTGTTCGAAGACCTGCCGGAGGCCGTGGAAAATGCGGTAGAGATTGGTCGGCGCTGCAATCTGCGGCTGACCTTCGGCGACAGCGTACTGCCGGAGTTTCCGGTCCCGGAGGGTATGACCGCGGAGTCCTATCTGCGCAAGCTCGCGGCTGAGCGCCTGGATGAACGTCTGCCGCGGCTGCTGCAAGAGGCCGGGGCCGATGAAGCCACGGGCCAGGCGTACCGTGAGCGGCTCGCCATCGAGCTGGACGTCATCTGCGGAATGGGTTTTCCCGGCTATTTTCTGATTGTCGCCGACTTTATCCGCTGGGCCAGGGAGAACGGCATACCGGTCGGTCCCGGACGTGGGTCCGGCGCCGGTTCTCTGGTCGCCTTCGTCCTCGGGATCACCGACCTGGACCCGCTGCGTTACGAACTGCTTTTCGAGCGATTTCTGAACCCGGAGCGGGTCTCCATGCCGGACTTCGATATCGACTTCTGCATGGAAGGGCGGGACCGGGTGATCGACTACGTGGCCAGCCGTTACGGTCGGGAAAGCGTGTCCCAGATCATCACCTTCGGGACCATGGCGGCCCGGGCGGTGGTGCGTGACGTCGGCCGTATTCTCGGTCATCCCTTCGGCTTCGTGGACCGGATCGCCAAGCTGATCCCGTTCGAAATCGGCATGACGCTCGAGAAGGCGCTTGCCCAGGACGAGGAGTTGAAGCGGGCCTACGAGGCGGAGGAAGAGGTTCGGGCCATCATCGACCTGGCCAGGCGGCTGGAGGGTTTGGCGAGGAATGCGGGTAAGCACGCCGGTGGCGTGGTGATTGCGCCCGGGCCCCTCACCGAGTACACGCCCCTTTACTTCGAAGAAGCCGGCGGCAGCCCGGTGACCCAGTTCGACAAGGACGACGTGGAATCGGTGGGCCTGGTGAAATTCGATTTCCTGGGCCTGAGGACTCTGACCATCATCGACCGGGCGGTGGGGACGGTGAACCGTCTCAGAGGCTCGGAAGGCCGGGAGCCGATCGAGATCGGCGACATTCCCCTGGACGACCCGGATACCTTCGGGTTACTGAAAAGCTGCGCCACGACGGCGGTCTTCCAGCTCGAATCGCGGGGCATGAAGGACCTCATAAAGCGGCTTCAGCCGGATTGCTTCGACGATATTGTTGCCCTGGTGGCCCTGTTCAGGCCCGGCCCCCTCCAGTCCGGGATGGTGGACGATTTCATCAGTCGCAAGCACGGTCGGAATCAGGGACCGATCGACTATTTTCACCCCGAGCTGGAACCGATCCTCAAGCCCACCTATGGCGTGATCCTGTACCAGGAGCAGGTCATGCAGATTGCCCAGGTGCTGGCCGGCTATACCCTGGGCGCTGCCGACCTCCTGCGGCGCGCCATGGGTAAGAAAAAGCCCGAGGAAATGGCCAAGCAGCGCAGCATCTTCGTGGATGGCGCCAAGGCGCGGGGGGTGGACGAGGGCACCGCCACGTACATCTTCGACCTCATGGAGAAGTTTGCCGGCTACGGGTTCAACAAGAGTCATTCGGCTGCCTACGCCATGCTGTCCTACCAGACTGCATGGCTGAAAGCCCACTATCCTTCAGCGTTCATGGCCGCCGTCATGTCGGCCGATATGGACCATACGGACAAGGTGGTCACGCTGGTGGACGAGTGCACCCGCATGGGCCTGAAAGTTGCGCCCCCCGACGTGACATCGTCCATGTACGCGTTCAGCGTTTCCGGACCCGACTCACTGCGCTACGGTCTGGGGGCTATCAAGGGTGTCGGCCAGTCGGCCGTCCAGTCCGTTATCGACGAGCGAGACGCCGCGGGCCCCTACCGCGATCTGATGGACTTCTGCGCGCGTGTGGACCTGCAGAAGGCCAACCGGCGGGTCCTCGAAGCCTTGATACGCAGCGGCGCCCTCGACGCCCTCGGGGCCAACCGGGCGACCCTGATGCAACACCTGCCCCTGGCCATCAAAAGAGCGGAACAGCACGCCCAGGCGGAGGCTGCCGGCCAGACCGATCTGTTCGGGATGCCGGCGGCGCCGGTGCCCGAGGGAGCCGAGGATGGTTTGCCCGCGGAGGTGCTGCCGGACTGGAGCGACGAAGAGCGTCTTGCCGGGGAGAAGGAAACCCTTGGCCTTTATCTCACCGGCCACCCCATCGAGGCATACGCCCAGGATCTGCCACAGCTGACGTCGGGTCGGATCGCCGAGATACTGGAAGCGGAGCCGGGAAGCCCGCCTGGGCGACGGGACGTGGTGCTCGCCGGCCTGGTTCTGCAGATGCGCCGTCGTGGTAACCGGGTGTCGCTGGTTCTCGATGATCGCAGCGGGCGAATCGAGGTCACGCTGTTCGATGACGTGTACCAGGAATGTCGCAATGTCGTCGCGCCGGATGCGGTCCTGGTCGTGGAGGGCAATCTGCGCTTCGATGATTTCATCGGCGACTGGCGCGTCACCGCCCGCAGGGTCATCGGCATCGATCAGGCGCGGGAAGAGCAGGCCTCCAGACTCCTGATCTGTTGGAACGCCAACGGCGACGAGTCGGATTTCGTCGACAAGCTGCGCGGTACCCTGCAGCCTTTCCGGCAGGGCAGGTGTCCCGTGGCCCTGATGTACCGAGGGCCGGCGGCCCACGCGCGCATTGCGCTGGGAGAGGATTGGCAGGTGCATCCAACCCAGGAACTGATCCAGCGCCTGGGCAAACTTGTCGGGGGCGACAACGTGCGGGTCGTGTACGGCCGGCGCGCCCTTGCCACGACCGGGCACGGGGGCTAACGTGATCGGGTCCGGCGGGTGCGGAAACAATCTATGGACATGAACTTCCTCGATTTCGAGCGGCCTATTGCGGAGCTCGAGGCAAAGATCGACGAGCTGCGGTTTGTCGGCGACGATTCCGTGGTCAATCTCACCGAGGAAATCGCGCGACTCGAGGCCAAGAGCGAATCGCTTACCCGAAGCATATTCGCCAACCTGAGCGCATGGCAGATCGCCCAGCTGGCCCGGCATCCCCAGCGTCCGTACTCCGCCGACTACATCGAAAAGATCTTTACCCATTTCGAGGAACTCCACGGCGACCGGGCTTTTGCCGACGATGCCGCCATCATCGGCGGCCTCGCGAGGCTCGAGGGCCAGCCGCTGGTGGTGATCGGTCAACAGAAAGGTCGCGATACGAAATCGAAGGTGCGTCACAACTTCGGCATGCCCAGGCCGGAAGGCTATCGCAAGGCCTTGCGGCTGATGAGGTTGGCGGCCCGGTTTCGTCTGCCGGTGGTGACATTTATCGATACGCCCGGTGCGTACCCAGGTGTCGGCGCCGAAGAGCGCGGGCAGAGTGAAGCCATCGCCCGAAACCTGTTCGAGATGGCGCGCCTGACCGTGCCTATTGTCAGCGTCGTCATCGGCGAGGGCGGGTCCGGGGGCGCGCTGGCCATCGGAGTGGCGGACCGGCTGGTGATGCTCCAGTACAGCATTTACTCGGTCATTTCTCCCGAGGGTTGCGCGTCGATTCTGTGGAAGAGCGCCGACCGGGCCGAAGACGCGGCGGAGGCCATGGGTATCACGGCGAATCGACTCAAGGACCTCGGCCTGGTGGACGAGGTGCTCAGGGAGCCTCTGGGCGGAGCTCACAGGGACGCGGGGGCCATGGCCGAAGTGCTGAAGAACGCCTTGATCGGTCACCTGGACGAGCTGTCGCGCTACGCGCCGGACGAACTGGTTGATGCCCGATACCGGAGGCTGATGTCGTTCGGACGCTTCAAGGAGGGCTGAGGCCCGCCCCACATGGCTTTCACTCTCGATGCCTTCGATGCGGCAATCGCCGGGGCGATTGCCCGAGGCGCATCAGGGCGCTTCGTCGTTGCCCTCAGCGGAGGGCTGGATTCCACCGTCGCCCTGCATGCACTGCTTGAAGCGGCCTCGACTGAGAGTGTCCGAGCCATCCATGTGGACCACGGCCTGCATCCGGACTCTGTTCAATGGCGGGGCCACTGCAGAAGTCTGTGTGCGGCGCTGGGCGTCCGGTTTACGGATGCCATCGTGACGGTCCGGCCACAGCAGGGCGAGAGCCCCGAGGATGCTGCCAGGCAGGCTCGGTACCGCTGCCTCGACGCCGAACTCGGCGACGGTGAAACGCTGGTGACCGGTCACCACGCGGACGATCAGCTCGAAACCATGTTGCTGCAGTTGCTCCGGGGGGCCGGCCCCGCCGGCCTGGCCGCCATGCCCGTTCTGACGACGTTCGGAAGGGGCTGGCTATGCCGTCCGCTGCTTGGCTTCCGGCGGGATGAGCTGGCCCGCTGGGCGGAGAGTCGAGAACTGGCCTGGCTCGAAGATCCCAGCAACCGGGAGGTCGGATTCGACAGAAACTTCCTGCGGCACGAGGTCCTCCCGCCCCTGCGACGCCGCTGGCCGGCGGCGGCGATGAGTGCCGTTCGCAGCGCCCGTCACTGCGGAGAAGCCCTGGAGCTCATGGAAGCCCTGGCGGATGCCGATCTCATCCCGATTTCGCAAAACGGATGCCTGGACGTGGCCGGCGTCGCCGATCTGACCCCCGCCCGGCAGCGCAATCTCCTGCGGCGCTGGATGAACCGCTGCGGACTGACCATACCCGACGCCCGGCGCCTGGAATCGATCCTGAGGGACGTGATCGGCGCGCGCGGTGACGCGGAGCCGGAGGTGCGCTGGCCGGGGGGCGCGGTTCGGAGGTACCGGGGCCGGCTCCACGGACTGGACGCGGCGACCCTGGAATGCCTCGATCAGCCCCAGGTGGAGAGGTCCTGGGATGTCGACGGCGCCCTGGATCTGGGACCGGGCATGGGCCGTCTGCGGCTGGTCAGGGCGACGGGGATCGGTATTGCTGCGCGCTGGCTGGAAGCGGGCCCATTGCAGGTCCGGAGGCGCGCCGGCGGCGAGAAAATCCGGCTGGCGGGGCGAACCGGCCGCCGCTCCCTGAAAAAACTTCTGCAGGAGGCCGGCGTACCGCCCTGGTGGCGGGCGCATATCCCGATTGTTTGGCAGGGCAGCCAGCTCCTGAGTGTGGGCGATCTCTGGTACGCGGCGGAGGCCAGCGACGAGGGTCCGCATGCATGGCAGGTCATCTGGGAAGATCGACCTGAATTCTCATGATTTGATTGTGGCTCACCCGCCGTTCTGGTAAGTTGTAATCCCGTCTTGTTACGGCGCTTGCGCGCTCCCTCTTGAAGGCGGTGCTCCTCAAATGACCCGTTTCATATTCGTCACCGGCGGCGTGGTCTCTTCACTTGGAAAGGGCATCACGGCCGCGTCCCTGGGCGCAATACTGGAGGCCCGCGGACTCAAGGTCAGCATGATCAAGCTGGATCCCTATATCAACGTGGATCCGGGCACCATGAGTCCGTTCCAGCATGGCGAGGTTTTCGTCACCGAGGACGGGACCGAGACCGATCTCGATCTCGGTCACTACGAGCGCTTCGTTCGCACGACCACGTCCCGCGACAGCAATTTCACCACGGGCAGGATCTACGGAAATGTCATCGCGAAGGAGCGCCGGGGCGAGTATCTCGGGGCGACCGTGCAGGTGATTCCCCACATTACCGACGAGATCAAGAACAGCGTGATCGCCGGCGCCGGCGACGCCGATGTCTGCCTGGTGGAGATCGGCGGTACCGTGGGCGATATCGAATCGCTGCCGTTCATGGAGGCGATTCGGCAGATGGGCACGGAACTGGGGCGAGAACGGGTCGTCTATGTTCATCTGACCCTGGTTCCGTACATCGCCACGTCGAAGGAGATCAAGACCAAGCCCACCCAGCATTCGGTCAAGGAGCTGCGTTCCATCGGTATCCAGCCGGACGTGCTGGTATGTCGTGTCGATCGCCCGCTGCCGGAGGAACAGCGGCGCAAGATCGCGCTGTTCACCAACGTGCAGGAGCCGGCCGTGATTGCCGCGGTCGACGCGGACGATCTGTACAAGATCCCCCTGATGCTCAACGAGCAGGGCCTGGACGACATCATCGTCAACAAGCTCGCCCTGGACGTGCCGCCGGCGAATCTTGGCGAATGGCGCCGTGTCGTGGAAGCCCGTGAGCACCCGGAGGCGGAGGTCGACGTAGCCATGGTGGGCAAGTACGTGGATTTGCAGGATGCCTACATTTCCTTGAACGAGGCCCTGAAGCATGCCGGCATCCACACCCGCACCAAAGTGAATATCCGTTTCGTCGACTCGGAGGAGCTGGAGCGGGACGGGACGGAACGCCTTGCCGGAATGGATGCCATTCTGGTGCCCGGGGGCTTTGGCGAACGCGGCATCGAGGGCAAGATCGCGGCGGCCGGATTCGCCAGGGAGCATCGCGTGCCCTACCTCGGGATCTGCCTCGGGCTTCAGGTGGCGGTGATCGAATTCGCGCGAAACGTGGCGGGCCTGGGCGGGGCCCACAGTACCGAGTTCGACCGGGCCACGCCCCATCCCGTGATTGCATTGATCACGGAATGGCAGGACCGCACCGGCGCCATAGAGGAGCGGGACGAGAACTCCGATCTTGGCGGGACCATGCGGCTGGGCGGCCAGGAGTGCCGACTCACTCCGGACAGCCTGGCTCACCGCACCTACGGCCAGGCAAAGATCGTCGAAAGGCACCGCCACCGATATGAATTCAATAACGCCTACCGGGAGATCCTGGAGAAGGCCGGCCTGGTCTTCTCCGGATGGTCGCTGGACGAGCTGGCCGAAATGATCGAATTGCCCGGTCATCCCTGGTTCCTGGCCTGCCAGTTCCACCCGGAATTCACGTCCAACCCGCGGGACGGTCACCCCCTGTTCACTGGCTTCATACAGGCGGCCCGAGCCCATGCGGAACAGCACCTGCCGGAGGCAGCGCGAGCATGAAAATCGCTGATTTCCAAGTCGGCCTGGACAAGCCGTTTTTCCTGATCGCCGGCCCCTGCGTGATCGAGAGTCGTGAACTCGCTTTCGAGACGGCCGGCCGGCTCAAGGAAATCACGGGGCGGCTCGGCATACCGTTCGTATACAAGTCTTCCTTTGACAAGGCCAATCGATCGTCCCTCGGCAGCTATCGCGGTCCGGGAGCGGAGGAGGGGCTTGCCATCCTCGGCGATGTGCGCAGGGACGTCGGCGTACCGGTGCTGACGGATGTCCACGAGGACACGGCTATGGACGAGGTCGCCGCCGTGGTCGATGTTCTGCAGACCCCGGCTTTCCTCTGCCGTCAGACCAACTTCATCCTGAAGGTCGCCCGGACGCACAAGCCGGTGAACATCAAGAAGGGACAGTTCCTGTCGCCCTGGGAGATGGGCAACGTGGTCGACAAGGCCCGCTCCACCGGCAACGACAAGATCATGGTCTGCGAGCGCGGCTTCAGTTTCGGTTACAACAACCTGGTTTCGGACATGCGCTCGCTGGCCGTGATGCGGGCCACCGGCGCACCCGTGGTCTTCGACGCCACGCATTCCGTTCAGTTGCCAGGTGGCCAGGGTTCGGCATCCGGAGGACAAAGGGAATTCGTTCCTGTTCTGGCCCGGGCTGCGGTCGCCGTCGGGGTCTCCGGCCTTTTCATGGAGACCCATCCGGACCCGGACAAGGCGCTGAGCGATGGTCCGAATGCCTGGCCGCTGGACAAGATCGAGTCCCTGCTTTCCACGCTCATGGAACTCGACAGTACCGTCAAGGCCCGACCCTTCGACGAAGCCGGTCTCGAGGGCTGAGATATCGCGCGGGCGGGGCAGCCCGCAGGTCCGGACGCTGGTGCCGTCCGGGCGCAGAACATCTACAGGAGAGCATTGCGATGCCGAAAATTGCCGAGATACGCGCCAGAGAGATCATCGATTCCCGTGGTAATCCGACGGTTGAAGCCGACGTCATTCTGGAGGACGGGCATTTTGGTCGCGCCGGCGTACCCTCGGGGGCATCGACGGGCAGCCGGGAGGCCGTCGAACTGCGTGACGGCGATGGTGCCCGTTACGGTGGCAAGGGTGTTCGCGGCGCCGTGGCGAACGTTAACGGGGAGATTCGCAACGTCGTACTCGGTATGGATGCGGAAGATCAGGGGGGCCTGGATCGCCGCCTGATCGAGCTCGACGGCACGGACAACAAGGGTCGCCTGGGTGCCAACGCGATCCTGGCCGTGTCACTGGCGAATGCCAAGGCGGCGGCGGCCGCAGCGGGCCAGTCTCTCTTCCGCTATCTCGGTGACGGTGACGAGTTCACGATGCCGGTGCCGATGATGAACATCATAAACGGCGGCGAACATGCTGATAATTCGGTGGATATTCAGGAGTTCATGATCCTGCCGGTGGGTGCCCCGAGCTTTTCAGAGGCCCTTCGTTACGGTGCGGAAGTGTTCCATTCCCTGAAGAAAGTGCTGCACGATCGGGGGCTGTCGACTGCGGTCGGTGACGAAGGCGGATTCGCCCCGGACCTGCCATCGAACGAGGCTGCCTTCGAGACCATTCTGGAGGCCGTGGACCGGGCCGGTTACCGTATCGGCGAGGACATCCTCCTGGGCATGGACGTTGCCAGTTCTGAGTTCTATTCCGACGGCGTATACAACCTGGCTTCGGAAGACCGGCAGTTCGATTCCGCCGGATTCTGCGAGTACCTGGAGGGCCTGGTGTCTCGTTATCCCATCGTCTCCATCGAAGACGGCATGTCCGAAGGGGACTGGGACGGCTGGCGGATGCTGAGCGAGCGGCTGAGAGACCGAATCCAGCTCGTGGGCGATGACCTGTTCGTGACCAACACCCGCATTCTTGCCGAGGGCATCCACCAGCGCATCGCAAATTCGATTCTCATCAAGGTCAACCAGATCGGCACGCTCACCGAAACGCTCGAGGCGATCCGCATGGCGACGGATGCGGGTTACAGTTCGGTCGTTTCGCACCGCTCCGGGGAAACCGAGGACGCGACGATCGCCGATGTGGCCGTGGGCACCTCCGCCACCCAGATCAAGACCGGTTCCATGTCGCGATCGGACCGAATCGCCAAGTACAACCAGCTCCTTCGAATCGAGGAGGAACTCGGCGAGCGAGCGCAATATCCGGGGCGCGATGCATTCCCGGTAAACGCCTGATCTGGCCGTGCCCGTGTCCGACCCGGGGCGGAATCGGTTCGTCGCTTCGTGATGCGACCTTTGCTGATTCTGCTCGCTGCCCTGCTGGTATTCCTTCAGTACCGCTTGTGGATCTCCGAGGACGGCTGGCGCGAGGTGTGGGGACTGCGCGAGGCGATACGTGCGCAGGCGGAGGAAAATACGCAGCTGGAGGAGCGCAACGCGCAGCTTGAGGCCGAGGTCAGCGACCTGAAGCAGGGTCTCGAGGCCGCCGAGGAAATCGCCCGGACCGACCTGGGGATGATCGGCCCGAATGAAACCCTGTATCAGATTGCCGCCCCCCGCGACGATACCGAAGTGGCGGATCAATGACGTTCGTGCCCGGTCCCTTCTGGGTGGTGATCCCCGCGGCGGGATCCGGCGTCCGGTTCGGCGGTGACAGACCGAAACAGTACCTGCCCCTGGCCGGTCGCACGGTGATCGAGTGGGCGATCCGGCCTTTCCTCGCACGGCGGGACATCGACGGAATTGCCGTCGTGTTGTCGCCATCGGACACTCACTGGCAGGCGCTGGATCGGCTTCAGGACCCTGTCTTCACCGTGAAGGGAGGCGCCGAGCGAGCCCGCTCCGTGTTGAACGGACTCCTGGCCGTCAGCGAGCGGGCCGATCCGGCCGACTGGGTTCTCGTGCATGATGCGGCGCGACCCTGCCTGACGGACGAGGACCTGGACCGATTGCTGGCCGCTGTAGGACCCGAGGATGCCGGGGGGCTGCTGGCCGTGCCCGCCGAGGATACGCTCAAGCGGGCGGAAGGCGGCCTGGTAGAGAGCACGGTCGACAGGCGCTCGATCTGGCGGGCTCTGACGCCGCAGATGTTTCGCCTCGGCGCCCTCATCCAGGCCTTGCAGGCGGCGCTTGCCTCGGGCGCGACCGTCACCGATGAATCCTCGGCCATGGAGCAGGCCGGCGCCCGACCGAGACTTGTTCCCGGTCGCGGGGATAATATCAAGGTGACGCGGCCGGAGGATCTTCCGCTGGCCGAGTTCATCCTGGCGCAGGCGGGGCTCGTGTAATGCGCATCGGCAATGGGTTCGACGTCCATGCATTCGGCGAGGGCGACTATGTGACGCTCGGCGGGGTGCGGATCCCGTATCACCGGGGCCTGAGCGCCCACTCCGACGGTGACGTGGCATTGCACGCGCTCTGCGACGCCCTTCTGGGCGCTATCGCCGAGGGGGATATCGGGCTCCATTTTCCGGATTCCGATCCACGCTGGTCGGGGGCGGATAGCCGAATCTTCCTGCGCCACGTCACGGGGATGGTTCACGATCGAGGGTTCGGGGTGGCCAATGCGGACGTGACAGTGATTGCCCAGTCGCCCCGATTGAGGCCTTTCATCGACGACATGCGGGTCAACATCGCCGCCGATCTCCAGATCGATTCCAGCCAGATCAACGTCAAGGCGACCACCACCGAGGGGCTGGGTTTCTCGGGCCGCGCGGAGGGCATCGCGGCTTTTGCTGTGGTCCTGCTGCTGGCCCGGTGAGTGCGGCCGGTCCGATCGGCACACCTGCGGCGGCCGTTCCGTCCGCGCCTCGGGCTCACGGTTCCCCGGCATGCACAGGCCTGATCCGTTCCCGGCCGGAAGATTTCGCTGTAGAGGAAATCCTCGGTTTCGAGCCAGACGGGGAGGGTCCTCATACCCTTGTGCATGTTCGCAAGATCGGGGCCAATACGGATTGGGCGGCCCGACGCCTGGCCCGAGCGGCCGGCATCTCAGCGCGGGATGTGGGGTTCTGCGGGCTCAAGGATCGCTGCGCGGTGGCCACGCAGTGGTTCAGTCTTCCCGGGGCGCCCGATCTGGACAGGGAGGCACTGTCCGCGGACGGGCTGGAGATCCTCGAACGGTTTCCCCACGGTCGTAAGCTCAGACGGGGCGCCCACGCCGGCAACCGTTTCCGACTGCGGGTTCGGGAGTGCAGCGGCCATGCCGCGGACATCGAAGCGCGACTGAGAACGATCGCCTGTCGCGGGGTGCCGAACTACTTCGGTGAACAACGCTTCGGCCGTGACGGGAGCAATCTGGGACTGGCCAGGGCCATGGCCTCAGGTCGAAAGCTGGATCGGCGGAAACGGGGTTTTGCGTTGTCTGCGGCCCGTTCGGCGATCTTCAACGCCGTCCTCGCCCGCCGCGTGGTGCGGGGTGACTGGGACCGGCTGGTACCGGGCGACCTGGCGATCCTGGACGGTACCGCCAGCTGGTTTCCCGTCGATCAGGTCGATGCGGAAACCGTCGCAAGACTGGAAAGGCTCGACCTGCATCCGTCAGGGCCTCTTTGGGGCGACGGTCCGCCGCCGGTGTCCGGAGACCCGCTCAGGCTGGAACTGGAAATCGCGGCGGAGCTGCAGGATCTGGTGGCCTGCCTGGGCGGTATGCGCCTCAGGCAGGAGAGGCGGCCATTGAGGCTGTCCGTATCGGAACTCCAGTGGCAGGTTGACGATGGCGAGCTGGCGCTGGGCTTCCGCTTGCCCCGCGGTGCGTTCGCGACGACCGTGCTGGCCGAGCTGGTCGGCGCCCCGGAGAGTCCGGCGACTCAGACGCCGGGCTTGAGCAGCAGATAAATGGCGCCGGTGCCGCCGTCGACGGGACGGGCGGAGCAATATGCGAGGACTTCGTCCCGGCGCTGCAGCCATCGGCCGATACGCCGCTTGATCACCGGCCCCGACGGGCCTGACCGCAGACCCTTCCCGTGTATCACCCTGACACATCGGAAACGACGGGACAGAGACTCCGTCAGAAAGTCCACCAGAGCTTCGCGGGCCTGTTCGGCCGAAAGTCCGTGGAGATCGATTTCATCGGCGACGCTGAACTGTCCTCTCCGCAATCTGCGGAAATCGGTCATCCGGACCTGGGGGCGCCGGAACGACAGCTCGTCACCCGTGTCCAGCTCGGCTGGATCCAGCGCACCGTTGAGGCTTTCGTGCAATACCTGGGATTCGTCGTGGCGCTGGAATCGGGCCGCGGGGGCCGGTTTTTCCGCCGAGTGCTGCACCTTGTCGTGGCGCAGACGCTTGACGTCGCCAAACATTCGGCGAAAGAGATCCTTGTCATCGTCGGGCGGATGCATGTTCATTCCCCTGCTTACGGTATAGTAACTGCCAGCTTTATCCGTTCCTGTCCAGTTGTGAAAATCCTCATCAGTAACGACGACGGCTATCGGGCCGAGGGCCTGGTGTGTCTAGCCCGACACTTGCGCGCGTTTGGCGACGTCGTCGTCGTCGCGCCGGAGAGAAATCGCAGTGGCGCCAGCAACTCGCTGACCCTGGATTCGCCGCTTCGGGTCACCCGCGCGGAGGACGATGTTTACTTCGTCAACGGAACGCCCACGGATTGCGTCCACCTGGCGGTGACCGGGCTCCTGGAAGACGAACCGGACATGGTGGTATCCGGCATCAACGACGGCGCCAATCTGGGAGACGACGTCCTGTACTCCGGTACGGTGGCGGCAGCGACCGAGGGTCGATTCCTGGGACTCCCGGCAGTCGCCGTATCGCTGGTCACCCGCGGAAACGGCAACTACGAGACCGCCGCCAGGGTGGCGGCCCGGATTATCAAGCGCCTCATCGACGAGCCGTTACCCCGGGACACGATTCTCAATATCAATGTGCCGGACCTCGCCTACGAGAAGCTGGGGCCGATGCTGGCGACCCGCCTGGGTAATCGCCATCGAGCCGAACCGGTGGTGAGGGCGCGGGATCCCCGGGGGCGAGACATCTACTGGGTGGGGGCGGCGGGCCCGGAGGCGGATGCCGGCCCGGGAACAGATTTCCATGCCGTGGCCAACGGCGCGGTTTCCGTGACACCATTGCAGGTGGACCTGACCCGCCATCGGGTCATCGATGACCTGGCGCGCTGGCTTGAAGAGGACTCCAGATGATTTCTGACCGGGACAGAACCGGCATCGGCATGACTTCCGCCAGGACCCGAGAGCGACTGATCCTGCGGCTGAGGGAGGAGGGGATCGAGAGCGAGGCTGTCCTTAACCGGATCCGCGAGGTACCGCGTCATCTATTCGTCGACGAAGCCCTCTCCAGCCGCGCCTACGAGGACACGGCTCTGCCCATCGGCCATGGCCAGACGATCTCCCAGCCTTATGTGGTCGCCAAGATGACGGAAGCGGTGATTTCCGGCGGGCGGCCGGCCAAGGTTCTGGAAATCGGCACAGGCTGCGGGTATCAGACGGCCATATTGGCGGGACTGGTGGGCACCGTCTACACCATCGAGCGCGTTGGTCCCCTGCTGAGAAGGGCACGGGAACGACTGGGCACGCTTGGCATTCACAACGTACGCTTCCGCCACGGCGACGGCTGGGAGGGCTGGAAGGCCAACGCGCCCTATGACGCCATCATCGTCACCGCGGCGCCGCCCGAGACGCCCAAGGCCCTGCTGGAGCAGCTTGCTGACGGCGGGAGGCTGATCATCCCCGTCGGTCCCCGGTCCCATCAGGAGCTCCTCGAGATCCAGCGCGTCGGCCAGAAATTCGAGGAGCGCCTGCTGGGGCATGTGATCTTCGTTCCATTGCTGCCGGGCCTCGACTGATGCGTCTGTTCGGGCCCCTGTACGATCGCGTGCTGGCCTGGGCGGCCCACAAACATGCGCCCCGTTACCTGGGCGCGCTCAGCTTTGCGGAATCCTCCTTTTTCCCGGTGCCCCCGGACGTCATGCTCGCGCCCATGACGCTGGCCCGACCCGAAGCGGCCACGCGGCTGGCCCTGCTCACCACGATCGCCTCGGTTCTGGGGGGGCTCGCCGGTTATGCCATCGGTTATTTCGCCATGGACCTGGCCGAGCCCTGGATGCGCGAAGCCGGATACTGGGAGGGCTATCTGGAGGTCCGCCACTGGTTCGAACGGTGGGGTTTCTGGGCTGTGCTGGCGGCCGGGTTTTCCCCGATCCCCTATAAACTTTTCACGATTGCTGCGGGCACGTTGGCGATGTTTCTGCCGGCCTTTGTCGCCGCCTCTGTGGTCGGTCGGGGTGCGCGCTTTTTTCTTGTGGCCTATCTGGTGCGCTGGGGCGGACCCGCCGTGGAGCGACGGCTGCGGACCCACGTAGAGATTCTCGGCTGGACCTTTGTCGTCCTGCTGGCGATCGCCTATCTGCTGTTGCGGGAGTGATGACCCGCCTGAGGGCAGCCATACTGGTCCTGGCGCTGCTCGGTCTCGGCGGCTGTTCTTCCATGCTCAGCTGGGAGTCGGACACCTACGTGGTCCAGACCGGGGACACCTTGTACAAGATCGCCTGGCGGTTCGCGCTCGATTACCGGGATCTGGCGGATTGGAACAACCTCGGTTCCGGAAATCTGATTTACGCAGGTCAGTCGATCCGGCTCCGTGCTCCGGAAGGCTGGACGCGGAGCCAGAAGCCGGTCAAAAACACGCCCGGAAGTGCGCCAGCAGCGGCCAGATCAGCCAGCCCCCGGCCCAGTGCGCCGCCTCCCTCGGCGTGGCGGTGGCCAACTGAAGGAAGCGTGATCGGGAAATTTGGTCAGAGCGCTCTCGGGGGCAACGGCATCGACATTTCGGGCCGTGCGGGGCAGCCTGTTCTGGCTGCCGCCGGGGGCGAAGTGGTCTACAGCGGAAGTGGACTAATCGGTTACGGAAGGCTTATCATTGTCAAGCATAATCAGACCTATCTGAGCGCCTACGGTCACAATCGAGAGCTCCGGGTCGTCGAGGGAGACCGGGTGTCCGCGGGACAGACCATCGCTCTGATGGGAGAAGGGCCCGGTCGCAAACCGGTCCTTCACTTCGAAATCCGGCGTAATGGTAAGCCGGTCGACCCGTTGCGGTATCTGCCCGGCAGATAACAAAGACGAGCCGAAGTCCCTTGCAAACCGTTCGGGGGGACCGATGGCCAGGAAAAGGGAATTCGAGCCGGTCGGCCCGTCCGAAGACGATGCCGATGATGGCGACGCTGTCAGTGACAAAAGTGACGGCGACGATGACGACGAAGACAACGACCGTCCTTGCGACGAAGAACGCATGGCGCGGTACATCGATTCTCACCGGCGCCGCCACGAGCAACTCGACGCGACTCGCCTGTACCTGAGTGAAATAGGTTTCTCCCCCTTGCTCAGCGCCGAGGAGGAGGTCTACTACGCCCGCCGCGCCCGCAAGGGCGACGAGGCCGCGCGACGCCGGATGATCGAGAGCAACCTCCGCCTGGTGGTGAAGATCGCACGTCGTTACATGAATCGCGGCCTCCCCCTGCTGGACCTGATCGAGGAAGGCAATCTCGGGCTGATTCACGCGGTCAAGAAATTCGATCCTGAAAGGGGATTCCGGTTCTCCACCTACGCCACCTGGTGGATCCGTCAGACCATCGAACGAGCGATCATGAACCAGACGCGGACCATTCGCCTCCCGATACACGTGGTGAAGGAAATCAACGTCTACCTTCGTGCGGCCCGTCGGCTGACCCAGGAGCTCGATCGCGATCCCACGCCGGAGGAGATCGGCGAGCTGCTGGACAGACCGGCGACCGACGTGGACCGCCTGCTCGGTCTGAACGATAGAATGTCCTCGATGAGTACCCAGTTCGGCAAGGACGGGGAGCGCAGTCTCCTGGACACCATTCCGGACGAGGATACGATGGATCCGTCATCTCAGGTCCAGGCCCAGGACGTCCATGACGTGCTGGAGAAATGGCTCAATCGACTCAACGACAAACAGCGCGCGGTCGTTGAGCGGCGGTTCGGCCTGCACGGATACGACAAACGCACTCTGGAGCAGGTCGGCGAGGAAATCGGTGTGACACGGGAGCGGGTGCGCCAGATTCAGATGGACGCACTGTCGCGGCTGCGAACCATTATGGAGAGCCACGGCCTGTCCGAGGAGGCGCTGTTCGACTGATCATCAGTCCAGGATCAGTGCGGCGGCCACCATGCGTCCTTCTCCGGCGAGGACGTTGAAAGTTCGGCACGCAGCCGCCGTGCCCATGACCTCCAGGCCAATGCGCCTGCCAAGAAAGACTCCGTAAATTTCCCGTCCCGGAAAGACCAGGTGACGGCCGGTACCGAGCAGCACAATTTCCGGTTCCAGTTCGAGGACCGGCGCGAGATGGTGCTCGCTGATCTGCTGCGTTGATGCCACCGGCCAATCCGGGATAATGTCCTGCGTCCCGATGATTACGCTACCCCGAATAACACGTTTGCCGACCCGTATCTCCTCCGGAGACACGGCGTTGATGAAATTGACGCTGGACGGATGTTCCAGGTTCAGGCGCATGCAGGGTTCCTTGTCAACGGTTCGTCCGGGCAAGGGTAACGCGATGGTCCCGTGACGGTACAGCAGGAAGCCATCTGGACCGTGATTCTGCCGGACGAGATCCTGGCATCGGCGGGAAGTTGGCCCCGGCGCTGGAGCCTGTCCAAGATGATCGACCGGGGCGGGTCCCGGCAGCTGAATTCGGGCCGCCCTTACGACGTCGTTGGCTGGGCGGTTACCGGGCACGTGGCAGCCACAGCAGCCTGGGCGCCAGCGCCGGTCTGCTGGGTGGCGGATTTCAGCAATGAGCCTCCCCTGGGCGCCATGCGGATCGATCCCGTGCACCTGGCCGCGGGTCCCCGCGGACTGACGCTCATACCCCCCGGGCAACTGGACATCGGCGAGGCGGAGGCGCAGCGACTCTCCGGTGCGCTGGCCGATGCCCTGAGGGACCGGGCCATCGGCATCCGGGTCGGCGCACCGGATCGGTGGTACATGAGCCTGGGGTATGCGCCGGACGGCCCCTGGCGCACGCCTGATGACGCCGCCGGTCGCAACCTGCTCGAGTGTCTTCCCGGCGGAGACGATTCGGCGGCGTTGAGGAACCTGTTGAACGAAATCCAGATGGTGCTGCACCAGCAGGCCGACAACGAGGCCCGCCGTGACCGCGGACGACCGGAGATCAACAGCGTTTGGCCGTGGGGATGGGCGCAGCGTCCTGTCCCCCGGGTCGGGTCGGTGGTGGAACAGGTCTACGCCGAGCATCCATATGCCCTTGGGCTCGCGCGACTGGCGGATATCCCGACCCGTGGGGCCGGGGTACCGGAAAAGGATCTGCCGGCGGCAGCCGCCGTCGTCGTTCCCCCAACCGGGCGCGCAGCTGACCCCGAGTGGTTGGAAACCGGCTGGTGTCGCCCTCTTCTCCGGGCGCTTGCGAGGGGACGCATCCAGGGTGTGCGGCTTGTCAGCGAGTCCGGTCGAATTTTCGAACTGAGCCGGAAAGACCGACGCCGGTTCTGGCGAAGATCGAGGAGGTCCTTGGGATGACGGCGCCCCGAATCCGCAGGCGTCCGGTGCCCGCCGACCACTCGCTCGGCGATCTGGACCCCTTGCTGGCGAGAATCTATGCCTCACGGGGCGTCGAATCCCCGGATCAGCTGGACCTGGACCTCAGGCGCATGTTGCCTGTCGGCCGGCTCGAAGGCAGCCGGGTCGCCGTGGATCTGCTGATCGAGCACCGGGAGCGGGGGAGCCGCATCCTGGTGGTCGGAGACTTTGATGCCGACGGCGCCACCAGCACAGCGCTGGTCGTTCGGGCGTTGCGAGGTATGGGGTTCCACGATGTGGACTTTCTCGTCCCCAACCGCTTCGAGTTCGGCTACGGTCTCAGCCGTCCACTGGTGGAAGTGGCGCTGAAGTCAGCCCCGGCACTCATCATCACCGTCGACAACGGAATCTCCAGCGTGGCCGGCGTGAGGGCGGCAAGGGACGCGAACGTGGATGTGATCGTGACAGATCACCACCTGCCGCCGGACGTCCTGCCCGACGCCAACGCGATCGTGAACCCGAGCCTGGGCGGCGAATCCTTTCCGAGCAAGAACCTGGCCGGCGTCGGCGTGGCCTTTTATCTGATGACCGCGCTGGCCGGCCGCGTGCTGCCGCCCGCAGCGGCCCGCGAACTGATGGCCGATCTTCTCGACCTGGTCGCCCTCGGAACGGTGGCGGACGTGGTAGCGCTCGACCGAAACAATCGCATCCTGGTCGAGCAGGGTCTGCGCAGGATCCGGGCCGGTCGCTGCAGCCCCGGGATCATCGCGCTGATGCAGGAGGGCAAGCGCGATCCCGGCCGGGCCGTAGCCTCCGATCTGGGATTCTGCGTCGGTCCTCGCCTCAACGCCGCCGGTCGGCTGGATGATATCGCCATCGGCATCCGATGCCTGCTGGCGGAGAGCCTCACCGAGGCGCGGGACCTGGCCGAGGTCCTCGGCCGGCTGAACGACGAGCGGCGAACGCTGGAGCGGCAAATGCAGATCCAGGCCCTGCGTGTCGTGGATTCCCTGTCGCTGGAGGAATCCGCTCATCTCCCCGGGGTCCTGTGCCTGTTTGACGAGAAATGGCATCAGGGTTTGGTGGGCCTGGTGGCCAGCCGGATCAAGGACCGGGTTCATCGGCCGGTGGTGGCTTTTGCTGCCGACGGGGAGGCGCGACTCAAAGGTTCGGCCCGTTCGATTCCCGGGTTGCACATCAGGGACGCGCTGGCGGAGGTCGATGTTCGCCATCCCGGCGTGATCGATCGGTTCGGCGGTCACGCGATGGCGGCCGGGTTGACACTGGGGAAAGACCACCTGAAGAAATTTTCGGGTGCCCTTCGGCAGGTCGTGGAGTCGCACCTGGATCCGGCAACCCTCACGCGGGAGATCCTGACCGATGGCAGCCTGGAGGACCAACACCTGGACCTGGGCACGGCCGAAACACTGCGCAGCGCAGGGCCCTGGGGGCAGGCATTCCCGCCCCCTCTGTTCGATGATGAATTCAGAGTGCGGGACATTCGTGTCATGCAGGAACGCCACCTGAGGATGCGCGTGTGCAGGGTGGAGGGCGAACGTGAGATCGACGCAGTGGCTTTCAATCAATCGGAACAGCTTCGCGGCTGCAGGCCCGGGCGGTTGCGACTGGTCTACCGGCTGGATGTGAACGACTTCCGGGGAATACGTAGCCCCCAGTTGTTCGTCGAACACCTGGTGATCATCTGAGGTGCGTCTTCGGATTGAGTTGCGTGATAAAATTTGACCCTTTGGTTCACAGGCAGGCCGCATCATGGAAACCGCCCAGCTCAGGCAACAACTCAGGGACATGAGGTCGCGTGCCGGCGACCTGAGGGGGTATCTTTGACTACGATGCCCAGAAGGAGCAGCTCGAGGAGACGCTGAGAGAACTGGAAGACCCGAACGTCTGGAGTGATCCGGAGCGGGCTCAGGAACTGGGCCGGCGCAAGGCGAGGCTGGAATCGGTGGTCACGGAGCTGGATGCGCTCGGTCGAGGCATACAGGAGTGCACCGAGCTGCTCGAGATGGCCGACGAGGAGGAGGACGCCGATACCCTGGGCGAAATCGCTGGCGATGCGGCGCGACTGGAGCAGTCGTTGGAGCGGATGGAATTCCGCCGCATGTTCTCCGGCGAGATGGACGACGCCAATGCCTTCGTGGACATCCAGGCCGGGTCAGGGGGCACCGAGGCCCAGGACTGGGCCGAGATGCTGCTGCGTATGTATTTGCGTTGGGCCGAGTCCCACGGTTTCGACACCGAGATCATCGAGGTGTCGGCGGGGGAGGTGGCCGGTATCAAGAGCGCAACGGTGCGCGTGGACGGTGAATACGCCTACGGCTGGCTGCGTACCGAGACCGGCGTTCACCGCCTGGTCCGCAAGTCGCCGTTCGATTCGGGCAATCGCAGACACACTTCTTTCGCCGCGGTGTTTGTCTCACCGGAAATCGAGGACGAAGTGGACGTGGAAATCAACCCCGCCGATCTCAGAATCGATGTCTATCGTGCCAGCGGTGCTGGCGGCCAGCATGTCAACCGGACAGAATCGGCGGTCCGCATCACCCACGAGCCGTCGGGAACTGTTGTCCAGTGCCAGAACGATCGCTCCCAGCACAAGAACAAGGCGACCGCCATGAAGCAGCTGAGGGCCAAGCTCTACGAACTGGAGATGCAGAAAAGGCGCGCCGAGGCGCAAGCCGTCGAGGAAACGAAGGCCGACATTGGCTGGGGAAGCCAGATTCGTTCCTATGTCCTCGATCAGTCCCGCATCAAGGACCTCAGGACCGGCGTGGAGATCGGCAATACTCAGGCCGTGCTTAATGGAGACCTGGACCCGTTCATCGAGGCAAGTCTGAAGCAGGGCCTGTGAGCCCCAAGGGAAACGCGATGCCAAAGGAACAGGAGAATCCCCTCATAGCCGAGCGCCGGCGCAAGCTGGAGGCGCTACGCACTGAAGGCCAGGCGTTCCCGAATGATTTCCGCAAGAACGCCCAGGCGGAGGAGCTGCACGGTGCCTACGGAGACTGGGAGCCGGAGCGCTTCGAAGACGAGGCGGTCAAGGTTGCGGTGGCCGGTCGGATGATGGCCAAACGGGTGATGGGCAAGGCGAGCTTCGTGCGTCTGCAGGACATGAGCGGATCCATCCAGCTGTTCCTGTCCAGGGACCTGCTTCCCGACGGCGTCTACCAGCAGTTCAAGTCCTGGGACATAGGCGATATCGTCGGTGCCGAGGGGACCATGTTCAAGACCCGGACCGGAGAACTGTCGGTTCGAGTGGACAATCTGCAACTGTTGACCAAGTCCCTGCGGCCGCTGCCCGAAAAGTATCACGGACTGTCAGACACAGAGACGCGCTATCGTCAGCGGTATGTGGATCTGATCGTGAACGAGGACAGCCGCCGGGTGTTCGAAATGCGAACGCGGATGATCGGCTTCATGCGAGATTACCTGGACGCCCGCGGATTCCGGGAAGTCGAAACCCCGATGATGCAGGTCTTGCCCGGCGGCGCGAATGCCCGCCCCTTCGTGACTCACCACAATGCCCTGGGTCTGGACATGTATCTGCGGGTGGCACCCGAGCTGTTCCTGAAACGGCTGGTCGTTGGCGGCATGGAGCGGGTTTACGAGATCAATCGCAACTTCCGCAACGAAGGACTGTCCACCCGCCACAACCCCGAGTTCACGATGCTCGAGCTCTACCATGCCTACGCCGATTACCGGGACATGATGGACCTGACCGAGCACATGCTCCGGATGATGGCGGAGAGCCTGACGGGGTCTGCCCGTCTCAGCCACCAGGGCGAGATCCTGGATCTGGGGCCGCCCTTCGAGCGGCTGGCAATGGCGGAAGCCATCCGGCGGCACGATCCGGAATCTGACGCGACCCGGTTGCGCGACGAGAAATATCTGCGGGAACGGCTGCGAGAACTCGGGGCCGAGCCCGATAGGGCGCTGGGGCCGGGCGCATTGCAGACGGAACTGTTCGAGCACGTCGCCGAGGCAAAGCTGAGGCAGCCCACCTTCGTGACGGCCTTTCCCGCCGAGGTTTCGCCCCTGGCGCGGCAGAACGACGAGGATCCCTTTATCACCGATCGATTCGAGCTTTTCGTGGCGGGCCGGGAGATCGCCAACGGTTTCTCCGAGCTCAATGATCCGGAGGAGCAGGCCGCCCGCTTCAATGCCCAGGCCGAGCGAAAGAGCCAGGGCGACGAGGAGGCAATGTTCTTCGACGCGGACTACATCCGGGCGCTGGAGTACGGTATGCCACCCACCGGGGGGCTCGGCGTGGGCGTGGATCGCCTGGTGATGCTGTTCACCGATGCGCCCTCGATCCGGGATGTTCTGTTGTTTCCACATCTGCGGCCGGAGGATCCGGAGGCAGGACCGGATCCGGCGACGGGCTAATCGTCGCCGGTCAGGTACGACTCCGGGTCGGGCAGCGGCTCCAGCAACTGTCCTGCCGCTTGCAGATCGCCCGAGGTTCCGTCCCGGATGACGGCGAGGACGAGCCGGGCATCGGGATCGTCGGCGACGCGGGCGATTTCGCCCACTTTGCCGTCGTCCAGTGTCACCGGATCGCCCGGGCCGACCGACCGGTCCGCACAGCGGTAGAGGTGCGCACGCCGCTTGACCCTTCCCAGGTGGTGAGCTCTGGCGATGACCTCCTGGCCCACGAAGCAGCCCTTCGTGAAACTGATCGCTGCCAGGCGATCGAGGCAAAGCATCTGTGCCACGAAACGACCCGATGTCTCGGGATATACCTCCGGAATGCCGCTACCGGTTTCGAGCGCGGCCCATGCGGGAGATGCTGCGTAGGCGGGCCCCGGATCGCCGTGACGCACCGAGATCCAGAGATCGTCTCCCGGGAGCCGCAAGGAGGGCGAATCAGCCGAGGAAACGGGCGGACGACCGGAGTGACCGAACACGCGCCACGGAGCCGGGGCAGTGATCACGGCCCGCGCCCGTAGCAGGAACATGCCGAGTCGCCTCGCCACGGGTTCGAGCAGGGGGCGAGGCAGCGCTGCGACGAATCCGCCAGGCACGCGGAAAAGACGCAGAATGGCGATAACCCGGCCCTGGGGATCATTGAACGTAGACAGCTGACCCTCCCCGGGACCGATCTGTCGAACGTCATTGCTCAGCTGTCCCTGCAGGAAGGCACCGGCGTCCTCGCCGGATATCTCCAAGCAGGCATAATCGCCGAGTTCGATCGGTGTTCCCGTCATCTCGCTCATGAGCTCTCTGCGGTGGGTTTTCCATTGCACCTGATGCCGGCATGATTTTATGTCTCCGGCCGGCGGCGGGCCATCACCCGGTATGGAGGTCCCCGGCCGGGTCTGGCAAAATTGACCGGATGGACGATAACACCAAGCAGACCGAGCAGGAATCCGGGGCAGAAAGCCCGACGAACGAAATTCAAGACGATCGGCAACCCCGCGAGATCGGCGGTCGGGAAGGGCCCGAACCGACCCGGTACGGAGACTGGGAGAAAAACGGTCGCTGCATCGATTTCTGATTCTGTCGATTTCCATGACTCGCAGGGCCACGAACCGCATCGGCGCGACAGCCACAGGCCTGGGGAGGACGACATTTATGGCCGCAAATAACCGGCCCCTGTCACCACATCTGCAGATCTACCGGCCGCAGATCACTTCGGTTCTGTCGATCCTGCATCGGATTACCGGCGTCGTTCTGTCTGCGGGTATTGTTGTACTCGTCTACTGGCTGGCGGCGGCCGCAGGCGGGAGCGAGAGCTACGCGGTTGCCCTGACGATCCTCGGATCGGTGGCCGGAAGGGTGTTCCTTTTCGGCTGGACCTTGGCTTTCTTCTATCATTTCCTGAACGGAATCAGGCACCTAGTCTGGGATACGGGCAGGGGTTTCGAGATCGCCCAGGTGGAGCGCTCGGGCTGGACGGTCTTGATTCTCGCGCTGGCGTTTTCCGCTGCCGCATGGGCCATCCTGCTTTCGGGAGGTGGCTCATGAGTCTGAGAAGCCCCCTTTCCAGAGTGCTCGGGCTTGGCGCGGCCGGTGACGGCCCCGCCCACTGGTGGGCGCAGCGCGTTAGCGCGGTGGGAATGGCTTTGCTGGGTCTGTGGTTCGTTTTCTCGCTGTTTGGCCTCGATCTGGCCGACAGAGCGGCGGTGAGCCAGTGGATCGCGGCGCCGCTGAACAGCGTCCTGCTGATCCTCCTTGTGGCGACCGCCAGCTATCACTCGCATCTCGGCGTTCAGGTCGTGATCGAGGATTACACCCGCGGGTGGAGCAAAGTGACCGGCCTGGTCGCGGTTCAGTTCATCCACGTGGTGGCGGCCGGTATCGGTATCGTCGCCATACTCCGCCTGGCGCTGGGAGGCTGATCGGTGGCGAATGACTACAGTATTGTCGATCACACCTATGACGTGGTGGTTGTGGGTGCCGGCGGGGCCGGCTTAAGAGCCACTATGGGTCTGGCGGAGGCTGGCCTCCGGACTGCGTGTGTTACGAAGGTTTTCCCGACTCGCAGCCACACCGTCGCCGCCCAGGGCGGCATCAGCGCGGCTCTCGGCAACATGGGAGAGGACGACTGGCGCTGGCATATGTACGACACCGTCAAGGGCTCCGACTGGTTGGGGGACCAGGACGCCATCGAGTACATGTGCAAGGAGGCGCCCGACGCGGTGATCGAGCTGGAGCATTACGGTGTGCCGTTTTCCCGCACAGAACAGGGCAAGATCTACCAGCGACCCTTCGGCGGAATGACGACCCATTTCGGAGAGGGCACGGCCCAGCGCACATGTGCGGCGGCTGACCGAACGGGCCACGCCATGCTGCATACGCTCTACCAGCAATCACTCAAGCACGAGGCCGAGTTCTTTATCGAATATTTCGCCCTCGACCTCATCATGGAAGACGGTGTCTGCCGTGGTGTGGTGGCCTGGGATCTTGAAACCGGTGAGCTGCATCGGTTCCGTGCCCAGATGACCATCCTGGCGACCGGCGGTTACGGTCGGGCATATTTCTCCTGTACTTCCGCTCACACCTGTACTGGAGACGGCAACGCCATGGTTCTGCGGGCCGGTCTGCCATTGCAGGACATGGAATTCGTGCAGTTCCATCCGACGGGCATTTACGGCGCCGGGTGCCTGATCACCGAGGGCGTGCGCGGAGAGGGTGGCTATCTGACCAACGCCGCGGGCGAGAGGTTCATGGAGCGCTACGCGCCGAACGCCAAGGATCTCGCCTCCCGTGACGTGGTCAGTCGGTCTATGACCATCGAGATCCGCGAGGGTCGCGGTGTCGGGGCGCACAAAGATCACATTCATCTCCACCTGGAGCATCTGGGCGCCGAAGTGATTGAAGAGCGTCTCCCGGGGATTGCCGAGACCGCCCGGATTTTCGCCGGTGTCGACGTCACCAAGAAGCCGATTCCGGTGCTGCCGACCGTGCATTACAACATGGGGGGCATACCGGCCAACTACCGCGGCGAGGTTGTCACCCGTATGGAGCACGATGCGGAGAGAGTGGTGCCGGGGTTGATGGCGATCGGCGAGGCTGCCTGCGTTTCGGTTCACGGCGCCAACCGGCTGGGGTCGAACTCTCTTCTGGACCTGGTCGTATTCGGCCGGGCGGCGGCCCACCGTTGCGCTGAGATCGTTGTGCCGGGTGCCCGCCAGGCGCCACTACGGGCGGATGCCGCGGAACATTCCATTGCCCGACTGGATCGATTGCGTCATGCCGATGGCGATACGCCCACCGCAGAGATCCGGCTGCGAATGCAGAGGACCATGCAGGATCATGCCGCCGTATTTCGTACGGGAGAGGTGCTGCAGGAAGGTATCGACAAGCTTCGGCAGGTTGTCGCCGGATTCGCCGACGTCAAGGTCAGCGACCGGTCCCTGGTGTTCAACACCGATCTGGTAGAGACGCTGGAACTGGAGAATCTGCTGGCGCAGGCGATGGTGACCATTGTATCGGCGGAAAACCGCAAGGAGAGTCGGGGAGCCCACGCCAGGGAAGATTACGCTGAGCGCGACGACGATTATTGGATGAAACACACGCTGGCCTGGTACGAAGAGGGTAACGTCCGCATCGACTATCGGCCGGTGCATCTGACGACCCTGACCGACCAGGTCCAGGTCATCCCGCCGAAGCCGCGGGTTTATTGACGCAATCAAGGATCGAGGAACGCGAGGAATGGCTCAGTTCAGATTGCCGGCAAATTCGAGGTTGACCAAGGGACGGACCTTTCCGGCGGCCGACGACGCGTCCAGGGTGAGGCGTTTTGTGGTCTACCGCTACGATCCCGACACCGACGACAACCCCCGGATGGACACCTACGAGGTGGATCTGGATCGATGTGGTCCGATGATTCTGGATGCACTGATCAAGATCAAGAACGAGATTGATCCCACCCTGACTTTTCGCCGTTCCTGTCGTGAGGGAATCTGCGGATCCTGTGCCATGAACATCGACGGCACCAACACCCTGGCGTGCATCAAGGCCATCGACGAGGTCAAGGGCGACGTGAAGGTGTATCCGCTGCCCCACATGCCGGTGGTCAAGGATCTCGTGCCCGACCTCACCAATTTTTACGCGCAGTACGCCTCGATCAAACCCTGGCTGCAATCCCGGACGCCGGCCCCTCCGGACCAGGAGCGGCTGCAGTCCAAGGAGGACCAGCTGAAAATCAACGAGCCCTCCGCCTGTATTCTGTGCGCCTGCTGCTCGACCAGCTGCCCGAGCTACTGGTGGAACGGCGACCGTTATCTCGGCCCCGCAGCGCTGTTGGCCGCCTACCGGTGGCTGGTGGACAGCCGGGACGAGGCCACCGGGGAGAGGCTGGACGATCTGGAGGATCCGTTCCGGCTGTATCGCTGCCACACCATCATGAACTGCACGCGAACCTGCCCCAAGAACCTGAATCCGGCTCAGGCCATTTCTGAAACAAAGAAACTCCTGATGGAGCGGCGTCACTAGCCTATTTCAGATCGGTTTCCCGGGATTCGAGGGCTGGCAAATGGGCCGAACGCACTCCACGCTTGGATGCTACCGGGAGGCGACGGAATCTTGAGCGAATTGTCCAGGCTGAGATGGCGCTGCAGACGCGGTATGCGCGAGCTGGATGTGATCCTGCTCAACTACCTGGAGACTGTCTATCCGACAGCGGACGCTGACGACCGGGCTGCGTTTCGACGCTGTCTGGAACTCCCGGACCCGGAGATTCTAGCCCTGCTGACAGGCCGGGGGACGTCCCCCGACGAGGCGGTTGAGCGTGTGGTCGCGACGATTCGAACGGCCTTTCATCCTGCGACCTCTTGATGGCCGGGTCCGCCTGGGCATCGCGGCGTTCACCTGGATTCCGGCCGTTGTGCTCATGCTGGCGAGCCCGATCCCGACCCCGGCCCGTTGTGCGATGGGCCTCTGGTTGGCGGCTTCCGTCGTTTTAGAGGTGAGGGGCTGGTCCCGGCAGCCAAGACTGATGATCTGGCGTCCCGGGACAGGGTGGCTCCTCGAGTGGCCGGACGCCAGCCGGCGCCCTGCGCACCTGTTGGGGTCGTCCCGGATCCTCCCGAAGATGTTTGCCCTCAGCTGGAGGCTGCCGTCCAGTCCCCGTGTCCACATGCTGGTGCCGGTCGGCCCCGGGGAGGCGGCCATCGGACGCCGCCTCAGGGTACTGCTGCGCTACGGTCGCGAGAACGGGTGACCCTGCTCCTCGGGCCCTGTTAGAATTTTCGCCAGATCAGGCGTTTGCCGGCGCTCCGCATTACAGAACTTTCACCTGTGGAGCCTGTCTATGACAGTGGCAAACGGAATAGCCGTTTTGCCAAGAGGTTGGCCCGAATGGGCAGGAAGAGCAGCGACCAGGCACTGGTCGAGCGTGTCCAGCAGGGTGACCGGTCAGCCTTTGACATGCTGGTGGTCCGCTATCAGCACAAGGTGGTCAAGCTCATCATGCGGTACGTTAGAGATCAGGCAGAGGCCCAGGACGTGGCTCAGGAAGCCTTCATAAAGGCCTATAGGGCAATACCACGGTTCCGTGGCGACAGCGCTTTCTACACCTGGCTCTACCGGATCGCCATCAATACGGCTAAGAACCATCTCGTCGCCGCGAGACGCAGGCCCCTCGATTACGACATGGACATACAGGATCCGGAGCAGTACGACATGCACGCGCGACTCAAGGACGTGGACACGCCGGAAGGGACCCTGCTGTCCGAGGAGATTCGGGAAACTGTAAACCAGGCGATCGAGGCGCTGCCGGAGGATTTGCGTACGGCTATCATGCTGCGGGAACTCGAGGGCATGAGTTACGAAGAGATCGCCACCGCCATGGAGTGCCCCGTGGGCACGGTACGATCACGGATATTCAGGGCCCGGGAAGCAATCGATAAGCGACTGAGGCCCCTACTCGACTGAGGACCGTCATGACAGATCTCACGCGGGAACAGCTTTCGGCATTCGTGGACGATGAACTCGAGACGGGGGAAGCGGAGCTGCTGGTCAGGCGTCTGAACGCAGATTTCGATCTGCGCGGTGCAGCCCTGCGTTACGCGCTGATGGGCGACGCGATTCGCGGCGACCTGATGGCCGGTGACCCACGGGAGTTGCCCGGCCGCATCTCACGGGCTATTGGTGCCGACAAAGCCCCGATCGGCACCGGCGATCGAAGACCGTTCCGTGGTCTGCTGCGCCCGCTTGCCGGTGCGGCCGTGGCTGCTTCGGTGGCCGTTGTCGCAATTCTGAGTCTCTCGTCTCCGGGCGAACAGGTGCCCGTGCCCGCCGACGTGACCGTGCCCGATTCTCCGGCCGTGATGATCGCGCCCGCGTCGCCTTCCGCGATCTCCAGGGCGGGCAGCCCGACTCAACTCAATCGCTACTATTTGAACCACTCGCAATACGCCACGGCCCTGGGCGGACAGGGGTCGCTGATTCGGATGGTGCGAACCCCGGTGTCCTCAACTGACGCGGATATGGCGACCGATAAGGATCAAGATCAGGAAGAAAACTCTCGATGACGCCCAGAGTTCTCCCGCTGGCGGTTGGCATGCTCGCCCTGGCCCCGTTGGTCGGCGCAGCCGATGACGAGGCGCGGGAACTCCTGCAGCGGGTCGAGCGCGCGGTCGAGACGCTCAATTACGAAGGGACTTTCGTGCATATCGTGGACGGCAAGGTGGACACGATGTACGTGGTTCATCGCTACGAAGGCGGCGTCGCAACGGAGCGGCTGGTATCCCTTGACGGCCCGCGACGGGAGATCATCCGGGATCAGGAAGAGGTGACCTGCATTTTTGCCGACGAGAAGTCGGTGCTCGTCGAGCGGCGCAAGCAGGAGGGCCCGTTGCGGGCCGCCATCCCACAGGACGCGGACCAGCTGGACCAGCATTATCAATTCCGGGTGCTCAAGCCGGTTGAGAAGCTGGGCCGAAGGGCAGCGGTGCTGGCTGTGGTTCCGCAGGACGACATGCGCTACGGCTACAAGCTCTGGGTGGATCGGGAGAGCGGCATGCTGCTCAAGTCGCAGGTCGTGGATCGTTACGGAAAGGTGCTCGAGCAGTTGATCTTCGTCAGTATCGAGTTGCCTGACAGCATACCGGCCGAGCGGCTGAAGCCGTCGATCGCCGCCGAGGACTTTACCTGGCACTTCCAGCGGGACGATTCGAATGTGCCGGGACCGTCCGGGGAGGCGTCCTGGCGGGCCGGACGGCTGCCGGCGGGTTTCGAACTCAAGGCCAGCAACACGGGGCTGATGACGGGCGGGGATACGCCCACCGAGCACCTGGTGTACTCCGACGGAGTGGCGTCGGTATCGGTGTTCATCGACAGGGCGGACGGCGACTCCGTTGCGCCCGAGGGCCCCTCCCGGATGGGGGCGGCCAATGCATTTACCACGCGGGTGGGTGAGCACATGGTGACGGCTATGGGCGAGGTGCCGCTGACCACCGTGCGCATGATCGCCGAGTCGGTAAAACAACGGCAGGAACCGGCCACGGCCGCCCGATGATCACGGAACCGGCAACGGTCCTGAGGGTCTCCGGCGACGTGGTCTGGGTACGTTGCGAGGCCCAGCAGGCGTGCCGACGATGCGCCGAAGGCCGGGGTTGTGGTGGCGGTCTCCTGGGGCGGTTGCTCGGTGACAGGCTTAGAACAGTGCGGGTCACGGGTGGCGGAATCGAGGTCGATATCGGGGACCGCGTTCTGATCGGCCTTGCCGAGACGGCCCTGGTGAGAGCGTCTGTTGCGATGTATCTCGTTCCGTTGCTTGCCATGTTGGCGGGTGCGATCGGTCTTGGCCAGGTGGGCGGGGCGGGCGAGATCTGGGCCGTTGCGGGCGGGGCTGCGGGATTTTTCGCGGGTCTGGTTCATGCCCGGCGTTTCGGCGACCGGCACGGCAGTGACGCCCGCTATCAGCCGGTCGTGATGGGCCGGCTTGCCGGCCGTGAACGAGCCGAATGTCCCGCGGCGATCGCGGCAGCACAATAACCCCCATACTCCATGGAATTTATCATCTACACGAGGGCCGGCTGCCACCTGTGCGACGTCATGGCTGCCGAACTCGGCTCGCTGACCGAGGGTTATCCGGTGCGCATTCAGATGATCGACGTGGACTCGGACCCGGTCTTACGGGAACGTTTTGGTTTGCGGGTACCCGTTCTGATGGCGGGCGAGGAGGAAATCTGCGCCGCCCGCCTGGTGCCTGAGCGGATCCGCTCGCTGCTGCGCGCCGCCAACTGACCGAACGCAGAAACCCGTCAGCGTTTATAATGCGCGCCGCCTGACCGGAGCGGCACCGACTGCATGCAAACAATCCGCAACTTTTCCATCATCGCCCATATCGACCACGGCAAGTCCACGCTGGCGGACAGATTCATCCAGCTTTGCGGGGGGCTGAGCGATCGCGAAATGGCCGCGCAGGTGCTGGACTCCATGGATCTGGAGCGCGAACGGGGGATCACGATCAAGGCCCAGAGCGTCTCGCTTCGTTATCCGGCCGAGGATGGGCATACCTATCAGCTCAATCTGATTGATACGCCCGGCCACGTGGATTTTTCCTACGAGGTGTCCCGCTCTCTGGCGGCCTGCGAGGGTGCCCTGCTGGTGGTCGATGCCGCCCAGGGGGTCGAGGCCCAGAGCGTGGCGAACTGCTATACAGCTATCGATCAGGGTCTGGAGGTGGTGCCCGTCATCAACAAGATCGATCTGCCGTCAGCGGACCCGGACAGGGTCTGCCACGAGATCGAGGACATCATCGGCATCGATGCAGGAAACGCCTTGCTGACCAGCGCAAAGACGGGGGAGGGCGTCAAGGCGGTGCTCGAGGCGCTGATCCAGCGGATACCGGCGCCATCGGGCGATCCGCAAGCCCCCCTGCAGGCCCTGATCATCGATTCCTGGTTCGACAATTATGTCGGCGTCGTCTCGCTGGTGAGGATAGTGAACGGCGAGCTGCCCTGCGGCGCCAGGGCGCGCGTCATGTCCACCGGGCGCAGTCATCAAGTTGACCGAGTCGGATGTTTTACCCCGAAGATGACAGATCGGGAGAGGCTGCGAACGGGCGAAGTGGGGTATGTGATTGCCGGGATCAAGGACATCGACGGCGCACCCGTGGGCGACACACTTACGCTCGACAAGGCGCCCTGTGAAAAGCCCCTGCCTGGTTTCAAACAGGTACAGCCACGAGTTTTTGCCGGCGTGTTCCCGATCAATTCGGAAGAATACGAGGATTTCAGGGAAGCCCTGCAGAAGCTGAAACTCAACGACTCCGCCCTGCACTACGAGCCCGAGACCTCGGGGGCCCTCGGTTTCGGTTTCCGCTGCGGATTTCTCGGTATGCTCCACATGGAGATCGTCCAGGAACGTCTCGAACGGGAATACGGACTCGAGCTGATCACGACGGCGCCGACAGTGGTTTACGAAGTACTGGACACGGACGGCAGCCTGAGCCGGATCGACAATCCATCCAATCTTCCTCCCGCCGGAAAGCTCGAGGAAATCAGGGAGCCGATCATTTCCGCCAATATCCTGACGCCGCAGGAGCACGTCGGGGCGGTGATCAAGCTGTGCATCGAAAAACGCGGCACCCAGGTAAAGATGCAGTACCTCGGCCGCCAGGTGTCGCTGGTTTACGAACTGCCCCTGTCCGAGGTCGTCATGGATTTTTTCGATCGCCTGAAATCGGTCAGCCGAGGGTTTGCCTCGTTCGATTATCATTTCGATCGCTACCAGTGCGCGCCGCTGGTGAAACTGGACATGCTCATCAACGGTGAGCGCGTAGACGCGCTTTCGCTGATCGTTCACCGGGAGACTGCCTACCGCCGGGGCCGCGAGCTGGTGGAGAAAATGCGAGAACTGGTGCCGAGGCAGATGTTCGACGTGGCAATCCAGGCGGCGATTGGCAACCAGGTGATCGCTCGCAGCACGGTCAAGGCGCTTCGCAAGAACGTGACCGCCAAATGTTACGGCGGCGATGTTTCACGCAAGCGCAAGCTTCTTGAAAAACAGAAGGCTGGCAAGCGGCGAATGAAGCAGCTGGGCTCGGTCGAGATTCCTCAGGAAGCGTTTCTCGCGGTGTTGCAGGTGGAGAAAAAATAGCCAATACTGCGGCGCCGTGCGATTTCCAGCCATTTCCGGAGTTGATTTTGCAAACCCAGAGCAAGGATGTGACCAGTGTTTGATTTCGAGGTCGCCCTCGTGGCGGCAGGACTCCTCACCGGGGTCATCTGGCTTGCAGATCGGCTGATCCTGAGGTCGCGTCGTGAGGCCGCAGGGGTGGCGAAAGAGCCAACCCTGGTGGAATACTCTCGCTCGTTTTTCCCGATCATCATTCTGGTTCTGCTGGTGCGTTCTTTCCTGTTCGAGCCGTTCCGGATTCCATCGAGCTCCATGATGCCGACGCTCCTGGTCGGAGATTTCATCTTCGTGAACAAGTACGCTTACGGTCTGCGTCTGCCGATCACCCGGACCAAGGTGCTCGAAACGGATGAACCGGAGCGTGGCGACGTGGTGGTTTTCCGATTGCCGTCCGATCCCAAGACCAATTACATCAAGCGCGTGGTGGGGCTTCCCGGGGATGTGGTCGAGTACCGGGATAAGCGCCTTTTTATCAACGGCCAACCCATGGCCCTGGAGGTCAACGGACTCTATGACGCGGGCAACCTCCACGACGCGCATCTGGCCTACGAGCAGCTTGGCAACGTGGAACACGAGATCCTTATTTTTCCGAGCCGGTTCGGTCGTGAGGGCGTTTTCCAGGTCCCCGAAAATCATTATTTCCTGATGGGTGACAACCGAGACAACAGCCGCGACAGCAGGTACGATGGCGTGGGGTTCGTACCCGAGTCGAACCTGGTGGGTAAGGCGGTCAGGATCTGGATGAACTGGAACTGGTCGAATTCCGGGCCCGAATGGGGCAGGATTGGTGACAAGATTATCTAGTACCTGTCGGCGCAAGGAGAGATTTCGATGATGCGAAACGAAAAAGGCGTAACTCTGATCGGATTCCTGATCATGGCCGTCTTCCTGGGCCTGTTTGCGCTGGCGATCATCAAACTGGTTCCGGTCTATCTCGAGTTCGGCAAGGTGGAAACGACGTTGTCCAAGGTCAAGACCGAGTTCGACGGCAAGAATCCCACGATCGTCGACATCAACAAGTCTCTTGAACGACGATTCGATATCGAAGACGTTCGCCGGGTCAGCTACAAGGAGCTGAAGATCACGCGGGAACCCCGGAGCTTTCGCGTCCAGGCCCAATACGAAGCCCGGGTCTATTACATCGCCAACATCTACCTGGTGGCGGCCTTCGACACGAGTGTAGACATACAGCGTTGACGACCGCCGCCGGCTGGATCGAGAGAACCCTCAAATATCGCTTTCGCGATGACCAGCGCCTAGAGCAGGCGCTCACCCACAGGAGCGCGGGCGGACGGCACAACGAGCGTCTGGAGTTCCTGGGTGACGCGGTACTCGGCATGATCATCGCCGAGGTTCTGTATCGTCACGTCCCCGAAGCTTCCGAGGGCTATCTCACCCGTCTGAGAGCGAACCTGGTTCGAAAAGAAACCCTGGCGGAAATTGGCGCGGAAATGCGCCTGGGCGACTGGTTGAAGTTGGGCACCGGCGAGCTGAAAAGCGGCGGATTTCGACGCGCCTCGACCCTGGCGAACGGGGTCGAGGCCCTGTTAGGGGCGATCTACCTCGATGCGGGGCTGGGTGCGTGCCGGTCAGCGGTGGAACGCATGTACGGAGAGCGCCTGCGCTCCCTGCCTCCGGATCAGGAACTGAAGGATCCAAAAACCCGGCTTCAGGAGTTGCTGCAGGGCCGTGGTCTGGATCTGCCGGACTATGCCCTGGAGTCTGCATCGGGCGAGGCCCACAAGCGACATTTCCAGGTTTCCTGCAGCGTCGGCGCACTGGGTTTCAGGACAGAGGCCAGCGGCCGCAGCAGGCGCCAGGCCGAGCAAAGAGCCGCCGAGGCCATGATTGGAAAACTCGGGGACGACTGAATTGGCCGAGACAGAACCCTTCCGCTGCGGTTACGCCACCCTGGTCGGGCGCCCCAACGTGGGTAAGTCCACGCTTCTGAACACGCTCATGGGGGAGAAGGTGAGCATTGTCACGCCAAAGCCACAGACGACCCGTCACCGCATTCTCGGGATAGACACCGGTGAACAGGTACAGATTGTCTTCGTGGACACCCCCGGACTCCATCCCCCTGGGAGCAAGGCCCTCAATCGGGCAATGAATCGCGCTGCCACCGGTTCCGTCGCCGATGCCGACGTCATCGTGATGGTCGTGGAGGCGCTGCGCTGGACCGATGGCGATCAGCATGTCCTGGAACAGTGCCTCTCGGCGGATCGGCCAGTCATTGCGGCCGTCAACAAGACGGACACCGTAAAGCCCAAGCAGAAGCTGCTTCCCTACCTGGAAACCCTGGCCGGTCGCGCGTCTTTCCAGGAGATCATTCCTGTCTCCGCCACCCGGGGGACGAACGTGGACGTCCTGCGGGGGGCGGTGTGCCGGTATCTCCCCCAGGGGCCGCCCCTGTTTCCCGAAGCGATGCGCAGCGACCGGGATGATCGCTTCAGGATCGCCGAGATCATTCGTGAAAAGCTCATGCTGCGCCTCCGGGACGAGATTCCTTATGGTCTGGCGGTGGAGGTGGAGCAACTCGAGATTCTGCCGCGGCTGCTGAGGATCGGCGCAGCCATCTGGGTGGAGCGTCCCAGTCAGAAGGCGATCGTCATCGGCAAGGGCGGCGTCCAGCTCAAGGCCTGCGGTAGCGCCGCCCGTCTCGAACTCGAGCAGATCTACGGAAGGAAAGTGCATATGGAGCTGTGGGTCCGTGTGCGGAAGAAATGGTCGGACAGCGACCGGGCGCTGAAAGATCTGGGGTTTGATCTGCAATGACGCGAGGCGCGCGTGTTGCGCTGGAACCGGCCTGGATCCTTCATCGCCGGCCGTATCGGGATACCAGCGAGATTCTTGATCTCTTCACGGCGAATCATGGTCGGATGGCTGCCGTCGCCCGTGGCAGCAGGCGTGGCAAGCGCCAGATGGCGTTGGAGCCGTTCCAGCCCCTGCATGTCTCCTGGAGCGGACGGGGAGAGCTCGTGACCCTGACCGGTGTCGAACATCGCGGCCCCGGCCTGCAGGCGGCGGGTGGCAAGCTGTTGAGCATGTTCTATGTCAACGAACTCGTCTTGCGTCTGACCGGCAGACAGGATCCGCATCCGGAGATTTTTGCAGCCTACGAGAACGCGATCTGCCGCCTGAGCCGCGAAGACGCCGAGGCGCCCGTATTGCGTTGTTTCGAACGGGACCTGCTGGACGCACTCGGTTACGGTCTGCTTCTGATCCGTGACGTGGACGGACAGGATGTGGAACCTGAATCGATTTACGCCTATCGACTCGAGGAGGGCCCGCGGCGCGTGACGGATCGCGCCGGTTCGACGCTGCCGGTTTCCGGCGCGACCCTGCTGGCCATTCAATCGGGTCAGTTCGGGGACGCAGGGCAGCTGCGCGAGGCCCGGGTGCTCCTCACTGCGGCCCTTGACCAATACCTCGGCGGACGGCCTCTGAAATCCCGACAGGTCCTCAACGCGCTACGCTCACGGGCTACGGGGCCATCGCTTCTGGCAAAATAGCCTTTCTCAGGGGAACACTCCCGTGAAATCCCGGAGCTCGAAATGAAGGACAGGATTCTTCTCGGCGTCAATATCGATCACGTCGCCACAATCCGACAGGCTCGCGGAACGCGTTACCCGGACCCGGTTTACGCGGCCCTGATGGCCGAGCAGGCCGGCGCAGACAGCATCACCCTGCATCTTCGCGAGGACAGGCGGCACATCCAGGACAGAGACCTGAGTGCCATGAGCGGGGTTCTGCAGACGCGCATGAACCTGGAGATGGCGGTCACAGACGAAATGCTCGACATCGCCATCGGCGTAAAACCTCACGACTGCTGCCTCGTGCCCGAGCGGCGTGAAGAACTCACGACCGAGGGCGGACTGGACGTGGCCGGTCAGAGATCCAGGATCGCAGATGCCTGCGCCCGCCTCGCGGCTGCCGGCATTCGCGTATCCCTGTTCATCGATCCGGACGAGCGCCAGGTGGACGCCGCGAAGGAAGTCGGTGCCCCGGTTATCGAGATCCACACCGGGGCCTATGCTGACGCTACCGATGAGTCTCGTATGGCAGCGGAGCTGGAACGGATCAGGGATGCCTCGTCCCATGCTCACGGTATGGGTCTGCGCGTCAATGCGGGCCACGGGCTTCACTACCACAACGTTCAGCCTATCGCCCGAATCCCTGAGATCCGGGAACTCAACATCGGCCACGCGATCGTCGCCCGCGCCATTTTCGACGGTCTATCCACCGCGGTGATCGAAATGAAACGCCTCATGACAGAGGCCCGTCTGCGGTGATCTTCGGCATCGGCACGGACGTGGTCCGCCTGGACCGGATGGAACGAGCCTACGAACGATTCGGGGAGCGTTTTGTCCAGCGACTTCTGCTACCCGAAGAGTTGAGTGCGTTTCGAGACAACAAGCGACCGGCGCGATTCCTCGCGATGCGATTCGCGGCCAAGGAGGCGGTGGTCAAGGCCATGGGAACGGGCTTCCGTCACGGCATGTGGATCCGGGATACCGGCGTCGTGCAGAACGACTGGGGCAAGCCGGAGATCATCTGGTCCAGCCGGGGTGCTGCGATGCGGGACAAGCTAGGCATCGGTGAGGGTCATATCACGCTCACCGACGAGGCCGGACTGGTGGTGGCGGTGGCGGTTCTGCTTCGCAGTTCGCTTGCCGGATGCGGGGGCAAGTAACCGGGCACGCCGATATCGGTCCGGTAGGCTAGAATCGGACCGGCGATAATCGGTCCCGGCGCATTAAAGTGCCGATACGAAGTTATAAAAAAGCTAGTATAATTCGATGGTTACGTGTCATAATTTATGTTATTTATATATACCGTTTCTCGAAAAAAGACAGACAATCGAGGCTGGCGCGATCGGCAATCATCGCGCCGGCCACACCGGCAGGGCCTGTCGCCGCCGAATGCCGATGCTGCGTTGCCGGATCACACTGACCCCGCTGACGTCGGCGCTAGGACTGATGGGCTGGATGGGGGCTGAACGAACAGTCCTTGCGCGATGGATCGGCATCTTCATGACCCAGGAGGCAGACTGACATCAATACACTTGTCTTTGACATAGAAACCATTCCCGATCTTGATTTCGGCCGGCGTTACTACGGGCTGGATGACCTGGACGACGAAGCCGTTGCCCAGGTCATGTTTGGGAAGCGTCTACAGGACACGGGATCCGAGTTCTTGCCACTGCATCAGCACCGGGTGGTAGCTATTTCCTGCCTGCTGCGAAGCCGAGACAAACTCAGGGTCTGGTCACTCGGAGACGAAGACGCGGATGAAGCGGAAATTGTCGGCCGTTTCTTCGACGGACTCGATCAGCTGAGTCCGGACCTGGTCTCATGGAACGGCTCCGGTTTCGATCTGCCGGTGCTGCATTACCGGGCCATGCGGCATCGTGTCGCGGCGGCTCGTTACTGGGAGACCGGAGACACGGATCAAAGTTTTCGCTGGAACAATTACCTGAGCCGATTCCACTGGCGGCACACGGATCTGATGGATGTGCTCGCCGGTTACCAGTTCAGGGGCGCCGCGCGACTCGATGAAATCGCTGTCCTGATCGGTCTGCCGGGCAAGCTTGGGATGAGCGGCGATCAGGTGTGGCCTAAATTCCTGGCGGGGGGCATTCGGGAAATCCGGGATTATTGCGAGACCGACGTCATCAATACGTATCTGGTCTACCTGCGTTTCGAGCAGATGCGCGGACGACTGACGACGCCGGAGCTGCACCGGGAGGAGACGCGGGTTCGCGAGTTGTTGGCGACCGATGGACACAGGCATCTGGCGCAGTATCTCGAGGCCTGGGACGAAGCGGGATGAGCCGGCGGGCGAAGCGCGTGCCGGAGACCGTAGAGATCGTCGGCCTGACTCACGACGGGCGCGGCGTGGCCAGGACCGATGGCAAGACGCTGTTCGTGGACGGCGCGCTGCCGGGCGAGACCGTCGAGGCGGTCAGGTTGCGAAGGCGCAAGACCCACGACGAGGGCAGGGTACTCAGCCTGCTGGTATCTGCTGCGAACCGGGTCGAACCGATGTGCCCCCGGTTCGATGTCTGTGGAGGCTGCAGCCTCCAGCATCTGGCCGCGCCGGCGCAGCTGGCCGCCAAGGAGAAGGTCCTCCTGGATAACCTCGAGCGTATCGGAAACGTGAGCCCGGAGAAGGTGTTGCCGGCCGCCCACGGTCCGGGTGCCGGCTATCGAAGGCGCGCAAGGCTGGGCGTGCGCTGGGTGGAAGGCAAGGGCCGGGCGCTGGTCGGATTCCGCGAGCGATTCTCGTCCTTCATTGCCGACGTCGAATTCTGTCCGGTGCTGGCGCCACCGGCGGATCGCCTGATCCTGCCCCTTTCCGATCTCATCGGTTCTTTGAGTCTCCGGAAGCGCATCCCGCAGGTGGAAATTTCGGTGGCCGACAATGCAACCGCCCTGGTTTTTCGACTTCTCGACGAACCCACGGAGAACGACCTCCACGCGATACGTCGATTCCGCGACCGTCACGACGTAGACATATACCTTCAGCGCGGTGGCATCGACACCGTGACGCCGCTGGACGAACGCTGCAAGCCCCTCATGTACAGCCTGCCCGATTTCGGCCTCGAGTACCGATTCCTGCCCACGGATTTCATCCAGGTGAACGCCGACGTCAATCGTAGGATGGTCGGCTGCGCAAGTGATCACATGGAAATCGAACCCGGCTGGAAGGTCCTGGATCTGTTCTGCGGCCTAGGTAATTTCAGCCTGCCCCTGGCGCAACTTGGCGCCCTGGTGACCGGTGTGGACGGAGACGCGAAACTGATCGAGCGGGCCCGTCACAACGCCCGTCGCAATGGCATCGATACGGCGGCGTTTTTTGTCGCCAACCTGTTTGAGGACTGTCGCGACCTGCCCTGGGCGAGATGCGCCTATGACGCGGTCCTGCTCGACCCGCCCCGTTCGGGGGCGCGGGAAATCCTGCCGGTGGTCGCGGGGGCGCGGCAGATCGTGTACGTATCCTGTCACCCGGGCACCCTGGCGCGGGATACGGGAACCCTGGTCGGGGAATACGGCTATCGGCTCGCCCGAGCGGGCGTACTGGACATGTTTCCACATACCGCCCACGTTGAATCCATCGCGATGTTCGTCAGGGACTGAGGCATGGCGGTCGAGATCGAGCGCAAATTTCTGGTGGCCTCCGCGGCCTGGCGGGACAACGTGGACTCGTCAGTCGCCATGGTGCAGGGCTACATTGCCGAGACCGAAACCTGCTCCATCCGCGTACGTGTCGCCGGGGATAGAGCCTGGATCAATTTCAAGGGGCTGACTATCGGCGCCCGGCGCAGCGAGTTCGAATATGCCGTACCCGCCGACGAGGCGCGGGAGATGCTCGCCTTGTACTGCGGCGGTCGTGTGATCGAAAAAACCCGGCATCATCTCCGGTGCGGCGATCATACCTGGGAGATCGACGAGTTCGACGGTGCAAACACCGGTCTGATTGTCGCGGAGGTAGAACTCGAGTGCGAGGACGAGCAGGTCTCGCTGCCGGCCTGGGTGGGCGAGGAGGTGACCCACGACCCCCGTTACTACAACATACGTCTGGTGACGCAGCCGTTTTCGGAGTGGTTCGATGACTGAACCGGGACCAGAAACTCATCTGATCGTGGATCTTTCTTCCCAGCGACTCAGGGTGCTGGCCGGATCGGGTGCGTTGCGAGAGTATTCCGTATCTACCGCGACGAGGGGAGCCGGGGAGATGACGGGAAGCCGGCAGACACCCAGGGGGCAACATGTCATCCGGGCGAAAATCGGCGCAGGCGCCCCGCCGGGCGCCGTGTTTGTCGGACGTCGCCCGACGGGAGAAATCTGGTCTCCCGAACTGGCGGCCCGCTTTCCCGCGCGAGACTGGATACTCAGCCGCATCCTGTGGCTGAGCGGCACCGAGGTCGGTCGCAACCGGCTCGGCAACGTGGATACCATGCGGCGCTATATCTATATTCACGGCACACCTGCCCTGGAGCCCATGGGCGTGGCGGCGTCCCACGGATGCATCCGGATGCGCAACAGCGACGTCATCCAGCTCTTCGATCTCGTGAACGTGGGCACCCGTATCCTGATTCAGGAGGACGCATGACGCTGGGTCCCCTGATGCTGGATCTGGAGGGCACGGAACTCAGCGCCGAGGAGCGCGATATTCTGGAACACCCGGTGGTCGGCGGCGTGATCCTGTTCAGCCGGAATTTTCACTCGCCGGAGCAACTGGCCCAGCTTACCAGTGAAATACACGCCATCAGACGGCCTCCGCTGCTGGTGGCTGTTGACCAGGAAGGTGGCCGGGTACAGCGATTCCGGGAGGGGTTCACCCCGCTGCCGGCGGTGCACCTGGTGGGGCGTCAGTACGACCTGGACGTCGCGGGCGCACTGTCGGCCGCCGAGACGCTGGGGTGGATCATGGCCGCCGAATTGCGAGCTGTCGGCGTAGACCTGAGTTTTGCGCCGGTCCTGGATCTGGACTGGGGCATCAGCGAAGTGATCGGCGACCGCGCCTTCCATCGCTTGCCCCGGGTCGTATCCGCGCTGGCCCGGCGCTACATACGGGGTATGGCCGCCGCCGGAATGACCGCGACCGGCAAGCATTTTCCCGGGCACGGCGCCGTTGCCGCCGATTCCCACCGGGCCCTGCCCGAGGATCGCCGATCCTACGCCGATATCGCCGAGGACATCGTTCCGTTCGAGTTTCTGATTCCAGAGGGTCTGGGGGCCGTGATGGCGGCCCATGTCCGCTACTCGGAGGTCGACCCGGCGCCCGCGAGCTTTTCGCGCTGGTGGCTGACTACGGAGCTTCGCGGCCGAATGGGATTCCGCGGAGTCATATTCTCCGACGATCTGGTCATGGCGGCCGCCGAGGTGGTGGGCGGAGTGGAAGAACGGGCGCGGGCCGCCCTGGAGGCAGGCTGTGACATGATCCTGGTCTGCAACGACCGGGAGGCTTCCCTGGCGGTCATCGACGCGCTCGGTGATTACAGTGAACCCGCCGGGCAGGTGCGCCTGGCGCGTATGCATGGCAGGAAGGGACCGGACCGGAACCACCTGCTGAACTCGCAGACCTGGGCGGACGCCACGGACCGGGTCCGGCACCTGACGGATCCGCCGCCCCTGGAGCTGAACGGATAAGATGGCCGGGAGTTCATCGGATCCGGTGACGACGGGAGCGCATCGCTTGGACGGCAAACACATCGGCAACAACATGGATGAGGTGTTGGCTCGGTCGGAAATGATCCACAGCCCCGGCGCCGTACAGACCGCGCTGGACCGAATGGCGAGAAACATCGACGAAAGCATGGCTCGCAGCGATCCGGTATTGCTGGCGGTCATGACCGGCGGCATGGTGCCGGCGGTGTGGCTGAGTTCCCGCCTGAACTTCCCGCACCAGATGGACTACGTGCACGCCACGCGCTACGTGGGCGGGACACGGGGCGGTCAGCTGGCATGGCGAGCCCGTCCCGGGAACGATCTGGAAGGACGCGCGGTTCTGGTCGTGGACGACATCCTGGACGAGGGCATCACCCTACGCGCCATCGTGGATTACTGCCGGCAGGCCGGTGCCCGTGAAGTCAGGGTGGCGGTGCTGGTCCAGAAGCGTCACGACCGGAACCTCACTGGACTGGTGCCCGACTTCAAGGGCTTGGACGTTCCTGATCGATACGTCTTCGGCTGCGGCATGGATTACCGTGAGTACTTCCGCAACCTTCCGGCCATCTATGCCTTGACCTCCCGGGAGGACGAAGACCCATGAGTGAAGCACCCATCGGCATCATCGGCGGCACCGGGATCACACACCTGACCGAATTCCAGGTCACCGGGCGCCGGGTCGTCCCTACACCCTATGGCGAGCCATCGGCACCGGTTCTCCTGGGGCACCTGGGCGGTCGGGAGACCTACCTCATCGCCCGCCATGGCAGCGGACACACGATTCCGCCACATCTGGTTAACTATCGGGCCAACCTCTGGGCCCTCAAGTATCTCGGTGTCGGGCAGATCGTTGCCATCAGCAGCGTCGGCGGTATCCACAAAAACATGGCGCCCGGTGAACTGGTGACGCCCGATCAGATCATCGACTACACGTGGGGGCGACCTGGCACGATTTACGAGAGCGTCGATGAACGAGTCGTGCATACGGAATTCACCGAGCCGTACAGTGATTCGGTCAGAACCCTGATACTTGCGGCAGGGGACAGAGCCGGCGTGAATATCCACGACGGAGGCGTGTACGGCGCGACCCAGGGGCCGCGGCTGGAGACGGCTGCCGAAATCGAGCGGATGCGTCGTGACGGATGCGATATGGTAGGGATGACCGGTATGCCGGAAGCCGTCTTGGCCCGGGAGCTGGAGCTGGACTACGCTGCCTGCGCGTTGGTCATCAACTGGGCCGCAGGAAGGGGAGAGGGCGATATTCTCGGTCAGATCGAGGCACATATCGCCAGCTGCATGAGCAAGGTTCGCCGCATACTGACCGCGCTGTAAGAACAGGTTCGCTAAGGGAGTTCTGCAATTGGCCAGGCGTCTGAAAAACACCTTGTTGGAGAGCATCGTCGAGTCGGCTCGGGATGGGGTCGTGGTGGTGGATGCGCGTCGCCAGGAACTGCCGGTGATTTTCGTCAATCCGGCCTTTAAGGCCATGACCGGTTATGACGAGGAAGAGCTTGCCGCTCGCGGATTGTCTTGCCTGCAGGGTGACGACCGGCGCCAGCGGGCGGTCAAGGAGATGCGCGACGCGCTGGAGGCGGGGCGACCATGTGAAGTCCTGTTGCGCAACTATCGCAAAAGCGGGGACATGTTCTGGAACCAGTTGCGGCTGGTTCCGGTAGAAAATCATGGCGAATTGACCTGGTGGATTGGCATCGCCCGCGACGTCGGGGATCTCAGAGATCTCAAGGACCGGCTGAAGAGCCAGCGCCGGACCCTGGACGAGATCCGCCGGGAACTGCCCGAGGACCGGCTCACCGGGCTCAAGAGCCGTGCGTTTTTTGATCAACTGTTGGCCCGGGAGTGGAGCATCTGCCAGCGCGACGATCGCAGCATCACCCTGTTCCTGTTCGACGTGGACTATTTCGCGGCTTACAACGACACCTTCGGGCGGGGTGCCGGTGATTCCTGTCTGAAGCGGGTGGCCAACGCCATTCGAAGCTGCTTCCGACGCGGGGGCGACGTGGTGGCCCGCTACGACGGTCAGCGTTTCGGCTGTTTCGCGAGTGGCATGGAGGAGGGCCCGGCGCTGCGGTTTGCCGGCGAAATCTGTGAACGGGTGCGAGCCATGGCCATGCATCACCCTCGGTCGCCGGGTGGACGTTACGTGACGGTGAGCTGTGGCGTGGCGACGCTCACACCGGACCGGGAAGGCAAGAGCGAGGACCTTATTTTCGCTGGCGAAGCGGCGTTGAGCCGGGCCAAGGCCGGCGGGGGCAACTGCGCGGCGGACTGAAAGTCAGCGAGACGCGGGCCCGGTGACCGGGGCGTCTTCGGGCGATGAATCCTCGGCAACGTCGTTCGCAGTCTCTTCGGGCACCACGATGGCGATGGCGCCCAGCCTCGGTGAATCAAAGTAATGCAGCTCGCCGCTGCGCATGCGACGACTTTCCGACAGGTGTCCCGGACCGGAGGCCGTAAACGACTCGGCATCCACCACCAGGTGCAGATAACGCCCCAGCCACAGAGTCACTGTGGCCACCAACGGCTTGTCTGGGCTCACGCCGGTCACCGCGGACGCCGCCGGCCGGATGGGGACGCCACCGCTCTCGGTGGTAATGGTTCGGAGCCGCGTCACAGTCTCCAGATCCACCGGCCCGGCCTGGTCACGGGCAAAACCCGGCTGACGCCAGGATTCGTGTGCCAGAACCCGGTAACCGGGGTTTCTGTCCAGGGTCGATGCGATGTCTGCAAGGTCCTGCATGTCGGCGGGCTCGAAGAAAATCGGAGTCGTTTCCGGTTCCGGGGGCTCGGTCAGTGGCTCCCCCGCTGCGGGCGCTGACTGGGGCAAGGGTTCCGCCTGCTCCACGAAAATCCCCGGCACGGTGGACAGGCCCTCCGGTATCGGTGGTCGCCCCGGGTCCTCCGGGTGAGGCGGCGACTGAAGATTCTCGAATATGAGGATTTCCACACGATAGCGTGGCAGCTGCGGATCGGACGGTGTCGATCGTGCCTCCTGGGCGCCCACGTTCAGCATTGGCGCAAAAGCGAGCGTACCGGCGGCGGCCGCCAGCCACGCAGGGCCGAACATCGCGCTGCGCCTGGCGCATCGCAGGAGGATCAGGGCCCGGTCAGTGCAATTTCGGCGCGCCCAGCTGATCCAGGAGTGTATGAACATGGTGGAAACGCTTCTCCGTGTCGGGCAGTTCGAGGCTGAATCGTAACTTATGTTGACCGTCGAGTTTGAATCGCCGGCCCTCCTCCTGAACGAGGCGGATGATGGCGGCCGGCTCCACTGGGGTGGCCGCATTAAATAGGATATGCCCGCCTGACGGTCCAGCCTCGATGCGCTGTATGGCCAGCGCAGAGGCGCGCAATTTCACTTCGGTTGCACGAAACAGCATTTTCGCCGCTTCCGGGAGCAGCCCGAATCGATCGATCAGCTCCACCTGCAGGTCACGGAGTGTGTCCGCATCCTCGGCCGACGCGATGCGTTTGTAGAGAACCAGGCGGGTATGCACGTCGGGAATGAAATCCTCGGGAAGCAATGCCGTCACGCCCATTTCAACCTCCGTCCCGTCGTGCAGGGGGCGCGCCAGGTCCGGTTCCCGTCCTGACTTCAGCGCACGAACCGCACGCTCCAGCATTTCGGCATAGAGCGCGAATCCTACCTCGTGGATCTGTCCGCTCTGGTCCTCACCCAACAGCTCGCCGGCGCCGCGGATTTCCAGGTCGTGAGTGGCGAGCATGAATCCGGCGCCGAGCTCCTCCAGCGATTCGATGGCTTCCAGCCGTTTGATGGCGTCCCGAGTCATGGCTTTCCGGTGCGGCACGATCAGGTAAGCATAGGCACGGTGGTGGGATCGGCCCACGCGCCCTCGAAGCTGGTGCAGCTGGGCGAGGCCGAGGCGATCTGCCCGATCGATAACGATGGTATTGGCCGTCGGTATGTCCAGGCCGCTCTCGATGATCGTTGTGCAGACGAGCAGATTGAATCGTCGGTGATAGAAATCCAGCATGATCCTTTCCAGATCACGCTCGCTCATCTGTCCGTGGGCCACGCGCACGCGGGCTTCCGGGACCAGTTCCCCGATCTGCCGGGCCGCATTTTCTATGGTCTCGACCCGGTTGTGCAGGAAGTAGATCTGCCCGCCGCGACGGATCTCACGAAGACAGGCTTCTCGAATCCTCTCGTCTTTCCACTCTGTTACAAACGTCTTGACTGCCAGCCGCTCTGACGGTGGCGTCGTGATCAGAGACAGGTCACGTAAGCCGCCCATGGCCATGTTGAGCGTCCTCGGGATGGGCGTCGCCGTCAGCGTCAGAACATCCACCTCGGCACGCAGCGCCTTGAGGCGTTCCTTGTGACGCACGCCGAAACGGTGTTCCTCGTCCACGACCACGAGACCAAGATTGGCGAAGGAGACATCCTTCTGCAGCAATCGATGGGTCCCGATAACGATATCCACCTTCCCGTCGGCGAGGCCCGCGAGGATCCGTTCGGTTTGCTTTCCGGTACGGAATCGAGACAACGCCTCGATCTTGACCGGCCAGTCGGCGAACCTGTCGGAAAAGTTCTGATAATGCTGCTGGGCGAGCAGGGTCGTAGGTACGAGTACCGCCACCTGCCTGCCGCCCTGAACGGCGGCGAAGGCAGCGCGCAGGGCGACCTCGGTCTTGCCGAAGCCGACGTCGCCACACACGACCCGGTCCATCGGTCGCGGGGCGACCAGGTCCGACAGCACCTGGTCGATCGCCTCGGCCTGGTCCGGCGTCTCTTCAAAGGGAAAATCCTCGCAAAAGGCCCGGTAATCTGCTTCCGGGTAGCGGTGCTGGCTGCCCTGGCGTGCGGCCCGGCGGGCATAAATATCAAGTAGCTCCACGGCCACGTCGCGGACGCGTTTCGCCGCCCGTTGCCGTGCCCGAGCCCACTGGTCGCTCCCCAGGCGGTGCAGAGGCGCGCTCTCCGCGGCGGCACCCGTATAGCGTGTTATTCGTTCCAGCGCCTGAACGGGAACATACAGTTTGTCGCCGCCGGCATACTCCAGTGCCAGGAACTCGCCGCAAGTGCCGCCCGCCGTGACGCTTTCCAGTCCGAGGAAACGCCCGACGCCATATTCCTCGTGAACCACCGGCGCGCCCAAATCCAGATCGGTGAGCTGGTTGATCAGGACTTCCGGGTCTCGCTGTCGCCGCCGGCGGCGACGCTGCCGTCCCCGCTCTCCAAGCAGTTCCGATTCAGGGACGACGGCGATTCCGATCGACGCGATGCGGAAACCCTGCTCGAGGGGAGCAATTGCCAATCCGAGGCGCTGGCCGGAGGCCAGAAAATCCTGCCAGCTCTCGCAGGGCCGGACCGTCAGGTCCCGATCCCGCAACATGTCTTTGAGCATCTCCCGCCGGCCCGGTGACTCCGCGGTAAACAGGACGCGGCCGGAAAAGTCGCCCAGGAAGCGTTCCAACAGGTCGGCGGGATGTCCGGGGCCGCCGGTGATCCGGAGTGGCGGCAAGGTGGCCGTGCCTGCGTTCCATCCCGCGCCGTCAGTTTCGAAACCCTCCAGCCGGACGCCCGACCTGCTGTGCAGAAGCTCCATGACATCGTCGGGTCGGGTATACAGGGTCTCCGGGGGCAGGCGGGGCTGCTCAAGGTCATGGCGAAGCTGCTCGTAGCGGGCCGTGACCTCTGTCCAGACCCGATCAGCCACAGGCGCCATGTCCGTGGTCACGACGATTCGACAGGACGCCGGCAGGTAGGAGGCCAGCGTGTCGAGACGGTCGAAGAACAGCGGCAGATAGAATTCGATACCACCCGGGGCAATGCCTTCGGCGACGTCTGTGTAGACGCTGACCCGGCTGAGATCGATTGGAAACGTCTGACGGAAACGCTCCCGGAACGCTGCAACCGCGTCCCCGGTGAACGGGAATTCCCTTGCCGGGAGCACGCTCGCCCTCTGCTGTCGTGCGATGGTCCGCTGGCTGTCCACGTCGAAGGTCCGGATGGACTCGATTTCGTCGTCCAGAAGATCGACTCGGAAGGGCCGGTCCGAGCCCATTGGAAAAATGTCGATGATGGATCCGCGAATGGCAAACTCGCCATGCTGGCTCACCTGGCTCACCGCGGCATAGCCGCCGGAGACCAGTCGGGTTCTGAACGCATCGCCATCCAGGCGCTCTCCCACGGTCAGGTCGAGACTGCTGCCCAGGATCCACTCGGCCGGGGGCAGCCGTTGCATCAAGGTGGGTAGCGAGACGATCACCACTCCCGAAGTGATGTCCGGCAGTCGGCTCAGCGTCCTCAGGCGCTGGGAGGTAATGTCCGGATGAGGCGAAAAGGCGTCGTATGGCAATGCCTCGCTGTCGGGCAGCAGCAATATCTCCACGTTGTCGCCGGCGAAGAAGGCAATTTCGTCCCGCAGTCGATCGGCGGCCTGGGGCTCCGGCGTGACGACGAGGACCGGCCCGGCAGCCAGTTGCGCGAGTTCCGCAACCGCCAGTGACGGGGCGCTGCCATACAGCTGGCCCCAGCCGGATGGGCTGGCCGGCAGTGCCGGCGGAATTTGGAGGACGTGGCGGGACGCGGGCATGAGCCGGAAAGGGATGGGTAAAACCGCAATTATCGCACAGGGCGATAGTTCTCCTCTCAGGCCAGGCGGCTGCCCAAGAAGAACGGGCCCGTCATCAGGGATGGCGGGCCCGCAGGATAATTCTTGTCAGTCAGCTAATTACAGCGGACTGTTTCTACTGCGACCCCGTCGGCGCAGGTTTTTCCACGCTGTGAAGCACCCGGTCATACTCGAAATACACCGTAAAATCTGCGTATTCCCAGCTGGAAATGGGCGGATCACCCACTGCGGCCTGCTTCGACATGGGCGTCCCGAAATTGGATTCGACCCGGTTCATGGTAGCGCCCCGGGCGGGACGGTTGGATTGCTCTCCCTGGACCTCATCCAGTTTATCTATGATGAGGGTATCCGCCTGGGCGGCGCCCACGGTTATAAAAAATGCGAGAGATATTGCGGCTAACTTCATGACCATACTGGAAATCTCCGGCAACAACCGGCCCGACTATAGCAACGGTTACCCCCGTTTGTCAGCTTACTGGGTCGCGTTTTTTTCAATTGTGCGGGCTGATGCCCGGATTCCGCAGCCGTGAAATTGCCGTCACCGCTGATTTCGGGCCGCCTCGTTCGACGCTACAAACGCTTCCTGGCCGACGTCCGCCTGGCGGACGGGCAGGAGATCACGGTCCACTGCCCAAACACGGGCGCCATGCTCGGGTGCCGGGAACCAGGCGCTTCCGTCTGGATTTCCGAGTCCACGAATCCGCGCCGCCGCTATCGGCACACCTGGGAGATCGTCGAATCCCGGCCGGGGGTCCTGGTCGGCATCCACACGGGACGAACGAATGACCTGATGGCCGAGGCACTCGCCAGCGGTATGCTCGACGATCTGGTTTCGGTCCGCGACACACGTCGGGAGGTCTCGATAGCGGACCTGGGTTGCCGCATTGATTTCCTCCTGGAAGCCGCGGATGGTCCTGACTGCTTTCTGGAGGTCAAGAACGTGACCGCTGCGGTCGAAGAGGGCGTCGCGCTCTTTCCTGACGCCGTCAGTGAAAGGGCAGTGAGGCATCTGAACAGTCTTGTGCGGCTGGTTGAGCGGGGCCATCGGGCGATCCTCTGCTATTGCGTTCAGCGCGCCGACGTCCAGTCCGTCAGACCGGCGGCGGGCATCCATCCGGGGTACGCTCAGGCCCTTGCCCGGGCGGCGGCCGCCGGCGTCGAGGTGGCCGGGTTCCGCTGCAGCGTGACGCCCGGCGTGATCGAACCCACGGACCGGGTCCGGATCGAAGTGGATGTGGTTTAATCTCCCGCCATGTTCCGTCCCCTGGAAATTTTCGTCGGCCTCCGGTATCTGCGCGCCCGAAGACTGAGTCGTTTCGTTTCCTTCATTTCGCTGATGTCCCTCCTCGGGGTCGCGGTGGGCGTCGCAGCGCTGATCGTCGTGATCTCCGTGATGAACGGGTTCGAGAATGAGCTGCGCCAGAGGCTTCTGGCGATGACATCTCACGCATCCATCAGCGGGCCCGAAGGCCGCCTGGAGGACTGGAGCCGGACCGTTGACCTGGCCCAGAAGGCGCCGGGGGTGACCGCGGCCGCGCCCTACGTGGAGATACAGGGCATGCTGGGCAACGGCGCGCGGCTGAAGGCGGCGCTGGTCCGGGGCGTGGATCCCATTCGTGAGCCCGCCGTGTCGCAGGTCGACGACAACATGCTGATGGGCAGTCTGGATTCGCTGGAAGACGGCAAGAAGGGGATCATTCTGGGCCGGCTGCTGGCTGCCCAGCTCGGCGTTGCCGTGGGGGAGTCGGTGACCTTGATGGTGCCGCGGATCCAGAGTGGAGGCCTGGTGCCCCGCCTCAGGCGATTTACGGTCACAGGCATTTTCGAGGTCGGCATGCAGGAACTCGACGGCGTTCTGGCCCTCGTGAACCTGCGTGACGCCGCCGGCGTGCTTGATCTCGGCGATGCGGTCACCGGCGTCCGACTTCAACTCGAAAACCTTTTTTCAGCACCGGCCGTTTCGCGGCGCGTGGCTGAGATGCTCGGCAGCGATTTCGTGGCCAGAGACTGGACCGAGGAGAACGCCAGCTACTTCCGTGCGGTGCGAATCGAAAAGACCATGATGACGATCATCCTGTCTCTGGTAGTCGCAGTGGCCGCTTTCAATATCGTTGCCACACTCGTCATGGTCGTAACCGATAAGCGCAGCGAAATCGCCATTCTCAGAACTTTGGGGTTGTCGGCCGGCGGCGTGATGCGTGCATTCCTCGTGCAGGGAGTGCTTATCGGTCTGGTCGGTATCGCGCTTGGCGTGTTGCTTGGCATCCCGCTGGCCCTCAACGTGGAAACCATCGCGGGCGGCCTGGAGCGCGCGCTCGGCCTGGAGATCATGCCTTCGGATGTGTACTACATCGCGCGGCTGCCATCGGATCTCCGGGGCCCGGATGTCGTTCGCATACTGGCGCTGGCGTTTTTCCTGTGTGCCGGCTCCACCCTGTATCCCGCATACCGGGCGGCCCGTACCCAGCCGGCCGAGGCCTTGCGATATGACCACTGAGCGCGCGGGCCGGGGGATCCGCTGGGGAGCCACGCTCGAGACATTTCTTGGTTTTCGCTATATCTGGAGCCGCAGCGGAAATCGGTTCATCTCGTTCATATCGCTGATATCCATGCTGGGTATCGCCATCGGCGTCGCCGTTCTGGTGGTCGTGCTATCCGTAGTCAACGGTTTCGAAACCGAACTCCGTGCTCGCATACTCAGCATGACCTCTCACGCGGCGGTCAGCGGCTACGAGGCCGGGCTGACCGACTGGCCGATGGCTCGCGCCAGCGCAATGGAACACCCTCGAGTGCTCGCTGCTGCCCCCTACGTGGAAGGAGAAGGCATGCTAGTGAACGGTGACCGGGTCAGCGGCGTGGCCGTACGAGGCGTCCTGCCCCGGGAGGAACTCGAGGTGTCCGGCATTGGTGACAAGATGGTGACCGGTAAGCTGACCGACCTGGTTCCCGGCGGGTACGGGATCGTTCTGGGGGCGGCGCTGGCCCGGGAATTGAATATCGACGTTGGCGACCGGGTGATTCTTGCCATAAACCAGGGCACGATCACGCCAGCAGGCCTGATGCCCAGGCTGCGACGTTTCATCGTCACCGGGTTGTTCGAAGCGGGTATGTACGAATACGACCGGGGCACTGCCTTCGTGCACATGCAGGATGCGGCCCGGCTTTATCGTCTCGGTGAGGAAGTCTCCGGTCTGCGCCTGAAGCTGGATGACCTGTTTCAGGCACCCGTCGTGGTCCGCGAAGTGGCCCGCTCGCTGGGAGGCGACTATTACGTGACTGACTGGACTCGCCAACATCGCAATTTCTTCCGCTCCATCGCCCTGAGCAAACGGATGTTGTTTACCGTGCTGTTGCTCGTGGTCGGCGTCGCTGCTTTCAATATCGTCTCGACCCTGGTCATGGTGGTCAAGGACAAACAGTCGGACATCGCGATCCTGAGAACTCTCGGCGCCAGCCCTCGCAGCATCATGACCGTGTTCACCATCCAGGGCACTCTGATAGGGGTGCTGGGAATTCTCGGCGGCGTCGCACTTGGCGTGCTGATCGCATTGAACACGGAGACACTGGTGCACTGGCTGGAGGCGGCGCTGGACACCCGGTTCCTCGCGCCAGACGTCTATTTCATCAGCGATCTGCCGGCGGAGATTCGTGTGACGGATATGCTCGTAGTCTGCACGACAGCTATCGTTCTTTGTATGGTGTCTACGATCTATCCTGCCTGGCGCGGCGCCCAGACCCAGCCGGCGGAGGCCCTGAGATATGAATAGCGGTGAGGTGGTATCCGAGCCGGCAGTGCTGGAATGCAGGCAGCTGACAAAGTCCTTCGTGGAGGGCGGGCAGCGGCTGCATGTACTTCGCGGCGTAGATTTGAGCGTTGCCACCGGTGAAAGCGTAGCGATCGTCGGTGCTTCCGGGTCCGGTAAGACCACTTTATTGCAACTGCTTGGGGGACTGGACAGGCCCACGTCCGGGACAGTGCGGGTGCTCGGCCGGGATCTTGCATCCCTCGGCGAATACGAGCGTGGTCGATTGCGCAACCGGTCCATCGGATTTGTGTACCAGTTTCACCACCTCTTGCCGGAGTTTTCTGCCCTGGAAAATGTCGCCATGCCGCTCCTGGTCAGGCGCACTGCGGTCCGTGAGGCGGCCAGAGCCGCGGAGGAATTGCTGGTTCGGGTGGGACTCGGAGAACGCCTCGGTCATCGTCCGGCGCAGTTGTCCGGCGGCGAGCGCCAGCGGGCCGCTGTGGCACGGGCCCTGATCACGCGGCCAGCGCTGGTGCTGGCCGACGAGCCTACGGGCAACCTGGATCGGCGAATCGGTTCGCAGGTTTTTGATCTGATGCTCGAGCTCAAGCGGGAATTGGGCACGAGTCTGGTAGTGGTCACCCATGACGAGAGGATCGCGGCCCGGATGGAACGCGTCACAGCGCTGGTAGACGGCCGGCTCACGGCCATCGAAGGTCAGATCTGATCTTTGCCGGAATACCCGTCCCGCCGTCGCCTGAGGCGTCGGCGCACCTGCCATATCCACAGGCGGTTGAGTAACCAGTAAGCGCCCACTGAAAGGCTCGTCCCCGCGACCAGGCATCCGACGAGCAGCGGTTGCCAAATATCCTGGATCAGAACATCTAGCTGCGGCATGGAGAACTCGGAGCGAGCCACCGCCGGCGGCGAACCGAGCAGGGCGAGCCCCAGGCGATAGGCACCGTAGTACATCGGGCCGAACGTCACGGGATTGGAAAGCCAGGATGCCAGGATTGCCACCGGTACGTTGATTCGAAGATACAGTGCAGTCACCCCGGCCAGCGCCGTATGCACGGGAAACGGAATAAAACAGACGAATATGCCCAGTGCCAGGGCGCGCAGAACGTTTCTACGATGGGTGGCCCAGAGGGCCGGGTCGTGAAGCAGCGCCCGGAAAGGCCGTAAGAACCACTGCTGCTTTAACTTGGCTGGGTTGGGGAGCACCCTGCGCAGAAATTGCCTGGGCATAAGGGAAGATGTCCGTCGCGTTCCGTATCGTCTGGGTCGCCGTGACCGGACCTAACAGCCCTTGATTGCCGGGGTCCTGTGTCTGCTGGCCGGTATCGTAGCCGCCCTCGGGCTTCCCGTCATGCCGCCACCCCTGGGCGGGGTCATCTGCCTGCTGCTGGCGATACCCCTGGGAAGCTGGAGACCGGTACGCGCCTGCCGTTGGCTGCTGGTGGGGTTCGGTCTGGCGATACTCGAAGCGAGCGCCCTGATGGCCGACCGGATGGAGGCCGCCCACTCCGGTCGGGACTGGCTTCTGGAGGGCCAGGTGGAGGCCGTACTCTCCGATCGGCCGGCGCGACCGACGTTTCTCTTCCAGCCCCAGGGTCCGCGTTTGCCCGCAGCCATTCCGCGACGTATCCGTCTGGTTTGGTACGACGCGCACCAAGTGCCCGCTGCCGGTGAACACTGGCGATTGTTGGTGCGCCTCAGGGAGGCAAGGGGTATGGCCAACCCCCATGGATTCGATTACGAGCGCTGGCTGCTGGTACGCGGTATCGGCGCGACCGGCTACGTCCGCGCGAGCTCGCGTAACAGGCGACTGGCCGTGGCCGACAGGTTTCTCGATCAGATACGCAGCAGGATCGCGGAAACCGTCAATCGGCACCTGGGCGAGAGCGAGACAGCGCGACTCCTGGAAGCCCTCATCATCGGCACTCGCGCCGGTATATCCGTCGAAACGCGGGACAAGCTGACGGCAACCGGTACGGCGCATCTGCTCGCGATCTCGGGGTTGCACGTGGGTATCGCCGGCGCGAGCGGGGGTGTCGCCTTGGCTCTCCTGAGTTGGATATTCTCATCGTTTACAGGGGTCAGCGCAGGTCGGGTCCGGTGGTTTGGCGCCGTCGCCGTGGCCTGCGGTTACGCGCTGCTGGTTGGCTTTTCCATCGCCACCCGCCGGGCCCTGACTATGATCCTGGTGGTCACGATTGCAGCCGCCTGTGGACGGCATTCGGCTTTGTCGCGGGGTCTGGTGCTGGCGGCCTGGGTTGTTCTGCTGACTCAGCCACTGGCGCCTCTGGACGGCGGTTTCTGGCTGTCCTTCGGCGCGGTGATCGTCCTGTGCGCCCGGTTCGCCGGACGGCTTCGTCCGCCCGCGAGGCTGGCTTCGCTGGTGTCCGGCCAGGTCGCGATTTCCGTGGGCATGATCGTGCCGTCCCTGACCCTGTTCGGGTTCGTGCCGGTCGCTGCGCCGCTGGTCAACCTGGCGGCGGTGCCGATCGTGGCTATGATCGTGTTGCCTGCGGCTTTGATCGGCGCCGTTCTGGCGCTGGTCGATCCCGCATTTGCTTTCCTCCCGTTCAAGCTGGCCGGACTCGGCCTCGACGCTGTCCTCCAGCTTACGGACTGGGCGATGACCTACGGGCCGCTGCGACTTGAGGCCGGCGCGGTCGGTGTGGTGCCGAGGGTCTGCGCCGCGGTCGCGTGCCTGTTGATTTTGGGTCCCGCAGCGGTGCCCGGCCGTCTGGCGGCGCCGGCAGTGCTGTTGGCGTTGTTTCTTTGGCGAGGTCATGCACCACCGCCGGGCGGTTTCGATATGACCATCCTGGATGTGGGCCAGGGCCTGTCGGCGGTGATCCGTACCCATCGCCACGCCATGGTGTATGACGCCGGGCCGGCCTGGCCCGGGGGCGACGCCGGCACCATGACCGTCCGGCCTTATCTGCGGGGGGAGGGGATCCCGGCTCTGGATGTGCTGGTCGTCAGTCACGGTGATTTGGACCATGCCGGGGGTTCAGCGGCACTGCTGGATCGAGTGACGGGGCGGATCCTGGCGGGGCCGGGCACGAAAGTGCCGGGCGCCGAGCCGGAGGTCTGCAGTGCCGGCACGACATGGAGCTGGGACGGGGTGCGGTTCGAGTTCCTTCATCCGCCGACTGGACATGCGTCCACGGACAACAACGCCTCCTGTGTGCTGCGGGTCGATTCCCGTTATGGATCTGCGCTGCTGCCGGGCGATATCGAGAGCAGCGCGGAGCAGGTGCTGATACGGATGCGGGCCGAGCTGGACGCGGATGTGTTGGTGGCGCCGCATCACGGCAGCGCGACTTCATCCAGCCCCGGTTTCGTAGACGCCACGGCACCGGAATGGATCGTATATGCCAGCGGGTATATGAATCGTTGGGGCTTTCCCCGGGACGAGGTGCAGCAACGCTGGGATGCCGCCGGTGCGAAGGCGGTCAATACGGCTCGCGACGGGGCGGTGACCTTCGTCTTCGGTCCGGGCAGCGGCGGGCCCCGGGTAACGGGCTGGCGATGTCTCTCCAGGCGATTCTGGCGTCACCGGGATTGCGGAAACGCCGAGCAGGACTGAGACCCGATTTTCGGGGTCGGCGGATTCGCAGTATCATTCGGCGCAACCGCGCTTGGCGCGGACCACCGCACGGGAGCGATATCACAAGCGATGTACGAGATCGTCAAAGCGGGCGGCTGGCTGATGGTGCCGCTAATCCTTTGTTCCGTAGTAGCGGTGGCCATCATTCTCGAGAGGCTCTGGACCCTGCGCCGCAAGCGTGTGCTGCCCGAGGATCTCACTGCCCGGGTCTGGTCGTGGGCGCACAGTCGACAGCTGGACGACGGGCATCTCCGCGCGCTGGCCGAAAGCTCTCCCCTCGGCGTGATCCTGGCCGCCGGCCTGCAGAACCGCAATCGCAGCCGGGAAATCATGAAAGAGGCAATCGAGGACACGGGCCGGCACGTCGTCCACGAGCTCGAGCGGTATCTGAATTCGCTCGGAACGATTGCGGCGATCACGCCGTTGCTTGGACTGCTCGGCACTGTCATCGGCATGGTCAAGGTATTCACCGCGATCACCATGCATGGCGTCGGCAACCCCGGGGTGCTGGCGGCGGGCATCTCGGAGGCGCTAATCACCACTGCGGCCGGCCTGTCGATCGCTATTCCGGCCCTGATCGGATACCGGTACCTGCGGGGGCGTGTCGATGGCCTGGTGGTTCAGATGGAAAAGGAGGCGACCAAGCTGGTGGACGCCATTCACCATGAGCTGCCCTCGGCGGAGGCGTCGTGAATCTCCGCAGTCACGCGAAGGAGCAGCCGGAGGTCAATCTGACGTCGCTGATCGACGTCGTTCTGCTGTTGCTGATCTTCTTCATGGTGACGACGAGTTTCGTCCGCGAGACCGAGATCCGTCTGAAGTTGCCCGAGGCCGAAACCGCCCCGCCAATGTCCTTTGACGACGCCGTGGAGATCACCATTACGGCGGACGGCGATTATCTCATCGACGGGCGGCAGACGATCAACCGCCGTCCCATCACGCTTCGCAGGGCGTTGGCCGATGTGGCCGGGGAGCGGCGCGACCAGACCATCATCATCCGGGCCGATGCCCGTGCCAGCCACCAGGCCGTCGTTACCGCGATGGACGTGGCCGGACGGCTGGGTTTCATGCGTATCAATATCGCCACCATGGAGCAGGGGTCGGGAGACGAATCTTGACCGGAGCCGGTGTGTACTCCCGGTTGCTGCGGTACTCCATGGATCACTGGCGGATGTTTGTCCTGGCCGTGCTCGGCATGAGTGTCTACGCGGCAACAGAAACCGGTTTTGCGGCCATGATCAAGCCGCTGCTGGACCAGAGTTTCGTCGAGCGGGATCCGGACTATATCCGAATGATGCCGCTGGCGATCCTCGGTATTTTCGTGGTGCGGGGTCTGGCGAGCTTCACGTCGGATTACTGCATGGCAGCTGTCGGCCGACGGGTGATCAAGAAACTTCGGCGCCAGGTGTTCAGTCAGTTCCTGAGCCTGCCCACGACCTATTACGACCGCAATTCCTCCGGTGTGCTCCTTTCGAAACTCACCTACGACATCGAGCAGGTGGCGAACTGCACCTCCCAGGTCATCACCGTCCTGGTGCGCGACGGTCTGACCATTCTCGGGCTGTTAGGCTACATGTTCTGGGTGAATTTCAGGCTTTCCATCTTCATCCTTGTCGTGGGGCCGTTGATCGCCGGCATGATCCGTCTTGTCAGTCGCCACTTTCGCCGTTACAGCGCCCGGATTCAGCGATCCATGGGCGATGTGACCCGGGTTGCCGAGCAGGTGCTGGAAGGCCACAAGGTGGTCAAGGTGTTCATGGGCGAGCAACGCGAGGCGCAGGGCTTCGAGGAAGTCAACGAGCGTAACCGGCGACTGCACATGAAGCTGGTGGCGACCAAGGGCGGCAGCGCACCCATCATCCAGCTCATCGCGGCATCGGGTCTGGCTGGCGTTATTTACGTGGCGACCATGGAGAATTCCGCGCAGACGGTCACCGTCGGCGACTTCGGATCCTTTCTCAGCGCCATGCTGCTGCTGATGACGCCCCTGAAGCGGCTGACCAACATCAATGCGCCGATCCAGCAGGGTATCGCTGCGGGACAGAGCATATTCTCGCTGCTCGATCAGCCGGCTGAGGATCAGGGGGGCAGTCTGGCCATCGAACGGAGCCGCGGGAACGTGTCCTACCGACGAGTTTCCTTTGTTTACTCACAGGAAAAAGGGTCGGTCCTCAGTGAAATCGACTTGGATATTCCGGCCGGGCAACGCCTGGCCATCGTCGGGCGTTCCGGCAGCGGCAAGACCACGCTGGTCAGTCTTCTGCCCCGATTTTACGATCCCACGGCGGGCCGGATTCTGCTCGACGGCCATGATATTCGTGATTACCGACTGGCGGACCTGCGTCGGCAGATCAGCCTCGTGAGCCAGGACGTCAAGTTATTCAACGAAAGTATTCGTAACAATATCGCCTACGGCGCGATGAGCGAGGCACCGGACAGTCTGATCGTGGAGGCGGCGGAGGGCGCTCACGTCATGGAGTTCGCCCGCGCGCTACCGGAAGGCCTCGATACCCGAATAGGAGATCGAGGCGTACTCCTTTCGGGCGGTCAGCGTCAGCGGATCGCCATCGCCCGGGCGATCCTGAAAGATGCCCCAATTTTGATTCTGGACGAGGCCACCTCGGCCCTGGACACGGAAGCGGAGAGGCATATACAGGCGGCCATGGAAGCACTGATGAGGAATCGCACCACGCTGGTCATCGCCCATCGGTTGTCCACGATCGAAAACGCGGACCGTATCGTCGTCATGGAGAAGGGACGCATCGTCGAAAGCGGCACCCATCAGGAGCTTTTGCTCGAGGATGGTCATTACGCCGCTTTGCATCGGATGCAGTTCCAGGCGGCCTGAGGCCGTGAAGATCCACGACTGGCTCCAGAGGGTCTGGTACGGTTCCGCCCGGGGCGGTTGGCTGCTGGTGCCCCTGTCCTGGATTTTTGCCAGCGTCGCCGGTCTACGGCGATTTTTTTACAGGACCGGGGTGTTGCCGGTCACTCGGGTACATCGGCCGGTCGTCGTTGTCGGTAACATCACCGTCGGTGGGACCGGCAAGACGCCGCTCACTTTGTGGCTTGCAGAGCGGCTTCAGAAAGAGGGCCTCCGGGCCGGGATCGCCAGCCGAGGTTATGGTGGCAGCGCTTCCGGCGGTCCGGTGGTTGTCCAGACTGATGATGATCCGGCGGTTGTCGGCGACGAGGCCCTGATGATGGCCTGCCGGGAAGTGGCGCCCGTCGCGGTATGCCGGCGCCGGGCGGACGCGGCTACACAGCTGACGGCCGTCGGCGCAGACGTGATCCTCTGTGATGACGGGTTGCAGCATTACCGACTTGCCAGGGATCTGGAGATTGCCGTGGTGGACGGTGTACGTCGATTCGGCAACGGGCGCCTTCTGCCAGCGGGACCGCTCCGCGAGCCCGTTTCGAGGCTCGCCCAGGCGGACTGGGTCGTTTGCAACGGGGGTGCGCCTGAGACGGGTCAGATTGGCATGCGGCTCGCTGGAGACACCCTGTACCGGCTGGCGGATGGCAAGGTAGCTACCCTGGACGATTTTCGCGGGCGCAGCTGCCACGCGGTGGCCGCCGTCGGCAATCCCGAGCCTTTCTTCTCTCTGCTGCGGGATGCGGGAATCCGGGTTGTGCCGCATCCGTTGTCCGACCATGCGGTGCCCAGTTTGCGCGAACTCGGGTTGAGCCCCGATGAGACCGTTCTGATGACCGAGAAGGATGCCGTAAAATGCCGGGATGGCGCCGGGTTCGATGCCTGGTTTCTGCGCGTCGATGCGCGGCTGGATCCGACGGCTGACCGGATGGTGAGCGCGATCAAGCGCCTGTGTTCAAATGGCGGACGCCGCCGAGGTGGATACTGATGGACAAGAAACTCCTGGATATACTGGCCTGCCCCGTCTGCAAGGGCCCGCTTCGGCTGAACAAGGATCCGGAAGAATTGATCTGTCGCGGTGATCGACTGGCGTACCCGGTCCGCGACGGCATCCCGATCATGCTGGTCGAAGAGGCGCGAGAAGTCGGGGTGGAGGAACTGGACGAGGACAGATGAGTCGCTTCAAAGTCGTCATCCCGGCTCGATTTGGCTCCAGTCGTCTGCCGGGTAAGCCGCTGGCGGAAATCGCCGGCGCGCCGATGATTCAACACGTCTGGGAAAGGGCCTCCGCCAGCGGCGCAGCGGAGGTCATCGTGGCCACCGACGACGAGCGTATCTTCGAAGCCTGCGACAGCTTCGGGGCGTCGGCCATGATGACCGCTCCGTCCCACGCGTCCGGTACCGACCGGATCGCTGAAGTTGCCCTGTCCGCCGGATGGAGAGACGAGGACCTGGTCGTCAACGTTCAGGGCGACGAGCCTTTGATCCCGCCCGCGAACATTGCCCAGGTGGCGTCGATGCTCAATTCGCGTCCATCTGCCGAAATGGCCACCCTGTGCACGGGTATCAACTCCCTAGAGGAGTACCTGGATACCAATACCGTCAAGGTCGTCCGCGCCCAGGACGGCCGGGCGCTCTATTTCAGCCGTGCTCCGGTGCCCTGGCATCGCGATTCGGCACCGTCAGGGTTATCCAGCCAGACCCGCTATCGCGACAGCCTGAGGCACATCGGTATCTACGGATATCGAGTCGGGGCACTGCACCGACTGGCAGCCACTCCGCCGTGCCCTCTGGAGGCGGCGGAGTCATTGGAGCAACTCCGGGCGTTGTGGATCGGTTTCACCATCCTCACCGATATTGCCGCCGAGAATCCCGGCCCGGGCGTCGACACCCCCGAGGGGCTGGAAAGCGTTCGACGATTGATGGAGCCCTGACGGGCCCTCAATCCGGTTCGTCCTGGAGGGTGATCAGCCGCAGATCCTCGCTCAACCCGCCGGCTTCATCGAACAAGGGCAGCTCGAGAAATTCGGGACCCCGGCCCGCGGGGTGTCCGTAGCTGTCCGTCACAATGCCCGCGTTGGGGCCGGTGGGCGCCAGAATCACGGTGCCCGCGTCGTCCAGCACCTCGGCCAGCCGGTAGCTTTCGCCGCGATATCCGACCGTGCGGCCCAAGAGCTTTTTGATGCGATCCAGTGTCTCGGTGCGTTCAGGCATGACACGATACTGGCTCGGTTCCGCGCCTCGGCGCAACACCGGATTGCAGAATATGCAGCAGCGTCTTCGGCCGGCCCCGGAGATCGGCGGTGCCCGAATCCACTTCCGGACGGCGCATCTTCCCGTGCCCCCCGGCTGTGGGCCTTCTGCCCCGTCGACGGATTAATCGTGTGCTTTAAGGATCAAGGCCCGGGCAGTCTCGAACTGGCCGGCCTCCAGTACCCCGTCTTCCTGCAGGCGTCGATGCTCTTTCATTTCGTCGCGCAGGTAATGACCGCGAACGGGCGTACGGCACGCCCTGGCCCGTCTGGCAGCTTCGCCGAGATGCTTGATGAAAAGCCGGACCTGGCGCCTGTTCGGTTTATCAGATGACATGAACAAGACCGGGATTCGCCCATGCTGTGTAAAGAAAGCGAATGTGCCGAGGAAGCGAACGACAGCGACAATCAGGCTCACCAGGGTGGCTATCGCCATCAAGGGAACGATGAGGGGCCGTGACGAGTTATCCGGGACGGAGAAAAGAGTGTTGACCAGCCCGAGTACGCCGATGATGCCTATTCCTGAGCCGACCACGAAGGCTGACCAGAACCGGGCCGGTCGCCGCAAAGGCTTGGGATCCAGGAACGCCAGATTCAGCCAATACTCCTGTGTGCCCTTGCGGACATCGTCACGCCGAACGCCGAGATAGGTGCCGTTGAAGATCGACAATCGCTGGTAACTATCGGCGATCCGTTGCTCCAATTCCGCGTCAATGGTCTTCGGTTCCACGTCCTCCAGTTCTTCGGAAAACAAATAGACATGTTCGTATTCACGTGGATCCGCTGAAGGTGTCGGCTGCATGGGGGTCACCGCCTCAAGCTGTTTCTGGCAACACTTTCGCCCGCCCGACCACGTCGCAAACGTGACCTGGTTCACACAATGGGCACTGGCCGGCGATTTCTGAGCCCGGTATCCAATGCGGCCGAGTCACGTTCTTGATTTCCGGTTTGAGGAGCGGGCTCGAGAGGGGATAAAGGACTCGGGCTATAACAGGAACGACGAATTCGCATTATGTGAAATGGGTCACACCTCTCGTGATTCTGTGAACTGGATCACATCCTATTTCGCGTTCTGCGGCACATAGTCGGCCTGCGATTCAGACAAAGGCAAAACCACTGAAAGGTGGCGACGCAAAGTCTCCGGTCTAAAGGGCGCAAGCCCCACGATAGCGGGACCGCCGGAATCAAGCCCTCTCCATATGGGCTGCCAATCGTTCTGGTGACGCGATCGCACCGATGGTGGGAACGAGGGCAGCCATGACTCGATGTAATGCGATCCGTGTTTTTGAACCGGAGCGCCCGTGGGCCAGAAAGCCACTGGGGGTTATCTGGGCCGTGGCCATCTGTTTGTGCGGCGGATTTCTCTCCGACTCCATCGCAGCCCAGGATCTTTCCCGGGAACAGATGAAAGGCCTGGATGAACAGGTTCAGGAGATCAAGTCCGACGTCCTGAGCATCGCCGCCGAGCTCAACGGGCTCGAGGAACGACTGCTCTATCCGTCCAACACCCAGGTGGCCGTGTTCGTTTCACTGGACCGGGCCGAGGACGCCCGTCTGGACGCCGTTCAGATCGCCATCGACGGTGCGCCGGTCGCCCACCACATCTACAGCTTCAAAGAACTGGAAGCGCTTCAGGAAGGGGGCGTGCAACGCATCTACACCGGCAACATTTCCACTGGCAATCATGACATCGACATTTCCGTAATCGGCAAGCTCAGCAACGGCGAGGACTTTAGCGCGAACGCGAGCTTCAGTTTCACGAAGGGCGTCGAGCCGAAACTGGTTGACGTCACCCTGGCTGACCTTCGTGCCGGTAGCACCGGCATTCGGCTCGGAGAGTGGTAGTCCATGTCTATGGCGCAACACTGGCGGATGGTACTCGGCGCGACCACACTCTGGGTTGCCGGTAACGCCGTAAGCGCTGATCTGAAAGACCTCTATTTCCGAGAGGCTGTCTACTACTCACATCAGGGCGAGTACTTCGAAGCGCTGGAGCGACTCGACGCGGAGCTGGCACAGCATCATCGACTGGACGAGCCTGAACTGGACACGCTCTACCCTCACATTGGTGAGGCAGAGTTTTCCGTCGGCGACTTCGAGCTGCGTTATCGGATGCACCACCGGGCCGGGCGAGCGATCAGAGCGGTGCTCGAGGGAGATGTGGAAGAGGAAGTCAGGAACGATGCCGCGTTCCGGTTGGCCCGCATCCACTTCCAGAAGGACCAGCCCGAGGAGGCGCTCCACGCCCTGAATCGAATCAGCGGACGGATCCCCGAGCCCATCAGAGCGGACGTCGAGTTCCTGCGGGCAAATGTCTACATGGCCCTCGATCGGCCCGGAGACGCCATCGAGGTTCTTGCGGGTCTGCGGGATGCAGAAAATCTCGAGGGCTTCTCCGAATACAACCTGGGCATTGCGCTGCTTTATGACGGTCGGCAGCAGGAGGCCATTGCGCAGTTGGATAAGGCGGGTCAGGTGAAGGCCCGCGATCCAGGCACTCAGGCGATTAGAGACAAATCAAACTTGCTGTTGGGCACCCTGTTGTTCGAGTCTGCCGATTTCGACAAATCCCAACGATCTCTGGATAGAGTGCGACTCGAAGGGCCGTTCTCCAACCAGGCGCTCCTGAGAGCAGGTTGGGCTGATGCATCGGCGGATAACTACGAGAGAGCCCTCGTCCCATGGACGTTGCTAACAAAAAGGCAGGCGACGGATGCCGCTGTCCAGGAGGCCATGCTCGCCCTGCCATATGCCTACAGCAAGCTGAACGTCCACGGTCGCGCTGCCGTCCTTTATGGCGAGGCGGTCAAGGCGTTCAGTGACGAGCTGGCCAAGGTCGATGCTTCCATCGGAAGCATCAGGGAAGGGAAGTTCCTCGAGGCCCTGGTGCGAGAGGAAATCCGACAGAACAAGGACTGGGTCATCCGCCTCCGCAGTCTGCCCGAGACACCGGAAACCTACTACCTAATGAGCCTCATGGCTTCCCACGACTTTCAGACGGCCCTGCAGAACTATCTCGATCTAGAGGATCTGCGCAAGAAATTGGTCTCCTGGGAGAGCAGCTTCGACGCCTTCGAGGACATCATCCGGTTGCGTCGGGAGTACTACGAACCACTGCTGCCGGAAATCGACAGCCACTTCAGGAAGCTCGACGCGCAGATCCGTCTACGTCTCGAACAGCGTGAGCATCTGCAGCAGCGCCTGCAGCAGATGCTCGTGGCGCCCCGGCCGGACTTTCTGGCTACCGCGGAGGAACGTTTTCAGACCCTCAGGATCGCGGATATCGATAGCCGGCTACAGGCAGACGGTCGACCGGACGATGACCCGCTCCGTCTCCGCGCCACCCGGTTAAGAGGCGTGTTGCTGTGGAACCTCGAGACGGATTACCACGCCAGGCTGACGGAGACATACAAGCATCTGTACGCGTTGAACGAGGTGATCGACGAAATGCAATCCCGTTATGACGCGTTCGTACGTGCGCGCCAGGCGGCCATGCACAGTTACGTCGGTTACGAGATCCCGATTCAGCGCCTCCGGATGCGAGTGTCGAACGGCCTGCAGCGATTGAATCTGCTGATGGCGAGACAGGGACACCTGCTCGAGACGGTTGCGATCAATGAACTCAAGAACCGCCGCCAGCGGCTTGAGATGTATCGGAACGAAGCACGTTACGCGTTTGCCGACAGTTACGACCGGGCTGCGAAAGCGCAGGCCAGCGCGGAGCACGACACCGCACAGCGGACCGACGAGGAGCAGGGATAGATGCGCCCGCATCCGACATCGATACTGATTGCAGCCCTGGTTTCCGCCTGTTCTGTCGCGCCCGAGCGTCAGACTCTCAGCGAGCTGAATGGCGTCGAGATAGAAGTCAGGGAAGTGCGGATCGAGGACGGCCTCGATCAGGCAATGAGCGGCTACCGAAGCTTCCTCGAGGAGACACCGGACTCCACGCTGACTCCGGAAGCCATGCGCCGCCTCGCCGACCTGAAAGTCGAGAAGGAATTCGGCCTCCTCGGCGACGGGAACCTGATTGAGCTGCCGGCGCCGGAAAGTGCAGCCTTGTCTGACCAGGCGCCGGCCGCGTCGGGCAACCAGTCCCCGGAGCCGCAAGTCCCGGTCACGGAGGAGGCAGATGCACTGTCGGCGTCGCCGGCGCAGGACGACATCCGTCCTGAGTGGAGTGACGCGGAAGCCGAGCTGCCCGGAGGACGGCAGGAGTCACCGGAGTGGGCAGGCCCGCTAGAAGCAATCGAACTCTACGATCAGATACTCGCGACCTATCCGCATTACGAGAACAACGACCAGGTCCTTTACCAGAAAGCACGCGCTTACGACGAACTCGGCCGTACAGAAGAAGCCATGGCAGTAATGGATCAACTGGTCGCCGAGCACCCTGAATCCAAATATACGGACGAGGTGCAGTTTCGACGGGCGGAGTATTTCTTTACCCGAAAGAAATATCTCGACGCCGAGCAGGCCTACTCAGCCATCGTCGTCATGGGCGAAACCTCCGAGTACTACGAGCTGGCCCTGTATAAGCTTGGTTGGACCCTGTACAAACAGGACTTCCACGAGGAAGCCCTGCACAAGTACATGGCCCTCCTCGATTACAAGGTCTCGGTCGGCTACGACTTCGACCAGGTCCAGGAGGAAGCGGACGAGCGGCGCGTTGCGGACACCTACCGCGTCATCAGTCTGAGCTTCTCGAATCTGGGCGGTCCCGACGCGGTAGAGGACTACTTCGCGGTCAACGGCCACCGCAGCTATGAGGACCGGATTTACAGTCACCTGGCCGAGTTCTACTTCGAGAAGCTCCGCTATCACGACGCGGCTATCGTCTACAAAGCGTTCGTGAGGCTCAACTCGCTGCACCAGGCGTCACCGCATTTCAGTATGCGGGTCGTCGAGATCTACGAGGCTGGAGGCTTCCCGAAACTGGTGCTGGAATCGAAGAAGGATTTCGCCTCGAACTATGGCCTGCAATCCGAGTACTGGCGCCACTTCGATGCCGTGAGTTCCCCCGAGGTCCTCAATTACCTCAAGGCCAACCTGACCGATCTGGCCAACCACTATCACGCGCTCTACCAGGAGGAATCACTGGCTGATGAACAGCCAGCCAATTACCAGGAAGCGCTGTACTGGTACCACAGCTACCTTGAGTCGTTCCCCGATGACGACAATACGCCTGGGATGAATTACCAGCTGGCCGACCTGCTGATGGAGCATCAGGACTTTGGCGGCGCGGCGCTGGAGTACGAGCGGACGGCATACGAGTACGCTCCCCATGAGCGGGCCGGCGCAGCCGGATACGCAGCCATCTACGCGCACCGCGAACACGAGAAAGTGGCGGTCGCGGCGGAACGGTCCAAAGTCCGCCGAGATGCCGTGGAGAGCACGATCAGGTTCGTGGATGCTTTTCCGGAACACGAGCATGCCGCCGTGGTCCTGGGCGCCGCTGTCGACGACATGTACGACATGAAGGAATTCGAACGGGCCATTGCGACGGCGCACAGGCTGATCGACAACTACCCGTCATCCAGCCTGCCGATTCAGCGTTCCGCCTGGACCGTGATCGCACACTCGTCCTTCGACCTGGCGGCGTACGCAGAGGCTGAGGGCGCGTACAGCCGCGTTATCGAGATGACCGATACGGAAGACGAGGCGCGTCCGGATCTGATCGACAATCTGGCGGCCTCCATCTACAAACAGGGCGAGCAGGCCAATGTCATGGAGGACTATCGTGCTGCCGCCGATCATTTCCTGAGGGTCAGGCAGGTCGCGCCCACGTCGGACATCCGCGCGTCGGCCGAGTATGACGCCGCTGCAGCGCTGGTCCGACTCGAGGACTGGACCTCGGCCGGCCAGGTGCTGGAATCGTTCCGGCAGACCTTCCCGGATCACGAGCTCCAGCAGGATGCCACAAAACAGTTGGCCATGGTCTACCGGGAGGACGGCCAGCTGTCCCACGCCGCCGCCGAGTACGAGCGCGTTTCCGAAGAGGCCGGGGACCCAGAGTTGAGTCGCGAGGCACTGCTCGTCGCCGGTGATCTTTACGACGAGGCGGGGGCGACGGAGCGCGCGCTGGACGTCTATCAGCGTTACGTGACCCAGTTCCCGGACCCTATCGAGATCGCCGTCGAAACCCGCTTCAAAATCGCCGGTATGCACCAGGGCGCCGCCGATCTGGACAGCTACCACCGGGAACTGCGAGAGATCGTCGACATCGACGCACTGGCCGGCGATCAACGTACGCCCCGAATTCGATTCCTCGCTGCCCAGTCGGCGCTGGTGCTGTCGGAGGATCTCTATCAGCAGTTCGGACAGGTCGACCTGGTGCAGCCATTCGAACAGAGCCTGCAGGAGAAGCAGAAGCGAATGGACGCGGCGCTCGCCGCCCTGGAGAGCCTGGTGGACTACGAGGTCGGCGAGGTCACGGCGGCGGCGACTTTCTACATCGCCGAGATCTATATGGACTTCAGTCAGTCGCTGGTCAATTCCGAGCGACCGACTGATCTCGGCCCCGCGGAGCTGCAGGATTACGAGCTCGTCATCGAAGAAGAGGCGTTCCCGTTCGAGGAGCGAGCTATCGAGGTTCACGAGAAGAACCTGGAGTTGATGGTGGCCGGACTATACAACCCGTGGATCGAAAAGAGCCTGGACAAGCTCGCAGATCTGATGCCGGGTCGCTATGCCAAATTCGAGATCAGCAGCGGGTTTATAGATTCAATAGACGGTTACGCCTATCAGTCCCCGGCCAGGCCGGACCGGCAGATCGATGACAGCACGGACGGGCCCACCACCCCGTCCGAGGATGCCGAGCCGGCGGCCGATCCGGATACACAGCCAGACACGGAAACGAATGAAGGGGTCGTTGGCGTTGCCAAGTCCCCGGAGGTCATGGCGGCAGGATAAGTCATGAATACAGCAAGAGAAAACAAGTTGCTGAGATGCTTCCGGAACGGGCTGGTCACGATAGTCGCGGGTTTCCTCGGTGCCTGCGCAACGGGCCCCTCCACACCGACAACAGGTACGGAGGCGCAGGGGGAAAATGGTTTCACGATCCAGGAAGACATCCGTGTCAGTGGGGATGTCAGTCGTGACTTCGACGCGGCACTTCAGCTGCTCGAGCAGGAGCGGTATCAGGAGGCGATCGATTTGTTGCGGGGTGTTACGGAGGCCGCACCCGACGCTACCGCCGCCTACATCAACTTGGGAGTAGCGTACGGCCGGATCGCGGATCTGACACAGGCCGAGTCCAATATCAAAAGGGCCCTGGAGATCAATCCGGGCCATCCGGTGGCCCACAACGAGCTGGGGATGATCTATCGCAGGACCGGGCGATTCGAAGCCGCCCGGCAGAGCTACGAAACAGCGCTGTCGCTGCATCCCGATTTCCACTATGCGCGGCTGAATCTCGCGATTCTTTGCGACATCTATATCGCGGATCTGGAGTGCGCACTGGAGAACTACGAGCTCTACAGAGAAGCCGTACCGGATGACGAAGAGGCCTCGATGTGGATCGCAGATCTACGTCATCGAGTGGGCCGGTAGGAGGCGCCATGTTCAGACCAGCCTTTATCTGCATCGCCGCGCTCGTCTTGTGCGCATCGGCCTTGGCCGACGAAGCCTCCGAGAGTGGAGACAAGCTCATATCCGGCATGTCGATCGTCGGTAACGACGATGCACCGAAATCCCTGGTCATTGTTCCCTGGAAAAGTTCGGAACTGGGGACCCGGCTGGATGTATCGCAGATCGTGGATGACGGCCGTAGGCCGGTAGACAAGGAGGTCTTCATGCGGGAGCTGGATTACTACCGGATCAGCACGGAGTGAAGGGCTGATGCTTTTTTGTATGGATGTGGACAGCTTGAAAGAGAGCGGACAGCTCCGGGACAGACGGTCGCCGGGGTCTTAGGAACTCTTTGTACAGGAGGATGTGGTCATGGACTTCATGTATTCGTTAGTCGGTTTTTTTGTCACGGGCGGGCCGTTTATGTACCCGATCCTAATTGTCTTCGCAGTCGGGACTGCAATCGCAATCGAGCGGTACATCACCCTTACCGCGGTCACAAATCAGAATCAGAGTAGCTGGAGCAAGCTGCAGCCTGCACTGGTCAAGGGTGATTTCGAAAAAGCCAGGGAAATGACAAGCAAGGACGAATCGACGGTTTCCCAGTTGCTGGGCATGGGACTGGCACGACAGGGTGCTGTGCGGCGTCGCGAGGATATCGAAATCGCGATGGAGGAGAGCATGATGGAGATCATTCCGCAGCTCGAAAAGCGCACGCCATACGTAGCTTTGGCCTCCAGCATCGCCACGCTGCTCGGACTGCTCGGCACCATCATGGGTCTTATCCAGGCGTTCACGGCCGTGGCCAACGCCAATCCAGCCGAGAAGGCGGATCTTCTGTCTGCCAGTATCTCGGTGGCCATGAACACGACCGCCTTCGGTCTGATGGTGGCGATCCCCTTGCTGATCACCCATACGGTGCTCACCGCAAAGACGGGCGCCATCGTGGACAGTCTGGAAATGGCCTCGGTGAAGGCGCTGAACGTGATCTCTGCGAACGCCAAGCGTCAGGTCCAGGTGTAAAGCCATGTCAAGACAACACCATTACAGGCGGCGTACGCGAGAGCCAGCCGAACTGGACATGACCACTTTCCTGAACCTGATGGTGGTGTTGGTTCCTTTTCTGCTGATCACTGCGGTCTTTTCCCGGATCACGATCGTCGAGTTGAGCTTGCCGAGTTCGAACAGCGGCGCTCCACCGGTGGATCCGGGATTCCGCGTGGAAGTCATCGTGCGCGATCAGGGGCTGGAGATCACCAACGGCAAAACGGTGATTGCAGCTATTCCCAACGTGGATGACGAGTACGACATGGCGACCCTGTCCGAGTACCTGATGTCGCTGAAGCGTGATTACCCGGAGAAAGACGATGCTTCGGTACTGCTCGAACCGGACATCCCGTACAACTATCTCATTGAGGTGATGGACGTCGTAAGAAGTGCAGAACTGCCCGGGGAAGGTGAAGAGGAACCCGTGCGGGTCGCTCTGTTCACGGACATCTCCATCGGAGACGCCCCATGAAGAACTCACGCCGAATCAAACGGATGTCGCGGAACCGGGTTCGAATCACGAAGATGAACCTGACCTCGCTGATGGACGTATTCACAATCCTGGTCTTCTTTCTGCTGGTCAACTCGGCCACGACGGAGGTTCTGGAAACGCCGAAGCGGATCTCGCTCCCCGAGTCGGTCGTGGAGTCCAAACCCCGCGAGACCGTCGTCATCTTCGTCAGTCCGACCGAGGTAATGGTGCAGGGGGATCCGGTCGTCCGCGTGGTCGACATCATGGCGATGGAAGGAGAGAACATCGAGCCCATCAGTGAGCGCCTTACCGAACTGAGCGAGAACATTATTGGCGTCAAAACCAAGGTCGTGGCGGAGAGCCAGGAGGTGACCATCCTTGCGGACAAGTCGGTTCCATTCAACGTGGTGAAGAAAGTGATGTCGACTTGCACCAGCGAGGGCTATGGCCGTATCTCCCTGGCAGTCATGCAGAAATCTCCACAGACCGTTCAGACATAGTGAGAGCCCGTGGATACTCTAGAGTTTCAGGACCAGCAAGCGCTCAGGACGCAACTCGGCGAGGCCAACGACAAGCTCGATGGTCTTCTGCACGACCTGCGCGCGATCGACGATGAGCTCGAGGCCCTGGCCAGCGAGAGGCATCAGTACGACCTCCTTCGCCAGGTATGCGATTCCCTTGACGAACTCGGTGAGCTCGATGCAGCCCCGCTGTTTTGGGGCGAGGGGACCGAGTGCGAGAAAGGCGCCGAGCGCGTCCGTCAGGTGCGACAAAGCCTCGAGGCGTTCCAGGCGCGCCTCGGGGAGATCGACGCCCGACGCGAGACCGTCGCAGTCACCGTCCGACAGGCACAGCAAGAGATCGAGATTCTGGAAGACGACCTGTTCGACGCCCAGGAACAGGAAGAGCGTCGCAAGCTCGAGTGGATCGTCGAACGCGAGATCAACGCATTGCCTGCCCGTCAGGTCGTCATGCCCTGGGCCCGCGGCGGAGAGGACGACAGGCGGTTCAACAAGGCACTGGCAGCGTCGCTGCTGGTCAGCGTGCTGCTTGGCTTGCTGCTGCCACAAATCGACCTGCCGTTGCCCGAGCCCTGGGAAGTGATCGACGTGCCAGAACGATTGGCGCGGCTCGTCAGGGAGGAACGGCCGCCACCGCCTCCGCCCTCGACCATCGCGGAGCCGCCGCCGGAGCAGAAGCCGGCGGAGCCGGAACCGGAGCCGGAGCCCATCGAGGAGCCGCTCACACCCACCGATTCGCCGGTTCTGGCCAACTCGCCGGAGCCGAAGCAGGCCCCGCAGAAGGCCGAGAAGAAACAGACCGAAACCAAGGGGATACTCGCGTTCAAAGAAAAGTTCGCGAACATTGCCTCAAGTACCCCCTCGGCGAAGCTGGGTGCCGACGCGCGTATCAGCAGCTCGGGGGATCTTCAAGCGGGCAGGCCGGAACGATCCATGGTCACGACGCAGGCGCCGGGATCCAGCGGCGGGATCAATTTGGCGGCGCTGAGTCGAGGCGTCGGCGGGGGCGGCGGAGGCGGACAGATCGCCGGCGTCCAGCTGACGCGCGCATCCAGCACCATCGGTGGTAGCGGCGGACAGGATCGTCCGCTGAGCAACGGCGCCGGGGCGGGTCGTACCGACGAGGAAATCCAGATCGTTTTCGATCGACACAAGGCAGCGCTTTACCGCCTGTACAACCGAGAGCTTCGCAGGGATCCGACCCTCCAGGGACAGATGGTCCTGCGAATCCGGATTGAGCCGGACGGAAGGGTGTCGCTGTGCGAGCTTCAGGGAACGGACATGAACGCCCCGAATCTCTCGGCGCAGGTGCTGGATCGTGTGAGGACGTTCGATTTCGGTGCCAAAGACGGAATCCCCGCCGTGACCATCCTGTATCCGATCGATTTCCTGCCGGCCGCCTGAGGTTTGAGAAAACATTGGTGACGTCATCGACATTCGATTCATCTTGGCGACATGGAGGGAACAGATCTTCCAGCTGACCTATTGAGCTAAAAACTCAACGCGATTCAGACAAAGGCAAAACCACCGAAAGGTGGCGACGCAAAGTCACCGGTCTACAGGGTCATCAGCCCCAGGACAGCGGGACCACCGGAATCCAGCCCGACCCACGGGCTGCCTCGGTCCCCTCGGTAACGAGATCGCCAAGCGAGGATCGAGAGCGCACATGAAGAGCAGCAGAAACATCAGCGACAGAACGGGCGTCCGCGGAATCGGGTTGCGGCTGTTCGCCTGTGTCGTGTTGATGCTGGCCGCGCATACGGTGCACGCGGAGGACTGTTCCGACTACCCGGGCGGAATTATCGACGGCTTCGAGGGCACGCCCGCGCCGTCACAGCTCCAGATCGACAGGAACTGCACGATCCGCAACTATCCGGCATCCAATCCGCTGGATACCAACTTCAGCTTTCTCACGCAGCCCGGTCAAACGGACGAACGATGGATCGTGATTTTCGACAACGTCGTTCACACGGGCGAAATGGCCTGTAACGATGTCGCCGGTCACAAGATCTGGTTCACCAACGGCTCCTCGACGTCGATCAAGGATGGCTGCCAGAACCTCCTGATTCCGGTCGAAAAAATCGACAAACAGAATCCCGCGGGTCAGAGCACGGCCTTCGTCGGCGTACCCTTCACGTACACGCTCACGATGCCGGTGCTCTTCGATCCGGCCACAGATACCGTCATCAACACGAGCGGTTCGCTCAACGACCTCCATGGCGTGACGCTCTGGGACGATCTGAACGCGACCGGCGTGGATCTCACCTACCTAAACCACTCTGCTTACTGGCTGGGCAGTGGCGCTCCGGTGGCGCACACCTTCTCCAACGCAGGTGGCGCACTCACCTTCGACAACTTCCCGATCATCCCGGCCGGCGACCAGATCGTTATCGAACTCACAGTGGTTCTCGAGGACACGCCGACGAACGCGCCGGGCACGCAATTTATCAATACCGCCAAATGGGATTTCGGCAGACTCATCGACGGGACGTTCTACGAGCCTCTGCCGGGTGAATGGGGCGTCACGCCGCCCCTGACCATCGCGGGTCCTGATCTCTCTCTCGCGAAGACGGGACCGGCAAGCATGAATCTTGGCGAGTCGGGGGACTTCGTACTCGACGTCCAGAATACCGGCAACCGCGACGCCTGGAATCCAACGATCCTGGACCGGCTCCCTGATGGTATCACCGGCGGTATGTGCGACGTGCAGCCCGAGATACTGAGTGCCCAGGTTTTTGCGGCGGACGGCGTGACACCGGTCCCGGGCAAGGGCCCGCTGATCTCCGGCACCGACTTCTCGCTCAGTTACATTGCCGTGCCCGCGTGCGAGCTCAGCCTGACCGTGCTCACGGCGGCGGGCACCGTCGCACCCGGGGAACGACTGATCATCACTTACCGGACCCAGCTGGACGCCGACAGCCAGAATGGCGCCGTCCTGACCAACGTCGCCGGCGCCATCCAGTGGTTCGACGTCGACGACAGCAACTCGGACCGACGTACCTATGACCGCACGCTGACGGACGGCACGGTCGGCGTCGTCGATCACGAGGACGCCCATACGGTGTCGGTGGCCCTGTCCGGCTATTTCTTCGAGAAGACCGTAGCCAACCTCACCACGGGCGTGAGCCCGGCCCTGACCGCCGCGCCCGGTGATCGGTTGCGGTACACCTTGCGCCTGCGGGCCGTGGACATTCCGTTCAATGACGTCACTTTCTACGATGACCTTGGCGCCCTCAACGCCGCGGCGGTATTCGAACCCGGTACGCTCACGCTCGTAGCCGGCACGATCCCGGCCGGCGCCGATGTCAGCAATACAATCCCTGACGGTGGGACGAACGGTGCCGGGGTCCTGGATGTCCGCAACTTGAACGTGGCGGCGGGTGGCGAGGCCCTGATCCAGTTCGACGTCACCCTGGCCTCGGCGCTCCTCGACGGAACGATCGTTGCCAACCAGGCGGACCTTCTGGGCGGTGGCGGCAAGCTTGCCGACAGCGATGACCCGTACGTCAACGGCCTAGCCGATCCGGATGTGCCGGGTGACGAGGATCCGACCCGAGTCGTCATCGAGGCCGAACCGCCGCCGGCTCTGTTGAAAGCGAATACCCAGGCCACCGCCACGATCGGGGAGCAGTTCAGTTACCGGATCACGGTGCCGTCCGTGCCGCACTCCGCGCCCCTTTACGACGTTCGCATTGTCGACGATCTGGTTGCCTCTGCCGCCGACCTGAGCTTCGTCCAGGTCACGAAAATTTCGGGGTCCGGATCATGGACGCCCGTCAACACCGGAACGATCACGAATCTCGTCATCGAGGATCCGGTCAACGGCATCGACATCCCCGCCGGGGAGCAGATCGTCGTCGAGATCACCGTTGTTCTCGAGGATTCCGTGACCAACGTGGCCGGGCTGAGCTTCGAGAACACGGCCGCTTACACCTATAACCAGCTCGATAACAACGACGTGACGCAGCTCGTCGGCGATGGCGGTACGTCCGGGCCCATGACCATCGTCGAGCCTGAGCTGACACTCGAAAAAAGCGGACCGGTGCAGGTGGTACCGGCTCTGCCGACCACGTTCTCCCTGAATGTTCATAACGTTGGCGGATCAGCTGCCTACCAGGTCGAGCTGACGGACGTCCTGCCGGACACGGCTGCGGGGAGCATGTGCATCAATCCGCCCGCGCAGTTCACGGCGCAATTGTTCGAGGCGGATGGCGTGACCGCTGCCGGACCTGCGCTCGCCGAGGGCACGGATTTCGCGGTCGCCTTCCAGGGTCAGCCGAACTGTACCTTTACGTTGACGATTTTGACGACGGCGGCCGCTATCGGTCCGGATCAGCGGCTGATCGTGACCTATCAAGCGGTTCTCGATACGGACGCCCAGCAGGATGCGGTGCTGACCAACGTCGCCGGCGCGACTGGATGGGCGAGCGCCGACGCGACGATCTCTGACGGTCGGGAGCGCGAGTACTCGCGTCAGTTGACCGACGGCACCGTCGGCGTGCTGGATCACGAGGACGCCCATACGGTTTTCGCCAACCTGCCCGTGTTGCGTTTCGAGAAGACGGTGGCCAACGTGACGACGGGAGTCAGTCCGTCGGCCCAGGCTTCACCCGGTGATCGACTGAAGTACACGCTCAGGGTCGAGAACCTTGGAGACAGCGATCTCACGGGTTTCAGTTTGCAGGACGAGCTTGACCGTCTGAACACGGCGCCGGCCTTCCAGCCCGGCACGCTTGCACTGGTGACGGTCCCGACGGGCGCCGACACCAGCAACACCAGTGCGACAGGCGGAACGAACGGCACCGGCATCCTCGACGTCAGAAACGTCTCGGTACCGGCCTCGGGTGGCACGGTGATCGTTGAGTTCGAGGTGACGCTGATACCGGTCATCGCCAACGGGACGGTGGTCCTGAATCAGTCTCTACTGAACGTGGGCGACGCCACCCTGGCACTGAGTGACGACCCCAATATTAACGGCCAGGCGGAGCCCGATGTCGCGGACGATGAAGACCCGACGAGAATAACCATCGTTTCCGCACCCGATTTCCTCGTGCAGAAGACCTCCGAGGACCTGACGGGTGATCCGGATGTTCTGCTCGCCGGCGAGACGCTGCGTTACACCATCACGGTAGAGAATGTCGGCACCGACAACGCGGTGGACGCGGCGATCAGCGACCAGGTACCGGCGAATACGACCTATGTGACGGGAAGCACCACGCTCAACGGGTCGCAGATTGCGGATACCGAAGGCCTGTCTGCGCTCGTCAACGGCTTGCCGATCAACTCTCCCGCGGATCCGACGCCCGGCGCAATGCCTGCCGTCGGGACGGATGGTCAGTCCACCGTGGCGACAATCACCTTCGATGTGGTCGTGAACCCAGACGTGCTGGACGGCACGGTCATCTCGAACCAGGGATTCGTCAGTGCAGTCGCCGGCGGCGTGGCGGACCAGCCGTCCGATGACCCGGACACACCGACGGCCGATGACCCGACTCGGGACGTGGTCGGCAACTTGCCGTTGCTGTATGCGGAAAAGAGCGTGGTCTTGTCCGGCGACCAGGGCTCCCCGGGCATCGTTGATCCGGGCGACGTGCTCCTCTACACGATCACCATACAGAACTCAGCGGCGATCCCCGCCACCGGCGTCGTCCTGCAGGACGATGTCCCGCAGTCCACGACTTATGTCGCCGACTCGACGCTCCTGAACGGGCTGCCGGTGAACCGGCCGGATGGCGGTGCCTTCCCGCTTTCGGGGGGTATGGCCGTCTCTTCCGACGATCTGACGCCACCGGTTCCCGCCGATGGCGAGGGTACGATCTCGGCCGGTGCCTCAGCGGTGATCCAGTTCCAGCTTCGGGTGAACGACGCGGTGCCCGCCGGCACGGTGATCAGCAATCAGGCAGTGGTCGCCAGTATCGAGTTATCGGACCTCCTGACAGACGGCGATGGCAATCCGGCGACCGGTCCGGAGCCGACCGTGGTGGTCGTCGGCGATGCCCAGCAGCTCTCGATCACCAAGCAGGTTGCCGTGGTTGGCGGTGGCCCGGCGATAGCGGGGGCCGAACTCGAGTACGTCGTCCGGGTGGTGAACGTCGCGTCCGTGCCGGCGTTCGCCGTGGTGATTTCCGACGATCTCGATGCCACGACGGCCGGGGCCCTTGCTTACGTGGAACAGTCAGCGCGACTGAATGGCTCAGCGGCTTCGGTTACCGTGACGGGATCCACGCTGGTGGCGGACTACTCGGCGGCCTCCGGTCCATTGCAGCCCGGTGAGGAGGCCGTGCTTCGCTTCCGTGCCGTCCTGAACCCCGACCTGGACTCGGGTACGACGGTCACCAACACCGGTGTCGTCAGCTGGAATACACCTTCCCAGACCGCCAGCGCGAGCGTATCGATCGATGTGGGCGGCACTCCTGGCGTGGGTGTCATCAACGGTGCGGTCTGGCACGACGCCGACTTCGACAATGTTCAGGACGTGACTGAGCGAGCGCTCGAAGGCTGGTCTGTGGAGCTGACCAGGAATGGCGAACCGCTGGTTTCCACGATCACCGATGCGGGCGGAACGTGGCGTCTGACGGGTCTTGCACCCAACACCAGCAACGACGACATTTATCGGATCCGTTTCCAGGCGCCGGGGGCCGGTCCCCGCACGGCGATGCTCGGAACGGCGGACTCGCCGTTCACCGACGGACTGCAGGAGATCACGGACGTGATCATCAGTTCCGGCGCCAACCTAATGGACCTGAATCTGCCGATCGATCCGAACGGCATCATCTATGACTCGGTTCTGCGCACCCCGATCGCCGGTGCGACCGTGACACTGCTGGGTGCCGGTGGTCTGGCCCCGCTGCCCGCTGCTTGCTTCGACGATACCGTCCAGCAGGGTCAGATCACCGGTACCGACGGCTATTACAAGTTCGACCTCAATTTCTCGGACCCGGCCTGCGCGAGCGGTGGGTCTTACGTGATCGACGTGGAGAGCCCGGGGGGCAACTACCTGTCGGGGTATTCCGAGATCATCCCGCCGGCATCAGATCCTTCGACGATTCCGCTGTCAGTGCCATCGTGCCCCGGCGGTGCCAATGACGCGGTGCCTGCGACCGGCAGCTACTGCGAGTCCCAGCCGTCCGAGTTCGCGCCCCCGGCTTCGGTGTCAGCCCGGAGCCCGGGCACGCGCTACTACGCTCACCTGGTCCTCGATTCCAGCCAGTCCCCCGGTTCGGCGCAGATCTTCAATAACCACATTCCGGTGGACCAGGAGCTGCAAGGCGCCCTGGCGATCACCAAGACGACACCCGCTCTCAACGTGTCCCGCGGAATGCTCGTGCCCTACACCATTACCGTGAACAACCTCATCGGGGCCGACTTGCAGGACGTCGTCATCGTCGACCGCTTCCCGGCCGGGTTCCACTATGTAGAGGGATCGGCCACCGTCGACGGCGTTCCCACAGAGCCCTCGGCCAACGGGCTGGAACTGGCCTGGAGCGGCCTGGCCGTCGGCAGCTCCGCGCAACTCGACATCAAGCTGCTGCTCGCTGTGGGCGCCGGTGTGTCCGAGGGTGAATTCGTCAATCGGGCCCAGGTGGTTAACGGATTTACGGGCTCGCCCCTCTCCGGCGAGGCCACCGCCACCGTGCGGTTGGTTCCCGACCCGACTTTCGACTGCACCGACGTGATCGGGAAGGTGTTCGATGACGCCAATCGCAATGGCGTCCAGGATGCCGGGGAGCCCGGCCTGCAGGGCGTGCGGCTGGTGACGACCCGCGGATTGAGTGCCACGACCGATCAGCACGGCCGCTTCCACGTCACCTGTGCTCTGACTCCCCGGGAAGGTCGCGGTAGCAATTTCACGCTCAAGCTCGATGACCGGACGCTGCCCAGCGGTTACCGCCTGTCCACGGACGAGGTCCAGGTCAAGCGAGCCACCCGGGGTAAGGCCCTGCGGTACAGCTTTGGCGCGTCGATCCACCGCGTTGTCGGGCTGGATATCGCCGACGCGGTGTTCGAGCCTGGCACCACGGAGATGCGCCCGCAGTGGAAGCCCAGGATCGCCTTGCTGCTCGACGAACTGCGCAGATCGCCATCGACGCTTCGTTTGTCCTATGTCGCAGATATAGAGGATCCCGAACTGGTAGAGCAGCGCCTGGCATCGATCAAGAAGCAGGTCATGGAGGCCTGGCAGGCGCTGGACTGCTGTTACCAGCTCACCGTCGAGCCGGAAGTGTTCTGGAGACGCGGTGGCCCGCCGGATGAGACCACCGTGCGGATAGGGGAAGGCAGGTGAACCGCATGGCCAGGCATTACTACCTTTTGTTGTTCTGGGCATGGTTGGCACCTGTCGGCGTACACGCCCAGGCCGTCGATGAAGCCGGAATTGGCGAGGCCGTAGAACGCCACCTGTCCGACGACCGGCCGATGATGGAGTGGGTACACGACCCACAGCTGCTCGACACCCAGGCAGGCGACCGACTGGAGGAGCGGGAAGTGCTAGCCGAGGATGTCGAGACCATCAAGCTGACCAACGTACTGCCTCCGATCCGCTTCGAGTCCGGCGTTGCCGACATACCGCCTGAATACATCGAGCAATTGCGCGAAATCCTCGACGGGATGCGTCACCTGAATAACGTCAGGCTGCATCTGGTCGGTCACGCTGACGACCAGCCACTGTCGGAGACGTTGGCAGGGGTCTACGGCGACAACTCTGGCTTGTCCCGCGAGCGGGCCGGCGAGGTGGCCGAGTTCATACAGACGGCGCTGACCTTGCCACCCGAGGCGATTTCCTTCGAGTGGGCGGGCGACACTCGACCCATCGCCACGAACGCCACCGCCGAAGGTCGGGCGCTCAACAGGCGCGTTGAGGTTGAGGTCTGGTATGACGAGATCAGGAACCGGATGGCCGTGGAAGAAGTCGTGATCCCGGAGGAGATCAAACGCATCAAAGTTTGCCGCGTCGAAACCGTCTGCAAGCTTCGCTACAAGGAAGGCCACGCCAGGCGTGCCCGCATCAGAAATCTTGTCCCGCCACTGCACTTCGAAGAGGACAACATCGGCGTCACCGAACAGTTCGTCGAGCAGATTCGACAGGCCTGGCAGAATCTTCGAGACAAAGAGAACGTGACGGTGAAGTTCATCGGGTTCACCGACGAGACGCCGTTGATTGGCAGGAACGAAAAGATTTACGGCACCCATCTGGCCTTGTCGAAAGCCAGGGCGCACCGGGTAGCGCTGGCGGTCCGCGAGGCCCTGGAGCTGCCCTCATCTGCAATCGCCAGCGATGGTCGCGGCGCTGCGCAGCCGCTCGCATCTAACGAAACGGCGAGGGGGCGGGCTCTGAACCGTCGTATCGAGGTCGAGTTCTGGCACGACGATCCCCTCCAGGAACTTCCGAACGAGCCGCAGCTATGTCCCGACGCCGCCGGCGCCGAGCTGGTGACCAAGGTCTACGACCCACCGTGGGGACGTATCGCTCCGCTGCAGCTCGAAGGCGGACAGGCGATCGTCCAGCCCGGCTACACGGATGACCTGCGTCGGGCCATGGCCGATATCGATGACAAGCGGCATGTCCGCCTGCGCTTTATCGGCTATACCGGGAACGAGAGACTCGATCGTCGTACGGCTTTGGTCTATGGCGACGATATCGGTCTGTCGGCGGCGCGGGCCCGCCGGGCGATGGAAGGTATCGCAGAGTCGTTACAGCTGACCCCTGACCAGGCTGAGCACGAGGGCCGTGGTTACGTGCAATCCAGCGACGTCGTGAACGCAGGCTTCATCCAGGGCGACAGCTCGTATGTAGCGGTCGAGGTCGTGTATGACGAACTCGCCGTTCTCGATGATTACGAAGGTGTGGAAGTCACGCCGATCACCCGAGAGCTGAGCGCCCGCAATCCTCTCGGACTGAACCTGATGCGAATCACTGTGGACGGCGAGCCGATCGATGATCCAGGCAGAAGTTCGTCGGACATCCAGAGATGCACGGATGTCGCGCTGCAACGAACTGACATCCAGTTCCGCTTCGATAATCTCACAGCCAGCCGTCGCCTCAGCGTCACCGCGCAGCCCAGCACACTCGCCCTTGATCGCCCGTCGGTGGAAGACCAGGAGGCGATGGCTGAGCCGACCGTGCGTTTTCGCATGTACAGCAATTATTCCCACTTCATCGACCGCGCCGAGGTCCGGATCTTCGAGACCAGGCAGTCGGTTAGGGCATCGCCCCTGGATGTCGTCGAGATCAATCCGGAAGGCATGGCGGGCTGGCAGCCGATGGCGAGGACATTTGCAGGGCCAGTCCACGAACTGAAGTACGTCCTGCGTGCCTATGACGAAAAAGGCCGATTCGACGAAACCGAACCGCAGCCCTTGTGGATCGTTCACAACGATGCGCCCGACGACGGGGTCGACGCGGAGGCGGATGATGACGGTTCCGAACTGCTGACTGTTGATGAAGCGCCGGAACTGCTGGCGGGTTACGGCGAGAGCGTCCTTTCCGTTCGAAATATTCCGCTGGGCAGTGGTACGGTCAATGTCCACGGTCGAGGAATTCCAGCGGGGCACAACGTGTGGGTTGCCGGCAGTCCTGTGCCGACGGATCCCAACGGTAACTTCGTCTCGGAAGTCATCCTTCCGACCGGAATGCACACGGTCGAGGTCGCGGTCCTGGACGAGGACGGCAATGGCGAGCTTTTCCTTCGGGATCTTGAGTTCAAGAACAACGACTGGTTCTACGTGGGCACCGCCGATCTGACGCTTTCCACCGACGATACCAGCGGTCCGGCAGACGAACTGGAGGGCAGGAATGCGCCCTATGACAACGACTCCTCAGCCGACGGCCGGCTGGCCTTCTATGTCACCGGCAAATTCAGTGAGGACTGGAAACTGACCGCGAGCGCGGACACACGTGAGGACTCAATCCAGAATCTATTCAGTAACTTCATGGACAAGTCTCCGGAATCCCTGTTCCGACGGATAGACCCCGACTATTACTACCCCACGTTCGGCGATGACGGAACCGTCGAAGAGATGGCGCCCACCATGGGTAAGTTCTATGTGCGGCTGGACAAGAAAGAGAATCATCTACTGTGGGGTAACTTTCAGGTCGACTACACCGACAACGAGCTTGTGCGGATCGATCGCGGGCTCTATGGCGCCAACGCCCGTTACGAATCAGAGCAGACCACCGCGTTCGGAGAGCAGCGGTTCGCCATCGACGGGTTCGCTGCCGAGCCCGGGACACTTCCCAGTCGCGAGGAGTTCAGAGGGACCGGCGGATCGCTCTACTTCCTGGGTCGTCAGGACATCCTTCCAGGGTCGGACCGGGTGCGTATTGAGGTTCGCGACAAGGACACCGGGATCGTGACAGGCGTCGTCAATCTGAGGGCGAATATCGACTACGACATCGACTATCTTCAGGGTCGAGTCATGCTGTCCGAGCCGCTGGCATCAACGGTGGATGACAGCCTTCTCGTCCGTACCACCGGCGTCAGTGGTGACGAAGCCTGGCTGGTCGTCCACTACGAGCATACGCCGGGGTTTGATGACATCGATGCGGTGACCACCGGTGCCCAGGGGCACTACTGGTTGAGCGACTCGGTCAGGGTCGGGCTGACGGTCAACAACAACGACGATAACGACTCGGACAACAGCAGCACCGGCGCCGCCGATCTCACGATCAGGAGAGGTGCCGAATCCTGGGTGAAAGTGCAGGCCGGGCGGAGCGACGGTCTCGTATCGAGTTCCTGGGCCTCCGACGACGGCGGATTTGAGTTCACGCCTACCGATGACCTGGCTTTCACGGACGCAACGGCGAATGCCTACCGGGGCGATCTGAGTATTGGATTCGGCGATCTCTTTGACGGTGGCCGCGGTCGAATGAATCTTTACTTCCAGAGCCTGGAGGCGGGCTACTCCGCACAGGGGCTCAATACACTCACAGATACGGAGCAGGTGGGCGGCACCCTGACAGTCCCGCTGAACGACAGCATGCACGTGGCGGCGACGGTGGATGTATCGGATCAGGAAGACGGTTTGAAGACCAGTTCCGAGGAGGTCAACCTCGGGTATCAGCTGACCCAGCAGCTCAGCGTCAGCACCGGCATCCGACACGACGACCGTGAAGATCGGTCGCCAGTCGTTCCGGTAACCCAGGACGAAGGCGAGCGCACGGACGCCGTCGTGCAGGTCGCCTATGACTCCATGGAAAGATGGCGTGGATACGGATTTGTCCAGAGCACGCTCTCGTCCAGCGACGGGCGGGATGACAACGGACGAATAGGTGCGGGCGGTTCATACCGATTCAATGAGCGCCTTGCGATGGATGGGGAGGTGTCCGACGGGGACCTCGGTACCGCAGGTCGCCTCGGGACCACCTATATCTATTCGGACCGGACCAGCCTATACCTCAACTATGCCGTCGATAATGAGCGCAACGACAGCGGCTACAGCGGTCAGCGCGGTAGTCTGGTCACCGGCATCCGCAGCCGGTTCTCGGACAGCGCCAGCGTATATCTAGAGGAGCGGCGCGAGCATAGCGGGGCCGTCACCGGCCTGACGCACGCGACCGGAGTTTCCCTCACGCCGTTTGAGCGCTGGAATTTTGCTGCAAGCTCTGACGTTGGGACTCTGAAAGACCGGGAGACCGGCGCCGAAACCAAACGACGGGCAGGCGGTCTTCGCGCCGGGTATGGCTTCGAGGCGGTCCAGCTTTCCAGCGCTGTCGAATACCGTTTTGACGACACGCAGCAGACGGATGGTGTCTGGTCCGACAGGACGACCTGGCTGTTCAAGAACAATTTCAGGTTACAGACGAGCCCGGACTGGCGTGTGGTCGGCAAGTTCAACCACTCCGACAGCGACAGCTCCCTCGGCCAGTTCTACGACGGAGGGTATACCGAGGCGGTGGTTGGATACGCGTATCGCCCGGTGCGCCATGACCGACTCAACGCCCTGGCCAAGTACACCTATTTTTACAACGTACCCACCGCCGATCAGTTAGGTGGCCAGGAGATCGCCACACCGGCCGAGTTCATCCAGAAGAGCCATATTGCCGCGCTGGACGTGTCCTATGACCTGACGGCCGCCTGGTCGATCGGCGGCAAGTATGCCTACCGTCTCGGCAAGGTGAGCCTGGACAGGGAAAACCAAGAGTTCTTCGACAACGGCGCACATCTCTATGTGGTGCGCAGCGACTGGCGCTTCCGGAAATATTGGGAGGGACTGGTGGAAATGCGAATGCTCGACCTTCCGGATCTGGATGACCGGCGTAGCGGTGCCCTGGTGACCCTGTACAGATATATGGGAGAGCACCTCAAGGTCGGCGTCGGTTACAATTTTACCGACTTCTCGGACGACCTGACAGACTTGAGTTACGACCAGCACGGGGTCTTTCTCAACCTTGTCGGGGCCATGTAATCGCGCGTAGGAGAGCGGTATTGTCCGGGTCAGCCGGACCGGTCGGGGATATTAATACCCCGTCTGCTTCGATATTTAATCTGACAATCCGCTCCCATGAAGTCGGCGGCGCTCCGTTGTGGCGTCGATGCGATTCGTTGCCGGCACCGGTAAGCCGCAATACCATTCGGAGCAAGCAACTCGGATAACTGGGTGCCTGTATTGAAAATTCTCTTTGTCTGCATGGGAAATATCTGCCGATCGCCGACGGCCGAGGGCGTAGTCCGCACCCGGCTCTCGAAAGCTGTCAGTGAAGCGGGGGCCGATCTGGAAGTGGATCTGGATTCGGCCGGAACGCATGGGTACCACCTGGGACATCCCCCCGATCGAAGGGCCATGGAAGCGGCCCGGAAGCGGGGGGTGGACCTGTCGTCGATCCGCGCCCGTCGGGTCAGGGAGACGGACTTCTCCCAGTTCGACCTGATCCTCGCCATGGACCGGGACAACCTGTCGCACCTGGAAGCTATGTGTCCCGCAGAACTTCGCGATCGACTGAAACTGTATATGGAGTTCGCCGACGACGCTGCGACCCTCGAGGTGCCCGATCCCTATTACGGAGGGCTCAACGGGTTTGATCGCGTCCTGGATCTGGTGGAGGAAGCGGCGGACGGCCTGATCCGGGAGATCCTCCACCGGCACCGCGCGTCCTCCACCTGATCACGCCGTCAGTCGCCGCTCTCCGGCGCCCTCGGTGCCGGGCGGGGCCGGTCCCCCTCCGATCCTGACTCCGACGCCGCAGGTCTCGCTGCCGGTGTTCGTGGCGTCATATCTGTCGGCGATTCGGTCCTGGGCGCCGGGGGCTTAGCCATCGCCGGTGCGGTTCGCCGGCCCGGGTCCGACTGCGGTGCCGGCGGGGATCGCTCGGGCGTGCCTGTGCCGGACGGTGTTGTCCCGGTCGGCGGCGCCGTTGATGGGCGTGGCCGGGTTTCACCGGTCGGCTGCCGGGCTGGCTGCCGTACGGGTGGGGGCGGGGACGGCTCTGATCTCGTTTCCGGCCTGGGTTCGGGTCTCGTTTCCGGCCTGGGTTCGGGTCTCGTCTCCGGCCTGGGTTCGGGTCTCGTCTCCGGCCTGGGTTCGGGCCTCGTCTCCTCGGGTCTCGTCTCCGGCCTGAGTTCGGGTCTCGTCTCCGGCCTGGGTTCGGGTCTCGTCTCCGGCCTCGGCTCCGACCTCGGGGCTGCGCCCGAGACGGTGGCCTGGGTTATCGTCTTGGAGATGTTCGACGTCTGGACCTCGCCGGCCGACTTCGGTGCGGCCGGACGCCCTTCACTCGGCGGTGGCGCCGCGGGTGTCGGCCGCTGCACCGAAGCGGACTTCTCCGCTGGGACGGCGGGCGTTTTCTGCGATCCACTGGCTACGATCTCCCGTGAACCGCCGGCAGCGGCCTGTTCGGGCGCAGGCGCAGGCCGGTCCTGAGCCGGGGACCGGTCCGAAGCCGGAGGTTGTTTCGAATCGGGCTTGCCTGTGCTCGGCCCGGGGCCGCCGGCTTCCCGACCCGCATCCTGCTCGGCGCGTTTCGTCCGCGGGGCCGCCGATCTATTGGGCTTGTCCTCGCTGCTGGCCTTGGCCTTGTCCGGCTGATCTTTCTCGCCGGCGGCATTCTGTCCGTTCTGGTCTGTCTCGGGTCTGGGCCGTTGGCGTCCGCCGCGTCGACGTCGACGCCCGCCGCGACGCGCGCGAGGAGCGCCGCCGTCCGCGGAGTCACCTTTGCCACCGTCGCTGGACTGCTCGCCGCCACTGGCCTTCTTGGACTGGTCCTCTTTGCCACCGGTTGCGCGGGCCGGCCGGCGGGATCCCCGGCCCTGACGCTGTTCTCCCGAGCCCTTACCGCTACGTTGTCCTCGTCGACGGCTGGGCGCCTTCGATTTGGGTTTCGACTCGGAAGGCTTTTTGTCGCTGGGGCGAGCTTTTCTGGCCTGTTTTTTCGGTTTCTCTTCTGCCTCCGGTTTGCCCGACCCCTTGAACCAGTTCATCAGGCGTGCAAGCAGACCGGGCGTGGCGCTTTCGGTCCGCTTCGGTGCCGGCGCGCGGGTTTCAGGTACGACGCCCGTGACGGCTGGCTGTTCGATACGCTTCTTGGGCGCTTCCCCTGACATTTTCGCCAGGGCCTCGTTGTCTTCTTCCTCCTGGGGCAGGAGATAGCTCGCGGGTGCGTTTTCGGGCAGCTGGGCCGCATCATCGCGGACACGGCGTATGTTGAAGTGCGGGGACTCGAGTTGCGGACGGGGCACGATCACCACCTCGACCCTCTCGCGCTCCTCGATCGTGGCGAGCCACTCGCGCTTTTCGTTGAGCAGGTAGGTGGCCACGTCCACCGGCATCTCGCCGATGATTTTCGATGTCCGCTCCTTGCGGGCCTCTTCACCGATGAGTCGCAGAACGGAAAGGGAAAGAGACTCGACGTCCCGGATCGTGCCCCGCCCAAGACAGCGCGGGCAGACGGTGTGTGCCGATTCACCCAGCGACGGTCGCAGCCGCTGGCGGGACATTTCCAGCAGGCCGAACCGGGAGATCCGCCCGATCTGTACCCTCGCGCGGTCCATGCGAACCGCCTGTCGCAGCCGATTCTCGACTTCGCGCTGGTTTTTCTGCGGTCCCATGTCGATGAAATCGATGACGATCAGGCCGCCGATATCACGGAGTCGAAGTTGTCGGGCGATCTCGTCCGCCGCTTCCAGGTTGGTATGCAGGGCCGTCGCCTCGATGTCCTCGCCCTTTGTGGCGCGGGCCGAATTGATATCAATGGATACCAGTGCTTCTGTATGGTCTATGACGATGCTTCCGCCGGCGGGCAGCTCGACCACATGGGAAAACGCGGATTCGATCTGGCTCTCGATCTGAAAGCGCGTGAAAAGAGGTACCGGGTCGCTGTAAAGCTTCAGCTTCCGCAGGTTGTGGGGCATGACCCGGTCCATGAACTGGCGGGCATCCTCGAAGGCATGCTCCTCGTCCACCAGGATCTCGCCGACTTCGTTGGAGAAATGGTCGCGCAGGGCCCGGACGACGGTGTTGCTCTCCTGATAAATGAGAAACGGGGCAGGTCGCTGTACCACGGCCGCCTTGATGGCCTCCCAGATCTGCAGAAGGTAATCGAGATCCCACTGGAGTTCTTCGGGGCTTCGATCCACGCCCGCGGTGCGCACGATCGCGCCCATGCCCTGGGGGATCTCCAGGTCCTTGAACACATCGCGCACTTCATCCCGGTCCTGACCGGTGATTCGTCTCGAGACACCGCCGGCTCGAGGATTGTTCGGCATCAGCACAAGGAATCGTCCGGCCAGGCTGAGGTAGGTCGTGAGAGCGGCGCCCTTGTTACCCCGTTCTTCCTTCTCGACCTGTATAACGATTTCCTGGCCTTCCCGGAGGACGTCCCTGATATTGACCCGGCCACCCTCGCTCTGCTTGAGGAAGTACTCGGGGGAGATTTCCTTCAGGGGCAGGAAGCCATGCCGATCCGCACCGAATTCGACGAAGGCGGCTTCGAGGCTGGGTTCGAGCCGCGTGATGCGACCCTTGTAGATGTTGGCCTTTTTCTGTTCCCGACCCTGGGACTCTATATCAAGGTCGATCAGCCTCTGGCCATCGACCATTGCGACCCGCAACTCTTCCTGCTGAGTCGCATTCACAAGCATTCTTTTCATATTGTTCGGCTCTTGAGTGTGGTAGAGCCGACGTCCCGGTCATCGGTGGGATTGAATGTACGGCCACGGGGCTGCCGCGACGATGAGTTTCGTCGCGTGTGGTCAAGAGTAACGAGCCCGCCGTGAGGGCGAGCAGCAGCCAAACCAAGCCTGTCATGAAATTCTATTCCCGCCCGCACTGTCCGTCGGCGAACATGACGCTCTCGCTGGAGCATCGCGCCGGTGACGTCGGCGTAGCGAAGGACTGAAAATTCAGTGCCAACTACAAACGGAGCCCCAGATCTTCGCCCCGGGCCCACGCACGCATTCTGTCCTGGTGGTCACCGGTGTCAGGACCCTTCCTGCCCCCTGGCACCACCTCTCGCGTACTATAACAACCGCCGGGTCAACGAGCAATCTAAAAGATCGCCCTAAGCCGCTGAAAAGATGAGTAATTTGCGGAAAGCTGAGAATCTTACGTCCACGCGGGTCGAATATGTGACCATCCAGGACGATGAGTCGGGGCAGCGCCTGGACAATTTTCTGATGTCGAGGCTTCGGGGCGTACCCCGCACCCGCATCTATCGCATGCTCAGGAAGGGCGAAGTGCGGGTGAACAAGGGTCGGGCGGCCGCGTCCTACCGGATTTGCGCCGGCGACGTGGTCCGTATCCCTCCCGTGAGGACAACGGCACCGCTCGCTCCGACGGCCCGGGCCGCGCAGGCGAAGGAATTTCTGGAAGACCGGATCCTGTATGAGGACGAGCGGCTGCTCGTGCTGGATAAGCCCTCCGGGCTGGCCGTGCACGGTGGCAGCGGTTTGAGTTTCGGCGTCATCGAAGCGCTCCGTGCCGCCCGTCCCGAGGCGCCCTACCTGGAACTGGTGCATCGGCTCGACAAAGAAACCAGTGGTTGCCTGCTGGTGGCCAAGAGACGCAGCTACCTCCGCGCCCTGCACGCACTGTTACGGGAAGGACGGCTGGAGAAGCGGTATCTGGCCCTGGTGCGGGGGCAATGGCATCTGGGGAAACGCACGCTCGAAGATCGCTTGCAGACTCATCATCGGCAGGGCGGCGAGCGGCATGTGAAGCTCGACGAACGAGGCAAGACGGCGACCAGCCGGTTCGCGCCGGTGCAAATCTTCAGGGTCGCGTCCCTGGTGGAGATCGAACTCCTCACGGGCCGCACCCATCAGATCCGGGTGCAGGCGGCCGGTGCAGGTCACCCGCTGGCGGGGGACGAGAAATACGGGGACCCTGAATTCAATCGTCGCATGGCGGGTCTGGGGCTCAGACGGATGTTCCTCCACGCGCATTCGCTGAGCTACGAAGATCCTGTGAACGATCAGTGGCGTTCCTTCAGCTCACCGTTGCCGGACGATCTGAAGGTCGTGATCGAAAAGATCGAGAGTCAGGGTGTCTAGTTACTGGCAGCTGATTGTCTTCGATTGGGACGGCACGCTGATGGACTCGACAAGCGCCATTGTGCGTGCGGCAGAGCGCGCGATGGACGATGTCGGTCTGCCGCGACCACCTCCCGAAAAAATCCGCGGGATCATCGGGCTTGGGCTCAAGGAATCGTGGGACTCGCTGTTCCCCGGTCGAGGCACCGATGGTTTCGCCAGTTTTGTAGAACGATATCGGGATCATTTCGTCAACGCCGAGAGGCTCAGCATCAGGCCCTATCCCGGCGTCGAAGATCTGGTCGAGGAACTGCACGGGCGCGGCGTCCTGCTCGCGGTCGCGACAGGCAAGAGTCGTCGGGGGCTGGACCGGGATCTTCTGGAGACGGGTCTGGGCCGTTTTTTCAAATTCTCGGTGACGTCAGACGAGTCCCGGTCCAAGCCGCATCCGGACATGCTGTTGCGGATTATCGAGCACCTGGGCGTTGATCCGGGGCGCACTCTGATGATCGGGGACACCGAGTTCGATCTGCACATGGCCCGGGAAGCCCGTACCGGGTCGGTGGCCGTGGCCTGGGGAGCGCATGATCGGCAGCGTCTGGAGGCGAGCGCACCGTTGGCTTGCCTGGATCAGCTCACCGATCTGCCCCGGTGGCTAAAGGATTTCGAAGCCGAGCTGAATCAAGGTCTTTGACAGCCAGATGAGGGGCAGCCCGATCAGCCCTGTCGGGTCCTGGGAGTCGATTCGCTCGAAAAGCGCGATCCCCAGACCCTCGCTTCTGAAGCCGCCGGCGCAATCCAGCGGCAGGTCACGGGACACGTAACGCTCGATTTCCTCTCGGTGGAGCGGGCGGAATGTGACCCGAGTGATATCCATGTGGAGGGCGGGCTCGGCCCGGGGGGCGCGGGTGTCGAGTACGCAGACGCCCGTCATAAACTCCACGGATCTCCCGGAACACCGGGTCAGTGCCGCGACTGCGTTTTCGACCGACCCGGGCTTGCCGAGTATCTGGCCGTCCAGGGTAGCCACCTGGTCAGATCCGATGATCACGCTGTCCGGCCGGTCCACGGCCCGCGCTTTCTCGATGGCCAGGCGAGTGACGAGTTCGGCGGGCTCCTCGCCGGTCCCGGGAGATTCATCGACGTTGGGTGAAATCGCCTCGAATGACAATCCCAGACGCTCGAGGAGTCCCCGACGATAGGCCGAACCGGAAGCGAGGACGAGACCAGGGCTGTCAGCGTTCGGGTTGGCGGTCATGGGCGCCGCTCCTGTGTGTTTCCCGGCGGGAACTTCTGTCGCAAAAACAAGGGATTGCAGTGGAGCAGATTTTGACAGTGAAATCAAACCGGGATATCCTTGACCGATTATGCCGCTCGCGTTGACGGACCTGCTCAATCGTGGCGATTCGGTAGAGGGCGCTCTCAGGGGGTCGGTGCCCATCAAGGCATTCCCCAGGCTGGCCCAGACCCTTTCGGATTGTGCCGGCAGCGTCGAGACGGACATCCGGGTTTCCAGGGCATCGTCGGGTGTTCCGCTGGTGGAGGGTTCTCTTCGTGGGACCTTCTGGCGGGAATGCCAGCGCTGCCTCGAGCCCGTCAGCGTAGATGTGGCGGTGGATCTGAGGCTTGCCATCACGGCAGTCGCCGGCGAAGAACTTGCGCCGCCGGGTTTTGAGCCCTGGCAGTCGGAGGCCAGCGATATCACGCTGCGAGATCTGCTGGAGGACGAGTTGCTGCTGGCCTTGCCCATGGTGGCCAGGCACGACGACGAGACGCGGTGTGGCCGCCTTGCGGAGCGGCTCAGGGGTGGACGGCAGGAAGACCTGCCGGCAAGCGAGAATCCCTTCGCGGTATTGCGGCGGCTGAAGCGGGATTGATAATTTTGAGGTTTTATCCTCAGCTAGCGAGGAAATGATCAATGGCTGTTCAACAAAATCGGAAAACCGGCGCGAAACGCGGTATGCGTCGTTCGCACGACGGCCTTAAAAAGCCGGCGCTTTCCATCGACCAGACCACCGGCGAGGTCCATCGCCGTCACCACGTGAGCGCGGATGGCTTCTACCGCGGTCGCAAGGTGATCGAGACGCCGTCCGTCGAGGACGAGGAATAGGTTTGCGAGCGAGGGCCCGGGGCGGTAACTGCCGTCCCGGGCCTTTGTCTTTACGGGAGACACCATGGCAGAGATACCCGTCATCGCAATAGACGCGATGGGAGGTGATCTCGGACCGCAGGTGATCGTGCCCGCGGTGGCGGATTTCCTTCGCTCTCATCAGCGCGCCCGGGTACGGCTGGTGGGTCGACGGGAGCAGCTGGAAACGCTTCTCGGTGAGCAGACCGTCGGCGACCCGGATCGGGTGGATATTGTCGATGCCACTCAGGTCGTCTCCATGGACGAGCTGCCGGCCGACGCACTGAGGAAGAAGAAAGATTCTTCCATGCGTGTCGCACTCAACCTGGTTCGTGACGGCCAGGCCCACGCCTGCGTCAGCGCGGGGAACACCGGCGCGCTGATGGCGACAGCGCGCTACGTGCTCAAGACGCTGGCCGGAATAGACCGACCGGCCATCATGTCGGCGATTCCTGCGAAGGGCGGCCACACGCATATGCTCGATCTGGGCGCGAACGCTCACTGCACTCCGCAGCAGCTGGTGCAATTCGCAGTCATGGGGACCGTCGTGGCCGGCGACATCCATGGACTGGAGAGGCCACGGGTCGGGCTGCTCAACATTGGCACCGAAGAAATCAAGGGCAATGAGACCATTCGCCTGGCAGGGCAGCTAATGGCCCGCAGTGAACTGAACTACGTCGGTTTCGTTGAAGGATATGACATCATGTCCGGGCGCGTGGACGTGGTCGTCACCGATGGTTTCACGGGAAATGTGGCGCTCAAGACGATGGAGGGCGTCGCACGCATGCTGTTCGAAACCGCTCGGGAAGAGATTGCCGCGAACTGGATCAATCGGCTGGGCGCGCTGGCCGCCGCGCCGTTGTTCCGATCGATCCGTGATCGCGTGGATCCGCGCCGCTACAATGGGGCCAGCCTGGTGGGCCTGAACGGGATCGTGATCAAGAGTCATGGCGGCGCGGATGCAATGGCGTTCTGCAACGCAATCCGAACCGCGTTGGTGGAGGCGCAGAAGGGTGTGCCCACACAGATCGGGGATCTCCTGGAGCGACAAAGAACAATATTGGAGCAGGCAGTCTGATGTATTCGCAAATCATAGGGACTGGACGATATCTGCCAGAACGGGTGCTGACCAACGCGGACTTGGAGAAGATGGTCGACACCACCGACGAGTGGATACGGGCCCGGACCGGTATAGAGCGGCGTCACATCGCTGCTGAGGACGAGACCACCTGCGATATGTCGGAGGCTGCGGCCCGGGAGGCCATGACCGCCGCGGGCGTGTCGCCCAAGGACATCGATCTTGTGATTGTCGGGACCACCACGCCGGACCAGATCTTTCCCAATGTCGGGTGTCTGTTGCAGGCCAGACTGGGGATCCACGGGTGCGCGGCGTTCAGCGTCGAGGCCGCCTGTACCGGCTTCATCTATGCACTGGGGATTGCCGACAAGTTCATCCGTACCGGCGCGGCCAGGACCGCCCTCGTCGTTGGCGCCGAGACCATCTCACGTATGGTGGACTGGACGGATCGGTCGACCTGCGTCCTTTTTGGTGACGGGGCGGGAGCGGTCGTGCTTCGGGCCAGCGAGGAGTCGGGCATCATCTCGACCCATCTGCACGCCGATGGCAAGTACAAGGACCTGCTGTATTTCCCGTCGGGTGTGTCAAAGAAGCCTGAAGATTTCCTGTCCGGCAAAGACACGCTGGTGATGCGCGGCAATGAAGTCTTCAAGGTCGCGGTGAGTACCCTGGGCAGGATCGTCGACGAGACGCTCGAGGCCAACAATCTCGACAAGCACGATATCGACTGGCTGATCCCTCATCAGGCCAACATGCGCATCATCAACGCCACGGCCCGGAAGCTGGATATGCCTATAGACCGGGTGATCGTCACCGTCCATGAACATGGCAACACATCGACGGCTTCCGTACCCATGGCGCTCGACCTGGCGATCCGGGATGGCCGGATCAAGCGCGGCGATCTGCTCCTGCTGGAAGCCTTCGGCGGGGGGTTCACCTGGGGGTCGGCACTGATCCGCTACTGAGCCGAGCCATCCGATCCAGGATGGCATACATGACCGGCAGAGCAGCCGCCCAGACGAGTCCGATCAGACCGATGGCCAACGGCGCGGGCCAGTACAGTTCCATGGCGCCCAACCGGTAACCCGCGTAATAAGAAAGGCCGCCGCCGATGCCGCCGAAGACGGACGCCAACAGGTGTCGGCCGCGAAGCCAGGCCAGGGAATGGTTCAGGGTGAGCCCCAGGTTGATCCACATCAGCACGAGCCAGGCCGGGGCAAGACCGGATACGGGCCAGGGGGCGACGTAACCCAGTACGCCGGCGAGGGGGTAGAGGCTGTCGATCAGGGCCCCGGCAAGGCACAACAGGATGACGGACCGGCGGTCATATGCCGGGTCGTCGCTGACGGACAGCTGCCAGATGGCAAACGGTACCAGCAGGACCGCGCCAAGCCAGGGGATACCCGAGGCCGCCCCGATCACGCTGGCAAACCAGACCGCCTGAAAGGCGACGATGTTGACGATGTTCTTCATGCGGGCTCAAAGCGCCTTGTCGGGACTGGTGAGTTCGTGCCCCGGGGCCTTCCCGGATTCGACCGAATGTCGAGTTGACATGCCCCTCGGATGGCTCCAGTGTTCCGTTATGTTCCGGTACCGATGGTGATCGAGAGGTAGCCGAAGTGTCCGATGATAAAAACATGGAATACCACAGCTGGCGGCCACATCCCTGGCACGGACTGTCCCCGGGCAAGGCGCCGCCTCTCCAGGTGCGCGCCTTCATAGAGATTACGCCCTTCGACCTGGTCAAGTACGAGGTGGACAAGGAAACCGGGTACACGATCGTCGACCGGCCGCAGCGCACCTCAGCCCAACCGCCGGCCCTCTATGGTTTCATACCGAGGACCTATTGCGCGGAAAGGGTGTGCGCACTGACGCCCGAGGCCGCGGTGGCCGATGGCGATCCCTTGGATATCTGCGTGATCAGCGAGCGCCGCATCGATCGCGGTGGCATCCTGATCGATGCCCGCGTGATCGGCGGCATCCAGATGCTCGATGGGGGAGAGGCGGACGACAAAATCATCGCCGTGCTCAGCAATGACTACATCTGGAGCGAAGCGGCCGATATTCGGGATCTGCCGGACGTGCTGATTCAGCGCCTGAAGCATTACTTCGGGACCTACAAGATGACCGATGAGATGGATTCCTCGATCCGGATTACCGGCACCTACGGACCGGATCATGCAGCCCTTGTCATCCAGGCCGCAATGGCCGACTACGAGGCGCATTTCGGCCAGCAGCGCAGGGCGTGGGAGGAAGCGGAGGCAAAGATGTTCTCCGAAACGGACCAGCAGGGCTGAACAGCGAGTCTGCTCAGGCCACGTAGTCGAGTTCGTCGTAAAGAGCCAGGAACTGCTCTGTCAGCTTGTGACGCGGCGCAAGGTGGACCAGCGGGGTAGCACGCTCGTGGGACTCCCGCATTTTGACCGAGGTGGAGATACGCGTCTCGAGGACCGGCAGTCCTTCGTTGTAGAGCTCCTCGACCAGGCGCGCGGGCAGATTGGCCCGCGACATGAACTGATTGATGACGATGCCTTCCACGTGCAGATCGGGATTGTGATCGCCTCGGGTCTCCTCGACGTTTTCCAGCAGGCGGTACAGGGCGCGTCGGGAAAAGTCGTCGCAGTCGAACGGGATCAGGCAGCCTTCCGCGGCGATCAGGGCCGACAGGGTGAAGAAATTGAATGCTGGCGGCGTGTCGATGTAGATCGCGTCGAACCGGCTCTCGAGGTTGACCAGCGCATCCCGGAGCTTGTAGATCTTGTGCTTGGCGGCCAGTTTGGACTCAAGTTCCGCCAGCTCCGGACCCGAGGCGATGACCGCCAGGTCCTCGAACCCGGTCTCGGTGACATAGGATCCCGGGTCATCCGGGAGGATGCGGAATCCGAGGCAGTCCCGGAAAAAGTCCGTTATTCCAGAGACCGCATCTTCGTACGACTCGCCGAGCAGGTACTGGGACGAATTTCCCTGGGGATCCAGGTCCACGACCAGGGTGGGAATTCCCCGGCTGGCACTGATCGCGGCCAGGTTGGCGGTAATGCTGGATTTGCCGACCCCGCCTTTTTGATTGAAGACCACGCGTCGCATTTAGTCCGCCGTCACCGAGGTTGCTGCATGCCAGCGAAGTCTCTTTAAGCGCTGATCGGGAGTCAAGGGCCACACGGCCCGAAGACCTGTCGGAATCAAAACAGGCCTGGCTTCTTGGCCTTCGCCTCTTCTTGCGCGTCCTTGGCCTTGCGGCGCTGGATGCGCTCGAAAAGTTTCTTCCGCTTCACCGCGATGCGCTTGTCGCGAGCAACCGGATCGCGGTTGATACGGAAACGCTTGTCGGAGGACGCCCGCCACTGGACAAAATCGTCGTAGGCCTCAATCTCGTGCCTGAGCTCACGGAACACGAGCTCGATCATGATGGCATCGTCCAGATAGCCGAGGCCGGGGATACTGTCGGGAATCAGATCCTCCGGGTCGCAGAAATAAACAAGGGCGCAGAGCACTCGGTTCCGCTGAGTCGAGGGGAGTGCCCACTCGTCGTCGCGGAGCATATTGACCATGGATTCAAGGCGCTGGAGACGATCCGTGACGAAAGCGGGCGCTTTGGCGCCGTTGACCTCTTCAAACAGCTGCTCGGCGGCTTCGATGATGTCCGTGTCTTCTGCGTCACGCACGGCATCCCGCGCTCGTTGCATGCACTCGCGGAAGTGCGACAGGTCTCTGTCGCTGATCTCGAAGCTAACGCGCATAGCCATAATAGTGCCCCTGAGGATGCTCCGGAGAGCCTACGGAGTAGGAGCCGGAGGGTCAATAGTTCGTGTGGTCCGATGTCGGCTTATCGGGGCGCCAAATAAAGAAAGCCGCGGCCATGGCCGCGGCTTTCTGGTTCCTATTGAAGCCCGGGCTACTTGGCCATGGACTTCTTGAACATACGCTCCAGCTTCTCCGAATTGGCATCGCAGCAGCTCTGGGCGGCGGCAGCCGCCTGTGCGGCGCTGTTGGCCGTGTTCTGAGCATTGGCAGCCATGCGCTTGGCATCGGCAGCGTCGCTGGCGGCCGTTTCGGCGGAGGACTTGGCGGAGGAAGCGTCGCTGGCGGCCTGCTGGGCGAGGGACTTGGCCTCGTCCGCAGTGGCCTGCGCCTTCTTCACGCTGTCCGTGCTGGCGCAGCCTGACAGTCCAACCGCCATGATCAGAGCGGCAGTGAGTGCAATCTTCTTGTGCATTGAGAGATCTCCGATTTGTGGAAATACCGTCGAAACGTCTTTGGAGTGCCGGCCGGCGAGCGTTCCGACGCGCCAAAGCTACCGGATAGGGTACGGATTATCAAGAATAAACAGCGCCCGGACACGGACCAGCGGTCCCGTCAATGGCATCGGGCTGCGAAGCCGGAGCGGGCATGGCGGATTCCTCCTGAAGGCGCTGGCGGCCAGGTTCGGGATCGGATCGGTTTCGCGGTGGTTCTCGGCGGTCCCGTTGCCCTTTGCGGGGTAGGAACGAGTCACCGTGGTCTCGCCGGGCGTTGCCCCACAGGCCGGATGCCGGTCTCCAGCACCGCTTCGGGTCCTGTTGGGGCCCGCCAACGGGCCGTTTCAGGCGAGATCAGGAGGCGAACTGATATCTCATGTAACAGATAACAAAAAATGGCTATCTAGCGGATAAATCGTGTATATAAAAATAAGTCAATATTTTTATTAGAGGAAAAAATCTATTTTTTGGGCCACGGCCGGGTGTCTCGGCCGGTCGACAGATTCATCGTTGTCGGGATCGGGTGCATTTCCCAAGGAGTTCGTCCAGCTGCAGGTCCAGCGCCCGTACCGAGATCTGAATCTCGATGACCGAGAGCAACAGCGAGATGCTGAGCAGGATGAGGCTGGCGCCGAAAAGCACTGCGCCGATGGTTGTCCATCCGGCGAACAAGACGAACATGCAGAGGACACACGTGAGCAGACTGAGCACGCCCGATGCCTGCATCCTGCGAATCAGGACCACCCGCTTTCGAAGTTCGAGAATCTGCCGCTCCAGGCCGGCGTCGGCAGTCTCCCGGTACGCTGCATGAAGGCTGCGGATCAGCGTGCCGAGCGTCAGAAATCGATTGGTGTAGGCGAGCAGCAACAGCGAGACTGCCGGAAACAGCAGGGCGGGCGTCGTGAGATCGAGTTCCACCCGTCTACTGCGGCCGGGCGTCCAGCAGCTTGGCGATGGCCAGCCCGACGCCTTCCGCCGAGGCAGGGTTCTGGCCCGTGACCACACGCTCGGACGTGACTACCTGGGGCTGAAATGGAGCGGCGGGAATGATCACGGCACCCCGCTCACGCAACCGGTCTTCCAGCAGGAACGGTACAACGTCGGCCAGGGCGACCGCGGTCTCCTCCTGGTTCGTGAAGCAGGCCATGGTCTTGCCCCGGACAAGATACTCCTCGCCGATCCGCACGTTGACCAGACCCGCGGGTCCGTGGCACACGGCGCCGACCACGCCGCCCCGGCGATAGATCGATGCTGCAATGGAAGCGAGTTCCTCGTTGTCGGGGAAGTCCCACATGGTGCCATGGCCCCCGGCAAAAAAGATCGCGCTGTACCGGTTCGGATCCACCTGGTCGGGCCGCATGCTGTTGTCCAGCGCCTCGCTCCACGCTTCAGTCGACAGGAACTTGCGGCTGATGTCGTCGATGGGTTCGGCGCTGCCGGGGTCCATGGGCGGCTTGCCGCCCCGGGGACTGGCGAACTCCACAGGGTAGCCCTTGTTAACCAGGATTCGGTGGGGATGGCTGACCTCTGGCAGGTAATAGCCGGTCTGTTTTCCCGTGTGGCCCAACTGTCCGTGGCTGGTGACGACGAACAGGACCAGTCTGTCATCCCCGCTGATCATGAACCGGCCCTCAGGACCTGGAAGTGACCTCGACGACGTGATAGCCGAACTGGGTCTTGACTGGGCCCAGCGGCGTCCCGATCTCGCCCTCGAACACGACCTTGTCGAATTCCGGCACCATCTGGCCGCGGCCGAAGGTACCGAGTTCGCCGCCGCGGCGCCCGGACGGGCACTTGGAATGCGTCGCCGCCAACTGGGCGAAATCGGCCCCGCCCTGGATCTGATCGATCAGGTCCTGGCATTCGGTTTCCGTCTCCACGAGGATATGTCTTGCACTGGCCGTCGTCATGTGTCGCTCCCGATCGGGGTTCAAAAAAATTCTCGATATTCTAGCAGGTTGGCCGGCAATTCCTCACCGTCGGGGGGCGGTCCTGCCCGGCTTGCGAAAGTCCTTGAGAATTTCCCGGGCCGCGTTGTGCCCTGGAGCACCCGTGACGCCGCCGCCCGGATGGGTACCCGAGCCGCACATGTACAGGCCGTCCAGCGGGCCCCGATAGCTGCCGTACCCGAGCACCGGGCGCGCGCTGAACAACTGATCCAGCCCAAGCGCGCCATGAAAGATGTCGCCGCCGATCAGGCCGAATTCCTGCTCCAGGTTGGCCGGGGTCAGTACGCACATGCCGAGGATGCTGTCGCGGAAGTTCGGCGCGTATTCGGTCACCTTATCGATGACCGATTGTGCAGCGTCGTTGCGCACCGACGCCCAGCTCTGCCCGTCCGGCAGAGTGGGTGCAAAATGCTGGCAGAACAGGCTGGCGACGTGCTGACCGGCGGGCGCCAGGGAATCGTCCACGGTGCTGGGAATCAGCATTTCCACCACCGGGCTGCGCGACCAGCCATAGATCCGGGCATCCAGCCAGGCCTGCTCCATATAGCCAAGACTCGGTCCGATAATGATCCCGGCCTGGTGTCCGGGCTGCATACCGTGACCCGGCAGGCATTCAAAACGGGGCAGCTCCGAGAGCGCAACGTTCATGCGTAGCGTTCCCGAGCCGCAGCGATAACGCCGCATGCGTCCAAGGAATTCCGGGTCCAGCTCAGATGCCTCGATCAGGTCCAGGTAGAGCAGTCTGGGATTGACGTTGGCCGCCACGGCCCGGGCGGAGACTTCTCGACCGTCGTCCAGGATCACGCCGACCGCGCGACCGCCGTCGACTTTCACCCGAGAGACCGCGGCGTGGGTCTCGATGTCGGCGCCCAATCGGCGGGCCTCGGCAGCCATGGCCTGGGTGATGGCGCCCATGCCCCCCAAGGCGTGGCCCCAGACGCCGCGTCGTCCGTTAACTTCGCCGAAGGCGTGATGGAGCAGAACGTATGCCGATCCCTCTGCGTAAGGACCGGCGTAATTGCCCACGACGGCGTCGAACCCGTACAGGGCCTTGACCGGATTGGACTGGAACCAGTCGTCAAGTACGGCGCCCGCGCTGCGGGTGAAGATCTCGTGCAGGTCCCGCTGACCCGCAGGCCCCAGCCGATGCAGGTCGCGACCAAGCCGCAAGGCCCGCCAGAGATCCGCGAGGCCACCCCCGGGGGAGGGCGGCGTCTCCAGCACCACGGCGCGCAACCGGTCTGCCACGCGCCCGATCATCTCCTGGAATTCGGGCAGGCGGGCGGCATCCCGTCCTGAGAAGCGACTCACTTCTTTGACGAATTGCTGCGGGTCCGGCGGTACGTGAAGTGCATCGCCGTTGGGCAGCGGCAGAAGATTGGACATGGGCCGTTCAAGTATTCTCAGCCCGTGCTCGACCAGCCGAAGGTCGCGTATGACCTTGGGATTCAGAAGACTCACGGTATAGCTGGCCGTGGAGTTGCGGAAACCGGGATGAAACTCTTCGGTGACCGCCGCACCGCCAACCACCCCCCGTCGTTCGAGCACCTTGACGGAGAGCCCGCCCGCAGCGAGATAACAGGCACAAGTCAGGCCGTTGTGCCCGCCGCCGATGATGACGATATCGTAGGTGTGAGTGCCGGCCATTGAACCCCCGGAAGATCCCTCAAAGGATTATAGAGCGGCGCAGTGCGGGGCGGCTGCCCGGGACAGTCAGGGGCGCCGATCAGAGAACGCGTCGGCATCAGCCGCAGGCTATGCCGGCGATCGGCGGGAATTCTCCCCGGACGGACGATTCCTGATGTCAGCCTTTCTTGGCGATCTGCAACTCTTCGGCGGAGGCGGCCTCGTCGCGGGCCACCATGACCTGCTGGCCCGATCGCAGGCGCTCGGCGCCGCGCACCACCACAGGGTCGCCGCCCCGAATGTCGCCCTGCACCTCGATGTAGGTCCCGTTGCCAATCCCGGTTGTTACCGGGATCTGGTCCACCGTGTCATCGTCCTTGAGCCGGAAAACATAAATGGCGTTCTGGCGGAGCACCAGAGCATCCCGGGGCACTGCCACCACTTCCACCGGCGCCTCCTCGGGCAGGGCGACACGCACCGCCGAGCCGATGACCCAGTCGGAGCCGTCCAGGGCGATTCGGATCTCGATCATTCGTGACAGCTCATCGCCTACAGGGATCACGGCCCGGATGGGGCTGCGCGCTTCGCGGTTCCCGGCGCGGATGCTGACTTCCAGTCCCTCTCGGACGTGAGCGGCCACCGACATGGGGGCCTGCGCCCGCACTTCCACGTTGCGGGTGTCCACGAGCCGCGCCACCTCGCCACCGATGGAGATGTATTCGCCCGCGTCCCGGTAGCGCTCCACGATGCGGCCCCCGAAGGGCGCCCGGATGGACGAATTTTCGATCGAGAACAGGGTTTGTTCACGTGCGACCCGCGCCTGTACCAGATCCTGGGCGGTCATGTCCCGCTCCGCCTCGATTTCGTCGAGGGCGTTCTTGGCGGCGATATTCTGGCTGGCCAGTTGTCTCTGCCGCGCCAGTTGTTTGTCGGAATAAGCCAGGGAAGCTTCCAGTCGACGGATAGTCGCCTCGTTGTCCTTAAGCTGCAGCGTCAGCCGGTGGTCGTCTATGCGGGCGATGACGTCACCGGCCTCCACCTCGGTTCCGATCTCGGCCACCCAAGTGAGCCGTCCTGCGACTTCCGCCGCCACTTCCGCGTCCTGCCGGCTGACCACGGTCCCGGGGGCGAGCACCGAGGACGCCATGCTGCGGACTTCCGCAAGGGAAATCTTGACGGGTGCCGGCGGTGGCTGCTGGGCCTCGGCGGAAAGTGACCAGACCAACAGCAGCGTGCCGGTGGCGGCCAGGGCGAAACGGGGAAGGAAGAGAGCTGTCATGGGGTGTACCTCCGGAGTCACGCCGCCTGTTCCAGTCCTGGGTGACGTGACGGATGGGGCGCTTCGCCACCGGCCACCAGCGCCCGCTCTCCGACACGAAGCAGGCAGGGTAGCAGGACGAGCGTGAAAACAGTGCTGACGGACATGCCGCCGACGATGACCGTGGCCAGGCCGCGGTAAATGACACTGCCCGTTCCAGGCATCAGGACCAGAGGCAGCATACCGAAAATGCTCGTCAGGGTGCTCATAAAAATCGGTCTCAGTCTCAACCTGAGCGCCTGGTTGACAGCGTCTGCCCGGGACAGGCCCTCGCGCTCCGCCACCCGTGTCTGGTGCACGAGCAGGATGGCGTTGTTGACCACCAGGCCCATGAGGATGACGAAACCGATCATGGACAAGAGATCGAGAGGCTGGAAAGTTGCGAGATTGAGCAGCTGGATCGCCGCCACGCCACCGACCGTCGCCAGGGGCAGGCACAGCAGTACCAGCAGGCTGTCCTTCATTGACCGGAACAGGGCACTCATCAGCATGAACAGGACCAGCAGCGCCAGCAGGAAATTCTCGGACATGTTGGCGATAGCCGTTTTCAGGCTGTCCGCGCTGCCGCCGTAAAGAATGGTGCCGTCGCGGGGCAGCGCTTCTCTCAGCTGGGGCTCGACCTTCTCCTGGATGATGTTCAGTGCCGTTTCCAGGGATACCCGCTCCGGCGGGTTGACGTTCAGCCTGAGTGTGCGCCGGCGATCGACCCGGTGGATACGGTTCGGTCCAACCGTCCGGTCGATCTCCACGAGTTCGCCCAGGGGCAGTACGGCGCCGGAGGGCGTAGCCAGCGGCACGTTGGCCAGTTCTTCCGGGTTGTCCCACGCGGCGGAGCGCAGGATCACGTCCATGCGCTTCTCGCCGTCGAAGTGTTCGCCTACCCAGACGCCGTCGCCCAGCGCACGCATGACCGCTGCGATATCACCGCGGCTCCAGCCCGCCTCGATGATTCGCTGGTCATTGGGTGTCAGTCGCAACTCGGGTTCGGCCATCTCCAGTCCGGGCCAGGGTTGTACCTGCGCACCGGGAAGTTCCTGCTGAACCAGCCCCATGCCGAGCCGTCCCGCCTCCATCAGGGCCTCGGTGTCACGCGACTGCAGCATGATGGAAATGCTGCGGGAGCCGCCGAAGCCGCCGAACAGGTTGCCCTGGGCGGCAAAGACCTGGGTGTCGGGGAAGCCGACCGTAATCTCCTCCCGCACCAGCGTCTCGAGGTCCTTGACCTTGTCCTGGTCGAGTGCCCGGATTCCCAGCGTGCCGCCGCCAGGCCAGGAGAGGATGTAGTAGTTCTTGAGCGCCGGTTCTTTTTCCCCGTCCATATAGGGCTGAAGACGCTCGACCACCACGTCCATGATCTCGTCCTCGATCAGTGATGTGGTTGCCCCGGGCGGGAAGCTGAAAAAGGCGTCCACCGCGTCCCGTTTTACCGGAGGCAGGTAATCGAGTTGGGGCAGCATCAGCCAGGTCGCGACGACCGGGATCGACATGAGGGTGCCGATCAGCGTCCAGCGCCGACCCGGCGTTCCCGTCAGTGCCACCAGCCGGTCGGACATCCGGTGCCAGATCCCCGCATGGTCATCTTTGAGTTTGATGTCTCTGAGCCAGCGCTGGGCCGCCGCGGGCAGCACGGTCACCGCCACCAGCAGCGAGATGGACACGGCGATGGCGATGGTCAGCGCCAGGTCGGCAAACAGCTGTCCGGCGTCATCTTTCAGGAATATCACCGGCAGGAAGATCGCCACGGTGGTGGCGGTGGAAGCCAGCAGCGCGCCCCACACCTGGGCGGCACCCTTGGCCGATGCCTCGCTGGGCGCCTCGCCGCGTTCTCTCAATCGCACGATGTTCTCAAGCACGACGATGGCGGCATCCAGCACCATGCCAACCGCGAAAGCCAGCCCGGCAAGGGAGATGACATTGAGCGTGCGTCCGGCCAGCTTGAGCACCATGAAGGTCGCGAGAAGGGACACGGGGATGGCGATGGCCACCAGCACCGTCGCCCGCCCTTTTCGAAGGAACCACCAGAGCACGCCGATTGCCAGAAACATGCCGATAAACAGATTGCCCGTTACCAGGCTCACCGCCCGGTAGATGAACACTGAAGCGTCGAAGGACTGGTGCATCGTCAGGCCGTAATCTTTCAACGGGCCGTCGCGAAGCTCTGTGACGGCGGCTTTTACGCCATTCAGGGCCTCCAGCACATTGGCGCCGTTCTCCCGGTCGACGCGAATAGCCAGGGCCGGATTACCATTCTGGATGGAGAGATCGGCCCGGTCAGCCAGGGCCACCTTGACCTCGGCGATGTCGCCCAGCCGGATCGGGCGCCCGTTGCGCCACTCCAGGATCAGTTCCCTGAGTTGCTCCGGCGTGTAACGACCTGCAAAACGCAGGGTGTATTGGCGGCGGCCCACGTCCACGAAGCCGCCGGAAGCATCATTGGCTCTGCCCACGATGCCGGCGACGGTGGGGATGCCCACGCCGAGTTCGGCAGCGCGATACGGGTCGAAAACGACCTGTAGCTGCTCGAAGCCCCCGTTCGTGACCGTGACCCCGGCCACACCGTCGATACTCTCCAGCCGCGGCTTGACCAGTTCCTCGATGACCGGGCGGAAATTTTCGACGGGGCCTGGTGTGCCCGGCAGCAGCTGAACAAAAAAGAAGGACAGGGCCTGGTTGGCGCCGCCGCCACCACCATCGCCCATGTGGATGATCGGCGCGTCCGCGTCCCTGGGCAGAGGCGGCAAACGGTTCAGCCGGCTGATGACCTCGATGAGCATTTGCTGCATGTCAGTCTCGAGGTCAAAGCGCAGGCTCACCCAGCTCACGCCCGGATTCGCGTTGCTGTCCAGGCTCTTCAGTCCGGGCAGGCCCTGGAAAACTTCTTCTTGGGGCTCGAGGATCTCCGACTCGATTTCACGCGGCGAAGCGGCCCGCCAGCGGGTCTCGATATTGAGCTGTGGCTCCTCGGTTTCCGGGAACAGCTGGATCGGTAGCTTGCTGGCACTGTAAAGACCGAAGAAGACGATGATCGCCACCGCCACCGCCAGTCCGGCAGGATTGTTGAGCGCAGTTTTTGTCAGGTTCATCGGGCAGTGCCTCGGTGCTTGGTGGCCGCCGCCGACGGCATCGGGCGGCGGCCGGGAAATCGGTCAATACAATTTTGAATTTTTTCCGTGAACTTTTCGGGCTCTCTGGCGCGCCCAATCGTCGTCTTATCGCTTTGACCGAGTTGACAGACAGGCAGCACAGTCGGCACGTCGTAGTGTTGGATGTGTCAGCGACCCGGAGGGTTGTCGGTCGGGCAACGCCCCGCCGTGCCAGGTTCTCGGCTCGTCGCGCCCGGGGGGGCGACCGGGGAAAGAAATGGCGCCCCCGTGTGCCCTGCGTGCGCTCCGCCATTCACGCAGCAATGGAGCGATGCGGCCTAATACCCTGATGTATATACTGTGATGCCCTTCGGGCACTGCCGGTTGATGTGGCTTAAAAGCAGGTGGCGAGAATTTCCAAACTGGTGCGGGAACTGAGTCGGCGACGGGTCTTCCGAACCGTGATCGCCTACATTGTCGTGATCTGGGCGCTGTCCCAGGGCGCTTCCGAGCTGTTCCCCCATTTCGGCATCGACGAACGCTGGATCCGAACCTTCATTGTGGCTCTCGTCCTTGGCATCCCGGTCGTGGCGGTGTTGTCCTGGCGATTCAATCTCACCCTCAAGGGTGTCGTGCCGGATCCTTTCAGCGACCCGGGCATCTTGGCCGACGAGGACCTGGAACCGGGCAACGCCTCCGCCTGGGCGCGCAACCGGCACGAGGCGAAGGGGGCCGGTTACGTCACCGCCATCTGGACGGGCCCGACGGGCGAGGCAGTGCGGCGGCAGTTCTTCGAACCGTTCGTCATCGGCAGGGACCCGGCCAACGACATCCAGCTCGCCGACCGGCGGGTCAGCCGGGTCCATGCGGTGGTCTACGCGGAGGATCGGGTGTGGAAGATCCGAGACATCAACAGCTCCAACGGCACATTCGTGGACGGCAAGAAAGCCTCCCGGTCCGACCTGCCGGCGAGCTGCCAGCTCCGCTTTCACGAGAAGGGGCCGGTCATCGATCTGTCCGTCCACAAGGTGGAAAAGACGGCACTCACCCGGGACGCAATGACGCGTTTGGAATCCGACTAGGCTGATGATCGGAGAAACCCTGTCCCATTACCGCATCACGGGCCGACTCGGCTCAGGCGGGATGGGCGAGGTGTATCGGGCGACGGACACCAAGCTCGAGCGGGAAGTGGCTCTCAAGATGCTGCCAAAGGACATGGCCAGGGACGTGGTGAGGCTCGAGCGATTCAGCCGCGAGGCGCGCTCCGTCGCGGCGTTGAATCACCCCAACATCGTGACCATCTACTCGGTGGAAGAGGCGGGCGGCACCCATTTCATCACCATGGAACTGGTCGAGGGGCAGACCCTCGACCACCTGATCGCCGAGGGCGGACTGTCGCTCAAGGAGATTTTCGACCTGGCTGTACCCCTGGCCGACGCCCTGTCCTGTGCTCACGAAAAGGGCATCGTCCACCGGGATCTCAAGCCCGCCAACGTCATGATCACCGGGGACGGCCGGATCAAGGTGCTGGACTTCGGGCTGGCGAAGCTGCAGGGCACCGATTCGGACCTGGCCGAGGCAGCCACCGTCTCCCGGTTGCTGACCCAGGACGGCGCGGTCATGGGGACCTATCCCTACATGTCGCCGGAGCAGGTGGAAGGAAAGCAACTCGATCAGCGCACCGATCTGTTTTCCCTGGGCACGATCCTCTACGAACTCGCCGTCGGTCGCCGGCCCTTCTCGGGAGACAGCGCCCCGGCCCTGATGTCCTCGATCCTGCGGGATCCGCCGCCGCCCCTTTCCGAAATCCGGCCGGATCTGCCGCGGCACTTGGGGCGCATTCTCCGCCGCTGCCTGGAGAAGGATCCGAGGGATCGCTACCAGTCGGCCCGAAGCATCTGTAACGAGCTCAAGAGCCTGCGGATCGAGACCACCGATGGGAGTTCCGGGTCGTCGACCGCCCGTCGCCAGGCGCCGCTTTACGAGCGGCCGTGGATTCTGGTGACCGGGTTCAAGGTCAGCGGCGCCGATCCGGAGATGAGGGATTTCGCCGAGGGGCTCGCGGAGGACATCACGGCCGGCCTGTCCCGGTTCGGCTACCTGTCGGTGGTGGCGCGGGAGTCGGCGCTCAGCGCTACGGAAAAAAGCGTCAGCGAAATGAGAGACAACCTGGGCGCCCGGTACGTCATCGAAGGCAGCGTGCGCAAGTCCGGTTCGATCGTCCGTGTCGGCGCCCGGCTGGTGGACTCTCGAAGTGGTGCCAGCCTGTGGGCCGAGACCTATACGCGGGACATGACTTCCCTCGATATTTTCTCCGTCCAGGACGACATCACGGGCCGGGTCGTGGCGACGGTGGCCGACGGTTATGGTGTGCTCGTCCGATCGATGATCGACGCGATCGACAGCAAGCCCGCGGAGGAGCTCAACCCCTCCGAGTGGGTTCTGCGCATGTTCGACTACCTGCTCCAGTACACAGCGGCGGCGCACGCCGCCTTGCGTGAAGGGATCGAACAGGCGGTCAAGCGCTATCCCCGGGATTCTGACGTCTGGGCGGTGGTGGCACAGGCCTATCTGAACGAGTGGAATTTCGGCTTCGATCCCAAGCCCGATTCCCTGGATCGGGCCTTGGCAGCGGCAGAGAAAGCCGTAGACCTGGACCGGACAAATCCGTTGGCCTATCAGCTCCTGGCACAGGTGCATTTCTTCCGCCGGGACCTGGTCCGTTTCCGGGCGGCGTCAGATCGAGCCATCAGCCTGAATCCGCTGGACACCAACACCGTCGGCGTTCTCGGGCTCATCACGGCCCACACGGGCGAGTTCGAGCGCGGGGCTGAACTGACGCGTAAGGCCATGGAACTGAATCCACACCACGCCGGGTGGTATCACTTTGGCCTCATCTGGCTGCATTTCTCCCGAGAAGAATACGAGCAGGCCCTCGAGTGGGCGTCCCACGTCAATATGCCGGGCATGTTCTGGACCTATCTCGCCATCGCGGCGATCTGTGGGCACCTGGGCAGGCAAACCGAAGGTCGGGAGGCCGTCCGGAAGCTGCTGGAGATCGATCCGGAATTTGCCGCTCACGCCCGCCACAACATCGAGAGCTGGCATTTCGCCAGCGGGCTCATGGAGCCGCTGCTGGACGGTTTGCAGAAAGCGGGACTGACGATTTCTGGTCACGAGGCCGACCAGCCTGCTGCGCATATCGTCGATGAGGCACCGGCCTCGGTATCTGGAGTGTCACCTGAGATCCCGGTCCCGGCGGCAACGAAACGTCCCGGCGACGAGACGGTGGCCATCGCCGTGCTGCCGTTCAAGGACATGAGCCCGGGCAAGGACCAGGACTACCTGTGCGAGGGCATGGCGGAGGAGGTCATGAACGCCCTGGGCCAGATTGCAGGCATCCGGGTGGCCTCCCGGACATCTGCTTTCCGTGCCGGTCAGGTGGGCCAGGATCTTCCCGCCATCGGCCGGGCGCTGCACGTGGGCCACGTTCTCGAGGGCAGCGTTCGGACGGCGGGTGACCGGCTCAGGGTCACTGCCCAGCTGATCGACGTGGAGAGCGGCTACCAGCTCTGGTCGGAACGATACGATCGGGACGCCAGCGATATTTTCGCTATGCAGGACGAGATCGCGCAGAGCGTGGTCGAAGTGGTCAAGGCAAAGCTTTCGCCCGGGACCAGTGGCGTTCGCCAGCGTCAGCAGGTGAGCAATCTGGACGCTTACCGTCATTACCTGAAAGGACGCTACTACCGGTACACCAAAAACGATCATGGCAGTGCAGTAAAGGAATACGAGCGGGCGATCGAACTCGATCCATCGTACGGGCCTTCATGGGTCGGTCTGGCCGAAGTCCGGGTCCTGGCCGCCGGTTACGGCCTGATCCCGGTGCAGAAGGGCTATGCCGATGCCCGTGAGGCGCTGGCCCGGGCGAATGAACTGCAGGGAGAGTCCGCCGAAGCCCTCTACGTGGAAGGCATGCTCGAGATGTCGCAGCGGGACTGGGAGCCTGCCTCATCGATCCTGTCGCGGGCTGCGGAACTGCGGCCGGATCATGTGCAGACCCTCTGCTGGATTGGCTTCTATTGGTCCATCATGCAGAGGCCCGCCGAAGCACGGCGCTGGTTCGACCTGGCACGGGAAGTGGATCCGCTGGGTTCCTATCCCTTTGCCATGACGGGCTGCGGGCTCAGCCAGATGTGCCGTTACGAGGAGGCGCAGGTTTTCCTGAAGAAGGCGGTTGCACTCGATCCGGAGAATACACTCGCCCTGTGGGCCTGCGGGATGGCCATGGCGGGGCAGGGCAATGTGGAGGAAGCCATCCCCTTGCTTGAGCGTGCCGCCGACAAAGCCAGGCGCGGCGCCCACATACTTGGCGTCCTGGGCTGGGGGCTTGCACTGGCGGGACGCACGAGCGAAGCGGAAGCAATCCTTGCCGAGCTGAATGGCTGGGGCGACGACGCGCCGACAGTCGTGCCCAAGGCCTGGCTTCTGGCCGCGCTCGGAGACAAGGAGTCCGCCTGGCAGGCGATCGAGCGGGCCGAGCGTGAATGCCAGATGATGCTGCTCTTCGTGGGCATGCCGGGCTTTGGGCCCCTCAGTAACGATCCGCGGTACGACGCGCTATTGCATCGCATGGGTCTCCCGAGGCCGCCCCATCCATCTCAACCCGAGGCTGCCAGTGAAACCGCTTCCCCGTCGGTACCGCCTTCGACGGCCGGCGACGCCATGCCCCGATCGCTGGCCGTACTACCCCTCGCCAACCTGTCCGGCGATCCGGAACAGGAATACTTCGTCGCCGGCATGCATGACGCCCTGATCAACGAACTGGCGCGCATCAGTGCACTGACCGTGATCTCGCGAACCTCGACCATACCGTTCAAGAACAGCTCCGAGCCTCTGCCGGAGATCGCGGCCAAGCTGGGTGTCGACGCCGTCATCGAGGGTTCCATTCTCAAGGCCGGCGACCGGGTCCGGATCAATCTGCAGCTGGTGAATGCCCGGCCCGAGCGCAACCTCTGGGCGGACAGCTTCGACGGTGCCGCGCGGGATATTCTCGAGATACACGGGCGGGTGGCCGGGGAGGTGTCTAAGGCCGTTCGTGCAAAGCTGACCACGGACGAAAAGGAACGCCTGCAGTCGCAGCGCAAGGTGGATCCCAGGGTCTACGAAATCTATCTGCGAGCGAGGCACCTCAGTTACGTATCGTTTGACGAGAACGTACGTGGCATCAAGCTTTATGAGCAGGCGATCAACCTCGACCCGAAGTTTTCACTGGCCTATGCCGGAATGGCTCGCAATTTGGTTTATCAGGCCACGCTCGGGTCAGCATCTCCTCACGATGTGCTCCAGAAGGCGGCGGAGGCGGCCCGCCAGGCAATAGCGCTGGATCCGGAATCGGGCGAAGCGCGGTCGATACACGGCTACGTCACGCTGCTGCTCGAATGGGACTGGCAGACTGCGATTCATGAGCTGAAACGGGCGCGGGAGATGGAACCGAACAACATTTCGGTGCTGAATGATTCCATCCTCATCCTCGCGCTGACCGGCTCGGCCGATGAAGCCGCAGGCATCGCAGACCACGCCTCCGAACTGGACCCCATGTCGCCGATGACCCTGTTCTGGAGAGGATGGTCGCGATTCCTTCTCGAGCAATATCCGCAGGCCATCGAGATATTCAAGGCGTCCATGGAGGCCGATCCCACGTTACCCTACGGGCCGCTCTGGACCGGCGCCGCCTACGGCATGATGGGCGAGAAGGGGAAGGCGACCGAATGGGCCCGTCATGCGGAGCGGCTGGAGCCGGAATCGCGTAACACGGATTTTCTGGCCGTACTCGGGGCCACCTATGTCATGGGCGGCCAGCCCGACGAGACCCGCCGCATCCTGCGCCGTGTCGAATCCCTTGAACGCGACGCCGCGAAATTCCCGACCCAGAGAGGCTATTTGCACGGCTGGCTGGGCGAGTACGATCAGGCGGTCGAGTGCTACACGCGGTCCTTTGCCGAACGCAATCCCGGGGTCATCTTCCTGGCCAACCATCCGGTCTGCGACGTGCCCCGGTCGGATCCGCGGATAGTCAAAATGGTCGAAGGCATGGGATTCCCGGCGATAAGGCCCATGATCTCGGTACCTGGTCAACCGTCAGACAACGCGATCGTGACGCAGGGCCACGAGCCCCAAATAGGCGCGGCGCAATCTGTCGTCACGGCGGCCGACACATCCGAAAAGTCCGTCGCCGTGCTGCCGTTCGTCAACATGAGCTCGGATCCGGAGCAGGACTACTTTGCCGACGGTCTGGCGGAAGAGCTGTTGAACCTGCTGGCTAAGGTGCCGGACCTGCGCGTCGCTGCCCGGACCTCCGCCTTCGCTTTCAAGGGCAAGGATAAGCCGGTCAGGGAAATCGCCGAGATCCTCAACGTCAACCGGGTTCTCGAAGGCAGCGTGCGCAAGGCGGGCAACAAGGTCCGCATCACGGCCCAGCTTGTCCAGGCTGGAGACGGTTACTGTCTTTGGTCTGAAACCTGGGATCGTGAGCTCGAGGATGTCTTCGCCGTTCAGGACGAGATCGCCCGTGCCGTCGTGGACAAGCTGGAGATCGATGTCACTCCAGCGGATGTCCCCACAGTCAGGCCGGTGAATCCCGAGGCCTACAACGCAATGCTGATGGGGCGACACCTGGTCTATGAGCGGACGCGGGAGGCTGTCGATCAAGCCATCGACTGCCTCGGGCAGGCTGTGGAGATCATGCCGGACTACGTCGATGCGTGGATCGAACTGGGACGGGCTCATTACTACCGAGCGACAGGCGGCTGGGGCCTTGGGGCGCCGATCGAGGAAGAGATTCGACTGGCGCAGCAGGCCCTGGACCGCGCCCTCGAACTCGATTCCGCCTCGCCCGACGTCCATGAATTCCGTGCATGGCTGGCCTGGTCCCACGATTGGGACTGGCCGGAAGCGGATCGAGCCATCCGCAGGGCCCTGGAGGCCAAGTCGGCCAGCCCGCGGGCGCTCAATACCGCCGCCTGCATTGCCCTCACTCTGGGGCGGTCGGACGAGAGCCTGGCCATCTACGAAAGCGCGATCCGTCTCGATCCGCTGAACATGCCCGCCTACAACAACCTAGCGTTGGCCTACTACTACGTCGGCCGGCTGGACGACGCCGAGGCGGCCATACGACGCGCTATCGCGCTGAGTCCCAACGCGTCGATTCACCGGTTTATTCTGGGCAGGATCCACCTGTCCCAGGGGAGGCTCGACGCCGCACGCGGAGCTCTCGAAATGGAGATCAATGCGGGGGCCCGGCAAGCCGGCATCGCGTTGGTCCTGGATGCCGAGGGTCGGCGGGAGGAGGCCGACAAGATGCTTGAGCAGATGCGATTGTCGCCGGACATATCGGCTTTCGATCTGGCAACTGCCTATGGTCTCCGGGGCGACGCAGACCAGGCATTCGAGTGGCTGGAGAAGTCTCGAGAAGAACGGGACGGAAATCTCTGCGACATTCGCCTGCTCCCAGAATTCAGAGGTTTGTCCGACGACCCGCGCTGGGAGCCGTTCCTGGAATCTCTCGGCCTATCGGATCGACAGATCCAGGCCATTGGCTTGAAACCGTTCCCGGTCGCCCTGGCCTGATTGGACCCGTCGCCTGCGGGGGCCAATTCTCCGTTTCGCCCCGATGACGCCAGCGCGCAATCAACCGCTGGAGACGGTCGCCGATGGTGATCCTTTCAGGCAGGCAAATGGGGGATGAACATCAGTTTGTTATCCTAATCTGTCACTTTTTGTAAACGGGCAACATGAAAATCGACTGGAACAAATACGACCCTGGCCAGTTTTACGACGAACTGATCCGGGAAGAGGGGAAACCCCGACAGGGCGCCGGGGCCCTGGTGAGGCATCTCGCCAGCCTGGAGGAGGCGCAGCTTCGGGAACGTCAAGCGGACCTGGAGCGAGCCATCCTCGAGATGGGCATCACCTTCACGGTGTACTCCGAGGGCGAGAACATCGATCGCGCCTGGCCGCTGGATATCATTCCCCGCATCATCCCCGCCCGGCAGTGGTCGAAAATCCGCGCCGGCCTGGAGCAGCGGCTGATCGCGCTGAACCTGTTCATTGACGATCTCTACCACGAACAGAAAATTCTCGCCGATCGCGTGGTACCCCGTGAGATCATCGAGAGCTCCCCCAATTTTCTGGCGCCATGCCGAGGCGTGCGGCCTCCGTTCGGGGTCTGGGCGAACATCTGCGGCACGGACCTGATCCGCGATTCGGACGGTACGGTTTACGTTCTGGAGGACAACCTTCGCGTCCCGTCCGGCGTGTCCTATATGCTCGAGAACCGGGTGGTCACCAAGCAGGTATTCCCGGAGCTGTTTGCCAGCTCGCAGATCCAGAGCGTGGGCGACTACACCTCGGACCTTTTCGACATGCTGGCCTCACTGTCGCCGCGGCCGTCGGACTACCCTGAGGTCGTGGTGATGACCCCGGGCATCTACAACTCCGCGTATTTCGAGCACGCCTACCTGGCCCAGGGGATGGGCGTGGAACTGGTTGAAGGCGCCGACCTGGTGGTGCGGGACGACGACTGCGTCTACATGCGCACCATCGAGGGGTTGGAGCGCGTGGACGTGATTTACCGGCGGATCAACGACACGTTCCTGGATCCGGAGGTCTTCGAGCCCGACTCTGTCCTCGGGGTTCCGGGCCTGATGCGGGCCTGGCGGGCGGGCAACGTGGCCCTGGCCAACGCCCCCGGTGCCGGTGTGGCCGACGACAAGGTGGTGTATTCCTTCGTGCCCCAGATCATTCGTTATTACCTGGACCAGAATCCCATTCTGCCCAACGTGCCGACCTTCTTGTGCAGCGACGAGAAGAGCCGCGAGCACGTCATCGCCCACCTGGACGAGCTGGTGGTGAAGCCGGCCAATGAATCCGGCGGCTACGGCATGCTGGTGGGACCCCAGGCCAGTAAAAAGGCGTGTCGGGAGTTTGCCGATCTTATTCGTAAGGACCCCCGCAACTACATCGGCCAGCCGCTGATCTCCCTGTCCACTGTGCCCAGCATCGTCGACGGGGGCATCGAGCCCCGCCACGTGGATCTGAGGCCCTTCATCCTGCAGGGGGAAAGGATGGCGGTGACCGCCGGTGGTCTGACGCGGGTGGCGCTGAGGAAAGGTTCCTTCGTGGTGAACTCCTCCCAGGGGGGCGGAAGCAAGGACACCTGGATTGTGGGGAGGGAACAATGAGCCTGCTGTCACGTGTCGCCGAGCGCGCCTACTGGTCCGCCCGGTACCTGGAGCGGGCCGAAAACAGCGCCCGCCTGATCAGCGTCTACGGCAACCTGCTGCTGGACCTGCCGGAAGAGGCCGGCGTTGGCTGGGACACGCTCATCGACATCAGCGGCAACGGGGATGTCTACGCGGATCTGTATCCAAGCCCCAATGCCCGTTCACCGCTGCGCTTCCTGGTATCCGACGGCAACAACCCTGGTTCCATCCGGGCCTCTTTGCGCATGGTGCGCGAGAACGTACGGACCACCCGGGATATTTTTCCCTCGGAAGCGTGGCGCAACGTCAACGAGCTTTACCTCTATTGCAAGGAATCCCTCCGGGGCGGGATTAGCGATCGGCGCCGTCACGAGGTACTGACGCGGATCGTGACCGGGTGTCAGCAGATCAACGGCATGCTGGCCTCCAACATGAGTCACGGGCCGGCCTACCAGTTTCTTCGGCTGGGCCGCAACGTGGAACGGGCCGACATGACGACCCGGGTCACGGACGTGGCCACCGCCGCCCTGCTGAAGGGACGCGAGGAGCTGACGCCCTTTACCAATACGGTCTGGATGGCCGTGCTTAGATCCTTGAGCGCCTATCAGATGTATCGGCAGTACGTCCGTCGCCGCATCGTGCCCGAGGACGTTCTTGCCTTCGTTCTGATGGACGACCAGTTTCCCAGGGCCCTGCGTTATTGCTTGTACCAGCTGGAGACTGCATTACGACGGCTGCCGAGACCGGACGATGCATTGGGGGCCGTGGCCCGGCTGCAGCGGCAGGTGGACGAGCTGGACTTCAACGTGCTCGATCACGCCGGTCTGCATGAATGGATCGACATGTTGCAGCTGGAACTCGGCGTGGCTCACGCGGCCATCCATCGAACCTGGTTCGCTCTGGACAACGCGGCATGAAGCGATTTTCCTGCGCCTGCGGTCGCCCGGTTTTTTTCGAGAACAGCTATTGCCTGGGTTGTGACCGGCCGCTGGGGTTCGACCCCGAGTCCCTCGATCTGCTGTCGCTGGATGACGGCGGCGGGTTCTACCACTCCGCGGGCGCATCCGCGGACAAGCGTTATCACCACTGCCGGAACCGGGTAGAGCATGACGTCTGCAACTGGCTGGTGCCGGCGGACTCAGGGGCGGACTATTGCATGGCCTGCGGACTGAACGAAGTCATCCCGGCCCTCGACTCCGGCAAGAACCGGGTGCTGTGGGCACGATTGGAGGCCGCCAAGCGGCGCATGATCTTCGATCTGCTGACGTTGGGATTACCGCTGCAGCCGGGTCCGATGAGGCTGTCGTTCCGTTTTCTCGAGGATCAGCGGCACAACCCCAACGTCAGCGAGTCCTTTGTCACCACCGGCCACATGGGCGGAACCATCACCATCAACGTGGCCGAGGCGGACGACTCGGTGCGCCATGCGGTTCGCGAGGACATGCAGGAACGATACCGCACCTTGCTCGGCCATTTCCGCCACGAGAGCGCGCATTTCTACTTTTATCCACTGGTGGCCAACGCTCCTGACGCGCTCCAGGAATTTCGCGGCCTTTTCGGTGACGAGCGCGAGAATTACGACGCGGCGATGCAGCGTTTCTACGCGATCCAGGGGACCCGCATCACCTGGCAGGGGCGTTACGTCAGCGCCTACGCCTCATCCCACCCCTGGGAGGACTGGGCAGAGACCTGGGCCCACTATCTGCACATCAGGGATACGCTGGAAACCGCCGTGGCCTGGGGCATCGTGCCGCCGCCGGAGACGGCCAGGGATTCACGTCAATGGGTCGACAGCTGGATGGATCTGTCGGTAATCCTCAACGAACTCAACCGCAGTATGGGTACCGATGATCCGTATCCCTTTGTGCTTTCGGAGCTGGTATCGGACAAGCTCAACTTTGTCCATCGACGAGTCGTACCGACGCCGGCAGACGCGGTAACTTCGGCAACTCGTTGAATGCCTTCCTGAGGCTCTCCTGCCAGGCGATCCGCAACGCCCGCAGATAGTCGTCGTCCTCCCCGAGAACAATATGGCGCCCCGGCTCCCGGGTGCCGGCGCGATACAGCAGCACTTCGATGGGCGGGCCCACCGTCACGTTGCTGCGCATGGTCGAGTCCATGGAGACGATGGCGCATCGGGCCGCGTCATCGAGGTCCATGTCCGCACTGATGATCCGATCGAGAATCGGTTTGCCGTATTTCAATTCACCGATCTGCAGGAACGGCGTGCGTTCTGCGGCCCGGATGAAGTTGCCCTCCGGGTAAATGTGGAAGATCGATGGTGGCCGACCGGTGATCTCGCCGCCGAGGATGAAACTGGCGTCGGGCTTGAAGCCGTCTTCACCTTCCCCGGCATGCTTGTGTTGCTCTTCACGACTGATGGCGCCCACGTATTCGGCGGCCTCTGAAAGGTGCTCGACGTTGGCCAGGCTGATCTTGGCCTGTTTCTCGATATCCCTCCGAAGTCGCGTAACCACCGCCTGAGTGGTCGCCAGATTGCCGGACGACAACAGCACAAAGATGCGTTCCCCGTTGCCGAGGAAACGGTGCATCTTGGAGAAGGTCGAGATCTGGTCGACGCCGGCATTGGTGCGGGAGTCCGAGGCAAAAACCAGGCCGTCGTCGACGGTCACCGCGAGACAGTAGGTCATGGGGCATTCGCTCCAGGGGCTGATGGGCAGATGCTAGGGGCGGTCTGCGCGGCGGTCAATCGGACAATCGGGGGAGGCGGGCATCGGTATGCAGGACCACCTTCGTGATTCGCTCGGCGTCGCCCGGCTCCAGCCAGTAGGCGATCAGGAGCGCGAGGGCGGCCAGCATGAGCACAACAGCGAAGGCCCGAAAAGCTTGCAGGATGGGGTGATCCGCGCCGGTGAGGCGCGTCTTCAGGAGTAACACGGTGGCCAGGAATCCTGCGACGAACAGGCCGATGACGACCGTATTCATGGTATCCGGCAGCAGGTAATGTTCCCGTGCGGCCAGCAGCACCTCTACCGTCGCCCATCCCGCGCCCGCATAGACGATCAGGGCCGTCCAGAATCGGACGGTCCGCGCCCGTTGTCCCGTTTGATGCCGGTCGTCCACTGCAATCCCTTAATGAGCGGACCAGCGGTAAAGATACCTGAGATGAGCGTCGATTGGGTAGGTGATCGGCAGTGAGGCGGCGTCGTCCACGGACCGATGTCCATCCGTGTGGCTGAACGTCCGACAGTTGATGTTCACGTAATTATAGAAAATACGTTATAAAACGTATGCAATTAATTGTAATTATTATTCAACTGCCGGATTAATGCAGCCGTCTTTAGCCCCGGAAGCGTCCAGGATGACTGGATGTTCGGAGGTGGAGGCGGAGACCGAAGGCGCCGTGGCGAGTACGCTTTCCGGATCGAGCCAATGCGCCACCAGCAGACCGGTCGCGGCGAACATCAGGACGAGGGAGACCACCCGCAATGCATGGAAGATGGGCGGACCGCCGCCTGCGACGTGGGTTTTCAATAACGTAATCATTGCCACAAATCCAGCCAGATATACCGCGATAAAACCGTTATCCAGATTCTCCGGCAGGCCCGCGTACTCACGGACGCCCGCCAAGACCGCCACCGCCACCCAACCGGCGCCGGCGTAAACGACAAGGGCTATCAATAGTCGATGGCTCCTCGCCCAGGTCCAGTAGTCTTCGTGGTCCCCCATTGGCTCTCTCGAATTTTTGCGTCCCTGCATTTATTAATACCGCTGAGAGGCCAGGAAGTTGGTCGCGGTGCGACGAAGTGACTGATTCGCCGGGACGAGGAGTTCTGGGTAAATACAGAGTCCAGTGTCAGAGCACGTCATTCGTGTGATGAGCTGTGCCGTGGGTCGAGCGACAAAAGCGAATATTGTCCGGGCTTTCCTGGGCCTATGGGGGCGCGACCTTGCCGACGGGATCGAGCCGGCGGGCCTTGTCGAGAGCGTCTGACGCTTCGGCGGTACGACCTTCCGATGCGAGGCTCTGGCCCCACCAGTAGTATTCCGCGGCATAACTCGGTCTGAGTTCGATGACGCGTTCGTGAAGTGTCGCCGGGTCCCCGGCCGGCAGGAGTGTCTGTGCCTCGGGCCCTGGCTTTACGCCTGCCGCCAGAAGTGCCCGCTGGATTGCGAGCGCCTCTGCCAGCTGCGGCGCTTCGGTCAGCGCCCGGTGAACGTGGGTCAGGGCCGCCTGCAGGCGCGCCCGCCGGTCCCCGTCAGACAGTCCCTCCCGGGACGCGGCGATCCAGTGCTGCCTCGCCAGGCCCGCGTGGGCCCGCGCAAAGCCCGGGTCAAGGCCGGCCGTCTCCCGGTAGAGCGCGACGGCCTCGTCGAAACGACCTGCGTCCTCGGCCAGTCGGGCTCGCT
>Ga0111153_1004_pt1 | contig 172633 bp, 167 predicted proteins | sample DeeMarSeWOR28_12_FD_80255 | JGI IMG/M metagenome (GOLD analysis project Ga0111153, IMG submission 80255) | Gammaproteobacteria bacterium SG8_31 | reverse complement strand
TCACGAGCACGCCCACGCTCGGCTCCGATGGCGTCGAGAGAGCGAATATCACCGCCATCGTGCAGGACTCCGGTGGTCGGGTCGTGGCGGGCGCTCTGGTAAACATATCCGCTGACACGGGCGACATTGCCCAGTCGGATCCCCAGACCGACGCGAATGGTCGGGTCGAGGCGACGCTGGGTACCGCAGGGGACCCCACTAACCGCATCATCACGGTAACCGCCACCGCCGGCTTTGCGGAGGAAATGGTCACCGTCGAGGTCAAGGGAACCCGAATCGAGCTCAGCGGACCGGCCAACGTGGTCGCTAACGATCAGGTTCAGTACGTGGCTCGCCTTCTGGATTCCGGCGATAACGGCATCCCCGGTGAAGCAGTCGATTTCGTATCTACCGAGGGCAATACCCTGTCGGCGGCATCTGTGGTTACGGACAGTACCGGCGAATCCAGGGTGACGTTGACCGGTACCCAGTTCGGCGCTGATACGCTGACTGCAACGGCGCTGGGCGAAGTTGCAGACGTGGGTCTGAACGTCAGCCAGGATGCGTTCACTTTCGTAGCGCCGGCTGTCGGCACGGAGATTCCGTTGGGCGTCAATACCAACGTGACCGTGGAATGGCTGGTCGATGGAGCTCCGCAGGCCGGAGAAACCGTCAATCTTTTCACCACCCGGGGCAGCCTGTCCGCAAATTCCGTGGTATTGAACGCAAACGGCCGCGGCACGGTGCAGATCTCGTCGACCAGCTCGGGCCAGGCGCTGCTGACCGCGGTGAACCCCGGTGGCACGCAGATTTCGAGATCAATCGAGTTCGTGGCCACGACGCCTGCATCGCTCGACCTCCAGGCCAGCCGCTTTATCGTGGCTCCGGGGGAGCAAAGCACGATTCGCGCCACTGTGCGTGACGCCGCCGGTAATCTGGTCAAGAATCAGTTCATCGAGTTCATCCTCGACGACGTGACCGGCGGCGTGCTGTCCGCCGGTGGTGATATCACCAACAGCAACGGTCAGGCAGAGACCACGTACACGGCCGGCAGCACAGTGGGAGCCAGCGGCGCTGTCACCATCAGTGCCAATGTGGTGGCCAATCCAGCCGTTGCCGACAGCGTCGAGCTGACCGTTGCGGGGCAGGAGGTCTTTATCAGCCTCGGCACGGGCAACACATTGTTCGAGCCCGACCCCACCACGTATCAGCAGCCCTGGACAGTGCTGGTGACGGACGTGGAAGGCGTCGGCGTGGCCGGGGCACCGGTGGACGTCAGCGTGCTGTCGCTGCAGTACATCAAGGGTCAGTACGTTGCCGACCCCCTGAACAATCGATGGGGGGCTTCCGAAGCGGTCCGTTGTTTCGACGAGGACACCAAGTTCTGCAGCGACTTCCAGGAGCCCAACGGGGATTCGCGCTGTCGCAACGGCCGCCTGGATACGGACGAGGACAACCCGCTGGTGGCCAATCCCACCGGTCCGCAGCAGGTCGGCGGCATCGGTAACAGTTCCGGTTTCCTCGAGGCCGGCAACGTGGCCGCGCTGTCCTCCGGTCAGCTCGTGACCAACGACAGTGGCCGGGCCGATTTCAACATCACCTACGGTCAGAAGTTCGGCAATTGGGTCAAGGTCAGGCTGCGGGTCAAGACCGCCGTGGCCGGTACGGAATTCTCCGAGACGGCCGAGTTCGTGCTGCCTGTAACGGTGGACGACGTGGCTCTCGATATCGATCCGCCAGGCGGAATCGCGAGCACATGGGGAACCAGCGCGTCCTGCCAGGACACGCTCTGACCGCCGGCATTTTGACCCAACGGTTCAGCAGCGGGCCAGGCCTTCGGGACTGGCCCGCTGCCTTTCTGAAAGCCCTGCCCGGCGAATGAGTTCAAGCGGAAATCTCTTTCTTGTCGGGCCCATGGGTGCGGGCAAGACCGCGGTCGGCCGGCAGCTTGCCCGGATGCTGCACATGGACTTCGTCGACAGCGACGCCGAAATAGAACGGCGCACCGGCGTGGACATCCCGTTCATCTTCGAGAAGGAAGGGGAAGCGGGATTCCGCCGCCGGGAAAGCGCCGTGATCGAGAATCTTTCCCTGCGCAAGGGCGTCATCCTGGCCACAGGGGGCGGTGCCGTTCTCGATCCCCACAGCCGGGCGGCGTTGACCAACCGGGGCACAGTTATCTATCTTCATGCATCGGTCCGACAGCAGATGGCCAGAACCCGGCGTTCCACCCATCGACCGCTGCTGCACACCGAGAACCCGGCGGGCCGGCTCAAGGAACTGATGGCGGTCCGGGAGCCGATCTACCGTGAGATGGCCGACCTGGTCGTCGACACTGACGGCAGGCGGGTGAAGGAGGTCGCGAAGGACATCGTGAGTCGCCTGGAAAAGGAATGACATCATGCGGGCGACAGACAGACGCAGCATTCGCATAACCCTGCCTGGCGGGGCCTATGACGTGGTCGTCGGCGCTGGCCTGATCGACCGAGCCGACAGTTTTCCGACAGACCAAATCGGTGCAGACGTACTGATCGTGACCAATGACACTGTGGCGCCCCTATATCACGACCGGCTGTTATCGGCCCTGGGGGAGCGACGGGTCGAAACCTGCACTCTCCCGGATGGTGAGGAGTTCAAGACTCTCGAGAGCTTCTCACGGGTCATCGATACCCTGGTTGCAGCGAAGATGCACAGGGATGCCACAGTCGTGGCCCTCGGCGGTGGCGTCGTCGGAGATATCGCGGGTTTCGCCGCGGCCTGCTACCAGCGTGGCGTCGGGGTTGTCCAGGTGCCGACCACCCTGCTGGCCCAGGTCGATGCCTCCGTCGGCGGCAAGACGGGGGTGAATCATCCGGGGGGCAAGAATCTGATCGGCGCCTTTCACCAGCCCAGTCGGGTCGTGGCCGATGTGGCCACGCTGGCAACGTTGCCGCAGCGGGAATACCTGGCGGGGATTGCGGAGGTGGCGAAGTACGGCGCCGGTCTGGACGCAGGGTTTTTCTGCTGGCTGGAGGAGAACGCGGACGCCCTGATCCGTCGTCAGACCGACGCCCTGACTGAGGCAGTTTTTCGTTGCTGTGGGTGCAAGGCGCGAATTGTGGAGGAGGACGAAAGGGAAGCTGGGCGCCGGGCGCTGCTCAATCTCGGCCACACCTTCGGCCACGCTTTCGAGGTCGCCACCGGTTATCGGGAATGGTTGCATGGAGAGGCGGTTTCCGCCGGCATGCTCTCGGCCGCCCGTCTGTCCGTCCGGCTCGGATTACTTCCCCCCGATGACGCCAACCGCATCCGTCACCTTCTGGAGCGCTTCGATCTGCCGGTGCGCCCGCCCGCGCGACCGGCATCGGAGTTCATCGAAATCATGGGCATGGACAAGAAGGTCGTGTCCGGCAGAATTCGCTTCGTGTTACTTCGCGCGATCGGAGACGCCTTCATAACAGACGACGTAACACCCGCGGATGTGAGCTCGGTTCTGGAAGAGGCGCGCGTCGGATGAACCCATCCGGCGATCGGGGCGCCAGGCTGGCACCCTATGCGGCGCGGGAGGAAATCTCACCTGGCCGCAGGCTCGCAGAGCCGCCGCCCACCTATCGAAGCGAGTTCCAGCGTGACCGCGATCGGGTTATCCACAGCACGGCTTTCCGTCGGCTGGTCTACAAGACGCAGGTCTTCGTCAATCACGAGGGCGATCTATACAGGACCCGCCTGACCCACTCCCTGGAAGTCGCCCAGGTAGCAAGGACCGTCGCCGGCGCTCTCGGACTGAACGAATACCTGACCGAGGCTATCTGTCTCGCTCACGACCTGGGGCACACACCCTTCGGACATGCTGGTCAGGATGCCCTGAACGCCTGCATGCGGGATTACGGAGGCTTCGAGCACAACCTCCAGTCCCTGCGGGTGGTCGACGAACTGGAAGAAAAATATGCGGACTTTCCCGGCCTGAACCTGATGTTCGAGACCCGCGAGGGCATCCTGAAGCACTGTTCGCCACGTCGAGCAAAGGATCTCGGTGAGCTCGGTCAACGCTTCGTGAGCGGCCGCCAGCCGAGCCTCGAGGCTCAGCTGGCAAACCTGGCCGACGAGATCGCCTACAACAGCCACGATGTGGACGACGGGCTGAGGGCCGGATTGCTCACGGTAGAGGAGTTGCGTCAGGTCGCGATGTTCGAACGGGCCCTCGGCGAAGCCCGGGACAGGCACCCGTCCCTCGGCGGGCGACGCCTGATCCACGAAATTGTGCGCCGACTCATCGGCTATCTGGTCGACGATCTGGTCGACGAGTCCCGGAAGAGATTGAGAGAGACGGCGCCTCCCGATCTCGACGCAGTCAGGCGTCTGGATCAGCCGCTGATCGGATTCAGCCAGCCGATGGCTTCCGATCACCGGCAGCTCAAGAAATTCCTCCTGGACCGGCTGTATCGCCATCCCCGTGTCCTGAGGATGACGACCAAGGCAAAGCGTACGGTCACGCAGCTGTTCGAGGCTTTTGCCGGTGACATACGCCTGATGCCCAGAGAGTTTGCAGAGACCGGGGAAGCTGCTTATCGCGACCACGGCGATGCGGGGCGGCTTCGCGTGGTCGCCGATTACATTGCCGGAATGACCGATCGTTACGCCATTCTGGAATACGAGCGTCTCTTTTCTCCCGGCGAGCCCACCTGAGATTCACTCGACCGGCGTGCTAGAATGCCGCCGCTTTCAACCCCGGAGGAGCCCGCCGCTTTCAACCCCGGAGGAGCCGATGCCGAGCAAGGCGATATCTGCAGACGAGCGCCTCATATTCGCCCTCGACGTCCCGGATGCGGACGCTGCCCGGAAGCTGGCAGACAGGCTCGGCGACAGCGTTCGTTTCTATAAGCTCGGTCTTGAGCTGATGATGGCTGGCGGCTATTTCGAACTGCTGGACTGGCTGGTGGAGCGCGACAAGCGGGTCTTTGTGGACTTGAAGTTCTTTGACGTCCCGGCGACGGTCGGCCGGGCGGTGGCCCGGTTGAGAAACCGCGGCGTGACCTTCGCGACGGTCCATGGAAACCAGTCGATTATGGAAGCTGCGGCCGAGGCCAAGGGGGACGTGGGCATTCTGGCGGTGACCGTTCTCACCAGCCTGGATCGCGGTGACCTGGATGATCTGGGCTTCCAGTGCGATGTGGAGCAACTGGTTCTGTCTCGCGCCAGACGCGCCCTGGAGGCCGGCTGCGACGGCGTCATCTCTTCCGGCCTCGAGGCGAAGCGGCTGCGGGAGAGCGTGGACGGCCGGCTCGTGGTGGTGACTCCGGGGATCCGGCCGGTCGACAACCGACCCGACGACGACCAGAAGCGCGTCGTGACGGTAGAGCAGGCGTTCATCAACGGAGCCGACTACATCGTCGTCGGTCGTCCGATCCGGGACGCGGCTGATCCCAGGGCCGCTGCAGAGTCGATCCAGGAGACCATCGCAGGAGTATTCGCGCCGTGACCAGCCCTCTTCGCAATGACCTGCTTCTGCGGGCGCTCAGGCGTCAACCCACCGAGAGGACGCCGGTGTGGATGATGCGACAGGCGGGCCGATATCTGCCCGAATACATGGAAATCAGGCGCCAAGCGGGCAGCTTTATGTCGCTTTGCACCGACCCGGAGCTTGCCTGCGAGGTGACCATGCAGCCGTTGCGCCGGTTTCCGCTCGATGCCGCGATCCTGTTTTCCGACATTCTCACCGTCCCCGACGCCATGGGGCTGGGGCTGTACTTCGAAACTGGTGAGGGGCCCCGATTCGAGCGTCCCGTCCGATCCCGAGCGGACATCGACCGGCTTCCAGAGGTGGATCCGGAGGCGTCTCTGGGATATGTGACCGGGGCGGTCCGTCGTATCCGGCGCGAACTCGATGGCGCCGTGCCGCTGATCGGGTTTTCCGGCAGTCCGTGGACGGTGGCCACCTACATGGTGGAAGGTGGCAGCAGTCGCAACTTTGCCACCATCAAGAAACTGGTCTATGACGACCCTGCCGCCATGCACCGGCTGCTGGAGAAGGTTTCGCGGGTTACGTCCGACTATCTCAATGCCCAGATCGCTTCCGGTGCACAGGCGATCATGATTTTCGATACCTGGGGCAGCGTGCTCACACCTGCCGGTTATCGTGAATTCTCGCTTCAGTACATGAGCCGCATCGTCGACGAATTGCAAACCGGCGGAGGAGACGAACGAATTCCTACGGTGCTCTTCACCAAGGGCGCAGGAAGCCGGCTCGCAGACATGACGACCAGCGGCTGTGATGCGCTGGGTGTGGATTGGACCACGGACCTGTCCGAGGCCCGAAGCCTGACCGGGGGTCGCGTGGCCTTGCAGGGTAATCTGGATCCCAGCGTTCTGTATGCGTCGCCGGAGATCATCAGGCGAGAAGTGTCATCGGTTCTGGATAGTTTTGGCCAGGGGCACGGCCACGTTTTTAATCTCGGGCACGGCATTACGCCGGATGTGAATCCCGAGCACGCGGCGGCGATGATTGCTGCGGTTCACGATCTCAGTCCTGCCTACCACAGGGATATCTGACTTTTTCTGCCCGCACCGGCTTCCGGGAATGCCCAAGTGCTTGCCGGCTCTTCGTTCAGGATGGCTCGCATAACGGCCAGTTCCCGCCGCTCGATGGTATCGATGAACTCGTCGGCACCGTGCATGTGACGAAACGCAACGAAGCCGCGCTCGATGAAATCGTGAAGCGCACCGAAACCGGCCATGTGGGCGGGGCCCCGGGCGAGCAGGACGGTGTTGTATACCAGCCGGTGGTGCACGACTGAATCCAGTGCCCGACCGACCTGGCTGATCAGCATGATCTGGTGTTCCCTGTCGGGCCCGTTGTCGCAGCAACGGTAGGCATCCGCATACTGTTCTGGCGTCAGCGGCCCGGTTGCCTCGGGGCCCTCGCTCAGGTGCTGGATCATCAGAAAATCAAGTTCCTGGGTCAGTGCGTGGACCTCCATTCCCCGCGCCACCGATTCGAGGGCACCCTTCGGCATCATCCGTACCATGACGGGGTACACCCGCTCCATATCCTCGTCGCGGGGGCTGTAATCCCGATCACCGTAGAGATCAGTGAAGAAAAATCGGGCGGCGGGGCCGAAACGTTCGGACGCCAACAGATCCCGGTGAGTCCAGCAAAGGCGGTCAGCTTGCCACTTGGCGAGGCGCCTGAACTCCGGTCGCAACTCGCCGTCTGCGACAAGCTTCTGCCGGCCTGCACGACACCGCTTTATGAGCGCGGCGACGCGCTCTGCCAACTCGCTGCGGGCGGAGCCCCTCATGGCGTTTTTTTACCTGTTCTCCGACCGGCGGTCGCTGCAGCTGCTGCCTGCCGCCGTAGGGCTGAAAACGGATGATGCACAGCAGCATGATACCTTTGCAAATGATATGCTTGGAATATGCAACACTCGGGTCGGCTGGGCATTTTTTCATGCCGGAACCGATGCCAGCCCGGGAGACGATGGAGGCGCAAATCATGTCTACTGGCAAGTCGCGGGGCAAACAGGACGGGTACCAGTTTGCCAATCTGATTCGCGCGTCGGCGCACGAGATCTGGCTCGCCGGCCTCGGTGCCTATTCGAGGGCGAACAAGGAGGGCGCTAGATTCTTCGAGTCACTGGTGGAGCTGGGTGATGCAGTGGAGAAGAAGGCACGTGATCAGGTGGCTCGCCCGTTCCGGGCTGCTGAAAAACAGGTCGAAGGTGCCCGATCCGCGGTCAACGAGACCTGGGACCGGCTCGAGATGCTTTTCGACCGGCGCGTGGCAAGGGCCCTGCATTCACTGCAGATACCGACGCAGCGTGACGTGGCCGAGCTGACCAAGCGGGTCGCGAAGCTTCAGGGGCTCGTTGAGCAGTTGTCCGGATCGACCCCGCCCGGAAGACAGGCGGCGAGACAGGCGGACAGGAAGAGTCGCGGTAAAACGGCAACCGCGAAGCGAACCAAGAAGGCTCCGGCGCGCAAGAAACGTGTCGCCAAGAAAGCCCCGGCCCGCACGAAGCGAGCTACCACGGCGGCCAGGAAAGCCCGCAAGACCTCTGCCAAGGCTGCCAGATCCTGACCATGGCCAGGAAGCCCAACAGCGCCCCCGTCGCCCGAAAGAACAAGATCGGCGTCGCGCTGGCAGGGGGTGGACCTCTGGGCGGTGTCTACGAGATTGGCGCGCTGATCGCTCTCAACGAGGCCCTAGACGGCATGGACTTCCAGCACGTCAACGTTTACGTGGGCGTCAGTGCCGGCGCAATGATCTCTGCGCTTCTCGCCAATGGCATTGCGCCGGAGGACATGGCCCGAGTGTTTATCAAGCCACGGCCCGGAGACGTGACTTTCTCTCCCGTGCTGTTCCTGCAGCCCAACTATCGCGAGTACATGAGGCGGTTGGCCATGCTGCCCACCTTGCTGATGGCCGCCACCGGACGATATCTCAGCAACCCCCTCAGGCGGGGACTTCTGGAGTCGTTCAGCGGACTGACCCGGGCGATTCCGACGGCTCTGTTCGACAATCGCCCGATGGAGCGCTTTCTGGCGGGCCTGTTCTCGAACAGGGGATTCAGCAACGATTTCCGCAATCTTTCCAAGGAGCTGTACATCGTCGCCGTCGACCTGGATACGGGAGAGTCGGTTCGATTCGGCGGGGAGGGGACGGATCACGTACCCATTTCCCGGGCGGTTCAGGCGAGCACCGCGCTCCCCGGCCTGTACCCCCCAGTCAAGATCGAAGGTCGGGATTTCGTCGACGGCGGCCTGAAACGGACTTTGCATGCTTCAGTCGCCCTGGATGCAGGCTGCGACCTGTTGTTCTGCATCAACCCGATCGTTCCCTACGACGCCGACCTGGCGCCTGCAGACGAGCAGAAACGGCATCACAAGTTGTTTGAGGGCGGGCTCCCGGTGGTCCTTTCCCAGACTTTTCGGGCAATGATCCACTCGCGCATGCGGGTCGGCATGTCCAAATACGACTCCCTGTACCCGCAGGCTAAAATCGTGCTCTTCGAACCCGACAGGCACGATTCCCGCATGTTCTTCACCAACGTATTCAGTTACTCGGACCGGGAGAACGTTTGCCAGCACGCTTACCGCACGACCCGCCGGGACCTGCGGGCTCGCAGCGCGGAACTGGCGCCCGTTCTCGCGGCGCACGGGATCAAGATCCGGCCCGGCATCCTGGACGACGCGGACCGGCACTTCTCGGCCGCCCTGGGGAGCGCCGGAGGGCTGGAAGAAATTGGGCGCTATATGAATGCGACGACCAATCGACTCAGCGAAGCCCTGGACAGCCTGGACGGGTGGCTGGATGCGCAGCGTGGCATGTTGACGTCAGGCGGTCGTTCAGCCAACTGAGGATCAGCTGTCTCTCAGGGCCCGACGGAGAATCTTGCCCACATTGGTCTTGGGTAACTCGTCCCGAAACACGACCGACTTGGGACGCTTGTAGCCCGTCAGCTTCTCCCTGCAGAAAGCCAGAACCTGCTGTTCAGTGAGGTTAGGATCCTTGCGGACGACGAACAGCTTGACCACCTCGCCGGATTTTTCATCCGGTATACCGACTGCCGCCGCTTCCAGTACGCCCTCCATCTCGACGACCACGTCCTCTATCTCGTTGGGGAAGACGTTGAAGCCGGAGACGAGAATCATGTCTTTCTTGCGGTCAGTGATGAAGATAAAGCCCTGCTCGTCCATCCGGCCCATATCGCCGGTTCGCAACCAGCCACCAGGGAACATGGTTTTTTCCGTTTCTTCCGGACGCTGCCAGTAGCCGGCCATCACCTGGGGACCGCGTATGCAGATTTCGCCGACCTCGCCCAGGCCCAGCTCGCGACCGTCCTCCTCCCGGATGCTCACCTCGGTGGAGGGGATGGGCAGGCCGATTGAGCCCGTAAATTCCCTCGCGGTGGGCGGGTTGATACAGGCCGCCGGTGACGTCTCGGTCAGGCCATAGGCCTGCAGGATGGGCTGCCCCGTGACCTTCTTCCAGTGATCGGACACGGCTTTCTGCACGGCCATGCCACCCCCCAGGGCGATCTTCATGTGGCTGAAATCCACCTGGTCGAATCCCGGGGTGTGCAGCAACGCGTTGAAAAGAGTATTCACGCCGCTGATGAACGTGAATGGATATTTCCCGAGTTCCTTGACGAAGCCGGGGAAGTCTCTCGGATTGGTAATCAGGACATTGTTGCCGCCAAGCGCGGTGAACATGAGGCAGTTCGCCGTCAACGAGAAGATGTGATAAAGCGGCAGCGCCGTGATGACCACGTCCTCGCCTACCGTCAGAAGATCGCCGCACCAGGCTCGGGCCTGCAGCACGTTGGCCACCAGGTTTCCATGCGTCAGAATGGCCCCTTTGGAGACGCCGGTCGTGCCCCCTGTGTACTGGAGGAAGGCCAGGTCGTCGTGCCCGAGCGCCACCTCGTCCATGCTGTGCCATTTGCCTTCCTTGAGCGTGCGCCGGAAATCTACCGCCGTCGGCAAGTCGTAGTCCGGCACCATTTTCTTGACCTTGCGCACTACGAAGTTGGCGATCGCGCCCTTCGGGAATGGCAGCAGATCACCCACTCCCGTCGTAATGATGGTGCCGACGTCGGTCCTCGCCACCACCTCCTGCAGGGTCTGGGCGAAATTCTCGAAAATCAATATGGCTCGCGCTCCCGAGTCCTTCAGTTGATGCTCGAGTTCCCTGGGCGTGTACAGGGGATTGACGTTGACCACGCAGAGTCCGGCACGCAGGATGCCGTATACCGCCACCGGGTACTGCAGCACATTCGGCAGCATGACTGCCACGCGGTCTCCCTTTTGCAGCCCCGCAACTTTCTGGAGATAGGCGCCAAAGTAACGGCTCAGCTGATCCAGTTCACCGTAACTTATGGAATGCCCCATGTTGGTAAACGCGGGCAGGTCGCGGTATTTCTGAAAGGCGCTCTCCACCAGTTCCTTGAGCGAGGCAAATTCGCTGGTGTCGATCTCAGTGGGTGTGTTTTCCGGGTACTGGCTCAGCCAGATCTTGTCCACCATTGGGTCTCTCCGCCATTTGAATTGTTATCTACGCCGTCGGGCCCGCCGACGCCACGCTTTACTGCATGATAGTCCATCGCCCAGCAGTATCGCGCGGTCGCAGGCTTGTATATCAGTAGGGGGACCAGCGGGCAAATTTACGGCCGGATTTCGCCGGTCGAATTCAGCAAGGGCTCGATCCACGGCCAGACATTATCCAGGATCAGCGGCTGGGCGGCGGCGGTGGGGTGTATTCCGTCCTCCTGCATCATGTCGGGTTCCAAAGCGATGTCCTCGAGCACGAATGGCGTCAGCGGCACGCCGGTTGTTTCGGCGGCCTGCTGAAAAGCCTCGCGGAACCTTGTCGTGTAGTCAGGACCGTAATTGGGCGGGATCATGATACCGGTAAGCAGAACCCTGGCCCCGCTGTTCTTGGCCAGTCTGACGAGTGCCTCCAGGTTGATACGAATCTCTTCCGGGGGTATCGCACGAAGACCATCGTTGCCGCCCAGCTCGATCACTACCAGCTCCGGCTGGTGTATGGTCAGAGCCCGCGGGAGACGGGCCAGCCCGCCCCGGGTCGTGTCACCGCTGATGCTGGCGTTCACGACTCGATGGGGGCGGCCCGTGTCGGCCAGGCGCGCCTGAAGGAGCGAAGGCCAAGATTCGGCCCGGGACAGGCCAAAACCTGCGCTGAGGCTGTCCCCGAGGATCAGAACGGTCGGCCGATCATCGGTCGTCCCGGCGGCAACGCCGGTCAAGCAGAAGAGCAAGAGAAGGGTGATGACAGAGTTGGCGGAACGGGACACGGTACTGGCCAGTAAAGGGCTGACAAAAAAGGTTAACAGCCCGGAAGGGCCTCTGACTATCGTAGATCACATCAACCTGACGGTCAGCCGTGGCGAATCGGTGGCCATCGTCGGCGCATCCGGCGCCGGCAAATCGACGCTGCTCGCGCTGCTGGCGGGCCTCGATCTCCCGACGGCCGGTGAAGCCTGGCTGGACGGATCCAATCTGACCGAACTGGACGAGGATGGTCGGGCCGCGGTCAGGGCGCGTCGTGTCGGCTTCGTATTTCAGTCGTTTCATCTCGTGCCGTCCCTGACTGCATTGGAGAACGTCATGCTGCCGCTGGAGCTGGCCGGCGACCGCAGTGCCAGGGATGCGGCAATGGCGGTGCTGGACAGGGTGGGCCTGTCCCGCCGTATCCACCACTACCCGAGACAGCTGTCCGGGGGAGAACGACAGCGGGTGGCAATCGCCAGGGCCTTCGTTGCCAAGCCCGTCATCCTTTTCGCCGACGAACCCACCGGCAATCTTGATGCCGGTACCGGGAAACGCATCGCCGACCTGCTGTTTTCACTGAACGCCGAGGAAGGCGCCACGCTGGTACTCGTGACCCACGATCGGTCTCTGGCAAAGCGATGTGACCGGATTATCCAGCTGGAGGAGGGACGGATCGCGTGAGCCCCGGGTACTGGCAGGGAATCCGGTCGGTTCTGCGCGACCTCAGAGCCGGTGAGCTCAGAGTCCTGATCGGGGCCGTGACCATCGCCGTGGCAGCCATGACCGCGGTGGGCTTTTTTACCGACCGGGTCAGCCAGGCCGTGGCTATTCGTTCCGCCGAGGTCCTGGCGGCCGACCTGGTGCTCAGATCCAATCGACCGATCGAAGATACGTTTCTCCGTCGGGCCGAGGCGCTCGGCCTGGGGACGGCGAAGGCCGTTTCCTTTCCCAGCGTCGTCGTGGCAGAAAACGCCACCTCCCTGGCCGACATAGAGGCCGTCGGCGATGGTTACCCGCTTCGCGGTCGTCTGCGGACCAGCGAGACGCCCTTCGGCGAGACACGGACGGAATCGGGCATCCCCGAGCCCGGGGAGGCGTGGGCCGACGCCAAACTGCTGGCCCGGCTCGGAGCCGAGCCGGGTGCGGTCCTGGGGGTCGGCGCGGCACGCGTCAAGGTCACCAGGGTCCTCGATTATCGGCCTGACCAGGGCTGGAGTTTCGTAGACCTGGCGCCAACCCTGTTGCTGAATGAGAGGGACGTGGAGGCGACCGGGCTGATTCAGCCGGGCAGCCGCGTAACGTACCGGCAGCTGTTTGCCGGGGACGCACCGGCGGTAGCGCGTCTTCGGAGTTACATGGAGCCGCGTCTGGGTGTCAGCGAGCGTATTCGCGATCTCAGCGACGCGGGGCCGGAAATTCGCGCCGCCCTTGACAGGGCCCAGAGATTCCTCGGACTGGCGGCGCTGACAGGCACCTTGCTGGCGGCGGTTGCCGTCGCCATGGCCGCGGGACGCTACGCCCGAAGGCAGATCGATCCGGTAGCCCTGATGAAGGCGTTCGGGGCCCGCCAATCCTTCCTGCTGCGGGCGGCCCTGTCCCAAGTGGCCGCCATCACTTTCATTGGAGGCCTGGGCGGCGTTGCTCTTGGTTACCTGTCTCAGGCGGGCCTCGCACTCCTACTATCCGACCTGGCGGGTGGAAATCTCCCTGCACCCGGCCCGAGACCCGTGGTGGGTGGGCTGGTCCTGGCGGGCGTCGTCTTGACCGGTTTCGCATTGCCTTCGCTGGTCGCGATCCGGCGCGTGCCACCCCTGAGGGTGCTCAGAAGAGATCTGTCGCCTCCCCCTCCGTCGGCCTGGCTGATTTACGGCGCCGCGGTTGCGGCAGTGCTCGGGCTTCTTTTCTGGCAAGTGAGAGACGTGCGCCTGACCGCCTGGCTCGCTGTCGGGGTGGGCCTGCTGGCGCTGGTTCTGGCGGCGGCGTCGATGGCCCTCATCTGGTTCGCGGGACGGGTTCGCGGCTCTGCGGGCGCATCATGGCGTTACGCCCTGGCCGGACTGGCCCGGCGCCGTCGAGACAGCGTCGTGCAGGTTGTCGCATTCGGTCTCGGGATCATGGTCCTGTTGCTGCTGACCGTGGTGCGCAATGATCTCCTGCTGGAGTGGCGCGCGACCCTGCCAGAGAATGCGGCCAACCGGTTCCTCATCAACATCCAGCCTGACGAGGTCGCGCAGGTACGGGATTTTCTCGACGCCAAAGGGATTGATGTTGTCCTGATGCCGCTGGTGAGGGCGCGCCTGGTTAGCATAAACGGGACATCGATCGGTAACCTCGACTTCGAGTCCGAGCGGGGACGAAGGCTCGCCGATCGTGAAGCTAACCTGAGCTGGTCGGCCACCCTTCAGGAGGACAATCGCCTGGTTGAAGGCGACTGGTGGGACGAAACCACGTCCGCCGGCCAGGTTTCGGTGGAGCAGGATTTTGCCGTTGATGTGGGGATCGCGCTGGGCGATCGGCTCACCTTCGACGTGGCCGGCGAGACCTTTTCGGCGACCGTCACCAGTCTGCGGACCGTGCAGTGGGACTCCTTCCGGCCAAACTTTTTCATGCTCTTTCCACCCGGGAGCCTGGATGTCTATCCACGCACCCACATCGGCAGTTTGTATGCCTCGCCGCAGGATGGGGCCAAGTTACTCGAGCTGATTCGCGCATTTCCGAGCGTCACCGTGATCGACATCGATGCCATCCTCGGACAGGTTCGTCGTGTCATGGATCAGGCGGCCATGGCAGTGCAGTACGTTTTCCTGTTCTCCCTGGCTGCAGGCGTCCTGGTATTGCTGGCGGTCGTCGAGTCGGGTCGGGACGAACGTCTTTTTGAGAGCGCCTTGCTCAGGGCGCTTGGCGGCCGTCGCCGGCAGGTGCTGGCCGGAGCCGTCATAGAATTTTCCGTGCTGGGAGCGCTCGCTGGCCTGTTGGCCGCAGGTGGCGCCCAGGCCTGCGGCGCCCTGCTTTCGGATCAGGTCTTTCGCCTCGAGTACAGCGCCAACCCCTGGCTCTGGCTGATAGGGTCGGTCGCCGGCCTGCTTCTCGTCGGCGGTAGCGGCTTTCTGGCGACGCGGTCGGTCGTGTCGCAACCGCCCGATCTCGTTCTCAGGCGTTTCTGACGGGGCTGGCCTTCTTGTCCATCGTTTCCCGAATTACCCGGCAGATCTCGCGGATCGTCGCTCCGCGGGGGCTGGTCCGACGCCATACGCCGGCCACGGTTCGACCGGGAACAGGATGCCGCAACGGCCGGACGACCAGCCCGGGCGTTCGCCCGTAGGGTCGCTCGGTAGCCAGCTGAGGAAGGAGCGTCACCCCGAGGCCCGAGGCGACCATCTGCCGGAGTGTCTCGAGGCTGGTGGCTCTGAAATCCTGCGGTTCGTGCACGTCGATCTTGCCGCAGACCTCCAGCGCCTGGTCCCGAAGGCAGTGTCCGTCCGCCAGCAGCAAAAGAGTTTCGCCGTCCAGATCCGACACCTTGAGATGGGGTCGCTGCGACAGGGAATGACCGGCCGGCAGTGCGGCCAGGAAAGATTCCGAGTACAGGGGCTCGATCTCCAGGCCTTCCTGGTCGATCGGCAGCGCCAGTATGGCCAGGTCTACGTCGCCCTCATCCAGGGCCGCCAGCAGATCGACGGTCTGATGCTCCAAGAGGAATAGTCGCAGCCGCGGCAGCATCTTCCTCAGGGGTGGTGAGATGATCGGCAGCAGGTAGGGACCGACCGTCGGGATAAGGCCGATCCTCAGTTCACCCGACAGAGGATCCTGATGACTGCGGGCTATCTCGCAAACCGCGTCCACTTCCCTCAGCACACGTCTCGCCCGGCTGACGATATCTTCGCCGATATCCGTGAGCATGACGCGCCGCTGGCTTCGCTCGACCAGTCGAACCTCGAGCTGTTCCTCGAGCTTTTTGATCTGAGCACTGAGTGTGGGCTGGCTGACGTGGCAGTGCTCCGCGGCCCGACCGAAGTGTTTCTCCTCGGCGAGAGCGACCAGGTATCCGAGGGCTCGGATGCTGACTCCAGAGTTAATAGCTTTCATCTATCAGAAATATAAAAACAATTCGCTGGATAAATCAACTACCAATCTCAAACAGCGTTGCCGAGTCCACGACGCAGCGCCGGTCCTCTAGCAACAGGCAGCTCCGGGCATCTCCCGGGCTGCCTGAGCCACGGCACCGGGGCTCCGGACGATATACTGCCCCCATGGATTCGAGGGTGCAGCAAAGGCTCTCTGCAGGCGTCGTCGTCGTCCGGAACGCCCGTGACCAATGGCGTTTTCTGCTATTGAGAGCGTTCAGCCACTGGGATTTCCCGAAGGGCATGGTGGAGGCGGGGGAGGATCCCTCCGCTGCGGCGGTCCGTGAGGTCATGGAGGAGACCTCCGTCGATGATCTTCGTTTCGACTGGGGAGTGGAGTTCATCGAAACCGGTCCCTACAGCCGGGGCAAGATCGCCCGATACTATATCGGCCGCACCGAGCGACGAGACATCCGCCTGCCAGTGAATCCTGAGATCGGGAGACCGGAGCACGTCGAGTTTCGCTGGGTGGGGTTTGAAGAGGCCCTTCGGCTGACGACGCCTCGGGTCCGACCGGTCGTTCACTGGGCCGCAGAGCGGCTTGGGATCAGTGCGACGTCGACTGCCTGACCGCCTGATAGGCCTCGAGCGCGCTTTTACGTGAAGCGCCCAGATCGACGATAGGCTCCGGATAGTCCCTGCCCAGCCGAAAGCCCAACTTGACACGCTCACTGTCCGGCATCTGCCAGGGCTTGTGCAGGAAGCGGGGCGGAACATCGGCGAGTTCCGGGACGAAACGCCTCACGAATCCGCCGTCGGGATCGAATTTCTCTCCCTGAAGCACCGGATTGAATATGCGAAAAAAAGGCGCCGCGTCTGCGCCGCAGCCGGCGGACCACTGCCATCCCATGGTGTTGTTGGCCAGGTCTGCGTCCACGAGCGTGTCCCAGAACCAGGCAGCCCCGTCTCGCCAGGAACATTGCAGGTTCTTGACCAGCAGCGACGCCACCACCATTCGGACCCGGTTGTGCATCCAGCCGGTCTGCCAGAGTTGCCGCATGCCTGCATCGATGATCGGTATTCCGGTTGTGCCCTTCTGCCACCGGTCCAATGCGATGTTGTCACCACGGCTCCAGGGAAAGTCGGCGAATTTCTCGTTCAGCGGTTCCTCCGTCGTGTGGGGGAAGTGGAAAAGCACGTGGTGGGCAAACTCACGCCAGCCCAGTTCCCTCAGATAGGCCTCTCCGCCGCGGTTTCCTCCGCTGGCGGAACGCGAAGCCACGGCCTGCCAGACCGTGTGCGGAGAGATTTCCCCGAAGTGAAGATACGGTGACAGCCGCGAGACGCCCTCCAGCCCGGGGTAGTCCCGACGGCGAGCGTACTCGGCCAGGGCGTCATCCAGGAACCTCTCCAGTTGCCGGCACGCCGCCGCTTCTCCCGGCGTCCAGGATGCCTCGATCTCTCGATACCAGTGAATCCTCGGCATGAGTTCCAGTGCTTTCAGCGGCAGGGACTCAGGCCACGCTGACATGGGGCGGAGATCGGTGGGCGATCCCGTCGGATTCCGGGGTCGGCCCAGCTTGGCGCAAGCTTTCCAGAAAGGCGTAAAAACCCGGTACGGACCGCCGTCGCCGGTCCTGACCTCCCACGGCTCGAACAGCAGGCTGCCGTTGCAGCTTTCCGCCGCCAAGCCGCTCTCGCGGAGCGCTTCTTTGACACGCGTGTCCCGGTCCCGGCTTGCCGGTTCGTATAGCCGGTTCCAAAAGATCGCCTCCGCGCCGGTCTCCTCGACCAGGTTTCGGAGCACATCCAGACTCGATCCTCGCCGGATGACCAGGCGACTTCCCCTGGAACGCAGTGCCTCGGTGAGACGATCCAGGCTGTGATGAAGCCACCATCGCTGAGCGGCGCCGGGTGGCCATGGGTGCTCCTCCTGCGGCGCCCAGATGTAGACCGGCACCACGTGCTCGTATCGTTCGGTAGCTGCAGCAAGTGCAGGATTGTCGGTCAGTCGCAGATCCCGACGCAGCCAGACGATAGCAGTGCCCATGGCCGCGCCCCTCAGACGACCCGCTGCCGGCGCCCGCCGGCCAGGTAGGATGCGATGTTGGACGCAATTTCGTCGACAGCCCGCTGACGAGCCTCCTGCGCGGCCCATGCGATGTGCGGCGTCACGATCAGATTGGGGATGTCCTCGGCAAGCAAAGGATTGCCGTCGACCGGTGGTTCCTGGGGTAGTACGTCGATACCTGCGCCAGCGATCTGGCCGTTGCGCAGCGCCTGCGCCAGAGCGTCCGAGTCCACCAGCGCCCCTCTGGCCGTGTTGATCAAAAGTGCGTCCGGTTTCATGGCCGCCAGCTCGGGGGCGCCGATGAGTCCACGGTTATCCTCGGTCAGGGGGCAGTGAAGGCTCACAATGTCAGATCGGCGCAGCAATTCGCTCAGGGGCACCCTGTCACCATCCCGGTTGTCGCCGCCGGGCCGACACGCCACCAGGATCCTCATTCCGAATGCCGCAGCCACCCGGGCAACCGCGGAGCCCAGTTCCCCCAGGCCGACGATACCGAGCGTTCTGCCGGACAGTTCGCGGATGGGAAAATCGAGCAGGCAGAATTGTGGGCTGCTGCGCCAGGCACCCTTTCTCAAAAGTTTCTGATAGCCGTTGAGATGATGGGTCAGGGCGAGGATGACCGCGAAGACATGCTGGACAACGGACTGAGTGCAGTACCCCGCAATGTTGCACACGCCGATTCCCCTTTCACGGGCAGCCTCCATGTCCACGTTGTCGGTGCCAGTGGCGGCAAGACAGATCAGCTCCAGTTCGGGCGCGATTCTCAGGCGCCGGTCATCCAGACGAATCTTGTTGGTGATCAGGATCTGCGCCGGAGCCAGCCTGTGCTCAAGTTCCTCGTCGCTGGTGACGCCGTAAAGCTGCAGATCGACGCCGGTCGCGGCCAGCGATCCTGCATCGATGTCACCATGGCTGACCGTGTCAAAGTCGAGGAAAACCGCCCGCACGTGATGCCCCCTCAGGTATTGGGACCGACAAGGTTACACTATGCGACATCGCTCAGGAGACCGTGCCGGGGGTTCGATCTGAGTCCACCCGGGCTCAGGTTTTCAGCTGCGTGGGGGAGGTAGGGCGCTGGCGCTTGAAAACGAATTCTGGTTGACCCGATCTCTGGCGGAGATGAGCCGCCAGGAGTGGGAGGCCCTTTGCGACGGTTGCGGTCGCTGTTGCCTGCACAAGCTCGAGGACTGCGAGACCGGGAGGGTGTATTACACTCGCGTCGCCTGCAGGCTGCTGGACCTCGAGAGCTGCCGCTGCACGGACTATGAGCATCGTCAGGCCCGAGTGCCGGACTGCGTACGGATAGATCGGGATTCGTTGCGCGAGTCCTCATGGCTGCCCGGTACCTGTGCCTATCGCAGGCTCGCCGAGGGCCGGTCGCTGGCATGGTGGCATCCGCTGGTATCCGGCAGCCAGGAGACCGTGCGGCGGGCGGGAATCTCCGTCAGCGGGCGGGTCCTGCCGGAAGCTCAGGTCGCGCCAGACGGGCTGGAGGAACACGTGATCCGATGGATAAAAAGATGACGACGGGCCCCGAGAAACATCGTTTCAGGGAATGGCTGGAGTACCGAGAATATTCGATCGCCGAAATGCAGCAGCGCGCCGTGGCCTTCTATGAGGACATTCGCAGGCGAAGGACCATTCGTGATTTCGACGATCGCCCCGTCCCCCGGTCGATCATAGAGACGTGTATCCGGGCGGCCGCCTCGGCCCCCAGTGGTGCCCACATGCAGCCGTGGAAATTCGTCGCGGTCTCGGACGCCGCGCTAAAGCGGCGAATACGGGTGGCCGCAGAGGAAGAAGAACGCCACTTTTACGAACACCGTGCGTCCGGCGAGTGGCTGGAGGCTCTGGCGGCGCTCGGTACAAATGCGGACAAACCCTTTCTCGAAGCCGCACCCTGGCTGATCGCAATTTTCGAGGAGCGTTGGGGGCGGACGCCGGGCGGCGAGCGCCGGAAGCACTACTATCCCACCGAGTCCATAGGCATTGCCACGGGTTTCCTGATCGCCGCCCTTCATCATGCCGGTCTCGCCACCCTGACCCACACGCCGAGCCCGATGAAGTTTCTCAACGAGATCCTCGCCCGCCCCGGGAACGAGAGACCGTTTCTCCTGCTGGTCACGGGCTACCCGGCGCCGGCGGCATCGGTTCCCGATCTGCAGCGCAAACCGCTCGAGGAGGTGGCCGAATTCCTGTGATCACGCTGACTGAAAACGACACCTATGTTTGAGAGCATCAACCGATTTCTGACTTCGGCCTCGGACTTCATATGGGGCCCTTCATGCCTGATTCCCCTGCTGCTGGGGGCCGGACTGTTTCTGACCGTCAGGCTCCGGGGGCTGCAGTTCCGGCAGCTGGGCAGCGCCCTGCACCTGGCATTCATCGTCAGGCGCGAGGACGGCGGTGACGGTGAGATCTCCCATTTCGCCGCGCTGATGACGGCGCTGGCAGCGACCGTCGGGACCGGAAATATTGTCGGGGTCGCGACCGCCATCGCCGCGGGCGGGCCTGGGGCCATGTTCTGGATGTGGGTCACAGGACTGGTCGGTATGGCGACCAAGTATTGCGAGGCGCTTCTGGCGGTGAAATACCGGGTGACAGACGAAGCCGGGGAGCAGGCTGGCGGTCCCATGTATTACCTGTCCCGGGGACTCGCCGGACGCGGCCTGGGACGGCTGCTCGGCGCCGCGTTCGCGATCTTCACCGCGCTGGCAGCGTTCGGAATCGGCAACATGGTGCAGTCAAACTCCCTGGCTGACGCCATCCAGGGCGCGTTTGGTATTCCCGAGTGGTTGACCGGCGCTGCGGTCGCCATTCTGCTTGCCGTCGTTGTGCTGGGCGGCGTTCGCTCAATCGGCAGGGTCACGTCGGTACTCGTTCCCGGCATGGTGCTGCTTTACATGGTGGGGTGTGGCTGGGTCCTGCTTACCCATCTGGGTCAGGTGCCGGCCGCCGTCGTGACCATTATCAAGGACGCTTTCACCGGTACGGCAGCTGCCGGCGGATTCCTCGGTGCCGGTATCGCGCAGGCCATGCGGTACGGGGTCGCGCGGGGAATTTTTTCCAATGAATCCGGGCTCGGTTCAGCTGGCATCGCTGCGGCCGCCGCTCAGACCCGGGAGCCGGTCCGCCAGGCGCTGGTTTCCATGACCCAGACATTCATCGACACCATCATCGTGTGCTCGTTTACCGGCATCGCCATCGTAGCCTCCGGGGTCTGGAAGACCGGAATGAACGGTGCGGCCCTGACGCAGGCGGCCTTCGACTCGGCCTTGCCTGGGAATCTTGGCAGTAGCCTGGTGGCTATTTGTCTGGCGCTATTTGCTTTCTCCACGATTCTCGGCTGGGGATACTACGGCGGACAGTGCGTGTCCTACCTGTTCGGACGCCGGTCGGTGATGCCCTACAAGGTCCTGTTCATCTTCGCCGCTTATGCCGGATCCATTTACAGCCTAAATTTCGTGTGGGTATTTTCGGACGTGATGAACGGCCTGATGGCCCTGCCCAACCTGGTCGGGCTGGTACTTCTGAGCGGCGTGGCGGCAGCGGAAACCCGAAGCTACCTGGAGCGGCAGTCGGCCATGGTGACGGTTTCGGTGCCCGACTGATTCAACCCGTGTTCTGCAGGCCGTGGGCGATGCCGTTGACAGTCAGGAGCAGGGTATTCAAGAGTCCCTCATCCTGGCGGTCACCTGCCCGCCAGCGTTTGAGCAGATCAACCTGTAACAGGCTCATGGGATCCACATAGGGATTGCGGAGTCGAATCGCTCGCTGCAATACCGGGTCGCTCTCCAGTAGCGAATTGGCCCCCTTCAGGCGAAGCACCAGGGAAACCGTACGTTCGAAGCTGTCTCTTATGACGGGATGAAATTCTGTCAGCGGGTCCGCGGCGAGGGAGGCGTACTGGTCCGCGATCGACATGTCGGCTTTCGCCAGCACCATTTCGATGTCCTCCAGAAGAGCCTTCATGAACAGCCAGTCCGAGAACATTTCTTTGAGCAGCGTTTCCCCGTGGGACTCCAATGCCGCTTCCAGGCCTTCGGCAAACCCGTACCAGCCCGGCAGCACGGAACGGTTCTGCGACCAGGCGAAAACCCAGGGAATGGCGCGCAGATCACGGACCCCCTGTCCTCCGCGGCGGCTGGGCGGTCGGGATCCGATATTCATTCGCTCGATCACGTCGATGGGGGTGGCGGAGCGGAAAAAACCATAGAAGGCGGGGTCCTCGTGGACCAGCCGCCGGTAGGTGGCGGCGCTGATCCTGGCGATCTGATCCATCGCTGTTTCCCAACCGGGCTCCGGGGGCGGTCTGTCCCGCAGGTGGCTGGCTAGCATGACCGATCCCGCCGCCTGCTCGAGCGTCCGCAGAGCGATCCCCCGAAGCCCGTACTTGGCATTGATGATCTCGCCCTGCTCGGTGACTCTGAGCACGCCGCGCACGGCCCCCGGGGGCGCTGCCATGACGGCGACGTGGGTCTTGCCGCCGCCGCGGCTGACCGTGCCGCCGCGTCCATGAAACAGGATCAGCTCCACGCGGTGACGATCTGCGCAGTCGGCCAGGGTGGACTCCGCCTTCTGCAGCGCCCACCGGGCACCGGCAATGCCGGCGTCCTTGTTGCTGTCCGAATAACCGATCATCACGACCTGGCGAGCGCCACGCCTTGCCAGGTGATCCGCGTAGACGGGATTCCCCAGCAGCTTGTCCAGGACATCCGCGGCGGATTCCAGGTCTTCCAGCGTCTCGAATAGCGGCGCAACGTCCAGCGGTACATGACCATTTCGGTCTGACAGCCCGGCCCAGCGGGCCAGGGCGAGGATCGAAAGCACGTCATCCGCATTCTGAGCCATGCTGACGATATAGGGACCTACGGCCTCCTCGCCGTAACGTCCTCGTGCCTCGGCGACACAGGCAAATACGTCCAGCACCCGCTGGCATTCCGTGTCCGTCTCGCGCACCGATTCGGCCGGCGTCGACAACAGTTCCCGAAGTCGATCGGCCCGGGCTTCCGGCTGCAGGTGCTCCCAGCCTCCAATGCCCAGCAAGCGAGCCACCACGCGTCGGTGCACCAAAGCGTCCTGTCTGAGATCGAGCGTTGCCAGGTGGAATCCGAATGTTCTGGTGCGCCAGATCAGACGGCGAACGCCAAAGAGGCCCGCGTGATTGCCCCGGTGGCTCTGCAGGCTGTTGGCGATCATCTGCAGGTCTTCCCGAAAAGAAGTCGCATCCTGATAGCCCTCGGGGCCATCAGTCCTTGTCGATTGCAGCCGCGCCGCCATCAGACGGCAGAGGACGCGGTAGGGCATGTTTCGATGCCGGGGCGGAATTGCTTCCAGCGCCTCAGGAAATGCCCTGCCATAGTCGCTGCATCGGGCGAGGACCTCGTCGGCCACGTCGACTCGGGACGGACACTGGGTGAGCACGTCAGCCAGGCGCTTCAGTTCCCGGCCGTAACAGGCCAGGATGGCATCCCGCTGCGCCGCAAGCGTCGCCCGGACGGTTGCGGCCGAGGCATTGGGGTTGCCGTCCATGTCGCCGCCGACCCATGAGCCGAATCGCAGTAGAACGGGAATACGGATGCCGTCCGCCAACTCCCCGAAGACTTTGTGCAGCGCCTGCTCCACGATCTCGTAGAACACCGGCACAACCCGATAGATGACGTCGGTGAGAAAAAACAGGACATGCTCGAATTCGTCCCGGACCGTCATGCGTTGACCGGGATGCTCTTCCGTCTGCCAGGTGGATGTCAGCTCCTCGCGGATTCTTTCCCAGGCAGTGGCGCGCTCGTCGGGGGTCAGCGAGGGGTCCATCAGTTCCACCAGACGCCGGGCGATGCGCTGTTGCTTCCTGAGTATGGTCCGCCGGGTTGGCTCCGTCGGATGGGCGGTGAATACCGGTTCTACCCTGATGTTGTCCAGCAGATGTTGCAGGTCTTCATGAGAGTGGACGCTGTCGCTCAACCGGGACAGGGCGTCCTCTAGATTACCCGGCTGGGGTCCTCCGGCTTCCCGGAGCCACTCTCGTCTCCGGCGGATCCGGTGGACCCGCTCCGCCAGGTTGACGGCCTGAAAGTAGCTGGAAAAGGCGCGCACGAGTTCAGGCTCCAGGCTCGGATCCACGGGCGCCGGCAGCCGCCGGATGCTCTCGCCGGTTGTCTCGCGGCTACCGATGGAAGCCAGTCTCACGGTTTCGACAAGGTCGAACATCGCCTCACCGCACTGCTCCCGGATCAGGTCGCCGAGCATGATCCCGAGCTGCCCCACGTCCTGACGCAGGGCCTCGTCCTTGGCTTCGAATATCAGCGAGGGTCTAGACATGGGGCGACTCCAGGGCGAGATGCCGGGCGTGGGGCCCGGATCAAACGGACTTCATCATCCCGATCCCCCGGAGATCCTGCAAATTAAACCGCCCAAGGGACGGGATTTTCGGGGTGTATCGGACCATCGGCCTCATAGTAGGGTGGATTCTGCTTGTCGGAAGGCGGGCAGGCCGGACCGGGCGCGGGGTGCTGCCAAGGAGGGTGGACGGCGCCCGTCCGGCCGACTTTCCGTTGCGACGGGTACGGTGGGCGTGCTATAGGAATCCGTTCCGTGACCGGATAGGATGCTGGCCCGGACCCTGGAGCAGTTCGAGGAGAGACGTTGCCTATTGCCCTCCCCGACGCCCACGGCATCGCGATGCTGGGGCTCACGATCCTGGCACTGATCCTGTTCTCTCGGGATCGGATTCCAATGGAGACGTCGTGCCTCGTCGTTTTGGCCCTGCTCGTCGTTGGGTTCCAGGTATTTCCCTATACCCAGGACGGCGTGGTCGTCAGTCCCACAGAATTCTTTACGGGCTTCGGACACGAAGCGTTGGTCACCATCGTCGGATTGATGATCCTGGGGAAGGGGCTGGAGACGACCGGCGCCCTGCAGCCGGTGGCAATCGTCATTGCCCGCGCCTGGGCGGCGCGTCCGAACCTCGCGTTCCTGGCGACCCTGATTGTCTGCGCCATTCTGAGCGGTTTTCTCAACAACACGCCCATCGTCATCCTGCTTCTTCCCATCCTCATCACCGTGTCGCTGCGCAGCCGCATCCGGTCGTCGGGCATCCTGATGCCAATGGGGCTGGCGACTCTGATCGGCGGAATGGGAACGGCCATCGGCACCTCCACCAATCTTCTGGTCATTGCCGTCGCGGCGGACCTGGGAATGGAACGTCTGGAGATGTTCGACTTTACCCTTCCGGCAGTGATCGTCGGCTGCTTCGGTCTGTTGTTTCTCTGGTTGATTGCGCCCCGGCTGCTGCCGGACCGGGAGCCGCCCCTGGCGGACACTTCTCCGCGAATCTTCAAGGCCATGTTCTTCGTGAACAAGGACAGCTTCGCCTACAGCAAGACGCTGGCCGAGGTCAGGGAGCGGACCGACAAGCAGATGACGATAGACAAAATACAGAGGGCCGATGGACTTTACGTGGCCAAACTGCCGTCACTGGTGTTTCAGGAAGGTGACCGGATGCTGGTCGCCGATACCCGCGAGAACCTGAAAGAGTTCGAGCGCCTGCTCGGCGTAACCATGCATGACGCCAGCGGAGCCGAGGATGGCGATTTCCTCCCGTCCGCCGGCGCCGACCAACAGCTGGCGGAGGTCGTCGTGACTACCAGCTCACCCCTCCATCAGAGGACCCTGAACGCCACTCAGTTCCGCGCTCGACACAAACTCCTCCCCCTGGCAATTCACCGCGCCCGCACCGCGCCGGGCGAGGTCTCAGGGGATTTCGAGGACGTACTGCTGCGTGCCGGCGACGTCATTCTGGTGCAGGGACCGCGGCACCAGATCACGGAACTCAAGCGGAGCGGCAATATGCTGGTGCTGGACGGCACCATGGATTTGCCCCACACGAGCCGTGCGCCCCTCGCGCTGGCCATCATGACCATTGTCGTGGCGCTGGCGGGTGCCGGCATCGTACCCATCTTCACCGGCGCCATTCTCGGGGCAACGACCATGATCCTGTCCCGATGCCTGAACTGGCGCGATGCCCTGTCAGCCATCCACCTGTCGGTCGTCATGATCATCGTCACCAGCCTTGCGCTCGGTCACGGCATCATGAGCACCGGCCTGGACACGTTCATTGCCTCGCTTTTTGTGAAGGTCACCTCCGGGCTCTCTCCGACCTATGTGATCAGCGCCCTCCTGATGACGTTCGCGATCATGACCAACGTGGTGTCCAACAATGCTGCGGCGGTGATCGGCACCCCCATCGCGATCAGTATTGCCAGCCAGCTGGGCCTGCCCGCTGAGCCACTGGTGCTGGCCGTGCTGTTCGGCGCCAATATGAGCTACGCGACCCCGATCGGTTATCAGACAAACCTGCTGATTCTCAGTGCGGGTGGTTACCGGTTCTCCGATTTCCTTCGCGTCGGCATCCCGCTCACTCTGGTCATGTGGATTGGTTTCACATTTGTGCTCTCCGCCCTGTACGGGCTCTGATGCACGGTGGTATCACCGGATCGAAACGGGCATTTGCATGTCGATGGACGCCCTTGGGGCGCCGGAGAGAGTCCGGTGCCGGGCCGGCTGACGCAGCATTCCTGTCTTGCATTGGGAACGTGGCGAACGGTATCGACCGCTGCGGGTCCTTGCCGACACGGGACCCGCGAATTCAACATGACCCGGATCCCGAGGCCGTCACAGGCTTGACGCGGTGCGGCACGTGGATACACTGGATTGCGATGATTGGGAAACGCGACAGCCTGAGCCTCGACTGGCATTGGTGGCCCACTGCCCCGGAGAGGGTGCGGGCACGCGGTTGATCCTACGATTTAGCTGAAACCCAAGAACCCGTCTCCGCCGGTACCGGGGATGGGTTTTTTGATGAGCCTCCCCGGCCGGCGGACGAAGAGGGAGGGAGTACATGGAACCGCCTTTCGATATCGCCGCCGACCTGGATACGCCCGTATCGGCCTATCTGAAGCTCGCGTCATTTCAACCTCGATTCCTCCTCGAGAGCGTCGAAGGGGGAGAGCGCCTTGCCCGCTATTCTTTTCTGGGTTTCGGCGACGTGGTCGAAATACGCCTTGACGCGGAGGGCTTCCGTCTCGGCGATGACCTGATGCCCAGGCCCGAGAGCCGAGAGGCGCTGCTCGGGCTCATGCGGCAGGCGCTTGCCCAAGCGCCGGAACTCACCCCCGTGTCCGCCGAGTTGCCGTTTCGCGGCGGTCTGGTGGGCGCAGCTGCCTACGACATCGTGCGCCATTTCGAGCGTCTGCCCGGCAGCGGCGAGGCGGCAGTAGCGACACCCGAAGCCGTCTGGATGGCGCCCTCCAGCGTGCTGGTTTTCGATCATCTGACGCGCCGGGCGGCCTTGTTGCATGCCGGCAGCGAGCAGGAACGGCAGGCAGTGCGCAGAGACGTGGTCAGAGCCCTGCGGGCCGGCATCCCGGCGCGGCGACACGGGGCATTCTCCAAACCCGTCCCCAGTATGACGAAAGAGGAATTCATGAGTGCGGTCCACGCCGCCAAGGATCATATCCGCGCGGGCGATGTCTACCAGCTGGTTTTGTCCGTATGCTTTTCTGGCAAATCAAGCCTCCAGCCCTTTGAGGCCTACCGGGCCTTGCGGCTGCTGAATCCGTCCCCGTACATGTACTTTCTGCAGTTCGGCGATACGGCGATCGCGGGATCGTCCCCCGAGGCGCTTGTCCGGCTGCATGGTCGCCGTGCTGCCTTGCGACCCATCGCCGGTACGCGGCCCAGAGGGGACAGTCCGGAGGAGGACCGGGCCCAGGAAGCTGAATTGCTGGCCGATCCGAAAGAGGCGGCGGAACACGTGATGCTTGTGGATCTCGCCAGGAACGACCTGGGGCGGGTCGGTGTGCCTGGCACGATCCGGGTGGACCCGAGCCGTGCCGTGGAGCGGTACAGCCACGTGATGCACCTGGTCAGCGGGGTGGTTGGCGATCTGGAGCCGGGCCGGGACGCCTTCGATCTTTTCGCGGCCACCTTCCCGGCGGGGACACTTGTAGGCGCTCCCAAGGTCAAGGCCATGGAACTCATCGACACCTACGAGCCCCAGCGACGGGGATTTTATGCGGGGACCGTCGGCTATTTCGACCGGTCCGGCGGGATGGACCAGGCCATCGCCATTCGCACCCTGGTATTTCAGGGCGACCGGTACAGCTACCAGGCGGGGGCAGGCATCGTGGCCGACAGCACGCCGGAAAACGAGCACGACGAGGTGATGGCCAAGAGCGCCATCCTCAGGAAAGCGCTCGAGATTGCCGAGGGGGGCCTATGAGCGTTCGCCTGCTACTGATCGATAACTATGACTCGTTCACATTCAATCTGGTGCAGGGCTTCCGGATGCTCGGTGCAGAGGTACTGGTGTATCGAAATGACCAGATCACCCTGAGCGAGGCGCAGGCGCTTGCCCCAACGCACCTGGTGATCTCGCCGGGGCCGGGCAATCCGGACGACGCGGGGCTGTCCGTGGACGCCATTCGGGCATTTGCCGGGGAGATGCCGATCATGGGGGTATGCCTGGGGCACCAGTCGATTGTCGCCGCTTTCGGCGGCGTGATTGTGCCTGCCAGGAAACTGATGCACGGCAAGACATCGGCAATCCACCACGACAATCGTGGTCTTTACGAGGGCCTGGCGAATCCGCTGGAAGTCGGCCGGTATCATTCCCTGGCCGCGCGCCGAGAGGATCTACCCGCCTGCCTGACCGTGACTTCCGAAACGGCTGACGGTGAGATTATGGGGGTCCGGCATGTGGACATGGTTGTCGAAGGGGTTCAGTTTCATCCGGAGAGCGTGCTGACGCCCCTGGGCCAGCAGATACTCGGAAATTTTCTGCGGATGCGGAACTCAGTGACGCGAATAGGCGATACCGATGCCGTCTCTGCTTAACGAGGTCCTCGACCGCCTTCTGTCCGGGGGTAACCTGACCGAGGCGCTGGCCGCGTCAACGCTGGCCGCGCTGGCGGAGCCGGACTGCCCGCCTGCCCTGGCCGGGGCCGTGCTTGCCGCACTGCGTATGAAGGGTGAAACCGCCGAAGAGATCCGTGGATTTGCCGGGGCGATGAGGGACTTGGCCCGGCGGCCGGACTCGTGCCGGCGGGAGGGCCTGACCGATATTGTCGGCACCGGCGGGGACGGTTCCGGCAGCCTCAATCTGTCTACGGGAACGGCCCTGCTGGCCGCAGCCTGCGGGGTTCCGGTCATGAAACACGGCAATCGTTCCGTGTCCAGTCGAAGCGGCAGCGCCGACGTGCTGGAATCCCTTGGAATGAAATTGCCGCTGGACGAAGGGGCGGCAGCGCGTTGCCTCGACGAGACAGGGTTCTCGTTTCTCTTCGCGCCTTACTACCATCCCGCCATGAAATCGGTGGCGGGCGTGCGCGGGGCGATGGGTGTGAGGACGATTTTCAACGTACTCGGGCCGCTGACCAATCCCGCCGCGCCGCCTTTCGGGCTGATCGGCGCCTACGACCCGGATGTCGCCGAGCTGATGGCGGAGTCGCTCGCGGGTACGGAAATCGAACGGGCGTTTGTCGTTCACGGGGATCCCGGCTGGGACGAGGCAACGCCGGTGGGTCCGTTCCTGCTTTTCGACGTCACCCCTGGTCGGGTCGAACGCATCGTGAGGGACCCCCTGGAGTGGGGCCTCGGCAGATGCAAGGCAGAAGACCTTGCCGGTGGTGATGCAGACCACAATGCACAGCGCATCCGTGCAGTCTTTTCCGGCAGCGAACATGGTCCCCACCGGGATGCGTTGATTCTCGGTGCGGCGTTGGTTCTGGAGTTAACCGGCAGGGCCGGGGGCGTCACGGAGGCCGCCGACAGGGCAGCGACTGCCCTGGACCAGGGCGCAGCCGCGGCCCTGCTGGATGCCATCCGTGGTTTCGCCGGGCGGGAGGCATCCCGGTGACACTGGCCGAGGATTTCCTTGCCACGATGGCCCGTTCGTCGGAAGAAAGGGCCCGGGCCCTGCGAGCCGGAGCGGGTGGCCAGACATTGCGCCGCAGAGCACTGGACGCGCCGCTTTCCCCGGCGCTTCGTCTGTCAGGCCAGGGTTTCGACGTGATTGCAGAAATCAAGATGAACTCCCCGTCCGCCGGAGTGCTGTCGAAAGATGCCGGGTCACTGGAGAGTCGCGCTGAAACGTATGCCAGGGCCGGCGCTTGCGCCGTGTCCGTGCTCACCGAGCCCGAGCGCTTCGGCGGCAGCACCGAGCATCTGCGGCGCGCCGCCGAGGTGCTGGCGGCCCTGGAAGTGCCCGCGATGGCAAAGGATTTTATCGTGGCCCCCGAACAGGTCTTTGAGGCGAGAGCGGCCGGCGCCGGCGGCGTACTCCTCATCATTCGAATGCTCGATGAAGCGCGTCTGACCGAGTTGCTCGATCTGGCCCGGGAGTTGGGAATGTTCGTGCTGCTGGAGGCTTTTGATCGGCCGGACCTGGAGCGGGCTGCCCCGCTGGCCGATCGGCAGGGTCACGCTCTCCCACCGGTGCTGCTGGGGCTGAACTGCCGAAATCTTCGAACCCTGGAGGTGGATAATGCCCGGTTCCGGGCACTGGCAGAACGCTTCCCTGCCGGCTTTCCCAGGGTGGCAGAGAGCGGCATCGAGGGACCACAGGATGCGGTCGCCGCCGCGGCGACGGGATATTCAGTGGTCCTGATCGGAACGGCGCTGATGCGGAGCGCTCAACCTGGCGCGCTGGTGACCCGGATTCTTGAGGCCGGGCGGTCCGCCCGGCGGGTGTCATGAGTATCCTTGTGAAGATCTGTGGTTTGACGTCGCCGGAAGGCGTTTGTGCAGCCGTCGACGGGGGGGCAAATGCCGTCGGCTTTGTATTTGCCGAGTCGGTTCGCAAGACCGATCCTCGTACCGCGGCGCGGCTGGCAGCCGAGATTCCGCCCGGGGTGGTGAAGGTGGCAGTCATGAGGCATCCATCCCAAACGCAGGTCGATGAAGTCATCGAGCACCTCCAGCCTGAATTTCTCCAGACGGATGCGGAGGACTTCGACCAAATCAGTCTGGCCGGGCCGTGTCGGCCGCTCCCCGTATTTCGCGCGGGACGACCGTGGCCTGACAGGCTGCCCGGGCTGCTGCTGTTCGAGGGGCCCGTCAGCGGCAGCGGCGAAGTCGCCGACTGGCGCCAGGCCCGGGCGCTGGCAGGCCGAACTCGAACAGTGCTGGCCGGCGGCCTGCGACCCGGTAACGTGGGCGAGGCGATTCGGGCGGTTCGGCCGTACGGCGTGGACGTCAGTTCGGGCGTGGAGTCAGTGCCGGGCGTCAAGACCCCCTCCCTGATCCGGGAGTTCATAGGCGCGGTCAGAGAGGCGGAAAAACAGCTGAATTCGATTGGAGACAGATTATGACGGCGATCCCCGATGCGGGACAGGATCCGGAGGCGTTGCTCCAGGCGTTGATCGACGGCGAGTTCCCCGATGAACGAGGGCGCTACGGCCCCTTCGGCGGGCGTTTCGTTCCGGAGACCTTGGTGCCGGCGCTGGACAGGCTGGAGGCCGGCATTCGCGAGCACCTGAAGGACCCCGGTTTCCAGTCTTGCCTGAGCGCCGAGCTGCGCGATTGGGCAGGGCGACCGACGGCTCTGACACCGGCACCGACGCTGGGACGCGCCTGGGGGGCCGAGGTTTGGCTGAAGCGGGAGGACCTGGCACATACCGGCGCCCACAAGATCAACAATGCGCTGGGGCAGGCCATGCTGGCGCGCCTCATCGGCGCCACCCGCATCGTGGCCGAAACCGGCGCCGGGCAGCACGGTGTCGCCTCGGCCGCCGCCTGCGCCCGCGTCGGGCTGCCCTGTGTGGTCTACATGGGCGCGATCGACTGCGAGCGGCAGGCGCCCAATGTCGACAGGATGAAGCGATTGGGTGCCCAGGTGGTGCCGGTCACGTCCGGGGACCAGACTTTGCGCGCGGCTATCGACGAGGCTCTGCGCGACTGGGTGTCTGATCCCGTGAATACTTACTATTTGCTGGGATCCGCGGTGGGCCCCCATCCCTACCCATACCTGGTGCGCGAACTGCAGGCGGTCATTGGCCGGGAGGCGCGCGCCCAGATCCTGGAACGGACGGGCGCCCTGCCCGATGCGGTAATCGCCTGTGTTGGCGGCGGTTCCAATGCCATCGGCCTGTTTCATGGCTTCCTTGCCGACCGGGAGGTCGACATCCTCGGAATCGAGGCGGGCGGCAGAGGTGGTGGCCTGGGAGACAATTCCGCCACGCTCAGTCATGGCCGGCCCGGTGTTCTGCATGGCAGCTATTCCATGTTATTGCACGACGAGCACGGACAGGTGCAGGAGACGCATTCGATTTCCGCCGGTCTGGACTACCCCGGCGTCGGTCCTGAACATGCCCTCCTGGCGTCGGTCGGCCGGGTGCGCTATGAGACCGCGTCGGACGAGGAAGCCCTGGAGTCCCTGGACGAGTGCGCCGCCCTCGAGGGTATCCTTCCCGCATTGGAGACAGCCCATGCATTCGCCGGGGCAAAACGTTGGGCTAAAGCCAACCCTGGCGGGCGGATTCTCATCGGACTGTCCGGGCGCGGTGACAAGGACATGCCCACCCTGGCGCAGCATCCCCCGAGGAGCATCCAGAGATGACCGGCAGCGAGCATATTCAGGAGGCCATAGAGGCCGCCGCCCGGGAGGGTCGGACGGCGCTGGTTGCCTACATTACGGCCGGTTATCCGACCCTGGCGGGCTTTCGCCGCGATCTTGGCCGGATTGCCGAGGCGGCAGATGTGGTAGAGGTCGGGGTGCCGTTTACGGACCCCATGGCCGACGGCCTGACGATCCAGCGTGCGTCTCGGGCCGCCCTGGAGGCGGGTGTCACTCTCGGCTGGATTCTTGATGAAATTCAGGCCATGGATCCGCCCGCCGCGGCGCCGGTGGTGTTGATGAGCTATCTCAACCCGCTGCTGGCCATGGGCTACGAAAAACTTGCGGCCAGGGCGCAGCGGTCAGGTGTGGCGGGATTCATCGTCCCGGACCTTCCTCTGGACGAGAGCGGCGAGCTTGACGAGGCCCTGGCGTCTCGCGGTCTTGCTCTGGTACAGCTCGTGTCCCCCGTGACCTCGGACGAAAGACTGGAGATGGCCGGGCGTTCGAGTCGCGGTTTTCTGTACGCCGTGACGGTGACGGGAATCACCGGTGGCGACGCGGGCAAGGGTGGCGACCTGGCCGCTTATCTGCAACGCGTGGCGAGTCACTCCCGGGTACCCGTCTGCGCCGGTTTCGGGGTTCGATCCTCGCGGCAGGTGACGGAAATCGGCCGGCTCGTACCGGGAGTCGTCGTCGGTTCTGCGCTGGTGGAGACGCTGGAGCGCGGGGAGGACCCCGCGTTCTTTCTGGCGCGCCTGGCGACGTCCCCTGACAAGAGCGACTGACCCCCAGATTCTGTATATTCGATTTCGCAGGGTGAAACAGGCCGGGCATCGCACGACACAAGAGACATGCCCGGTGTATCCAGTAAGAAGCGTAACCCGGGAGGTGGAGCGATGGGAATGATGCAGGAGTTCAAGAGCTTCGCCATGCGCGGCAATGTCGTCGACATGGCGGTGGGCATTATCATCGGCGGAGCCTTTGGCAAGATCGTTGCGTCTTTCGTCAATGACGTGATCATGCCGCCCATCGGCATGCTCATCGGGGGCGTTGATTTCTCAGATCTCGCCCTGACGCTGAAGGAAGCCGTCGGCGAGGCCCCCGCTGTCATGATCAAGTATGGCGCCTTCATCGCCATATTTCTCGCCGTCAAGGCAATGAACAATCTGAAGAAAAAGGAAGAAGAAAAGCCCGCAGCGCCGCCAGCGCCTTCGAAAGAAGAGGTGCTTCTTACCGAGATTCGGGATCTCCTCAAAGAACGGCAATGATCGACGGGCCCCGTTTCGATCAGGATCCGCTGTTCCGATAGCATCCCGGACCGGCGCCGTGAAGGAGGCTTCAACCGTGGGTGCAGCGGCCGACCTGCGGATCCGACGGGCACACCCGGCAGACGCGGGGCGCCTCGCCCCGTTATTCGAGGCCTACCGCGGGTTCTACGGCCGCGACACCGAAGTCGCGGCAGCAGGGGCGTTCATCAGGGACCGCCTTCAGCAAAAGGAGTCGGTGATCTTTCTGGCGGAGTCGGGCGACAGACTGGTGGGTTTCGTGCAGCTCTACCCGAGTTTTGACTCGGTGGAGATCGGCAGTATCTGGATACTCCACGACCTGTTTGTGACCCCTGAGGCTCGCCGAAAGGGTGCCGCCCTTGGGTTGATGGCCGCGGCGCGGAGGCTCGCGGAGTCCACGGGAGCCTGCGGGATCAGCCTGGCGACGGCCATGGACAACACCAGTGCCCAAGCGTTGTACGAGGGTCTCGGTTACATCCGGGATCATCGGTTCTACCATTATTTCCTGACGCTGCAGGGTCGCGAACCCGGGGAAGGGCCGTGAGCATCCGTTTTTGAACGCCCGGCGTTGCGTGCGGGATCGGCCGGCAGGCCGTCACGTGTATCGGGCGACGAGCGATGGGGAGCGCTGCCGCGGCAAGGCGACCCACCGGGGCGGCCGTCGGCACTTGCAGGCCGGTTTTGTTGCCAGACCTTCTAATCCGGTGCCCTGACCTCTATATATTTCATAGAGGACTTCCCGAAGTGAACCCCTGTTGACACAGACGACAGGAAAGATGGAGGTGCAACATGAACGCACGTTCAGAAAGGATCGAAACCATGCTGCAGCGATTGCGCACCGAACGGGATGAATTGCGTGTTCGGGCTCATCTTGCCAAGGCGGAAATGAAGGAAGAGTGGGACAAGCTGGAAGACAAATGGGAGGATCTGGAGGGCCGGGCAAAGGCGGCGGCTGTGGAAGCCGGAGAGGCTTCGAAGGATGTGGGATCCGCCCTGGAGGTGCTTGGTGATGAGCTTTCCCAGGCGTACAGGCGCATACGCAACCGTTTGCAGTGAGCCTGTATGCCGGGCCGGCGCTATACTGGACACTGTGCAATTCGGTGGGTTCCCAGCTACCTGGAGAGAAGAATGACCAAAACGATCCGTGTCACCCTGATCGCATTGTTGGCCGGGGTCGCTTGGGGCTGCGATCGCTCCGAGCCGGCCGTCAGTTTCAGTCAGGACGTCAAGCCCGTGTTGGACGGGCGCTGTGGCGAATGCCACGCGACAGGGCAGCCGGGATTCGAGGCCAGCCAGCTGAGTTTTGCCACTTACGACAGCCTGATGAAAGGTACCCGCTACGGACCGGTCGTCATCCCAGGCGATAGCACGGGCAGCAACCTGGTCATATTGATCGAGGGCCGCGCGGATCCGTCCATCTCCATGCCCCACGGTGACAGCGAGCCTCTCCTGCAGAGCGAGATTGACACCATCAAGCGCTGGATAGAACAGGGCGCGTTGAATAACTGAAGCCTCGTCACCGGCCTGGTGGCGGCTGAAGCCGTGCCGCAGGCCCGAAGTGACGAGGCTGCCGGCCACACATACGAATTGCCCATCAGATCCTGGTCGGAATCCGGCCGCAGGACCATCGCGGGTACCACTTGCTCCGAACATGCTGACCGAAGGCCTGTTGACTGCACTGCTCCGTCGCCAGTCGGTGAGACAGGCCCGGATGGACAATCTCGATCATCTGATCTCCATCCCGGGGGCATTGCCCGAGAGGACGTACATGCTTTATCTGCATGTGCCGTTCTGCGAGGTGCTCTGTCCGTTCTGCTCATTCCATCGGGTCCAGTACCGTGAAACCAAGGCGCGTCGATATTTCGACGCTCTGCGAAAGGAGGTTCGCCTGGCGCACGAGGCGGGCTATCGCTTTGACGAAATCTATGTCGGCGGCGGAACGCCGACGGTCGACTTGGCTGAGCTGCTGGAGACGCTGGAGCTCGTCAAAGAATTGAGCCCGGTTGGCACCATATCGATCGAGACGAATCCGGACGATCTGCACGATGACCGCCTTCCGGCCCTCCGGGAGGTCGGGGTGGACCGGCTCTCGGTCGGGGTGCAGAGTCTCGATGACCGCCTCCTGAAGGAGATGGACCGTTATCAGAAATACGGCAGCGCGGCCCAGATCCTGCGTGGCCTCGAAAAGACCCGTGGCCTTTTCCCGACCCTGAATGTCGACATGATCTTCAATCTGCCGCATCAGACGATGGAGTCGCTTATCAACGACATCGACCGTTTAACCGGCGACATCGGAGTGGATCAGATTTCCTGTTATCCCCTGATGGGCGCCAAAAGTACGAAAACCGCGATGCGCAAAAACATGGGGCGCATCACCTATGCCCGCGAGCGGCAATTCTACGAGGCCATACTGGACCGTCTGGCAGACGACTACCGGCCGGTCAGCGCCTGGTGTTTTTCCCGTGACCCGGGAAACATCGACGAATACGTTGTAGATCGGGACGACTATGTCGGTCTGGGCAGCGGCGCCATGAGCTATCTGGACGGAACGGTCTACGCCGCCTCGTTTTCCATCAACCGATACATCCGCCTGATCAATGCGGGTCATTCGGGCATCACTCGAAAACACCAGTTCGGGATGAAGGATCAGATGCGTTACTACTTCCTGATGCGTCTGTTCGGTCTGAAACTCGACCAACAGGAAGCTGAGGCCCGCTGGGAAGGGAGGTTTGGCAAGACCCTGTGGGCCGAATTCGCCTTTTTCAAAGCCCTCGGAGCCATTCGGGATGATGGCCGGTCATGGCGCCTCACCCGCAAGGGCATGTACTTCTGGGTCTTGATGATGCGGGAATTCTTTATCGCGGTGTCCAATTTCCGCGACCTGATGCGCCTCGGCATTCGAAGCGAGCTGGACCCGGAGGATCTGCCTGACGGGATCGCCGCTGGCGGCGCCGTGGAGCGGATCGCGCGACCTGACCGCTAGGCGTGCGGGCCCGTTTCAGGTCGTGGCATTGATCAGCAGCCAGACAGCGACGACCCCTGCTGCCCAGCCAAGCCACGCAGGCTCGGCGCCGAGCCCCAAAAGAACAGCCGATGCCACCAGCGTGGCTGCCCCGGCGATGCCCCGGCTCTGTCGCCGACCGATTTCCCGGTTCTCGCGTCGCAGATCATCGATTCCTGGCGTGCTGACCTTGATTTCAAGCTGCCCTTCCGAGGCTTTCTGCAACAGTCCGTGGACAACCTGCGGGAATTCCTGCAGCGACTCTCCCACGTTCGGGATCTGCTCGCGCAGGCGGTTGATGATCGCCCGTCCGCTAACTCGTTCGCTCATCCACTCCTCCAGGATCGGCTGGGCCGTTTCCCACAAGTCCAGCTCCGGGTAAAGCTCCCGTCCAAGACCCTCTATGTTCAGAAGCGTTTTCTGCAGGAGTATGAGCTGCGGCTGAACCTCCATCCCGAAGCGGCGCGCCACTGTGAAAAGCCGCACCAGGAACTGGCCAAAGGAGATTTCGCTCAGGGGCCGGTTGAAAATGGGTTCGCAGACCGTGCGAAATGCAGATTCCACTTCATCGAGCCGCGTGTCGCGCGGGACCCACCCGGAGTTGATGTGCAGCCGGGCGACCCGGTGATAGTCCCGCTGGAAAAAGGCCAGGAAGTTCTCCGCCAGATACTGCTGGTCTCTCGGGTCGAGACTTCCAACGATACCGAAGTCTACTGCGATGTAGCCCGGGTTCCCCGGATCAGTGGCATCCACGAAGATATTCCCCGGATGCATGTCCGCATGAAAAAAATTGTGGCGGAACACCTGGGTGAAGAAGATTTCGACGCCTCCGGCGGCCAGTTTGGCCATGTCCACGCTGCGATTCTTAAGGGTGGCGATATCCCCGATCGGAATGCCGTGGATTCGCTCGGTGACCAGCACGCCCGGACGGCAGAAATCCCAGTACACCTGCGGTACATAGAGGAGGCTGGAATCCTCGAAGTTGCGTCTCAACTGGGATGCTGCTGCGGCCTCGCGCATCAGGTCCAGCTCGTCCAGGATGATTTTCTCGTACTCGGCGACGACCTCGACCGGGCGTAGCCGTCTCGATTCGGGCGAGAGACGCAGGATGAGGCGGGCCATGGCGTACATCAGGTCAAGATCCCGACGGATCTGTTCCCTGACGCCCGGCCGGAGAATCTTGATGACCACTTCCTGGCCGTCCCGCAAACGGGCTCCGTGGCACTGGGCTATGGAAGCCGCCGCCAGGGGCTGCTCGTCAAACCGGGCGAATACCTCTTCCAGCGGGCGCCGATAGATCGACTCGAGTTCCACCCGGGCCGCGGCGGACGCGAAGGGCGGCACTTTGTCCTGCAGCTTGGCCAGTTCGTCCGCCACGTCCGCCGGCAGCAGGTCTCTGCGCGTGGACAGGGTCTGACCGAACTTGACGAATATAGGTCCGAGCTCCTGCAGGGCCTCCCGAATTCGCCGGCCCCTGGGACGGTCCGCGCCCGGGGGCGTGCCGGCCAGAAGAATCAGACGCATCAGTCGAAACGGGCCTCGCAGACGGGTGCCGTCGGCGAACTCGTCGATTCCGTAGCGCTGGAGGATACGGACGATGCTGATCAGACGAAGGAATTCGGCGGGGCGCATCAGCGATCCCCGATGCCGCGGGTTTTCTCCAAGCGCTCGAGCCTGGTGGCGCAGCGCTCCACGTCGTCTCTGAGACGATCCACTTCGTCCAGGAACTCCTCGATTTCGAAGCGAGTCGGGATCTGACGGCTCTCCTCGGTCAGGAACTCCCCGCTGTCCCGGGCCAGGGTGTCCGCGGTCCTGCGCCCCCAGTCAAGCACGCCCCTGGCCAGGTTGCCCAGCTGGTGCGCGACGAGGTCGCCAAAGATACGCGACAGCTCCTCCTCCCAGTCGGGCCTGACAAGGTCCAGCAGGTGTCTGAAGTCCTGGGCTACGGCCGGGTCTCCGGAGACCTCGGCCGCGCCCTGACGCAGGGCCTCGGCGGTGCCGCTCATTCCCGCCCCTATCAGAGATATCGGGAGTCCTCTGACCGTGCAGTCCGCCGCTGGATCGTCAGTGAGCGAAAATCGCAGGGCCTCGTCTTCCGCGGTGACCAGGAGAAAGCCCGGAAGGCCCCGGGGGTCAACAAGCAGGCGACGCCCCGACAATCGACGACAGAGATCTGCCGCCTCGACAGAGGTGCTGATGCCGCGATTGACGACATCCTCGAGCGGCCTGAATAAGGATTTTTCCACCAGCCGCCGTCCCCGGGTCAGAGTCGGAAACCATAATGGAGGGCCACAATGCCGCCGCTGAGGTTGTGGTGACCGGTCTGCTCCAGACCCGCCTCGATCATCATCTGCTCCAGGGTTTCTTGATCCGGGTGCTTGCGAATGGACTCTGCCAGATAGCGATAGCTGTCCGCATCGCCGGCCACGAGCTTGCCAAGGGCTGGCAGCACCCGGAAGGAATAGAGGTCGTAGACCGGCGACAGGCCGGGCAACACCGGGTGGGAAAACTCGAGCACCAGCAGCTGTCCCCCGGGCCTGAGCACTCGCGCCATGGACCTGAGGGCGGCGGGTTTGTCGGTGACGTTCCGAAGGCCAAAACCGATAGTGACACAGTCGAAGCTGGCATCCGGAAACGGCAGCCTTTCGGCATCGGCGATACAGTAAGAGACGGTGGCCGAGAACCCGCTGTCGATGACCCGGTCCCGGCCGCGGGCCAGCATTGCGGGGTTGATGTCGCTCAGAACCACGCGTCCCGTGGCGCCGACCTTGCGCGCCAGTCCCACGGCCAAGTCGCCAGTACCCCCGGCCACGTCCAGTGCCGAATCTCCGGGGCGGAGCTGCGCTCGGCCGATCGCAAAGCGTTTCCATGCCCGGTGTACGCCCAGAGACATGAGATCGTTCATCACGTCGTAGCGATCCGCAACCGAGTCGAACACGGCCTTCACCCGATTGGCCTTCTGCTCCCAGGGGACTTCCTGATAGCCAAAATGGGTGGATCGCCGCTGATCGCTCACGGGCTGTTCTTCCCGGTGTCGGGTTCGCGGCGTTTGTACCCGGCTTCCTCGAGCTTCTGCAGATAAGCCCCCCAGTTCTGCTCGTGCCTTTCGGCCAGTTCGCGCAGGTACTGCCATGTATACAGCCCTGAATCGTGCCCGTCGTCGAAGCGCAATCGGACAGCATAGTGACCCACGGGCTCGATGGCGGTAATTCCGACCGCTTCCTTGCCGACGAGGAGGACTTCCTGCCCGGGTCCGTGGCCCCGCACCTCTGCAGACGGCGACGACACGCGCAGGTATTCGCAGGGCAGCTCGTACCGGCTGCCGTCGTCGTAGGCGACTTCGAGAAGACGTGACTTTCTGTGCAGGCGGATCTCGGTTGGCACCGGGGCCGTCGTCATGACCTGGGCTCGATCTGTTGCGCCTTTCGGGGCGGAATCCCCATTCTACCGCGAGGTGACTCGCTAGAGGATGTAACGGGTCAGATCCTCGTCTTTGACGAGTTCACCGAGATGACAATCGACGTAATCGCCGTCTACAGCGACCCGCTGGCCATCACGATCGGCGGCCTCGAAGGAGACCGTTTCGAGCAGACGCTCCAAGACAGTATGCAACCGCCGGGCCCCGATGTTCTCGGATCGCTCGTTGACGTTAAAGGCAATCTCGGCAATGCGGCGGATGCCGCTGTCTGCGAATTCCAGCCGAACTCCCTCCGTGGCCATGAGCGCGGCATACTGCTCTGTCAGGCTGCAGTCGGGCTCCTGGAGTATCCGTATAAATTCGTCGGTGGTCAGCGCATCGAGTTCCACCCGAATCGGAAAGCGGCCCTGCAGCTCGGGTATCAGGTCTGAGGGCTTGGAGAAGTGGAAGGCTCCGGAAGCGATGAACAGGATGTGATCGGTCCGCACCATGCCGTACTTGGTGGTCACAGTGCAGCCTTCCACCAGCGGCAGCAGGTCACGTTGTACACCCTCTCTCGAGACATCCGCGCCCTGGGTTTCGGAACGTCGCGCCACCTTGTCGAGCTCGTCGATGAAAACGATGCCGTTCTCCTCGACGTTCCTGACTGCCTCGATTTTGAGCTCTTCCTCGTTGATCATCTTGGAAGCCTCTTCATCCAGCAGCACCTTGAGGGCGTCCTTGACCTTGAGCTTGCGGGAACGGGTGCGACCGCCAGCCAGGTTCTTGAACAGCCCTTGCAGCTGGCTGGTCATCTCCTCCATTCCGGGGGGCGCCATGATTTCCACGCCCATCGGGACAGCCTGGGTCTGGATTTCGATTTCCCTGTCATCGAGGCGACCTTCCCGCAGGAGCTTGCGCAGCTTCTGCCGTGTATCGGCGCCGGAGTCGGCCGCGGATTCCGCCTGCCAGCCGGACGTCTCCGCCGTCCCGGGCAGCAGGGCATCCAGGACGCGCACTTCTGCAGCGTCCTGGGCCCGGTCGCGCATCTTCTCCATGGCGGCTTCCCGGGTGATCTTGACCGCCTCGTCGACCAGGTCCCGGATGATGCTGTCTACTTCCCTGCCCACGTAGCCCACCTCGGTGAACTTGGTGGCCTCGACTTTGACGAAGGGCGCTTTCGCCAGCCGCGCAAGGCGCCTTGCAATCTCGGTCTTGCCCACGCCGGTCGGCCCGATCATGAGGATATTCTTGGGGGTGATCTCTCCGCGCAGCGGCTCACCCACCTGCATGCGCCGCCAGCGGTTGCGCAGCGCGATTGCCACGGCCCGCTTGGCGTCATCCTGGCCGATGATGTGTTTGTCCAGCTCCTCGACGATTTCTCGGGGCGTCATCTGGGTCATGGGCTGTTTTCCGGGGTACCGGGCTGGTCTGAATCGAGACTTTCGATCACCAGATTCTGATTTGTGTAAATGCAGACATCTGCAGCGATATTCAACGCTTTTTGCACGATCGTGCAGGCATCTAGCTCGGTATTCTCTATCAGCGCCCGGGCGGCAGAACGGGCATAAGCGCCTCCGGAGCCGATGGCCATCAGGTCATTTTCGGGCTCGATCACGTCGCCGTTGCCCGAGATGATGAAGGATTTCTCTCCGTCGGCCACGCACAGCAGCGCTTCCAGACGGCGCAATATGCGGTCCGTCCGCCAGTCCTTGGCCAGTTCAATGGCGGCCCGAGTCAGATTGCCGTACTGCTCCAGCTTGGCTTCGAACCGCTCGAACAGCGTGAAAGCATCGGCAGTTCCCCCGGCGAACCCGGCCAGCACCTTGCCGCCGTAAAGGCGCCGGACTTTCCGGGCATTGCCCTTCATAACGGTATCGCCCACGGTCACCTGGCCGTCACCGCCCACCGCGACCGTGCCCTGTCGGCGGACGGACAATATTGTGGTACCTCGAAATTGGTCCATAAGAGATGCCCCGGCATGAAAAGTGGCCGATACCGGCACGATGACGGCTCAGTCTGTATCCCGCCCCCGTTTTCGCGCCCGAGGATGGGATTTGTCATAGATGCGGGCGAGGTGCTGGAAATCAAGGTGGGTGTAGATCTGGGTGGTGCTGATATCTGCATGGCCCAGCAGTTCCTGGACGCTGCGCAGGTCACCGCTGGATTCCAGCAGATGGGTAGCGAAAGAGTGACGCAACAGATGCGGATTGACGCCCGTCGCCATGCCGATGCGCCGAGACCATTCCCGCAAGCGCGTCTGCACGGCCCTCGGGCTCAGTGGCCGACCGCGGCGACTCAGGAATAGTGCTTCAAGATCATGGCCCGCCATCTCTGCCCGGGCACGCAACCACGCCGTAATGGCCTCTCGAGCCTTTCCCCCGACCGGGAGTATGCGTGTCTTGTTGCCCTTGCCGACGACCGTGACGGTCCCGTCCACCAGGTCGAGATCGGTGACCTTCAGGCCGACAAGTTCGGCCAGACGCAGACCGGACGAGTAGAAAAGCTCCATGATGGCGCGGTCCCGAAGTGCCAGTGGGCCGTTCCCATTGATCTCGAGTAGCCTGGCGATCTGATCCACGTCCAGGGTCTTGGGCAATCGCTTGGGCATTTTCGGCGAAGGCACATCGGCGGCTGGATTGGAGTCCACCAGGCCCTCTCGCAGAAGGAACCGGAACAGGCCCCGCAGGGCTGACATGCGGCGCTGTATGCTGCGCGGGGCCAATCCGCGACGATGACACCAGGACGCGAAGGCCCGGATATGATAGCTGTCGATATCTTCCCAGCCGCTCAGGTCCTCCCGTTCAAGGAACCGGCACAAGGCCTCGATATCCCGCTGATAATTCCGTTCCGTGTTGGGAGACATCCGCCGTTCATAACGAAGGTAGCGAAGATAATCATGTACCGGGCCCCGGCTCAGTTCGGACACGTGTATCCCATCAGCGCATGCGGGAGGACAGGGCCAGGCCCACGAGTTCACCGATCCGTTCCAGAAAATCGGTGCTCATTCCCGGATGGAATCTGTCGGAATCGCCGCTGCCAATCGCGAGCATCCCGATTTCAGCGCGTTCGCCCAGCGGGATCAGGGCGACAGACCCGATCTCCATGGCGTGGTCCGGAAAGAGAAATTCCAGCTGTGAGTCTCGGGCCCGGCCACAGCGTGGCCGGGCGCGTTCCAGGAATGTGGCGAATGCCTTGAGTTCGCCGCTCTGACGCTCGACCCTTCGTAGAAAGCGCGTATCGTCCGCCTGCACGATATCGGAGGCATTGTGAAACAGAACGGCGACCGTATCGCTGGCGCCGAAGTCCTCGCGCAGCACCTCCTCGACAGCTTCGATCACCTCCGCCGCGCTGTGGGACCGGATCAGTCGTAGCGCCAGGCGATGCACCTTGTCAGAGAGTTCGTGGTTGGACCTGGCGACGGATATCAGGTCCTTCAGCCGACCCTCCAGACCGCGGTTCTTTTCCCTCAGTACTGAAAGCTGCCGTTCCACGAGAGAGATCGCACCCTCTCCCGACTGGTGTGGGAGCTCAAGCTGGGCCAGTAGCCCAGGATGGCGGGTAAAAAAATCCGCCTCCCTGGTCAGAAACTGGACCACGTCGTCTTCGGTCAGTGGCTCTTGCCCGATGGTGCTGGTCTGACGGCTGTTCATAGGCTGATGATCCCCTCGAAAACCTTTACTGCCGGGCCCGTCATCCACAGATGATTCCCCGGCCCCTCCCACGTAATTTCCAAATCGCCACCGGGCAGCGAGACGGTCACGTCGCGGTCTGTCTGTTCCCAGTGCCGTGCGACGGCCGCTGCGGCACTGGCGCCTGTACCACATGCACGCGTCTCGCCGCAGCCGCGTTCGTGAACGCGCAGACGGATCCGACCACGATCGACCACCTCCATGAAGCCGACATTCGTACGCCGCGGAAATGCCGCGTTTGTCTCCAGCGCCGGGCCCAAGGATGCGACCGGTGCCTCGGCGACCCGCTCGACCGGCACGACCACGTGCGGGTTTCCCATGGAAACCGCACCAAATCGAACTTCACGCCCAACGGCGGTGAGGGAGTAAGACGGTGCGACCGACGATGTCGAGAACGGCAGGGATTGTGGATCGAAATCCGGTTCACCCATGTCCACCGATACCCGCCCGTCGTCCAGAACACGTGCGGGGATTATGCCTGCCGGGCTTTCGAGCCGCAGATCCCGGCGACGTTTGGCGCTGCTTTCGAAAAAGAGCCGGGCGACGCACCGCAGACCGTTACCGCATTGCTCGGCCGATTCCCCATCCGCATTGAAAATGCTGAATCCCACATCGCCGTTCCCGGTCGGCACATCCAGAATCAGGAGCTGATCGAAGCCGATACCCGTATGTCGATCCGCCATTCTGCAGATGTCTGCGGGGCGTGGATCGAAGGTCTGCTGGCGGCGGTCGATGACGACGAAGTCATTGCCGAGACCGTGCATCTTCACGAATCGCACCCCCGCGCGCGCAAGCGAGGTGCCTGCCGCCGGGACGGGCGCGCTCATGGACGAAGCGCCCGGCGGGGGGCGTGCGTTCTGCCCAGTATCGCTGGTGATGATGGCAGGACGATCTCCGAAGTGAGTGGTGCTTTCAACATGGACTGGCGGTGATTATAGTGTCGACGGCACCTTCCAGACAGAGAACATGAAATATCGGGATCTCCGAGATTTCGTCACCCAGCTCGAGAAGCGGGGTGAGCTGCGACGAATAGCGTCCCCGGTCAACCCGCGACTGGAGATGACGGAGATATGCGACCGCACTTTGCGCAGGGCTGGCCCGGCGCTGCTGTTCGAGAACCCGACCGGCTTCGAAATGCCCGTGCTCGGCAATCTGTTCGGGACGCCGGGCCGCGTGGCCCTCGGCATGGGACAGGACAGCACCGACTCCTTGCGGGAGGTCGGGGAACTGCTTGCCTTCCTGCGACAGCCTGAACCCCCGAAAGGCATGCGAGATGCCTGGGACAAGCTCCCGGTCTTCCGCCAGATCCTCAACATGGCCCCGCGGGAGGTGCGCAATGGCCCGTGCCAGACCGTGGTCATCGAGGGCCCCGATGTGGATCTCGGCAGCCTGCCGGTGCAGACCTGCTGGCCCCAGGATGCAGGCCCGCTGATCACCTGGGGGCTGGTGATCACCCGGGGGCCTCGCCGTAGTCGCCAGAACCTGGGTATTTACCGGCAACAGGTGATCGATCGAAACCGGGTCATCATGCGGTGGCTGTCTCATCGCGGTGGCGCGCAGGATTTCAGGGAGTGGCAGAAGGCCCGGCCGGGCGAACCGTTCCCGCTTGCGGTTGCGCTGGGAGCGGATCCGGCCACTATCCTGGGGGCCGTGACCCCGATACCGGACAATATTTCCGAATATGCATTCGCCGGACTGTTGCGAGGTTCCAAGACAGAGCTGACGCGATGTATCGGGAATGACCTGGAAGTGCCCGCCGCCGCCGAGATCGTACTCGAAGGGCACATTGCCCCGGAAGACATGGCGCCCGAGGGCCCGTTCGGTGATCACACCGGCTACTACAATGAAGTGGAGTCGTTTCCCGTATTTACGATCGATCGGATCACCATGCGGGACGCGCCCATTTACCACAGTACCTACACGGGACGCCCGCCGGATGAGCCCGCGATCCTGGGGGTGGCGCTAAACGAGGTATTTGTGCCCATCCTGCAGCGACAGTATCCGGAGATTGTCGATTTTTATCTGCCGCCTGAAGGCTGCTCCTACCGCATGGCGCTCGTCAGTATCCGAAAGCAGTATCCGGGCCATGCGAGAAGGGTGATGATGGGAATCTGGTCATTCCTGCGACAATTCATGTACACGAAGTTCGTGGTCGTTACCGACGACGACGTGGATGTACGGTCCTGGGAGGATGTCATCTGGGCCATGACGACCCGAATGGATCCGGCACGCGACACACTGATTATCCACAACACGCCCATCGACTATCTTGATTTTGCATCACCGGTTTCCGGCCTGGGGTCGAAGATCGGCTTCGATGCGACAGGCAAGTGGCCCGGTGAAACGGACAGGGAATGGGGACGACCCATCAGCATGGATGAGGAAACCCGCCGCAAAGTGGACGAGATATGGCCCATGCTCGGCATTGACTGAGTCACACGCGGAACGGTCACGGAGGAAAACGGTGAGGCACATAATTGTCATGAACGCCAAGGGTGGCTGCGGGAAGAGCACGCTGGCAACGAATCTGGCGAGTTACTATGCGGTCGGGGGCCACAACGTGACCCTTGCCGATTTTGATCCGCAGCGAACCGGCTTGGACTGGGTCGAAAGCCGTCCGCCCGGGCGGCCGCTGGTGACCGGATTGGCGGCTTACGAGGATGGACTGACGCACCTGCCGAGATCTACCGAGTACCTGATCATCGACGCGCCCGCCAGATCCCACGGACGAGAGCTGACGGAGCTGGTCAAGCGCGCGGAAACGATCATCGTGCCGGTCCTGCCTTCGGGCATCGACATCCGCGCGAGTCGTACGTTTATCGACGAGCTTCAGTCAGTGGGGAAGGTCGAGAGAAGACAGGCAAAGATTGCCGTGGTCGCGAACCGGATCAGGGAAAACACGGTCATTTTCGACGAGCTGGACGGGTATCTCCGGTCCGTGGGTGTACCGTATGTGGCCACGCTGCGCGAGGCCCAGAATTACATTCGTGCTTACGCTCGCGGACTGGGTGTTTTCGAACTGCCCGAGTATCTCGCCTGGCCGGACTGGGAACAGTGGGGCCCCTTGGTGGACTGGCTCGGAAGCAAGGCTTCCCTGCCCTAGCCAGGCTGATCCTTATCGGACAGGCTGGCAGCAATGCCCTTATCCAGGTCCGAGTAACGGGGGCTGAAGTCCAGCTCGTCACGCATCCGTGATACGTCCACAAGACGACTTTCGGTGAGGAAGCCGCGCATGGCCGGGGACACCCTTTCGAGCAGATCCGAAAGCGACAGCTGGGGCGGCGGTTCGAGCCCCGCGATGCGGGCAACCCGCAGAAAGTACTCGCCCATCGACGCGTACACGCCATCCCCCACGTTGAATACCTCGGAAGCGCCGTCATAGCGGAGGGCGGCGAGGCATACGGCCGCCAGGTCCTCCACATGAATGCGATTTCCCGGCCCGGTCTCGGACGGCGCGGGGACGGGTTCTCCGGCCGCAATCCTGGCCAGCGGCAGGCGCCCCGGGCCATAGATGCCCGGTACTCTTAGAATTCGTACCCGCGTTCCCCGAGTGGCGCCAAACCGCCTGACCCGATTTTCGGCGTCCAGGCGCCTCCGGCCACGATCACTGGAAGGCCGAGGCTCCGAGGCCTCGGTCACGACAGAACCCCCGCGATCACCGTACACGGCCGTCGTACTCAGATAAACGATGCAACGGGGCGGCGCGGCGAGGGATCTCAGCCAGGCGGCCATGCGGGGATCCGTGTCACCTGAAGACGGCGGCGGTACCATATAGACATACAAGCCATTGCTGGCCAAACCCGGCTCGAAAGGCTCGTCAAGATCCTGGACTGAGGCGCGGATGCCTTTCGCCTCCAGGGCCCTGCGGGCCGATTCGCTGCGGACGACGGCATGAACGTCCAGACCTGACTGAAGGCAGAGTCTTGCCAGTCGGACCCCGACATAACCGCAGCCGACGATGGTGACAGTTTCATCTGCCATGGGTTGCTCCCCGGAGTTGATCCTGAGAATCAATTATCCATGACACACAAAATCACGCTAAAGCCATCCGGTCGTGAATTCGAAGTCGCGGAGGGGGAGTCCGTTCTTTCCGCCGCGCTTCGCAGCGGACTGAACCTCCCGCACAGCTGCCGCGGCGGAAGTTGCCTGTCCTGTCGAGCACAAATTCTGGAGGGTCGAATCACCTACCCGCGGGGACTGCCGCCGGCGTTGACGGCGGACGAGGTCGAACAGGGCTGGGCCCTGCTGTGCCAGGCCCGGGCGGACACCGACCTGACATTGGAATCTGCCCCAAGAGAGGTTCCGGGCAATGTGCGCATACGTCGCCTTCCTTGTCGGGTGCAGCGACTGGAGCGCTTGAGCAGTGACGTGATGGCGGTTTTTCTCAAGCTGCCCGGATTCGAGCCTTTCGAGTTTCTCGCCGGACAGTATGTGGACATTCTCATGGCGGATGGCAGACGGCGGAGTTTTTCCATGGCCAATCCGCCGCACGAAAACGAACTGCTGGAATTGCATGTCCGGCGGGTGCCCGGTGGCGAATTCACGAGCCACGTGTTCGAGAAAATGCAGGAGCGGGCACTGTTTCGGGTGGAGGGGCCGCTGGGTCATTTTTACTGGCGCGAGGACTCTTCCAGACCCGTCATCATGGTGGCAGGAGGCACGGGCTATGCGCCGATAAAGTCGATACTGCAGCATGTCTACCAAGGGCCCGTGCACAGGGACGTGCATTTCTACTGGGGCGTGAGAACCCGCGAGGACCTCTACGACCCGTGGGTCGAGAACGCTCAATGGAATGGGTTCGAGTTCACGCCTGTTCTATCCGAACCCCGTCCCGAGGATCACTGGTCGGGTCGTCGGGGTCTGGTCCACGAGACGGCGCTGCAGGATCATCCGGTGCTGTCAGCGTACGATGTTTACCTTGCGGGTCCGCCGGCCATGGTCGAGGCGGCCAGACGCGACTTCCACGCGGCAGGGCTGCCGCCGGAAAGGCTGTTTTTCGATTCATTCGATTATGCGACTGACGGAGAGGGGCCTTCCGGGGCGGCTTGACTCAGGATCGGCGTCCCGCAGTCGGCGCCTCGAGCGCGGGTAGGCGCGCTGCTGCCGTCGCTGTTTCGAGTCCCAGCCTGAATGCCTCGGCGGCACCATCCGCCTCTCCCATGGTCTCCAGGAGTTGCCCGTAAAGCCTGTAGCCTACGGGATCCGCCCGCATTCCTAGGCTGGTTTCCAGGTAGCTCCGTGCTTTCCCCCAGAGCTGGTTCTGGATGCACAACCGGGCATTGGTCATCAAGAGAACAGGGTCCTCGCCCCGGCGGGTGAGCCAGGCTTCGGCATGCGACAGATGGGCGCGCGGATTGCTGGTCTCGAGTATCCCGTAGACTTCGACCAATCCCGGGATCCAAGCGGTTTTCAGGGTCTTGCGGATACTCTTCTCGAGCTTGTCATGGTCTGCGCACCTCGCCGCCGCTTTGGCGTGGGCTGTCAGCAACGCCGGTCTTGCATGAAGCGGTTTTGGCAAGTTCTGCCATATTTTCTCCAGGCGTCCGGCGTCTTTCTCCACCGCGGCATTTGCCATCAGGGCGATCGCGCTGTCTTCCTGTAACGCAGCGAGTTCAGCGGAGTCGACGGATTTTGCCCGGGCAAGCTTCGGCAACAGGGACTCCAGATCCTGCCAGCGCTGCAAGTGGCGGTAGGCCTGCGCCGTCAGGGCAATCCCGCGGGCGTGTCCCGGCGCCTGCGCCTCGAGTCGCCCGAGAGTGGCGAGCGCTTCATCGTACTGGCCGCGCTCCATCTGGAATTCGGCCTGCGTGATCAGAATGGCGGGTGCCGCCCCCGGATCCCTTTCGAATGCCAACTTGAGCCAGTTGTCCCGTCTTTCCTCCGAGCCGAGTCGCTGCGCCGCTCGCGCCGCGGTCAGGTAGCTAACCAACGGTGCCCCACTCTTGCCGGCGCTCCGGGCCAGCATGCGTTCACCCTTGGCGGCGTTACCCTCGGCAACAGCGATCAACCCCTGGGTCAACCGATCCCTTGCCCGCTTTTCCCGGTAACGGCCGGCTGCCCGACCCAGCCGACGCGGTGCCTTCCAGAGTCTTACCAGGAGTCTGATAGCCGCGTATACGAGGACGAGCCCCAGAACCAGGCCCGGAACCGACATTTCAACGGCATAGCCCCGCATATTGATCAATACGTAACCACTGTCCTCGAGCAGGAAATGCGCTGAGAACGCGCCCAACAGCAAAGCGGCCAGTATCAGGATGCCGGTTTTCATGGGAGCCGGCTGGCCTCCATCGAAAGCAGGGCCTGGAGGGATCCGGAAATATCGGGCATCTCGCTTTCGATTTCGCGGTCTTCGAGTTCGCCGAGGGCGGAAACGAAGGCCCGGACCCCGGCGTCGCCCCGGTCGAAGTATTCCTCGGTCCAGCGGCGGGCGGAGCCGAGACTGGCCCGATAGGCCGACAGATCATTCGTAAGGACGGCGATCCGGGCGGCCTGCAACTCCAGTTCGAGGCTCCTTCTCAGGAAAAAGGATTCCTCCGGCGACAGAAGCGGGGCCGGGCTTTCTGCTGCCTGACGCACTCTGAATATGCCGGCGAAGAAATCGCTGACTTTGGACTTCAATCGCGCCCAGCCGCTGCTCCCGGACGTGCCGGATACTGTCCCCCGATCCTCTTGTCGTTGGCCCGCCAGCGGCAGAGAATCAACCCGCTTCGAAAGACTGACAAGCCGCAGAGCGAGGCCTTCGATATCCGGCCTCGGCATTGATCTCAAGGCCAGAATATCGTCGGCCAACTGGCTGCGGAGCGGCTGCAGGGATGGATCATCCATCGTCAGGAGGAGACCGTCTGCCTCGGTGAGAGCCGCCAGGGCTGCATCGCGACTGCGGCCGAGGGTGGCCAGCCGATTTGCAATCCGCAGCAGGTACTCGACTTCCGCCAGGCGCCAGTCCACCGATTCGGGTTGCGGTCCCCGTGCGGCCAGACGGTCGGTCCGCGCCTGAATGTCATCGAGTCGGTCGGAGAGCTGCCGGTCCCGGGCCCTCGATTCATCGAACTGGGCCCGATCCGACAGCCGGTCTGCGTCGAAGGAGAGCAGCTTCTCTTCCAGAGTGGCGTATTTACGGGCAAGCTCGCCGATGTCCCCGGAGAGATCGGCACGCAGGGTATCTGAACGCTGCGAGGCCATCTGGGTGATCCAGGCAAGGTAGCCCGAGCCGGCAGCAGCGGCCAGTGCGATCAGGATCGCAAGTGCCGCCAGGATGCGTCCCGAACGTCGTGGCGTCTCTGGTTGCGGCGGAACCTTCCCAGGGGCCGGCTCAGGGCTGGTGTTCCCGCCCGTTTGGGAAGCGGCTGCTGCGTTAGTGTTGGACGCGGGACTCGGCGGGTCCCCGTGATGTTCCGCCGGGGTCCCGGCGGATGACTCGGAGTGTTCAGCCTCTGACGGCGATGGCGTCTCGTCGGGGGGCTTCGGGTCTGTCATTTTCCTAATTCCGGACGGCCAGCAGGATCTCGGGGCCGACCGCGCCAGGATGCAATTGCCGCGACCAGTGAACGGTCATCCGGTCCCGGTGCGAGAACCCGCTCGGCGCGGTGCCGCAATTCTTCAGATCTTTGTACCACACGACGACTTGCAGTCACCAGCGGAGTGGACGCCAGCATCTCGCTGAATTCATCGCCAAGATCGCTGTACAGGGCTTCGAGGATCTGAACACTGGTCGCGGTGTAGAGATCCACGCCGCCGCTCTGCCAGGTGGCCAGGAGTTCGGCGCGTTCACGGGGGGTCGAGGTCCTTGGCCGCCGACGATAAACCTCTACATAGTCAACCGTCGCTCCGCGCTCGCGAAGCGTGTCGCCCAACAATTCACGACCGCCGGCACCCCGGACGATGAAAACGCGATGACCCTCCAATTTGGTCAACTGCCGGTGGGTCAGCAGCGATTCGCTGTCAAAACCGTCGGGCTCGATGTCAAGGTCCAACCCGATCTGCTCCAGGGCGTTACGGGTCGATGGCCCGATGGCAGCAAGCCTCGGCCGAGGACTGCGCGGCAGCAGGGTCGCCCCATGGACCACTGCGTTACGACTGACAAAGATCACAAGATCTTCGTCTCCGGCCCGGGCCAGCTGTTCCCGGGAGCCGGCGTCCGGCCGAAGCGGTTCTATTTCGATGGCTGGCCAGGGAATGCCTTCTCCACCGAGCTCGGCGATGCGACGGCAAAGGGCTTCGCACTGTCCGGCGGGTCGGGTGACCAGAATTCTCAGCCGGCAGAGGTCCTCGGCGCTCATGTTCCCGTTTGCAGGGCCTCCAGGAGTTCCTCAGCGCCCTGCAAGCGCAGATCCGCAGCGAGCTCCCTTCCCAGTTCCCTGCCGTCAGTGGCGCTGCCCCGTACGCTCGCTCTGAGAATCTGTCTGCCGTCAGGGGTCGCGACGATTCCGCGCACGAAAAGTTCCCCGTCACGGTGCTCGCCATAGGCGGCAATGGGAGACTCGCAGCTGGCCCGCAACTCGCGTGCGAGACTCCGCTCAGCGTCAATGCAGCGTCGGGTCCGCGCGTGCTCGATATGTTTCAACGCCTCGATGATGTTCTCGTCCTCGCTGCGGCACTCGATGCCAATGACTCCCTGGCCCACTGCCGGAAGGCACTCGTCCATGGTGAGCCGTCCGGTGATCCTCTCGCCCAGCCCGAGGCGCTTGAGCCCTGCCGCGGCGAGAATGATGGCGTCGAAGTCACCCTTGTCCAGCTTCCGGAGTCTGGTTTCCACGTTGCCACGCACCGGTTCGACGCGCAGATCCGGGCGCCTGTGCCGAAGTTGTGCCTGGCGCCGGAGGCTGGAGGTCCCGACCCGGGCGCCCTCAGGGAGACTCGCCAGGGAGTCCTCTCCCTTGCGTGCCACGATGGCGTCGGCGGCGTCGGCGCGCTGGAGCACCGCCCCGATTCTCATACCCTCGGGCAGATCCCAGGGAACGTCCTTCATGGAATGGACCGCGATATCCGCCCGTCCCTCGAACATGGCGCTCTCCAGTTCCTTTATGAACAGGCCCTTACCGCCGACTTTGGCGAGGGAGCGATCGAGAATCTCGTCTCCCCGCGTGGTCATGGGGATGGTCTCGATCTCGATGCCCGGGTGAGCGCGGCGCAGTGTGTCGGCCACATACTCCGTTTGCCATAGGGCGAGCCGGCTCTGCCGCGTGGCGATGCGGATTTCCTTGATCATGTTTTCTGCACTCTTCGTCGAAATTCGGTCGCGTGGCGCCTGCTGACGGGCAGGGTTTCGTCGCAGTCTCTAAGGCGCGCTACCAACTGGCCATCCTGGTCCCGCTCGATGGCCTCCACATGGCGCAGCGCCACCAGGGCGTTCCGATGGATTCGGCAAAAATCCTCATCGAACTCCTCCGCGAGGTCCTTGAGGGGCTCGTCGATAAGATCCGTGCCGCGACTGTGGCGCACACTGACATATTTCTGGTCCGCACGAAAGTAAAGGACATCCTCCACCGGAATGAGTCTCATGCGGTCGCCCAGCCGGGCGCAGATGTTTGTTCGAACCGATCGGTCGCCGTCGGGCTGGAGGCCTGCCAGCTGTGCCCGGGTCGGTCGTGTCGCCTGTCTCAGAGCCCGCTCGAGCCGCGCCCTGCGTACCGGTTTCAGGATGTAACCGGTGGCCGCCGCGTCGAATGCTTCCAGCGTGTATTCGTCGTAGGCGGTAGTGAAAATGACCGCCGGCGGCTGGGCCATGCCGGCCAGGTGACGTGCCGCCTCGATCCCGTCGATGCCTGGCATACGAACATCCATCAGCACGATATCCGGCAACAATTTCTCCACCATGGCCAGCGCCTCCCGGCCATCGGACGCTTCCCCCGCCAGTTCGAAGTCTTCCAGACCGGCGACCAGATCCGCCAGTCGCTCCCGCGCGGGCGCCTCGTCGTCTACGACCAGTACTCTCATGATCGATCGTCCACCTGCGGAAACTGAATGATCACCTCGTAGCGGCCGTCCGTCGGGCCGTAGTCCATCCGGGCCCGATCGCCGTATGCGAGGTGGAATCTCTCGCTGATATTGCCCAGGGCCATCCTGTTCCCAGTCCGGTGGTGCCCGCCCTGGGTGTCCGGAAGCGGATTGGAAACGCGGATTTCCAGGCGGCCGTCGGCCAGCACCTTGCCCTCTACCAGTACGGTACCGCCCTCGGGCATGGGTTCGATTCCGTGGTAGATGGCATTTTCCAGCAGCGGCTGCAGCGACAGGCCGGGCAGTTCGGCGCGCATCGGCAGCGCCTCGACCTTCCAGTCCACCTGGAGTCGGTCGCCGAGGCGATGCTGTTCGATTCGCTGGTACAGTCGAGCGACTTCCAGTTCCTCCTTAAGCGACATTCTCGTCGTCGAGTCGCGAAGTGATGCCCGGAAAAGATCGGCCAGGTCCTCGATGGCCTCCTCCGCCAGATCTGGGCGGCGGCGCGTCAGCGCCGCGATGGTATTCAGACTGTTGAAAAGAAAATGGGGTCGAATTCTTGCCTGAAGGGCGTTGACACGGGCGGTGGCTTCCATTTCTACGTTTCTGCGCCACTGGTGAGACACGTAGAAATATCTCAGTGCAAGCGCGCTCACGACGAGCCCTATCGCCATATTTCGCAGCAGGAACTCCGCATGGTCCGGTCTGCGAGACACAACCCCCGGGTCGGTGCTCAGAAACATCCAGTAACGGCCAAGCCACCAGCCCGCTTCCGAGACGACGCCCGTCACAACAACGAGCAGGAGGAGTGCTGTTCCCGTCGCCCCGGCGACGGACCAGCGAGACAGCATAGGACGGCTGTAACACAAGACGGCGGCCCCGGAGAGCCCGATCCAGAGGAGGAAAAGGGAGGTGCTCGCCAGCACGCTCCAGAAGGAGACACCGGTCATGATGCCGGCCCGGCCAAGCGTGAGGACCAGCGCGACCAACTCGCTTATGAGAACCACGGCGAGAACCACGCCCGGCCTGCAGAAGTCAGGCAGGAACTCCGCCCGATTTCCGTCGGCAGGCCGTTTGGCGCTCTGCATCGCCACCTTTATCCCTCGCGTTCCCGGAACAGGTTTTCCTTGAGGACGAAAAGGGAAGAAATGTCCTCGTCCCCGAGTCCCTGCTCGATGAGCCTGTCGTAATGAACCCTGGTCATTTCCACGAGCGGCAGCCGCGCGCCCATGTCTGCAGCCATCCCGGCGCAGATACCCAGGTCCTTCTGGTGAAGGGCTACCTTGAAGCCCAGGGGGAACCGGCCCTCCACCATGGTGGGCCCCCGGTGACTCAGAAACCAGTTTCCGGCTGCCCCCTTAGACAGGGCCTCGATGAGCGCATCCATCGGCAGTCCCTGGGAGCGCCCGAAGGCCAGGGCTTCGGTGACGGCCTGATTAATTCCGGCCACCATCACCTGATTGGTCGCCTTGGCAGCCTGACCGGCACCTGCCGGCCCGAGGTGGACAATACTTTTGCCCATGGCCTCGAGAGCCGGCCTCGCCCGACCCAGATGATCCTCGGCGCCGCCCACCATAATCGACAGGGTACCCAGCCGAGCTCCCTCGGTTCCGCCGCTGACGGGACAGTCCAGGAATCCGACTTCGTAAGATTCCAGCAGCGATGCGGCTTCTTTCGCCGTGGAAGCGTCGACCGTGGAACAGTCGATCACGACATCGCCCGGGGAGAGGCCGGGTGCGACGGCCCGGACGATATCGAGGACGTCCTGGTCGGCGGTTACGCACATCACCAATACATCGCAAATGCCGGCCAGCTCCGCGAGCGTCGAGCAGTGCCGGCAACCGGTCTCCTGCGCAACGGCGGCAGCCTTGTCGGCCGACCTGTTCCAGACCGCCGCCAGCAGCCCTTTCCGATGAAGGTTCTCGGCCATCGGCAGCCCCATGGCCCCCAGGCCGACGAATCCGGTTTTCAGCATCTCCACCCTCTACTCCAAATACGTGTAACCGACCAATCCCTCCGACAGCAGTCTCAGGACGGCCGAACGCTGCTCGCGGGACAGGCTGGAACGAAAGACCTTGTTTGCATAGCTGGCTCTCAGCTGGTCCGGGGGGAATTTCACGTAGGCAAGGAGTTCCGCCGCCGTGTCGCCTTTGCGCGGCGGGCCGAGCAGCAGGCGACCATCTTCACCCAGTTCCACGTCAACCGAGTCGGTATCGCCAAAAAGATTATGCAGGTCGCCGAGGATTTCCTGGTAGGCGCCCACCAGGAAGAACCCCAACAGATACTCGCCGCCATCTGTGGAATGAACGGGAAGGCTGTGCTCGATGCCCTCCCCGGCAATGTATTGGTCCACCCGCCCGTCCGAGTCGCAGGTCAGATCCTGAAGGATCGCGCGGCGCGTGGGTCTGTGGTCCAGCCGATGGACAGGCATGATGGGAAAAAGCTGGTCGATGGCCCAGATATCCGGAAGCGACTGGAAAATAGACAGATTGATAAACATCTTGTCCGCAGTGACGGCCTCGAGCTCATCCAGCGCCTCACGGGCACGACCGGACGCCTGAAGACGTTTACCGGCCTCGACCATGATGGTGCGCCCGATGTTTTCCGCCATCGCGCGGTCCGAGAGTGTCATCCGGCCGGCAGCGAAGCTGTCCTGGATTTCCTTAAGCCGATGCAGGGTCTCGCGATACACTTCGTCTGCCGCGCGGTGATCAAACTCCTCTATCTGGGCCAGCAGGCCGCTCAGTTCCGCGATCGATGGTTTCTTCGTGATGTCCGGCGGCGTCGCGTCGAAGGCGTCGACGCCAATGACGTTGGTGACAAGAACCGCGTGGTGGGCTGTCAGTGCGCGGCCAGATTCGGACAGCAGTTGGGGAGGCGCGATGGCGGCGTCCCGGCAGATTTCCGCCAGCGTGCCGACAACGGCGTCTGCGTACTCCTCTACCGAATAATTGACCGAACAGACGCTGCGGGAGCGTGTGCCCTCGTAATCGATGCCCAGCCCGCCGCCCACATCCACATGGCCCAGCGGCAGCCCCGCTTCCCGAAGGCCAACCAGCACTCTCGCGGCTTCGGAAATGCCCGTCCGAATATCACGCAGGTTGGTGACCTGGGAGCCCAGATGGATATGCAGTAACTGCGCCCAGCCGGCTTTCCCACGGGCAACCAGCTTGTCGGCTGTGTCCAGCAGCTGTCCGGCGGTCAGTCCGAATTTCGACTTCTCGCCGCCGCTGTCGCGCCACTTTCCCGTGCCGATGCTCGCCAGCCGAAGCCGCAGCCCGAGACGCGGCTCGATGCCCATCTCGTCTGCAAGTTCAAGAATTCTGTCCAGTTCCGAAGGCTTCTCGATGACGACGTATACCTCGTGACCGAGCGCCTCCCCCGCAAGCGCCAGCCTGAGGTATTCGACGTCCTTGTAGCCATTGCATACGATCAGGCCACCGCCGGGCGAAATCCCCAGTACGGCCATCAACTCAGGCTTGCTGCCGGCTTCCAGGCCGATTCGCTCGCCACCGTGCTCGACCAGCGTCTCCACGACGCTGTGCTGCTGATTCACCTTTACGGGATAAACCAGTCGATAACGCTGCGGATAATCGTGCCTGGCAGTCGCGTCCACAAAGGCGGTGCAGATCCTGTCGAGCCTGTGACGCAGAATGCCTTTGAAGCGGAACAGAATGGGCAGGGTCATCCCTGCCTCGCGCGCTACCGTGACCAGGTGCGGCAACGCCACAGACGGTCCCGATCCGGGCCGTACCTCGGCGTTACCGGAATGGTCGATATCGAAGTACGGGTCACCCCATCGGTCGATACCGTAGAGGCGTCGCGTAGCCTGGATCACTTCTTCGGACATATTGCGCGACAGCCTGCCCGCAGGCGCGGGCAGTCAGTGAGTCTCTGCGGCAGAAGCCTGTAGTCGGTTCAGTCGCACCACTTGTCGACGTCGGCCTGTGCTTCCTCTCGGGCAGCGGCGAGCTCGTTTTCGGTGAGGTAGCGCCGCTCCCCGCCGGGCAGCGTCTCGTAGAGTCGCGGAGCCGTGGTGTATACCTGGTACCGCTCCCGGGCGGCATTGCACTGCAGATCCCTGGTTCTGGCCTCCTCGGCCCTGCGGGTGGCCTCGATGGCTGCGGACTCCGCCTGTTCGGTTTCCGAGGCGGCGGCCTGATTCTCCTCGTAATCTCTCTGCATCAGGCGCTTCTGGACGCTGTCGGGGTTGGTGCTTTCAAAATGCAGGCCGGTGCGCTGCGCGCGAGGATCCACGGGCCGATCGGCGAAGTGCACAACGCCGTCATCATCGACCCATCGATAGACTTCCTGCTCTGCCTGAAGCGCGCTGCTAAATGAAGCAAGCAGAACGAAAACGACTAGGTGGAAATATGAAGATCTGTATCTCAACGCTCTCTCCTCGGCCTCAGCCTGATCATAGAGCCTTGGAGCCGGTCTCACCCGTACGGATCCTGATGGCTTTCTCCAGGTCGTAGACGAATATCTTGCCGTCGCCGATCTTCCCCGTTCTGGCCACGTTAGTAATCGCCTCGACCACCTGTTCGAGCAATGTGTCGTCTACTGCGAGCTCCAGTTTGACCTTGGGCAGAAAGTCGACCACATACTCGGCGCCCCGATAAAGCTCGGTATGGCCTTTCTGGCGGCCGAAACCCTTGACTTCGGTCACTGTTACGCCCTGGACGCCCAGATCAGCAATCGCTTCACGGACGTCGTCTAGTTTGAATGGCTTGATGATGGCGCACACCATTTTCATGCCGGGTCTCCCAGGGTCGCTAACGCGGGAGAGTCTACCATCGCGAGACGGCCAAGAGGCAAGCAAAAAAAAACGGCGGGCTCTCGCCCGCCGTCAAATTTCGACCCCTTCAGACTTCGCTTTTGGTGAATTCAGGGTAGGCTTCGAGGCCACATTCCGACAGATCGACACCCTCGTATTCGTCTTCTTCGGAAACCCTGATGCCTACAGTGGTTTTCAGAAGCAGCCATGCGACAAGGCTGGTCACGAAGACCCAGGCAAAAATCGTGACGATGCCAATGAGCTGGGCGACGAGGCTGCCATCTCCGTTGGTGATCGGCACCGCCAGCAGTCCCCAGACGCCAACCACTCCATGGACCGAAATAGCACCGACAGGATCGTCAATTTTCAGGCGGTCCAGCCCGACGATGGAGAAGACCACGATCAGGCCGCCAACGGCGCCAATCAGCGTGGCAGCGCCGGGCGTAGGTGTCAGCGGCTCCGCCGTGATCGCCACCAGGCCCGCGAGAGCGCCATTGAGGGCCATGGTCAGGTCCGCCTTACCGAACTTGAACCGAGCGGTCAGCAACGCGGCGACCAGGCCACCCGCCGCAGCCATATTGGTGTTTACGAACACCCTGGCGACAGCGTTGGCTTCACCCACGTCGGACACCTTGAGTTCGGAACCCCCGTTAAAACCGAACCAGCCCAGCCAGAGGATGAGCATGCCGAGGGTGGCCAGCGGCAGATTGCAGCCGGGGATGGCGTTCACCTGCCCGCCGCTCCCGAATTTGCCTTTCCTGGGGCCGAGCAGGATCACGCCGGCAAGAGCCGCGGCCGCGCCGCACATGTGGACGACACCGGATCCGGCGAAATCGAGAAAACCAAGGCCGTCCAGGAAACCGCCGCCCCATTTCCAGTAGCCCTGAACAGGGTAGATGAAGCCGGTGAGGATCACGGCAAAGCTCAGGAAGGCCCACAGCTTCATTCGCTCCGCAACCGCACCCGAGACAATCGACATAGCGGTTGCCACGAACACGACCTGGAAGAAAAAGTCGGCGAGATTGGAGTAGTAGGGTGCATCGTCGCCTCCGGCGACGACCGCCGCAGCGGCGTTGTCCTCCGCGCTGAGGAAACTGATGCCCGGCAACCAACTGTTCACCGCATCGCCGTACATGATGCCGTATCCGCAGACCATATACATGATGCAGGCGATGGCATAGAGACCCACGTTCTTGGTCAGTATCTCGGCAGTGTTCTTGGCCCGGACAAGGCCCGCTTCGAGCATTGTGAATCCGGCCGCCATCCACATCACGAGCGCCCCGCATACGAGGAAATAGAAGGTGTCTAGCGCGTAGCTGAGTTCTGCAATCTGTTCCATCTGTTTATCCCCCTGCCGCGCTCAGACGGCCTCAGGGCCGGTCTCGCCGGTCCTGATTCGTATGACTTGCTTCAAGTCGGTGACGAAGATCTTGCCGTCACCGATCTTGCCCGTCCGGGCACTGTTGGTGATGGCCTCGATCGCTTGTTCGACCACGTCGTCGTCCACTGCCAGCTCGATCTTTACCTTGGGCAGGAAATCCACGACATACTCGGCGCCTCGATAGAGTTCCGTATGCCCCCTTTGGCGGCCGAAGCCTTTTACTTCGGTAACCGTTATGCCCTTGACGCCCAGATCCGACAGTGTCTGGCGGACGTCGTCGAGCTTGAACGGCTTGATAATGGCGGTAACCAGTTTCATGCTCATATCTCTCCCTTGAAGTCAGGCCGGCCGCTCGCGGTGCGGGCGCATCGCCACCCGCGCCGGGGACGACCGTGCTTCCGGGTGACTAGCAGAATGCGTGCCACCATGGTTCTGGTCCGTGTTTTCGGGACGTTGGACGCACGCAGGGTGTTCGGCCCGGCAACCTGCGCACCGGGATGGTGCGATGAATGGCGCCGACATGCGCCAAATCGGGGCGAGTCGTGGATAATTCGGCACATGGGATGAAATTGGAGCGTAGGCTCCCTGACCGGAAACCGGAGAATGAGTCGTGGTAGACCCGAAAATCATCGACGATCTGGCGAAACGACTGTCCGATTCCGTCCCCGAAAGCCTGCGCGCCCTGCAACTGGACGTGGATCAGAATTTCAGGGCGATTCTGCAGGCCGGTCTGGCGAAGCTCGATCTGGTGACTCGGGAGGAATTCGACGTGCAGCAGGGCGTATTGCGTCGAACCCGGGAGCGGCTGGAGGCCCTGGAGGCTCGGCTGGCTGAGATGGAGCGAGCTGGCGGAGAAGACGACCCGACCGGATGATCCTGCTTCGGGACGTCGTCGCTCGCCATGGAGGGCGATATGGGTCTGGCGAAGGTAGCCAGTCGAGCGTACCTCGGAATTGCGGCACCGCCCGTCTCGGTCGAGGTGGATCTTGCGGGCGGCCTGCCCGCCCTCTCTATTGTCGGTCTGCCGGAAGCCACCGTGCGCGAAAGCAAGGACCGGGTCCGGGCTGCCCTCAGGAACTGCGGATTCGATTTTCCACCGCGACGCATTACCGTCAATCTCGCCCCCGCAGACCTCCCGAAGAGCGGCGGGCGATTCGACCTGCCCATCGCGCTGGGTGTGTTGGCCGCGTCGGGCCAGCTGCCCTCCGAGTCCCTGAGGGGGATGGAATTCATCGGAGAGTTGTCTCTCGACGGCCGGCTCAGGGCCGTGGAGGGCAGTTTGAGCGCGGCGGCGGCGGCCTCGGCCGAGCGGGTCACCCTGATCGTGCCCCGGGGGAACATGGAAGAAGTGCTGCTGGTTCGCGATGCCAGTCTCATCGCCGCCGGACATCTGATGAGTGTCTGGAAGCATCTGGCAGGCCACGAGGAGCTGCCTCCGGTCGTTCGTGGCCCCGCCTCGTCGTGTCAGAGCCCCCCTGCGAACGGCGACCTGGCTGAGGTCCGGGGTCAGCCCACGGCCAGGCGGGCTCTCGAGATCGCGGCCTGCGGTGGGCACGACATGCTCATGGTGGGTCCGCCGGGCACGGGGAAATCCATGCTGGCCAAACGGCTGCCTGGCCTGCTGCCACCCCTGGCGGACGCGGAGGCTCTCGACGTCGCGCTGGTGACGGCTGCCCGGGATGGCCGTTTTGCCGCCGCCGACTGGGGCCGGCGTCCTTTTCGACAGCCTCACCACACTGCCACCATTTCTGCGCTGGTCGGTGGCGGGAGCGTTCCCCGGCCCGGTGAGGTCTCCCTGGCCCATCGGGGTGTCCTGTTTATGGACGAACTGCCGGAATTCCCCCGGGGGGTGCTGGACGCGCTCCGCCAGCCCCTCGAGGATCGCGAGGTCACGATTTCCAGGGCACGCGGACGGCTGACCTTTCCCGCAGACTTCCAGCTGGTGGCAGCCATGAATCCCTGCCCCTGCGGGTATTTCGGCGACAGTTTCGAGGCCTGTCGGTGCACGCCCGACGCGATTCGCCGGTATCAGGGGAGGATCTCCGGGCCATTGATGGACCGGCTCGACCTCAGGATTGATCTGGTCCGACCGAGCGCCGCCATCCTTGTGGACGACGCTGGCGAGGAAACCAGTCACACGGTGGCCCAGCGAGTGCTGGAGGCCCGGGCAAGACAACAGCGACGAGGTTTTCTTAACGCCCGGATACCGCCGGAGATGTTGGTGGGGCTCTGTCAGCCCACGGAGGCCGCGTTGGCGCTCCTATGCACTAGCGCGGAGCGGTTCCACCTGTCGGCCCGGGCCTGTCACCGGGTGCTGCGGGTGGCGCGAACAATCGCCGACCTCGCCGGCCGGTCCGGTATCGAGGCGGGAGACATTTCAGAGGCGGTTTCCAGAAGGCCGCATGCCTCACGGGCAGGCAGGCCGCGAAGCGCGGCACTTTCGTGACGGAATCCGGTATATTGCGGCCCCCGCCTTCCTGGAGCGTATCCGCCATTCCCCATGGGCCTCAATCCCGAGCAGAAAAGAGCAGTGGATTATGTCGCCGGCCCTTTACTGGTATTAGCCGGTGCTGGCAGCGGGAAAACACGAGTCATCACGCATAAGATCGCCACCCTGGTCGGACGTCACGGGATGCCTGCGTCCCGGGTACTGGCAGTGACTTTCACCAATAAGGCAGCCCGGGAAATGCGAGGGCGGGTCGCCACCCTGATGGGATCCGAACGGGCGGCCGAGGTGAGAATTTCCACTTTTCACCGTCTTGGACTGGATATTCTGCGGCGGGAGTATGCAGGCGTGGGCTATAGAAGGAACTTCTCGGTGCTCGATGCGGCTGACAGTCGCGCCCTGCTCAAGGAGACCCTGCTCCAGGACGCCGCGGAATCGGAGGCCGTTATCGAGTCATGCCGCGCCGGGATTTCGAACTTCAAAAACGATCTATTGACGCCCGAGGCGGCCGAGCGCCTCGCCGCCGACGATCTGGAGAGGATTCGGGCAAGACAGTACGCCGCTTACCAGAAGGCGCTGCGGTGCTACAACGCGGTGGACTTCGACGACCTGCTCCTGCTCCCGGTACTGCTGTTTAACGAGCAGGAACGCTCGCTCGAACGCTGGCGGGATCGAGTCGGTTATCTGTTGGTGGATGAATACCAGGACACGAATCGGGCCCAGTATCAGCTCATGCTGAACCTTGTCGGAGACCGTGGCCAGCTAACAGTCGTGGGGGACGATGACCAGTCAATTTATGCCTGGCGAGGGGCCCGGCCGGAGAATCTGAAAATCCTGGCTGCCGATTTTCCAGATCTTGAAGTGATCAAGCTCGAACAGAACTATCGTTCCACCCGAGGCATCCTCGGTGCTGCAAACGCGCTGATTGCCAACAACGCCCACGTGTTCGAGAAGCGTCTGTGGAGCACGCTGGGCGAGGGTGATCCGATCCGGGTGATGCGTGCGCGAGACCCCCGTGACGAAGCCGATCGAGTGGTCATGGAGATTCAGCGGCTGGTCATTGGCCGCGGCGCGCGCTGGGAAGAGATTGCCATCCTTTACCGCAGCAATCACCAGGCGAGGCCCCTGGAGCAGGCCCTGCGGGCGCGGGGCATCCCCTGCCGCGTGGCCGGCGGCCCCTCGTTCTTTGATCGACCCGAAATTCGCGATCTGACCGCCTACATGAGACTGGTTGCGAACCCGAACGACGACCTTGCATTCATGCGAGTTGCCAACGTGCCGCGACGAGAGATCGGGCCGACCACCATCGGCCGTCTTGCCGACTACGCAGCCGGCCGGGGGCAGACCCTGTTCGATGCCAGCTTGGAGGCGGGTCTGCATGGCGTCATGTCAGCGCCTGGTGTAGAGCGCCTGGCGCGATTCTCACGGACAATCCTCCGATGGCAGGAGGTGGCAGAGCGGGGGCGATCCGCCGATGAACTGGCGACTGAAATTGTCGAGGAGATCGGCTACCGACAATGGCTGCGGGAGGCCTGTCGTGACCGGCGTCATGAGGAACGATGCCTGGAAAATGTCGACGAGTTTATCGATTGGCTGCGGCGGCTTGGGCGCACTCCAGAGGGAAGTCGGCTGATTGACGTGCTTTCGCGGCTGGCGCTCATGGACATGCTTGACCGTCAGGAGGGCGATACAGGCGGCGATGCGGTCAGCCTGATGACCCTCCATGCTGCCAAGGGACTCGAATTTCCCCATGTTTTCCTGGTGGGCATCGAGGAGGATCTGCTGCCTCATCGTTCCAGCGTCGAGTCGGATGACATAGAGGAAGAACGGCGTCTGGCCTATGTAGGAATGACCCGTGCGATGCGCGGTCTCACGATCACCTATGCCCAACGCCGGAGCCGTTATGGGGAAACAGAAGAGTGCGTCCCCAGCAGGTTTCTGAAGGAACTGCCTGCAGATCTCGTGGAATGGGAGGGGCGCGAGCCCGAGCGTACACCCGAGGAGCGCCGGGAGCGTGGCCGGGCGGCCATCTCCGATCTCAGGCGGATGCTCTCGGATTCCTGATCGACAGCAGGAATAAAAAGGCCGGCACACTGGCCGGCCTTCGGAACAGGGTGTGTCCCAGGATTACTTGCTGTTCTCCACCATGTGCTGCACCGCTGCCTTGACAGCCTCGTCCGACAGGTCTGCGCGACCCCCTTTGGCTGGCATGTAGCCCGCGGAACCCTGATAGCCGTTAATGGCGTGTTCATAGAGGATGTCATCGCCCTGGGCGATCCGGTCCGCCCAGGCGGCGGCATCGCCGAACTTCGGCGCGCCCGCGACACCGGCCCCGTGGCAGGCGGCGCAGGCCTGTTGATAGATATCCTGACCGGAGGGCGCCTCGGCGACCTGGATCGGGGCGGATTCGTTCTGTGGCGGGGATGCCGCCGGCTCAGCCGCGGCGAGGTGGCTGTTGTCCTTGCCCTTCACGGCAACCTGCCCGACCGGTGCGATACGCTGGGCGACTTGCGCCTGAACGGCCGCGTCTTCCTTTATGTACTCTTCCTGGGTCCGGGCCTGGACGACCTGCGCCAGGGCATAGATGCCCACGGCGACTGCGACCAGACTGCCCAGCACCACCATAAAAACGTCAAAAAACTTGCGGTCCTCTTCGGCACTCACGTTGGAATCCTCACTTCGACAAACGCCCGATACATGAACGAGAAATTATACGCCTCGACCTCCGGCGGGTTCCAGCTTTCAGGGCCTCCGGCCCATGGACGCAATCCGGGCATACGAGTATCATTGCGCCCCTTTTCCGGCCCGCGCCCGTAGCTCAGCTGGATAGAGCGTCGGCCTCCGGAGCCGAAGGTCAGAGGTTCGAATCCTCTCGGGCGCGCCATTAAAAAACCCTCCCTCGCGGAGGGTTTTTTAATGTTTATTGTCAGGTCGAGGGCGAAGAAGACCTCCTCAGATTCTATCCTGGCGCTGCCGCGGTTTTTGCCTCCGACGATGATCTGGCGCCGGAACGGATCGTAGGGAAATGAGCGTCCGTGCTCCCAGGCCCCTCATTTCGCGCGGTGACGGCGACCCGAAATCCCACCGTTTGTCGACTTGCCGACCAGATGGGTCCGTTTGTCCCGTTTCCGGTCCTTCTCCCCGACCGGGACTATGAAGTTTTTCACAATCTGTTTTATCCTGACGGCGAGGGCCTGAGCGAGACGCGCACCCCAGCGGCCCGCCCTGGACCAGCCGCCGTCCTGCCCGAGGCCCGGAGAGAGAAAGCACGCCCGTCCAAGGGGGGCAGAGTGATGAAAAAAGCTGTCGGGGGAATCATCGTCGTCGTACTCGGGGCGCTAGGGACATCCGCCTGTGCGTATGTGGGACCGAGCGCCGAGGCCAAGCACTGGGAACGTTACAAGGAGTATGCGCCGAAGTTCACGGACGAGGAAAAGCGCAACATGACGCTTGACGAGAAGCTGGCGATTTACAATGCGCACGTCGCGCCCAGCGAACGTCTCTCCTGCGCCGAAGGCAATATCACCGGATCCCATCAGAAAGTCGTCCGGTGCTTTACCAATGCGGAACTGGAATCCCAGCAGGAAGCGGCCCGCGACTTCATGCTCGCGGCGCGTCGGGGCAGCTCGATGTGAACCAGGCGGCGGGTTGACCGCTCAGGCGGTCGCCTGTCTGCCCAGTATGAGGTCAGAGGTCCTGATGGCGCTGTCCAGGCAGTCCGAGAGCCCCGGACCGCCGCGATAATTTGCGCAAAAATGTAGTCCGGGCCACGCTTTTTCCGTCGCTTCGATGGCCGCGATAAAGTCGCCGTGACCCACGTTGTACTGGGGTATTGCCCTCGGCCAGTGAACCGCCCGCGAGAAGACCGGGTCGCCTTGTAGGCCAAGGAGATCCTTGAGCTGGTCGCATGCCATCGCTACCGCCGCGTCCACATCTGCCTTGGCGGATTCGGGCATGGTAGCGCCACCCAGGAAGATCATGAGCGACACGTGGCCCTCGGGCGCCCTATCCGGGAAGATCGTGGATGAGAAAATCGCCCCGAGCACCTTGCGGCCTTCCTTCAACGGTATCAGCATCCCGAACCCGTCCAGCGGGTGCCGCACCTGATCTCGACGGAAGCCCATCACCAGCGTCGTGACGGGCGGATGGGTCAGCTCGGGATGCCGGGCGATGGCTACCGCAACGTCTCCGGGCCACGGCAATTTCCGGGTTTCCGGCTCGGGAACCGAGATGACCAGCGATTCCGATACCCTCTCGTGCTCGCCCGCGTCATCCGACCACCGTACCGTCCAGCCGTGTTCTTCCCGGGCGATTGTATTCACCGCAGCTGCTGTAACGATGCGGGCGTCGGAACTGTCTGCCAGGTACCTGGTTAGGGTCTCGATGCCGTCCCGAAAGGCGATCATACGGCTCTTGTAAGGTGTTTCTCCGCGGCGCTTGCGTTCGCGGCCAAGCTTAATGGCTCCGCCGATCAGGGAGCCGTATTTAGCCTCCAGATTCCATACCTTTGGAAACGCGTAGCGCATCGACAGGCGTTCCGGATCCCCCGCGAATATGCCCGAAACCAATGACGCGATTCCGTAGTCGAGGAATTCATGCCCCATGCGCCGCGTCACAAAGGCAGCCACGCTCTCGTCTTCCCTGCCGGATGGTTTGATGAACGGCTCGGCCAGCAGTCGAAACTTGGCCCCGAGGGAGTAAAGGGGCGTCGTGACGCCTCCCCACAGGGACATCGGTAAGGGGATGACCCTCCCGTTCCTGACCAGGAAACGCTTGTCTGCCAGCGGGTTGGCGTCCACGATCTGATCGCCGAGACCGATATCCATGAGGAAGGTCTCCGCGGACGCGCTTTTGACCAGCACGGAGTTGGGTGCCGCCTCGCACAGGAATCCGTCCACCCGCTCCGATCGTATGACCCCGCCGGTTCGGTGGCCCTGCTCGAGCACCGTTACCGAAGCACCGTCGCGTGCCAGCCGCCATGCTGTCGCCAGGCCACTCAGGCCGCCGCCGATGACCGTCACCGTAGACTGACCAGCGTGTTTGTTCATTGATCTGTGATCCTGTCTGATCTATCTGCGAGGTGATGATTCATTCAGCCCAGAATCGCCTTGAGGATGTAATAGAAGACGATCGCCATCAGCGCGCCGGCCGGTATCGTGACGACCCAGGACAGCATGATTCTGCCGACCACGGTGAGATCGATGGCCGCGATGCCCCTTGCCATGCCCACCCCCAGGACGGCACCGACCAGCGTGTGTGTCGTGGAAATGGGCATGCCGGTACCGGAGGCGACAACGATGGTCGAGGCGGCGGCGAGTTCGGCAGCGAAGCCGCGACTGGGCGTCAGGTGAGTGATTTTCTGCCCTACGGTGGCGATGACCCGCACGCCGAATGTGGCCAGACCAACGACAATGCCGGCGCCGCCGAGGAGAAGCACCCATATCGGGATCGGGGAATTCTGTCCCACCACGCCGGAATCAGCAATGCTGACGACCGCAGCCACCGGCCCGATCGCATTCGCCACGTCGTTGGAGCCGTGGGCGAACGCCATACCGCAGGCCGTGACCACCATGAGGATTCCGAAAACTCTCTCCACAGTGTGGAAGTGAAACTGCTTGTCGGCCTTCGGATCGACCTTGATACGGTGGATAAAAAATTTCCCGACCAGCGCGATGCCCGTACCGATGACGATGGCTGTGGTGTAGGCCTGTCCGGTTGAGATATCCAGGCCTACGTGTTTAAGGCCCTTGAACAGGGTCACCAGCGTCATGGTGAAGCCGGCCAGAAACATGTAGAACGGCACGTAACGGCGGGCCCTGGGAAGCGGATCCTCGCGCTCTATGATCAGCCACTGGACGCTTCTGAAGATAAAGAACGCGATGATGCCGGCGGTCAGAGGCGAAATTATCCAGCTGAGGACGATGCCCCCGACCTTGCCCCACTTGACCGCCTCCATACCTATGCCGACGGCCGCGAATCCGACAATCGCGCCGACGATGGAGTGGGTCGTGGACACCGGCCAGCCGCGCTGGGAGGCTATCATCAGCCAACACCCCGCCGCCAGCAGTGCCGCCAGCATGCCGTATACCAGGAATTCGGGTGTATCTGAGAGCAGGGAGGCGTCGATAATCCCCTTGCGGATTGTCGACGTCACTTCTCCGCCGGCGAGCACGGCTCCGGTGAACTCGAAAATGGCGGCTACCAAGATGGCCTGCCGAATGGTGAGCGCCCGCGAGCCGACTGAGGTCGCCATGGCGTTGGCCACGTCGTTGGCCCCGATTCCCCAGGCCATAAAGACACCGAACAGCGCAGCGAGAGAAATAAAGATGACGGCTTCGTTCATTTTCTTAATTCTTCGACGAGAGGCTGCGACTCGACATCAAGTCGCTACAGATGAAGCAGGCCGTCCAGACGGCGACCCACGTGTTCGGCGGAATCCGCGATTTCCCCGACCAGGTCGACGGTCCGGTAGAGAAACATGGCGTGGATCGGCGGCATGGAGTCTTCGATAGTCAATAGCTTCTCTCTGAGGGCGCCCTGCATTCGGTCGGTCTCGCTTTCGATTTCCTCGATCTGGCTGATAATGCCTTCGACGCGCTCCGCTTCGGCGCCCTTGAACCCGGTTTCATAAAGTTCATCGAGTTCGCGGATCGATTTACGTGCCTTCTTCGTGGCAGCGGCAGTTCGCTCGAGCAGCGCCAGGAACGGCTCCTTGATTTCCTCCGCCAGACGGAGCTTTCGCCACAGGATCATGCGAGCGGTTTTTTTAGCCAGGTTGGCCACCTTGTCCTGGGTCTGAACCAGATCGAGCAATTCTTCCCGGGGCACGGGCATCATGAGGTTGCGTGACAGCTGACGCCGAATCGAATGCTTCAGGATATCGGCTTCCCGTTCCTTGACCGAGATGTTCTTCAGGGCTTCTTCGGCCGCAGTCCAGTCCTCCGCCGCGGCTGCTTCGAACAATCGTACGAGTTGGCGGACCGCTGAATGACACGTGTCCATATGGGCCTGAATCGGCTCGATCGGAGATGATCCGAAAATCCCGGCTAGATAGTTGCTCAATGTGCCTCCCCTACGCCCGGCCTGAGAGGACGGGATGACGTGCCGCAAGATATCGCGGACGACACGGGCGTATTTCTCGACGGTATGTCATATCTACTGGCGATTGACTTCCTTCTCGACAAGGAAATCTACGACCTCGAAAAGCTCTGCGACGCCACCGGCCTCCGAAGCGCCCGTCACGTACTTGCCGTTGATCACGATGGCCGGCACGCCCGTTATCCGGTAACGGCGCACCAGCGCGTCGGAACGCCGCAGCTTGGTCTGGACGGCGAAGGAATTGAATGCATCGGTGAAATCCGCCTCGGATACGCCGTAACGTCCGAAGAATTCCGCCAGCGCCGCCGGGGTGTTGAGGGGATTCCTGTTTACATGAAATTCCCGGAAGAAATCCTTATGCGCCTGGTCCAGCACGCCCAGCGCCTCTGCCGTGTAGTAGGCGCGCGCCAGAATCTGCCAGCTGGGATTGAGCGCGGCCGGCAGCCGACGGAACTCGGCCTCTGGCGGTATGCCGTCCGCCAACCATGCCTCTATGTGCGGCTCGAGGGAGTAGCAGTGCGGGCAGCCGTACCAGAAGACTTCCAGGACCTCTACCTTGCCGGGTTCCGAACCGGTCGGCTGCGCTGCCGTCAGTAGCTGGTAATGAATGCCCTGCTTGAACGGCTCGGTCTCAGACGAAGTTTCTGTGGGCAGCTCCGCCAGCTGGATCTCTGTCTCCGGGGCGCTTTCATCGGGCAATCCTGCCGTTTCCTCTTCATCCATTGCCTCGGCGAGTTCCTCGGCGGTTCCGGTATCCGTTGCCGCCGGCTCTGCGGCTGGCTGCGCCTCAGCGGGCGCTTCCGCTGGGGCGGGTGCTGTCTCGTTACCGGCGACTTGCGGCGGCTCCTCCACGCTGCAGGCTGCAAGTAGGGCCAGCAGCCCCGCGGCGAAGATCTTCCTCATCAACAATTCCCCCGATTTGCCCGGCGTCCGACCCTAACGAAGGCCTTGCATGTAAGAAGCGGCCGCCTTGATGTCGTTCTCGGTCATGCGACCGGCAATATTGCGCATCATCTGGTTGGGATCCGAAGCGCGATCACCGCTGGCATAGAGGCGCAACTGCGTTGCCAGGTAGGCCGCGTGCTGGCCGGCAACCTTGGGATAGCCAGCCAGCGGATTGCCCTGACCCCCGGGGCCGTGACAGGCGATACAGGCCGTGATCCCTCTGTCGGTATCTCCGCCCTTGTAGATCTGCTCGCCCCGGGAGACGAGGTCCGGATCCGCTTCTTTCGGCACCAGCGACTGGGAGGAGAAGTAGGCGGCCAGGTCGGCCATGTCCTGGGCCTGAAGAGCGGCGGCCTGGGGTGACATCAGCTCATTGCTGCGGGTGCCCTGCTGGTAGTGTTGGAGCTGAGCGACTATGTATGACGCATGCTGTCCCGACAGTGATGGCCACTCCGGGTTGACGCTGTTTCCGTCAACACCGTGACAGGCGGCACAGACAGCGGATTTTTGCTTGCCGGCGTCCGGGGAACCCTCCGCCAGCACCGTCGCAACGTGACCCGACGCCAGCGCCAGCACGGCGATGGCAGAAAGTGCTTTCCTCATCCGATTACTCCGAGTTTTACCGCCCTGACGCGCATCCAGCCCGGCCATGCGCGCCCGTGGTAGACTGCGCGCCGGCATGCTGAGCCGGAAATTCTACACTACCGGACAGTCGCAGAGGCACCCCGGTCCATGTCCAAGTACCAGCAGGCCAGTTATATGACGAGCGCCGCCAGGCCCGGCCAGTTCGTGCCTGATCACGGCCGGGAAGTGGCCTTTGCCGGGCGCTCCAATGCCGGCAAGTCCAGCGCTCTCAATACCATATCCGGTCGGCGGGGGCTGGCGAGAACCAGCAAGACCCCCGGCCGCACCCAGATGATCAACTTTTTCTCCGTTGAGCCCGAAACCCGGTTGGTGGACCTCCCCGGCTATGGATTCGCCAAGGTCCCCGAAGCCATGCGGATTCGTTGGCGACATCTCATGGAGTCCTATTTTGGCGACCGGGCCTCTTTGGCGGGGCTCGTCGTCGTCATGGACTGCCGGCGGCCCCTCTTGGAGGGCGATCGCCAGATGCTGGAATGGGCGCGACAGGCCGGATGCCCTGCCCACGTGCTGCTGACGAAGGCTGACAAGCTGTCCAAGGGCAAGGCGGTGGCGGTTCTGCAGTCGGTCCGCCGGCAGCTGGGCGACGCCGCCACGGCTCAGCTGTTTTCGGCTCTGAAGGGAACGGGTGTCGAGGAGGCTCGCGCGGCTCTCGATCGCATGCTCGGGGACGGCGCCCAAAAAAGAGCCCCGGAGACGAATGAGTAGGGGATGTCTCCGGGGCAACTAGGTCATCCGGCTAGGGGCAGCCGGATTGCTTGCCCGCTCAGGGAGGGAAGCGGGCGAGCGACTCACTTGCGCTCGGATACATAGACTCAGATCCGGATCAGAAGTTCCGGCCCGAAGGCGTTTTTTCAGTGGGCCTCGTCCCAGTTGACCCCCCGGCCGACATCAACCTTCAGGGGCACCGACAATCTGGCTGCGCCGGACATGTGGGAGACGACCTCCGGAATCACGTCGTCCACTTCGTTTTCAGGGATCTCGAAGACCAGTTCGTCGTGGACCTGCATGATCAGGCGGGTGCCGGTCGCCTGAACGGCCCGCCAGGCGTCAACGGCGATCATGGCCCGCTTGATGATATCGGCGGCCGTGCCCTGCATCGGCGCGTTGATGGCGCTGCGTTCAGCGTACTGGCGACGCTGCGGATTCCGCGCCCGGATTTCAGGAAGATAGAGACGTCGTCCGAAGACGGTCTCGACGAACCCTTCCTCCCGGGCCTTCGTCCGGGTCTCTTCCATATAGGCCTTCACGCCCGGATAACGTTCGAAGTACAGGTCCACATACTCCTGGGCGGCGGCGCGATCGACGTTGAGCTGCCGCGCCAGGCCAAAGGCGGACATTCCGTAAATGAGGCCGAAGTTGATCGCCTTGGCCGATCGCCTCTGTTCCGGCGTGACCTCTTCCAGGACCGTTCCAAAAACTTCGGCGGCGGTGGCGCTGTGGATATCCGCGTCCTTGCTGAAGGCCGAAATCAATCCTTCGTCGCCGGAGAGATGCGCCATGATGCGAAGCTCGATCTGAGAGTAGTCCGCGGCAACCAGCACATGACCGGACTCCGGTATGAATGCCTGACGTATCCGTCTGCCCTCCGGGGTGCGGATCGGGATGTTCTGCAGGTTCGGGTCCGACGATGAAAGACGACCTGTGGCGGCGACCGCCTGGTGATAGGAGGTATGGACACGCCCGGTGCGGGGGTCCACCTGGTTCGGGAGCTTGTCCGTATAGGTGGACTTGAGCTTGGCGAGCTCCCTGTGCGCCAGGATCAGCCTGGGGAGCTCGTGATGCTCGGCCAGCTCTCCGAGGACGTCCTCGGCCGTGGACGGCTGCCCCTTTGGCGTTTTTCGCTGCACGGGCAGGCCCAGTCTTTCAAAGAGAATCTCCTGAAGCTGCTTGGGCGAGCCGAGATTGAAAGGGCTGCCGGCTGCCCTGTGGGCCTCTTCTTCGAGACGCCGCATTTCTTGTGACAGCTCATGGCTCTGCCGATTGAGCATGTCCACGTCAAGCAGGACGCCGATTCGTTCCATGGACTGCAGAATCGGTACGAGGGGAATTTCTATTTCCCGATACACCTGTGCCAGCCGACCGGTGTTTTCGAGGCGCGGCCAGAGTTCCCGGTGGAGACGCAGCGTCACATCCGCGTCCTCCGCCGCGTACGGCCCTGCCTGTTCGAGGGGGACCTGGTTAAAGGTCAGTTGCCGGGCGCCCTTTCCGGCCACGTCCTCGTAGCGGGTCGTTGCGATACCCAGGTACTTGGCTGCCACGGAATCCATGTCGTGCCGCGTGGCGGTGCTGTCCAGGACGTAGGACTCCAGCATGGTGTCGTGCTCGATCCCGGACAGGCGTATGCCGTGGTTCAGGAGCACGTGGGCGTCGTATTTCAGGTGGTGGCCGACCTTTTTTCTGTCGGCGTCCTCGAGGAGCGGCTTGAGTCTCCCAAGAACGGCATCCCGATCCAGCTGGTCGGGAGACCCGGGATAATCATGAGCCAGAGGCACGTAGGCCGACTTTCCCGGCTCCACGCACATGGAAACGCCGACGATTCTGGCCTTCATGTAGTTCAGGCTGTCCGTTTCCGTGTCGAACGCGAAGATGTCAGCGTTCTCGAGTCGATCGAGCCAGCGCTGCAGCGCCGGGTCGTCCAGCACCAATTCGTAGTCCGCCTCCTCGCTCGACAGGCCGGGCGCACCCTCGTCGCCAACCTGGGGCAGGTTGCGGAGGAGCGAGGTCAGCTCGAGGCGGGTGTAGAGATCCCGCAGCCTGCCCACGTCCGGGTCCCGGCGCGACAGATCATCCGTGCTCACGTCCAGTTCCAGGTCACAGACGATGGTGGCAAGCTGCCGGGACAGATCGAGGCGATCCAGATTTTCGCGCAGGCTCTCGCCGACCTTGCCCTGTATGTCGGCGGCGTTGGCCTTGATGCCTTCGATATCGTCGTACTGGCCGAGCCATTTGGCTGCCGTCTTCGGGCCGACCTTGGGCACGCCCGGGATGTTGTCCGACGAATCCCCGACCAGGGCAAGATAATCGATAATCTGATCGGGACGAACGCCGAATTTTTTAACCACGCCCGCCGGGTCGAGTCGACTGCCGGTCATGGTGTTTACCAGGGTGATTCGGTCGTCCACCAGCTGGGCCATGTCCTTGTCTCCGGTGGAGACCAGAACCGGTAACCCCGCGCCGGCGGCACGTGACGCCAGCGTTCCGATCACGTCGTCAGCTTCCACCCCGCTGACCCGCAGCAGCGGCAGGCCCATGGCATCGATCGAATCGAGGAGGGGCTCGATCTGCGCTCGAAGGTCGTCCGGCATCGGCGGCCGATTCGCCTTGTATTCCTCGAACATTTCGTCGCGGAAGGTCTTGCCCTTGGCGTCGAAAACCACGGCGATCCTGTCCGGGTCATGCTCGGCGATCAATTTCTGCAGCATATTGAGCACGCCGAGCACGGCGCCGGTCGGCTTTCCGGTGCTGGTCGTCAATGGGGGCAGGGCATGAAATGCCCGGTAGAGGTAGGACGAGCCATCGACAAGGATCAGCGGTTTCTTCTCGGACATGCCCTGATTACCGTAACTCGCCGCCGGGCCACCGGCTAATTCGCGCCGCCGGCCCCGGGGCGCGGATCGGCATCTTCCCAGTCTGTCTCGTCGTCTGTTTCCCCGGATTCATCGACGTCCTCCAGCACGGCCTCGGGCTCCGGCTCGTCGGGCAGGTAAAGCGAACCTCTCTGCCCGCATCCGGACAGGAACAGCACCAGGATCATCAGGGCGAAACGCATGGGCCTCTCTCCGCTCAAGAGCCCTCAGTATAGATCGGGCCGACAATTGAACCAGACGCGCCCTCCAGGGAGCGGCGCTTCCATACCTGCCATCGCTCCCTCCCCGAGAACACGGGAAGGGAACCTTCCGACATGCGGTCTTCCTCGAGCCGGAAGTCTGCCTCCAGCAAATCGGCAAGTCCGCCCGGCGGAATTCCGAAGGGCGGCCCGTCTGTCGCTGTGGGATCGATAAAAAAGAATCCTAGCAGCAGCCCGTTCGGAACCAGCAGTTCGGCGCATTTCCGCGCCCAGGCGATCCTCAGGCCCGGAGGCATGGCGCACATGAATGCGCGCTCGTAGACAAGATCGAACATGCCTGCCTCCAGCTCGAAGAAGTCCGCTTCCATGACTCTCGCGCCGCTTCCCCGGGTGATCTCGAGGGCCCGGCCGACGGCAGCCGGACTGAAGTCGATGGCGACCACTTCCATGCCGGCGCGCGCCAGCCGTGCCGCTTCATAGCCCGAACCGCAGCCGGGCACGAGTGCCCGGCTGGCGGCCGGTTCGGTGGCAAGGTACCGCTCCAGATCTTCAGGCACACGGCCGGCGTCCCAAGGAATACGGTTCTCGCGGTAAAGAACTTCCCAGTGATCCGGTCCGTAGCGTTGCATGCCGGGTTTCCGATCAAGCCATCAGGGGCCCGATCTGCCGGTCCCGTAATGCACGCCGGCCCGAGCGCGCGGCAGTGCCATGGGTGCTCACGGGTCGTCCCGCAGCTTCCTGCCCACCCGTCGGTAGGCTTCCCGGAAAGGTACGCCTTCCTCCACCACCAGACGGTAGGCTTCTTCGGTGGCGTAAAGCGATTGCTCCATTTTGATGTTCTCCGGGACGAAATGGATCTGAGGGAGGGCACCGGCCAGGACTGCGAGGATCTCCTCCGCGAGATCGATGGCGCGGAAAAGTGGGGCCTTGATCAGCTGAAGATCGCGGTGATACCCGGAGGTGAGTTTGGCGGTCACGGCCAGGATCTCGTTCAGACACGCCAGCGAAGTGGCCGATCGACCGCGTATCAGCTCGAATACGTCGGGGTTTCTCTTCTGAGGCATGATGGAGGAGCCCGTCGTCATGCTGGTCGGCAGGGCCACGTAACTGAACTCCTGGCTGCAGAACAGGATGAGATCCGATGAAAGGCGCCCGAGATCCGTCATCAACAGGTGAATCTCGAACACGATCTGCGCCTCGGCTTTGCCCCGAGACAGCTGCACCGCGGTGACCGGAGAATGGGTCTGGGCAAAGCCGAGGCTCTTGCGCGTGTGTTCCCGGTCCAGCGGAAGAATGGGCACGCCGTACCCGGCGGCAGACCCCAGGGGGTTTTTGTCCACACGCCGGATGACCGAGAGCAGTCCCTCGGCATCATCCCGAATCTCGCTGGCAAAACCGCCCGCCCATAACGGCACGGAGCTCGGCATCGCGGGTTGCAAGTGTGTGTATCCCGGCAACGGCGTCGTCTTTTCACGGTCCCCGAGGGCCTCGAGTTCGTCGGCTACCCGGTGCGCCAGACCACAAAGCGACTGGCAGACGTCCTTGAGATAGAGGCGCATCGCCGCAAGCACCTGGTCGTTCCGTGAACGGCCGAGGTGGAGGTGGGGACCGGCCTCTGGCCACCGCTGGGTCAGGCGCTGTTCCAGTGCCGTATGCACGTCCTCCTCCTCCAGCGACACCGTCCAGCGACCGTCGGCATGCTCGGCAGCCAGCGCCTCGAGACCCGCTACGATCTGGTCCCGGACGTCGCCGGAGATCAGGCCCCGGTCCGCCAGCATGTTCGCGTGGGCGGCGGAGGCCCGCACGTCGTAAGGTACCAGCCGGTTGTCGAGGACATGATCCTCCCCGGCGGTGAATGAAAGGACCCGCTGGTCGAGCGGGTCGCCTTTGTCCCAAAGCCTGCTCATAAAAGCTCCCCAACCCGGACCAAGGGAGGAATATCCGGGATCATCCCTCTCTCTCCGCCCCCTGCTCGGCGGCGCTCAGGGAGCCCGTGTCGGCCACCACCAGCGTCCCCGTGCCTTCATTGGTAAATACCTCGAGCAAGAGGCTGTCCGGAAGAGTCTGCGAGATGACGTGAACGCGACGAACCCCGCCCTCGATGGCGCTTCGGATGGCATCCGCCTTCGGGGCCATGCCTGAAGCGAGGCGGCCTTCCGACTTCATCCGTGCCAGGCCCGCCAGATCGATATAGGAGACCAGGGTGGCCGGGTTTTTCGGGTCTTCCAGGATGCCGGGCGCGCCTGTGGCTATGATCAGCTTCTCCGCCCCCAGTGCAGCGGCCAGCGCCGCTGCAACCGTGTCGGCGTTGATATTGAGCAAGGTACCGGATACATCCGCCGACAGGGGGCTGATCACGGGCAGGAAGCCTGCATCCAGTTGTCGCTGCAGGGTTTCGCTGGTCACCCCCTCGATATCTCCCACGAATCCGTAGTCCACCATGCCTTCTTCCTCGCCCGGCACATCCACCGGCGGCCGGCGGCGGGCACGGATGAGATTGGCATCGACCCCGCTCATCCCCACCGCGGGCAGGTCGAGGTCCCGGCAGGCCGCGAGGATACGGGTATTGACCAGGCCGTTCAGTACCATCGCCGAGACCTCCAGGCTCCGTGCGTCCGTGACCCGACGACCAGCGACGAAACGCGACGGGATGCCCAGTGCCTCGGCCATGCTCGTGGATTGCGGGCCACCCCCGTGGACCAGCACGCACCGGATACCGACCTCGTGTAAAAGTCCGATCTGCTCGACGATATGGCGAGTGAGGTCCGGGTTCACAAACACGGCACCGCCCACCTTGATGACAAACACCTTGTGCTTGAACATCCGGATGTACGGGACGGCGCCCTTGAGGGCGGTCACTACAATGTCCCGTTCGCCTGTTTTCCTCACGGATCAGTCTCCTTCGCCAAGCAGCAGACGGTAGAGTACCGCCATCTGTGCATACATCCGATTTCTCGCCTGTGGAATGACCCGGCTTCTCGGTCCTTCCAGCACCTCCGTGGTGACGACCACCTCGCGCCGGACCGGCAGGCAGTGCATGAAAACACAACCCGGGTCGGCGGGACGGAACCACGGCTCGGCCACGGTCCAGTCGTCAAGATCGGCCCGCAGCGCAGCGTCGGCGGCGGCGTCCCCGTATGCCCGGGTAGCGGCCCATGACTTCGCATAGAGCACGTGGGCCCCGTCCATCGCCGCCTCCCGGTCCGCGGTCTCCGTCACCCGCCCTCCACTGGCAGCTGCCGCCTCGCCAACCAGGCCCATGATGGCCGGCGGCAACTCAAATCCCGGCGGCCGCAAAATCGTAAGATCCATACCGCGCATGGCCGCCATGTGCGCCACGGCGGCCGGCACGGCCAAGGGCAGCGCTTTCGGATGGTTGGCCCAGCTCAACACGAACCGGCCGCTGTGGGTCGGTACGTCCAGGTCGTCCAGGGTCTTCCAGTCAGCCAGGGCCTGGCACGGGTGATTGGTTGCGGACTCCATATTGATCAGCGGTACCGGGCACAGATCACGGATGGCCTGAAATACCGGTTCGCCGAGATCGGTCTGCAGATCGCGACCACCGGCAAAGGACCTGACGCCGAGTACATCGGCATAGGAGGCCAGGACCGGCAGAGCCTCTCGAATGTGTTCGGCGGCGTCTCCGGTCATCGGCACGTCGGCCCGGTACTCGAGCTGCCAGCTGGCGCCCGGGGAGATGACGAACGAATGACCACCGAGGCGGGCCATGCCCGCCTGGAAGGACGCCAGGGTCCTCAACGAGGGGTTCAGGAACATTAGCCCCAGAACCTTGCCGTAAAGCGCCGACGGCTCGGGTTTTCGTTCGAGTCTTCCGGCCAGAGCCACCAGCTCCCGGACGCCCGCCGGGCTGAGATCCGCCAGATCGAGGAAATCCTTCATGGGCCAATCTCCGCCAACGCCCGCGAAAGCTGCTCGACTTCCTCGTCTCCCAGGGTCAGCGGTGGCAGCAGTCGCAGGACATGCGGATCGGCACTGGTACCGGCCATGATGTCGCGCTGCAGGAGGGCATCTCGTACCTGCCGCGCCGGCAATTCGGTCCGAAGACCAAGCAGAAGACCGCGGCCCTGAATGGCCTTGACGGGGCCTCGGAGGCAGCACGACCGGATCTTCGCCGATGTCTCCCGGACTCTTTCCAGCAGTGATTCCTCCTGAATGGCCTCGATGACGGCCGATATGGCGGCGCAGGCGAGTGGGCCACCGCCGAAGGTGGTGCCCAGGTCGCCGACCTGCAGGGATCTGGCGATCTCCCCGGTGGTAATGACCGCCCCTGCCGGGAAGCCGCCCGCCAGCCCTTTCGCCGTCGTCAGCACGTGGGGGGTGATACCGACGGCCTGGGCGACGAAGGCATAACCGCTTCGGCCCATGCCGGACTGGACCTCGTCGAATATCAGCATTGCGCCGGAGGCATCGCAGGCTCGTTTTGCCGCAGCGAGAAACTCGGCGCTCAGATCAACGGCCCCGGCGACGCCCTGGACCGGTTCCACGATCACGGCCGCCACGTCATCGGAGACGGTGCGAAGCAGCGTCTCCGCGTCGTCCGTGGGTACAAACGTCACTTCGAAGGGAAGCTGCGGGTAACCGTACCATCGCTCCCGGGCGCCCCAAGTCACCGCGGCCGCGGCCCCGGTACGGCCGTGAAAGGCGCCTTCGACCGCCACCACCCGCTTGCGGCCCGTTAACCGGAAGGCGAGTCTCAGGGCGTTTTCGTTGGCTTCGGCGCCGCTGTTGACCAGGAAAACCCGATCGAGACCCGGGGGCGCGAAGGCTGCCAGGGCTCTGCAGGCCTCCGCTCGAATGGCCATCGGTACGGCGTTACTCTGGAAGATCAGCGTTTCCGCCTGGGTTCGCAGGGCCTGCAGAAGACGGGGGTGGCCGTAGCCGAGGCACGCCACCGCATGACCGCCGTATAAATCGAGCAGCCTCCGCCCGTCCCGGGTTTCCAGGTAAACGCCGTCCCCCCGCACCGGTTCTACGGGTAACTGGGCGTAGACAGGGACCGTCCAGTCCGCCTCCCGGGGTGGCGTGTTCTCCGACTTCATATCCATGCCGGTCCCGCCTGTGTCAGGCCCGAATGCTCGGGCAGGTCCAGGAGACGATTCATCCACTGCATGGCACCGCCCGCGGCGCCCTTGATCAGGTTGTCGATCACCACCAAAGCTACGTAGCTGTCGCCTTCGCATGACACGTGGATTCTCGCCCGGTTCGAACCCACCACGTCCTTGATTCGCGGCGGCGCGTCCACTATTTCGACGAACGCCCCCTCCTCGTAAGCGGACGTCAGAACCGCCGCCAGATCCTCGGGCCGGGTGCCCGGGCAGAGTTTCCCCTGGATCGTGACGTGGATGCCCCGGGCGAACGGTCCGGAATGGGGTACAAAGTGGATTTCCGGCCGTCGCCCGGTGAGCGCGTCTGCCACCGCCGCTACCTCCGGTGCGTGGCGGTGACAGAGCGGCTTGTAGGCGAACAGGTTGGCGTGCCGCTCGGGATGATGCGTTGTCGGCAGCGGAGTGCGGCCCGATCCCGTGCTGCCGGTAACGCCCGAGATGAAGAACTCCGTGTGAGCCAGCCCGGACTGAATCAGGGGAATGACACCAAGCAACATGGCGGTGGCGAAGCATCCGGGCTGGGTCGCGTGGGGGGTCGAGATGTCCGCATGATGCTCCGGAACCGCGCAGGTAAAAAGAGCCGTCCGCTCCGGCGCACCATGGGCCTGGCCATAGATTTCCGCGAAGACCGCGGGATCACGAAAGCGGAAGTCCGCCGAGATGTCCACGATCCGACCTTCGCTGGCCCCGTTGGCCTGGAGAAGCCCGTCGATCAGCGCTGCCGCCGTGCCGTGGGGCGCCGCGCAGAACACGCCCGCAAGCGCCCCGTCTCGCCAGGCACCTTCCAGGTCCGAAACGGAGGCAAACGAAGCGTCCGGGTAGCATCCCGCCAGATTGGGAAATGTAGCCGCAATGGGTGCGCCCGATCGGGATGTGGAGGCTATGCACCCCAGCGCCAGGCGGGGATGCCCCGCGAGGAGACGCAGTAGCTCTCCCGATACATATCCTGTCCCGCCTATGATGCCGATGGATCTGCGTTCACTCATAAGAGCCCCCGATCAGCAGCGGTCCGGGAACAGGCGTTCCATGAGCACATTGCCGAGCTGGGTCTCCTGTGTCAGTGCGTTGAAAGCGGCCACACGCAGCTGTTCTTCGACCATATCGGAGCCCACTTGGTTATCCGTCGCCCGCCCCGTCACCACCGCCGGCTCGATGGCGAACCTGTCCCTTAACAGAGTGACCCCGCCCCACGCCGCCACCGGATCGTTGGCGCACAGCACCACGGCATCCAGTGCGCCGCGAATGTCGTTGGCGGACAGGATATTCTGCACCCCGTATGCGCCAAGGAGGCCGTCGCCGAGTTCGAATACGACCACGTCCGGGCGCCCCGCGCAGAGTCGGTTGAGCAGGGCCCGCGTCAGCGCAGGGCCGGTGGCGGGGCCGGTCGTTACGATCCCGAAATCCGTAAAGATCCCCGTTTCGACGGCGCCTGCGTCTTCCATGGCCAGCACGTCCCGTCGCAGGGACACACCGGTGGCCTTGAACGCGGCCACCCGAAGGCCGTGGTGCGCGAACCGGCTGATGATGGCGCACGCGGCGGCTGTCTTGCCGGAGTCCATACAGGTGCCTGCCAGCGCCACGACCGGCACGCCGCGGGTGTCCAAGCCCACTGTCTGGTCGAGGTGATGGATGCCCACGCGGGCTGGCTGGCCGATGCGTTCGCCCAGGTAGGGGAAATCGAGCACCGTGCCGAGGGCGCGGCACTCGAAGGGCTGGCCGCGATCGGGATTGACCGAATCACAGATTCCGATGACGCCGCCGAGGTTGAGAATATTCACACTGTCCCCCGGCGCGAGTTTCGTCGGCAGATGGCCCGAGTAACCGAAAAGGGCATGGCGATGGCCCAGTGCGCCAACCACGATGTCTCCCGCCTTCACCTGTGCCATACGACCCGACGTCAGTTCCAGCTGGTTGTAGCTGGATTTGTTGTTCAGAACTTCCACGGCGACCACGACGCCTTCTTCGCACGGGATATCGCCGGAAATCCGGACCTCCCTGCCGAGCTTGCAGCTGGTCGCCACGGATGCAATCTTGTCCACGATCAGGGGCTTCATGTCAGCAGCTCTCCGAAGCCCCGGCGCGGGTGTGCAACATGCCTGGCAGCGACCGCATCCTCGAGAATCCGAGTGCATCGGCCGCCGTCCATTCTCCTGCCGCTTCTCCGTATGCGCCGCGGGTCGCTGCCAGCAGTGAACAGGGTGAAGTGGCGCCCTCGACGAACACGTGCCCCGGCCTGAACATCACATATACTTCGCCGGTCACGCGTGCCTGGGAGGAGGACAGCAAGGCCTCGATGTCTCTACACGCCGGATCCAGGTGCTGGCCCTCGTGGAGCATGTCGCCGTAGGTCGCAGCCAGCGGTTCCTTGATCCGGAGCTGGGCGCCGCTGAGCGTGAGTTTTTCCAGTTCCCGGTGGGCGTTGAGGATCACTTCGGCGGCAGGCGCCTCGAAGGCGACTCGCCCCTTTGTCCCCAGTACCGTGTCTCCCAAGTGAATGCCGCGACCGATTCCGTATCCGGCGGCGCGACGCTCTATTTCCTCGATGAGCGCCACCGGCTCCATCGCCTCTCCGTCGATGCTTGTCGGTATTCCGCGGATGAAGCCGATGGAGTGTCGCTGGCCGGGGAGGGGTGATTCGAAGGCGCCCCGAGTCAGGACCCAGGCGGATTCCGGAATGCTCTCCTTCGAATCCAGCGTTTCGCGTCCGCCGATGGTGACGCCCCACAGCCCGCGATTAATGGAATAAGCACCGCCGCCGGGCGGGACAGACAGGCCGCGTTCCTCGAGAAAGGCGACCTGTTGCTCCCGGCGCCAGGCGTTGTCCCTGACCGGCGCCAGGACTTCCAGATCCGGATTCAGGGTGCGGAGCGCGACCTCGAACCGTACCTGGTCGTTGCCGGCCGCGGTGCATCCGTGGGCAACGCTTGTCGAGCCGAGCTCTGTGGCAATGCGCGCCATGGTTTGCGCCTGCAGGACCCGCTCCGCTCCGACACACAGGGGATACAGCCCGCCACGGCGAACGTTGCCGAAGATCAGGTTCCTGAGCACCTCGTCGAAGAACCTGTCGCGTGCGTCCACCATGACGTGGCGTACCGCCCCCAGGCCGAGCGACCGTTCCTCGAGAGCCCGACGTGCTTCGTCGTCCAGACCTCCGGTGTCGACCGTGACCGTGATCACCGGTCGACCGAGGGTCTCCGACAACCATGGTATGCAGAAGGAGGTATCCAGGCCTCCCGAAAAGGCCAGGAGTATCGGTTCGCTGTTGTTCATGATTTATTTGCCTTGGGAAAAACCTGCCCCAGCCGCGCCATCAGTTGTTGCTGCTGGCGTAATCCAGCGGTGGCCACGAAGATGGTGTCGTCACCGGAGATCGTGCCGACGATTTCGCTCCAGCCTGCCTGGTCGAGGGCAACGGCGACGCTCTGGGCCGCGCCGGTGGAAGTCTTTACAACAGTAAGGTTGGCCCCGGCCGGCGCCATTCCGGTTACGAATCCCGCCAGAATGTCGAAGGATGCGCCGCCGGCCGAACGCACGTTCTGCGGCGCGATGTATCGATCGCCGACTTTGGCGACACCGAGTTCCTTGAGATCACGGCTGATGCTGGCCTGGGTAGCTTCGACGCCGCGCAGTGACAGCGCATTGACCAGGTCTTCCTGGCGCGTGATTGATTCCTTCTTCAGGATGCGGAGAATCTCTGCCCGTCGGGCGGATTGTTGGGTCGGGTCCGTAGGCATGAGCTGACTTAGTGAATAAAGATGCGCATAAGTTATCAATAATGCGCATACGCAGTCAACACTAGGCCCCTTGGGAAGCACGGGCTAGACTCGGGCTCCGCGAGGGATGGAGGGTCCGATGCCGAGCCAGAATCTGGAAACCGTGGAAATACAGACGGGCCCCGATCCGGAAGCCAGCGTCATCTGGCTCCATGGGTTGGGCGCCGACGGTCACGATTTCGAACCCATCGTGCCCCAGCTTGCTGCCGGGCTTCCGCCTGCGAGATTCGTGTTCCCCCATGCGCCGATTCGGCCCGTGACGGTGAACGGGGGCATGCCGATGCGTGCCTGGTACGACATCGTCGCTTTTGATCGTCATCCTCCGAGGGATCGTGACGGGATCGACGCGAGCCGACGCGCGGTGGAGCGCCTCGTATCCACGGAGGAGGCACGCGGCATTCCCGCCAGCCGGATCGTTCTGGCCGGCTTTTCACAGGGCGGTGCACTGGCGCTGTACTGCGGTCTGCGACTGGACAGGAAACTGGCCGGCCTGATGGGCCTCTCGACTTACCTGCTGTTTTCCGGCGAGCTGGAGTCCCAGAGGGCGCAGGCCAATTCCGATACGCCGCTTTTCGTTGCTCACGGCACCTACGATCCCGTGGTGCCCGTGATGGCGGGTCATCACCTGACGGCGACGCTTCGGAGGTTGGGATACGGGGTGGAATGGCATGAGTACTCAATGCCCCACGCGGTCTGTCCGGAGGAGATATCGCACATCGCCGCATGGCTGACGGACCGGCTCAATCCCCCGACAGAGGGGTGACGGTAGCCGGCAGTGCGTCTGCTTCCCGCGCGCATGCCGTCTCGACGGAAAATTCGAATTGCCGCGATTCGGTGACATCCCCCGAGGGATCGAATGCGCGTTCCTCGAGGAATCCCGCGCCATCTCCGCCCAGCATCATCACCGTAGAGGCGCGGGTGCCGTAGGCCGGATGAACGATAAAGACCGGGGACAGCAGCCGTTCCCATTCCTCCGGCACCCCTGTCCTGGGCAGCGAAGCGTCATCCGCCGGCTGTCGGTCCGAGAGGACCGTAAACAGCCCCGGGATGTCCGGGACCCCGCCCCTGAGGCAGCGATCCATTCCTTCCCGGGCTCTCACCAGCTTTGGCCAGGGGGTATCCAGAAGCTGGTTGCTGAGGCCGTAGATGCCCGGTTCGAGCGGTCCCGCCGAAGAACAGCGGCTGCTCAGATAGCGGGCTTCCTCGAGGGTGCCGAAGAGCAGATTGAACCCCGCGTAGGCGCCCACATCGACCGTGGTCTCCCATGCTGATGCCGTCAGTTCGGAAACCAGGAAGTCCCTGACCAGTTGGCCCCGGCTGGGGGCATTGTGGAGGTCCGGTGCGTCTGGCTCGCGAATATTGGTGACGACCGCGAAGCGGCCCCGGCGAGACAGGCCCATCCACGTTCCGCCGGCCTGCAGATCACGGCCTGCCAGGATGTCAGGATCATCCTCCCACCATCTGGCAGTCGCCGTTGGCCGCTTGTGAAACTCGTCCCGGTTGCCGGCGAGTATCATCGGGAAACGGTCGTGTCGCTGCCAGGCGAGGGTGAGCACGCACATGAGTTCGGTGACTTTCAGCGCCAGACCGGCGGTCCGGAGGCAGTTAACTCGTCCAGACTGGCGCCGGGCTCACTGTCAAACCAGTGGCGAATCAGGGCGTAGGCGATAGAGACCCGGGGGGACAGCATCACTTCGCCTGCGCGGATATCGTCCCGCGAGATCCATCTCGCTTCGGCCAGTTCTCCATCGAGCAGCTCGATTTCCGTGGATGCAGCGTCGGCGAAAAAACCGAGCATCAGGGCAGCGGGGAAAGGCCAGGGCTGGGATGAATGGTAATGGGCGGCGGAAATTCTGATCCCGGTTTCCTCGCGTACCTCCCGCCGGACGGCGTCCTCCAGGCTCTCGCCCGGTTCCACAAATCCCGCGATGGTCGAGTAGCGACCCTCGGGCCAATCGGCTTGTCGGCCCAGCAGGCAACGGTCGCCGTCCGATACCAGCACGATGATCGCCGGGTCGACCTTGGGGAAGTGATGGCGTCCGCAAGTCTCCGAACTGCACGCGCGGGAATGGCCCGCACTGACAGAGATCGTGGGCGAACCGCAGCGCGCGCAGTAACCATGATTCCGATGCCAGTTGGCCATCGCGCGGGCGTAAGCCAGCAGCGATATTTCCCATGGTTCCAGGAGTGAGGCCATCCCGCGCAGGTCGCGAAATTCCATGGTCTCGGGCGGTAAAGCCGTCTCTTCCATCAATACGCTGAAAAAATGCCGTTCTCCGAATTCCCCGAGAAAAATGGGGGATTCCCGTCCACCGCCCATGGCATCGACGTCCGCGGCTCGCAGCAAGGCCGCACGTGGCCGGTCGCTCATGACGAGCAGGTTGCGGGCGCCCCGCGTCGGAACGAAACGCGTCTCGCTGTGACCGAGTATTTCTTCAATCCAGTCGTCCCGGCCTCGCAGGTGCCCCAGTCGGTCCAGCGGGCTGCCGGACAGAAAATTGATGTGCGGCGCGTCCTTCAACGTTTCATTCTTGGTCGTGAACGGGCTGATCACTGACCAGCCAGCCGTCTTCGTCCGCGTAAACGTACTGTCCCGGCCTGATGGTGATGCCGGCGAAGCTCACAGAGATGCCCGTATCCCCATCCCCGTTCTTGTTGCTTTTCATCGGGTTGGTGCCGAGGGCGACAACGCCGATCCCGGTCTTGGCAATTTCCACGCTGTCGCGGATACAGCCGTTGACGATCACACCCGACCAGCCATTGTCCGCGGCCAGGCCCGCCAGGCGGTCGCCCAGGAGCGCACGACGCATCGAACCGCCTCCATCGACCACAAGTACGCGGCCGTTGCCGGGACTCTCGACGGCCTTGCGGACGAGAACGTTGTCCTCGTGCACCTTAATCGTGACGGTTTTCCCGTGGAAACGACGCTTTCCTCCAAAATGCCGGAGGATCGACTCTGCCACCGAGACTTCCTTGGGGTGCTGATCGCAGATGTCCGCGGTCAAAAAATTCATCCGGGTTCTCCCGTGATTGCTGCGAAACGACATTCTACGTTGCCCGACAGCGGCAGCGAACCCGGACCGGTCGTCAGTCCCGAGCTCCATTCGCACGGTCGAGTCGGCACGGCGGGCACTCCGCCCGATCCAAGGCGAGGGCGTCCTGGATATAAATGTGTCCACAGCGCTGGCAGTCCGCCAGCAGTACGTCGCGTCTGGCAGTCAGTGCACGATACAGGTTCCAGGTCCGCTCGAAACTGATGGCCGGACGTTGATAAATCGACAGATAGGTTTCGTAGGTGTCGCAGAGCTGCTGACCGAGAGACAAGGGCGAGGCGTACCGCACCGGCCTGGCTTCCAGGCTGTTGTTGATACGCATGAGACCAAACAGGCCAAGGAGATAGGCGATGGTGGACGCCTCCGCATGCACCTGTGCGTTGCGGACAAAAAAAGTGACGTTTGAGGGTGACTTGCCCCGCTGACGACGAATGGCGGCTCGCCCGCTTCGGCGAAAGTAAGTGTGATAAAGCTTTCGAATCCGGTCCTGGGAGAAGCCGGTCAACTCCGAGATGACATGGGTCCGGGCCCCATGGAAGATCAGTCGAACGGCCAGGTCGAACTGGTCCCGTTCACTGGCATAACGGTCATCGGTAAATCGCATGGATAGGTTCTCCCCCGATTGATCCCAGGTGTCACGGTATGATACATAAATACCGCATATGGGAGAAAACGCCCATATTAAGTTATTTTTGTCCATTTTGTGTATTTGCCGCTCGGCCTGATTCAGGCAGCGTGGTGACCGTGAAACCGGCATCCAGCCGGCTGTCCGGGGGGAAGACAATGAGAATGAAAGGAATCAGCGGCAGGGCAATGCGTGAACTGGCGAGCGTCAACTGCGCATTTGTGGGGGTCGCTACCATGGGGGAGATAAAAAACTGCAGCCAGCTCCGGTTTGGGTTGGAAGAAGAGACGGTGGGACGGCTCAGATTACTGGACGAGGCGGCCCGGCGACGCCTGGGGTATCGTCCCTTTTCCTTGTTCACGCTCAGATTCCAGGATGTCCCCGCCTGGGACGCTGTGCTTGAGCGTCGGGTGCGCGACGGCGACCCCGTATTCGCCTGGCCCGATAACGGGTCCCGGCTGCACCAGTTCCTCCTGATGGCGCTGGCCGCGTTCCGTGAGCTGGCCGAGCGTGAACCCCTCTCCGCATCCGTTTTGTTCGGCGCGCCGCCCGCACTGGTCACGCAGATGACACGGGTGGATATCAGCGCTCTTCCCGGGATCGCGAAGACCGTAAAGCCCTGGCTGAGTGCCCGCTGTGCGACCGAGCGTGACTGGTGGCGCTGGATGATTCTTAAATCCTGTGTCGAGACCGACGAGTGCCCGGACCGTCACCGCGGTGTCCATGCCTCTCTCATGCGGGCGCTGAATCTGGATAAGGCCCGTTTGCGCGGCGGGCGTCTATGCCGTCGTATCTGACTTCCGGTGAACGCCGCATTCCCAAATGCTCAGCAGAAACCGGCCGAGGCGAAAAAGGGCAGGGAGGCCTCCAGCACAGCGTCCGGATCCTCCAGTTGCGGATAGTGACCGACCCCCGGCAGCGTGACCAGCGCCGCATCTGGGAGCAACTGTCGCCAACGCTCGACCATATGGGTCCCGGACACGGGATCCAACATGCCGTCGATAAAAATGAGGGGCACCGGACTTTCCAGAAGGGCGGAAACCCAGCGATCCCGGTTGCGCTCCCGCTCCCTGATGTAACGGAGAAGCTGCGGCATGATCCGCCGTCCCTTGTTGGCGTCGATGAGGGTCCAGAACACTTCCCGCTCGGCCTCGCCAGGCCGATTCTGTGGGGCGAAAACCCGTGCCAGGCTGGCGAGCGCCTGCTTCTTGCCGACGAGCCTGACGAGAAGCGGCCCGAGCGGTCCGGCGAGTGCGCGCTGTATCGGTCGGGGCCGGTGACACTCCGGGAACACGCCGCCGTTTAGCAGGCACAAGGAGCGCAGGCCGTGGGCCGGTCCGCGCTCAATTCGACGGGCGAGAAGTTCCTGGGCCACTGTGTCGCCATAATCGTGTGCCAGGACATGAAAGTCCCGGATGCCGCGTTCCGCCAGCAGGGACTCGCAGAGATCTGCCTGCGCCGGGAAGCTGTAGGGAAAGTCAGCGGGCTTGGCTGAAAAGCCGAACCCGATGAGATCCGGCGCCACCAGGCGGTATCGGTGACCGAGGGCCTCCCAGACCCGGTGCCAGTCCCAGGCAGCGGTCGGAAATCCGTGAATGAGCAGCAAGGGCTCGCCATCAGGGATGCCCCCATCGTATGCAAGCACCTCGTGGCCGCGGAAGTCCAGGGGCCGAGCCCGCATTCGCCATTGCTCAAGATCCATTCGCGTGTCCGTCCCGCGCCGGGTGACCACCGCGGACCCGCTGGTGGCACCGTATCAGGGCGAGCTGCTGCCCCGGATCGAGCCGTGCGCAGCGAACCCGCGCTGATAGACGATAGAATACGCTGTTTGGCAGCCCGAACCGAAAGGCCCGACGGGTCGAAGCGACACCGGTGAACAATGCGCGCACTCGAAATTCGCGAACTGAGCAAAACTTATGACAACGGCGTCCGGGCCCTGAAGGGCATCGACCTGGACGTCGAGGAGGGCGAATTCTGCGCGCTACTGGGGCCGAACGGTGCGGGCAAGACCACGACCATCGGCATCCTCACGTCCCTGGTCACCAAGACCGGAGGCAAGGTAAAGATCTTCGGTCACGACATCGACACGGACCTGGCCATGGCCAAGTCCTGTCTCGGACTTGTTCCCCAGGAGATCAACCTGAACCTGTTCGAGAAGGTGCTGAACATAGTTGTGACCCAGGCCGGTTATTACGGCATTCCGAAGCGAGTGGCCATGGAGCGCGCAGAGCGATACCTGAATCAGCTCCAGTTGTGGGATCGCCGCGACTCCATCGCTCGCGCCCTGTCAGGGGGCATGAAGCGAAGACTGATGATCGCCCGGGCGCTGATCCACGAACCCCAGCTGCTGATTCTTGACGAGCCGACCGCGGGCGTGGATATCGAGATCCGCCGGTCCATGTGGAAGTTTCTGCGAAAGATCAACGCCGAGGGCACTACGATCATTCTGACCACGCATTATCTCGAGGAGGCGGAGAATCTCTGTAGACACGTGGCCATCATCGACAAGGGCGTGATCATTGAAAACGATCGGATGAGTAACGTTCTGCGCAAGCTGTCGGTGGAGACCTTCCTGCTCAACCTGGAGGAGGGTGTCGACTCGGTGCCGGAGGTGCCCGGGTATGCGTTGCGCCGCATCGACCCTACCACCATCGAGGTCGACGTGGAGAGTCGGCGCGGCATCAATGATCTTTTCTCGGTGCTGACCGAGCGTGGCCTCCGGGTGTCCAGCATGCGCAACAAGGCCAATCGCCTTGAGGAGCTGTTTATGCGGCTGGTGGACAGCAAGGATGCGCCGGGCCAGGGAGGCGGATCATGAAGGGGCCTGTCCGGATTCGAGAAGACATGATCGGTTTTGCCACGCTGGTGTCGAAGGAGTACACCAGAATCGTCAGGATCTGGATACAGACGCTGGTGCCCCCGGCGATCACCATGTCGCTGTACTTCGTGATTTTCGGCAGCCTCATCGGTCGCAGGATTGGCCAGATGGATGGCTTCGGGTACATGCAGTACATCGCCCCCGGGCTCATCATGATGTCCGTCATCACGAACTCCTACGGTAACGTTGTCTCTTCCTTTTTCGGCGCCAAGTTTGCCCGTCATATCGAGGAGATGCTCGTATCACCGATGCCTGAGTCGCTCATTCTGCTCGGTCACGTGGCGGGAGGCGTGATCCGGGGTTTGCTGGTCGGGGGGCTCGTGACGCTGATCGCCCTTTTCTTTACCGACCTGAAGCCCGTCCATCCCTTGGTGACCCTGTCGGTGGTGTTTCTCACTGCCGTCGTTTTTTCCCTTGCGGGGATGATCAATGCAATTTTCGCCAGGAAATTTGATGACATTTCCATCATCCCGACTTTCGTGCTGACCCCGCTGACTTATTTGGGCGGCGTGTTCTACTCCATCAGTCTGCTGCCCGATCTGTGGCAGAAGATCTCGCTGGCCAACCCGATTCTCTACATGGTCAACGCGTTCCGCTACGGAATACTCGGGGTGTCCGATATTGGCCTCGGACAGGCTTACATCATCATTTTCGGTTTTATCGCGGGCCTTTATATGTTTGCCCTGTATCTCTTGAGACGCGGCACCGGCATCCGGGAGTGACCAGCAGATGTGCGGCCGTTTCGCCTTTTATTCTCCCGCGGAGGCCGTCTCGCGGCTGTTCTCGGCCGAAGCCGAGACGGATCTGGTGCCGCGATACAACATCGCACCCACCCAGTCAGCCCCTGTGGTCCGCCGGGACGAGGAAGGTGTGCGCCGATTGTCGCTCCTTCGCTGGGGACTGATCCCTTTCTGGGCGAAGGACCCGAGCATCGGCAGCCGCATGATCAACGCCAGGGCCGAAACCGTCGCAACCAAGCCCGCTTTCAGGCAGGCCTACCGAAAACGCCGCTGCCTCGTGCTCGCCGATGGTTTCTACGAGTGGCAGAAGGTCGGCAGCGGGAAGATTCCCTGGTACATCTGGCATGGGGCGGGAGCGCCGTTCGCCATGGCAGGGCTCTGGGAGAGCTGGCGGGGGCGCGATGACACACCGCTGGAGACCTGCACGATCCTCACGACAGCGGCCGGCGCATCGCTCGCGGCGATCCACCACCGGATGCCCGTGGTGCTCGATTCCGAGGGTGTGGAAACCTGGCTTGATCCGGAGCCGGACGGAGCGCGTCTTGCCGCCATCCCCGAGCGCGCCCGGCTGGCACCGATGGAAGCACGGAAAGTCAGTCGGCGAGTCAACAGTCCGGCCAACGAGGGCGCTGATCTCATTCAGCCGGCAGACGACTAGTCCAGCGCCTGGCCCAGGTCCTCCATGAGTTCATTTTCGTCTTCCAGGCCGATGGACAGACGCAGCAAGTCTTCCGGTGTGGGTGTGCCCGGACCTTCTATCGACGCCCGGTGCTCTATCAGGCTTTCGACGCCGCCGAGACTCGTCGCCCGGGTGAACAGCCGAGCCCGGGCGGCGGTTTCCATGGCGGCCTGCCGGCCACCCTGAACCTGGAACGATATCATTCCCCCGAAAGCGATCATCTGACGGCGGGCGACCGCATGGTTCGGATGAGATTCGAGCCCTGGATAGTGTACGGAAGTCACCTTCTCGTGGTGCATTAGGAACTCGGCAATTCGCTGGGCGCTGTTGGCCTGGCGACGGACACGCAGAGGGAGGGTCGGCAGGCTCCGCTGAAACAGCCAACAATCGAAGGGAGAGGGCGCGGCACCCGATGCCCCGCGGAGCTGCTTTAGCTCTTCCATCCACTCCGCCCGGCAACCGACGACCACGCCACCCATCACGTCGCTGTGCCCGCCGATATATTTCGTCGAACTGTGCACAACCAGATCGGCTCCGAGCCGCAGCGGCTGCTGTAGTACCGGCGTGGCGAACGTATTGTCGCAGGCCAGGGCTGCTCCGTGTGCCTTCGCCAGACGGGCCAGCGTCTCTATATCGCTGACGCCCAGGAGCGGGTTCGAGGGTGTTTCGACGAAAAGCAACGACACGCTGGCGTCCATGACGGACTCGACCGCAACCGTAGAGCAGGTATCGGCCAGGCGCACCTCGCCGCCGAAAGAGGGCACGATTTCGCGCAACTGTCGAAGGGTGCCATGGTAGGCCGCGTCCGTGGCCACGATGGTGCCGCGTCTCGCGGCAATCTGGAACAGGGCCAGGGCGGCGGCCGACCCGGAGCTGAAGGCCACTCCCGAATCGGCGCCTTCCAGGGCGGCGATGCCGGCCTCCACGGCCGCCCGGTTGGGGTTGTCATCGCGGACGTAGTTGAAGCCGCGATGGTACCCGCCGTCCGGATCCCGTTCATAGGTCGTGGTGACATGAATGGCGGGCGTGACGTCCCCGGTTCCCGTCTCCGTCGGGCGGCCTGCATGGACCGCCAGGGTGTCAATGGAATCTGTCGGGCTGTTTTTTTTCAAGCGTGTCACTCGCCAACGGTGATCCGGCATCTGCTGCGGATATCATAGCTTTCCTGTGTTGCGTCGTGGGTTCTTGGTCCGAGCGCCCCGCCCCCGCGATTCGCGGCGCGATTCCGATCACCGCCCGGGACGACCCACGGGTACGTGCTCCTGAAGTCCCACCACCAAAGTTCCGGGACCGCCGTGGGCGCCGAGCGCCGTGCCCACTTCAGTGACGAAGTGGCTGTGCACAGACGGCATCCCTTCCAGCAACTTAGCCAGCAAATGCCGAGCCTGTTCGTGATTGCGGGCGTGGCCAACGCCGAGTCGGTAAGTCTTGGAAAGATCGATCCGCCCGAGGATGAATCGGGCAAATTTGTCTGTCGCGTTACGGCGCCCGAAAATGAACCCGCCGGCTGCGATGCTGCCGTCCGGGAAGTTGGTCAGCACCGGATTTAGGCGGCAGATGTCGGCGATGATCTTCCGGAACCGAGGAACCCTGCCGCCCCGCACCGCATATTCGAGATCGGCCAGAAGACCATAGGTCCGTGTCCTGGCGACGATGTCGTCGATCCGGATCGAAATTTCATCTAGCGTGAAGCCTGCTTCGGCCATCTCCGCCGCGTACAGCGCAATCATGCCCTGGCCCAGGGATGCGTTTCGCGAGTCGACCACGATCACTGGCCCGTTATCCTTGCCGCGGGCCGCCGCAGATTCCGCCGCCTGCAGCGTGCCGCTGACCTTCCCGCTCACATGAATCGAAATCACCGCCTGGTGATGGGTGCCGAGGAACTGGAACAGTCGCCGGAAATCTCCCGGTGGCGGCTGGGAGGTCTTGGGATGATGGGGGCTGGTTTCCAATTCTGCATAGAACTGTTCCGGCGTCAGGGTCACCTTGTCGAGAAAACCTTTGTTCCCGAAGTGAATCGGAATCGGCACGATAAAAATTCCGTATTTCTCCAGATCCGCCTCGGTAATATCCCCCGCGGAGTCCACGACGACCGCGACGGCGGGCCGATCGCCGTGTGCCGTCCGATGCTGGAGACGCATGTCATCGGCCTTCTGGCCACTCACGTCCCCGTACTCTTGTGCAATCTCGAACAATCCGTCGGGATCGTCCACGTGAATGTGAATGCGCAGCTTGCGAGCCGTACCCGCCAGCACTAGGCTGCTGCCGAGTCCTGACAACCGCTCTCTCAGATGGCGACGGTCGATCGACTGGCCGGTGACAATACATTCCGTGCAGAACCGGTGTGTTTCATCTGCACCGAAACCCATGGGCTCGAATGCCGGGTCTTCGGCCAGTTCCGGCGGCGTTTCGGGTACGTCTCTGACGGAACCGTCGCGGACAAAATCCGAGATGCCCTGGAGCAGATCCACAAAGCCCTGGGCGCCGGCGTCAACGACACCGGCTCTCTTCAGGGCTTCCAGCTGGTCCGTCGTGGCCGCCAGCGCCCGCTTTGCCCGCTGAAGGCCGCGTTCCAGGAGCAGGCTGAAGTCGTGGCCCTCGCTCCGGTCTCTTCTGAGTTCTTTCGCAAAATCCGCAAGAACGGAAAGGATGGTCCCGTCACGAGGCTCGCTCAGGGCGTCGCGGGCGTAATCTGCTCCGCGCTGGACTGCGTCGATAAAATTGTCCGTGGTGATAAGACGGAGATGGCCACACGCGTCGCCAAGGCCGAGAAAAAACTGGGCGAGAATCGCGCCGGAATTTCCCCGTGCGCCGTCCAGTGCGGCGTCGGCCACGGTTTCCAGCGTTCGGCCGGCATGCCGATCGTTACAACGGGCCAGCGCCGACAGCACCGACTGCATGGTCATCGCCAGGTTGGTACCCGTGTCGCCGTCGGGCACCGGGAAAACGTTGATGCGATTGAGCCTGTCCTGGTCGGCCATGAGGCGGTGAATGCCGGCTCTGAGTCCGCGGTTGAGCCGTGGCCCATCCAGGTATGCGATGCCGTGTCTGACCCTCGCCATTCGGGACCCGGTCAGTCCGGCATCAGCAGATATCGCCGCCCGCGCTCCTCGAGGACGACCCCCTCCGGAACGATCTCGCGGACAACCGGACCATTCTTGACCCGGTCTCCTTCCCTGTATTTCGAACCGCTGATAAATACGACCCGTCGATGCCTTTCCGGGTAATAGACATGGAGATCGAGATGCAGCGGCGGCCCTGTCAGAAAACCCTGCAATCTCAGGTCATTGGCAGTCGGGAGGGATTCGGATCGGGCCGCGGGTTCACTGGAACGGGGTTTGGCCGGCGGTTCACCGGTCGCCGCGTCTGTCGGTACGCCGGCGGGCGCCGGACGCAGGGGTTGGGGCGTTGTCCCGTCGGAGGCAGCTTCACCCTCCAGGCCACGTACCTCCCGCTCGGGGGTCGGGGAGACCGCGGGCGCCGTCTTCGCAGCGGGCTCGGCGATGGGCGGCGCCGACTCGTCTGCAGATCCCTGGCGTACAGCAGGGGCCGGCGGGGTGTTCCTGATCGTCGGTGCCTGTTTTGGAAGCGGCGTGGCGGCCGGGCGCGGGGTTGTTGCCGCCTGTGGCGATGGCGGGGCGGTGGTCCGAACCGCCGGTCGCGCTTTGTCGTCGTCGCCGTCGTCGCGCAGAAGCAGAAAGCCCAGCACCGCCAGGTTGACGGCCACGATGGCCGCGAGGGCCAGCGGCCAGAGATTGCGGGAATCCCGTCCGGCGTTTCCGGGAACGGTCGCAAACCCGGGACCGGCCTGGCGCTGTCGCTCGTTTTCGGATTTCTTCAGGGCATCGAGAATGAAGGACACGACGTCAGCCTCCCGACGCGAGCCTTGGTCGGCTCGTGAGCCCGAGGGCCGAATTCAGCACGATCATGGTCCGGGCGCCGGCGACGCCGTCGGATTTCAGTCTTCGCGAGCGCTGGAACTCCTGAACCGCCTGGCGCAGGGTTTCGTCGTAGAAGGCCGGTTGCTCGGCGGGGAGGTCCGCCCCGAGGACCTGGCCCAGGGATTGTCTAAGCCAGGCGACATCCTGGCCGGTTGTCCCGGGCGTCATGACTCTGCCCGATCCGGTGGCGGGTCGCCAGACAAGCAGGAAGTCACCCAGCCACAGGGGCACCAATTCCACCAGGGAAACGTCAAAAGCCTCGTTGCCGATTTGCAGCCGCGCGGCGCCGGCGGGTGTCACGGAGGTCACGACCACCTGATGGACGGTCCCGTCAGCCGCCGACAGCGAGAGAATTGCCGGCCGGTCCAGATTGAGCAGGAAACCCCACGTGCCCCGCTCGTACAAACAGCGAAGCCCGGCCGAGGCGGCGACCTCGCAGGCGCGTCCGGCAGGAGTCGAATAATCCACCCCCCACAGTCCCAGTAACGTGACAAATGCGCGGTCGGTACCGGTCATGGATGCACGGCTATCGAGAATCTCCGCCAGCGACGGCCTCGATGTTACGGCCTCGGCCTGCGGCTGCGTCTCCCTGGCGACCGGTGTCGCCGACCCCGTGTTTTCGGGGGCGGGTGGCGAGGATTCCGGAACCGGAGTGAGGTCCCGCGGGTCCTCTGATTCCCGGTTACCCGTCGCCGCACTGGCGGGCGCTTCCGTCGTTGCCCCGATGATCGTCGGCGTGAGCGGCCTGTTCAAACTGAACCAGGCGAAAACGTAGGCCGCGACCACGACAACCGCGGCAGCGGCCACCCACCCGTAACGCCAACCGGCGCGGATACCTTCGCCTCGACCGGAGACTTCCCGGGCGGCTCGGCTCGCGGTCCAGCGGGTCACGCGCAGTTGCTCCCGGGAATACGCGCCGAGCAGCGCCCTGTCGCAGATCACGTTGATCAGGCGCGGAACCCCGCGGGCATGATGATGGATGGCCCCGGTAGCTGCGTTTGTAAAGGTTTCGCCGCCCCCGCCTGCAACACGGAGCCGGTGACGGATGTAGGCCCGGGTTTCCGCCTTATCCAGCGGCTCCAGGTGATATCTCCCCGTGATGCGCTGGGCCAGCTGTCGCAAATCCGTTCTGGCGAGAAGCTGGCGGAGTTCCGGTTGACCGATGAGGATGATCTGCAGCAATTTCTGTTTTGCCGTTTCCAGATTCGTGAGCAGGCGAATCTGTTCCAGGACGTCCGGGCTCAGGTTCTGGGCTTCGTCGACAATCAGAACCACACGCCGGCCAGCGGCATGGGCCTCGAGCAAATGCCGATTGAGACTGTCCACGATCGCCTTGGCGCTGCCCCTGTCGTCGAGCGTCAGAGGAATCCGCAGTTCCTCACAGATCGTCAGGAGAAATTCGTGCGGGGTCAGCCTGGGATTGAGCACCAGGGCCACCTCCGTATCCGGTGGCATCTGCTCGAGCAGGCTGCGAACCACGGTGGTCTTTCCCGTCCCGACCTCCCCGGTCAGCTGGATAAATCCGCCGCTCTCCGTGACCCCGTACAGCAGGTGAGCGAGCGCCTCCGCGTGCCGCTCGCTGAGAAACAGATAGCGGGGATCCGGGGTGATAGAAAATGGCTTTTCGTTAAGCCCGAAGAAGCCTGTATACATCGTTCTGATTGCGCTTCCGGGGTTTTGTCTGCCCGATGGCAGACGGCAAGTCGGTCTGGAATGATGCCTCAGCCGGTCCGCCGATGTATAGATCAGTCATGGTCCAGAGCCCGGGCACGCCGCACGGCGTCATCGCCGAAGCGGCGCCGGATCGAATCCACGGTGTCCTCGATGCCGGGCCCGCCGGTATCGAAGAGGCTGAGCTGAGACGCGGGGCTGAGACCCGAAATCCCGACCCCCAGCAGCCGAAGCCGGCTTTCCGGATGGCTGTCCAACCAATCCTCGAGCAGAAGCTGCGCCACCCGCGCGATCGTCCGCGGATCCGCCGTCGGCGGGCTGATGCGACGTTGCCGAGAGAAGGTGCTGAAGTCGGATTTGCGGATCTTGACTGTAATGGTGGCGCCCTGGAGACGCTTGTCCCGAATTCGGTTGGCGACGCGCTGAGACAGCTTCGCGAGCCTGCTGCCAAGCTGCAGTGCATCTGCCATGTCCCGGTCGAAGGTTTCTTCGGCACTGATGCTCTGGTCGGGGTGATGGGGGCATACGGGCCGATGATCGATACCGCCCGCTTTCTCGCGGATTCGCCCGGCATGTCGTCCGAAGACCCGGTCCAGGAGCCGCTCCGGGGCCACGCGAAGATCCCTGATCGTGCGAATGCCGAGGCGATCCAGTCGCGCAGCCGTCCGTGGGCCGATGCCGCCGATGTGGCGCGCAGGCAGGGGATCAAGGACCTGACGGATTCGGTCTCCGAACAACATACACAAGCCGTCTGGCTTTTCGAGGTCCGACGCGATCTTGGCCACGAGCTTGTTCGGACCCACACCCACCGAGGCAGTCAGGCTGGTTTCTTCCCGGACTCGGTCCTTGATTCGAGCGGCAAGCGACTCTACGGAACCGAAAATGGCCAGGCTGGCCGTCAGATCCAAGAAGGCCTCGTCCATTGAAAGCCCCTCCACGTCCGGCGTGAATTCGGCGAAGACACGGAAGATCTGCCGGGATACGCCTTTGTAATGCGACATCCTGGGCGGCAGGAAAATCGCCTGGGGACAGCGTCTCCGGGCCTCGGAGGCGGGCATGGCGGAACGAATGCCGAAGTGTCTGGCCTCGTAGCTGGCAGCGGCCACCACACCGCGCTGGCCGCTGCCCCCGACCAATACGGGCAGACCCCTGAACTCCGGTCGATCACGTTGTTCCACGGACGCATAGAACGCGTCCATATCCACGTGGGCGATGCAGCGATCGGCTTTCGGTATCTGGTCCAAGACCGCTAAAGGATAACGCTCAGCATGAAATCTCGCCGGGGAAGCACCGGCGGCGCAGCGGACCTGCACGGGCAATCAAATTGATATCGCCGTGATGGTCACGGTGCCGACCAGGAAAAGCAGAAGGCTGGTGAAATAGGCGACGCCGAGCAGCATGTATTTGAGGCCGGTCACCAGGCGACCCTGCTCGTACACCACCCGCATGGCCCGGAACAGGTACACCGGGATGTACAGGGCGGAAACCGTGTACACCAGGGTGGCTGGCCAGCGGGGCAGAAACGTCCCGTCGAACAGCCAACCGGCCACCAGGATCATGCTCATAAGGAGGTAAAAGAAAGAATGATAGTGAACCAGGAAAAGGAGGTGCTCCACGTAGTAGCGCCGGGTCAGCGGGTACAGTGCCTTCATGACAATTGCCATCAGGGGCACGAACACGAACATCATGGCCGGGATGTTCTCGAGAAGAGCGCGGGTAAAACTCTCTCCGTGATCGGCGACGATCTTTTCGCAAGCGGATTGCATCCTCTGCGTCGACAGCCACTGATTCGCCCATTCCATCCCTTCCGGCCAGTTCACCTGCACATCCGCGCAGGGGTTCTCGTCCTGGCGGCCTGCGGAATCCAACCCGGGTTCCGGTACGGGCTGCTCGTCGATATCCGGCGTGCCTGCGTCGGGCATCGGGTCGGCGGGGGCCCCCGGCATCTGTTCCCCAGGCGTTTCGGGCGTTTCGTCATCGCCGATCTGTAACTGCAGCGACATGTCGCCAGCGTCCGGCGAGCCCGTGCTTACACTGAAACGGGTATCGAGGGAGAAAAGGAAGAAGAACAGCAGGCTCAGGCCCAGAAACAGCCTCAGCGCCGGGATGTACCTTGCGCGCCTGCCCAGGAGGTAATCCCGGGTGAGCCGTCCTGGGCGGAACAGCAGCATGCCCAGGGTCCGCCAGAGCCGGGAGTCAATTGACGTGAGGATATCGCTCGCTTCCTTGACCAGCTCCCACAGCGAGATCATTCGGCCACGCGCCCGCTGTCCGCAGGCCGCGCAATATTGCCCGTAAAGAGGCGAGTCGCAGTTTGCGCAATTTTTCGGTGAAACTTCGGAGACTGCGATGTCCCGACCGGCGTCGAGAATACGTCGTGAAACCCGGAAACGGTTGCCGAAGCGACGAGTTCCGTCGGCCCGCATGCGCTCGGCGTATTCCTGAAGATACCGGTCCAGCGCGGCCCTGTCCTGCAGACGATAGCGCACCGTACGCAGGACCCCGTCCCCGGGCGGGTCTTCTTCAGCCCGGTGGATTGTGGCGCCCAGGAATCCCGGCAGGCCGAGCATCTCCTGGACGTGATGCTCCAGCCACGCGTCGAAATCCGACGCGATCGCCGGATCCGGCCACAGGCTGACTTCGTAGATGACCGGTCCGCTGCTCATGCGGACAGGATTCTACGCAACTCGGCCCGGATCAGCCGCTGACGGCGAGATCTTTCTCCTTCGACTGGTCCGTGGCTTTCGCCTTGGCGGGCTTTCTGCGAAGGGTCGGCGCCGACGCCTCCGCCCGGGTTGCAGCCGGCCGCCTGACCAGATCGTCGGAGTCGAAGTCGTCCACGGCGATCACCTTCATGATCCGGGCGTCCGCGTCACGAAGGCGCTGGGCCTCGGTCTCCGTCAGAACCCCGGCCGTCACGGCTTCGTCGATCTGGCCGTGCGCGTCCGGTGCGCTGATCTTCCCGTCCTTGATGCCACGGCGAATCTTCTTCTCCAGCGGGGTGACCTCGAGGCTGAGTTTCATGACTTCATGAAGTTCGCCCAGCGGGCTGCCGTGCTCCGTGCTGCGGAAAATGCCCTCGCACAGCCGATCCCTGCTTTCGCTGGGGGTGATCATCAGCTCGACGACCCTTCGGGAAAGTCCGTCTGCCGGCGCGTAGTACGTCCTGCCGCGCGGGAAGATCAGTACCCGCAGCGCAGCCGCCACCGGTCGATTCGGGAAGTTGCGAAGGAAGCCGTGGAGCTGCTCCTGGGCCTTGTAGAGCAGGCTTCGGCACGCCCACTCCACGATCGGCAGGTCGGATTTCGGCCTGCCCTGATTCTCGTAGTGTTTGAGCACCATGGAGGCCAGGTACAGGGTGCTCAAGATATCGCCCAGACGTGCGGAGAGCATTTCCTTCTTCTTGAGCGCTCCGCCCAGTGTCAGCATGGCCACGTCGGCAGCCAGCGCGAAGGATGCGCTGAAGCGGGCAATGTGCTGGTAGAAACGGCGGGTATCGCCGGCGTCGGCCGGGGCGTCGACGTAGCGCGCCAGCGTTGCTGCCGAAACCAGCGAGCGTGCGGCATTGCTGATTGCATAGCCGAAGTGCCCGAACAGGGCCCGGTCAAATTCCACCAGGCCGCGTGCCTGATCGGGGTCCCGGGCGGCATGCAGTTCACGCAGGACGAACGGATGGCAGCGGACCGCGCCCTGCCCGAAGATGATGAGGCTTCGGGTGAGGATATTGGCGCCTTCCACTGTGATCATAATGGGCACGGAGCCCCAGCCTATGCCCAGATAGTTGTTCGGGCCCAGACAGACACCCTTGCCCGCGTGCACGTCCATGGCGTCGTTCGCCACGATACGACCGATCTCGGTGCAGTGGTATTTGAGAATGGCCGAGGGAACAGCGGGCTTTTCCCCGGCGTCCACGGCAGCCGCGGTGACCGAGCGAGCCGCATCCGCGACGTAGGTGTAGCCGGCCATCCGGGCGATCACTTCCTGGATCCCCTCGAAATGCCCGATGGACGTGCCGAACTGTTTGCGGATTCTGGCGTAGGCGCCCGTGGCAAACAGGCCGGCCTTGGCCCCGCCGACCGCATTGGAGGGCAGCGAAATGCAGCGCCCGACCGACAGGCATTCGACCAGCATTCGCCAGCCCTGGCCCGCCATCGCAGGACCGCCGATGATGCAGTCCAGCGGCACGAAGACATCCTTGCCGGTGGTGGGGCCATTCTGGAAGGGGATGGTCAGAGGCAGATGCCGGCGGCCGAACTCGACGCCCGGAATATCCGTCGGGATCAATGCCGCCGTGATTCCGTAATCTGTCTTCTCCGGGTCGCCGAGCAGACCGTCCGGATCGTAGAGCCGGAAGGCCAGCCCGAGGACCGTGGCGACGGGCGCCAGAGTGATATAACGCTTGTCCCAGTTGAGACGCAGGCCGACGATTTCCTCGCCGTTATATTCGCCCTTGCAGACATAGCCGGTGTCCGGTATCGAGGCGGCGTCGGAGCCTGCTCGCGGGCTCGTGAGGGCGAAACAGGGGATCTCCTCGCCCTTCGCCAGTCCCGGCAGATAACGATTCTTCTGCTCCTCGGTACCGTAATGCAGCAGCAGTTCGGCGGGCCCGAGGGAATTCGGTACCGCCACGATGGACGCGGCCGTGGCGCTGTGGCTGGCAATCTTCACCAGCACCTGGGAATGGGCATACGCAGAAAATTCCAGGCCCCCGTAGGCCTTCGGAATGATCATGGCGAAAAAGCCCTTCTCCTTCATGAATTTCCATGCCTTCGGGGGCAGATCTGCCAACTCGTGGCTGATCTGCCATTCGTCGAGCATCTGGCAGAGTTCATCGACCGGGCCCTTCAGGAAGGCCTGCTCCTCTTCGCTGAGTCTGGGCGCCGACGCATCGCCGAGCTTCCGCCACTTGGGAGCGCCCGAGAAAAGCTCCCCCTCCCACCAGACCGTGCCCGCCTCCAGGGCCTCGCGTTCCGTGGAGGACATGGACGGAAGCATGCGACGATACATGGCGAGCATGGGTCGCGTGATCCGGCTGCGGCGCAAGTCCGTCACGTTCAGGGCCACCATGACGCCGAAGGCGGCCCAAAGGATCAGGGCCCAGAGCCCGGGGGGATCGCCGATAACGGTGTAGGCCACCAGAGCGATGCCAACGGCCGTCGTGGAACCGGCCAGAGAAACTCTGCGATAGGCGAGAGTCAGGCCGCCGGCGACGAAGAGAAGAAACCAGAATATTGATGCCACGAGACAAACCTCCTGACGGTACCGGCCCAAACCGTCTTTTCGTTGCAGTGCGCCAATATGACTATACATTAGGAATGCTGTGCTGCGCCAAACCTTCCTCTCCGGTGGCGCAGGGGTACCATAACTATCTGAAATAAAAAGGCGCGCCAGAGGCGCGCCTTTCATTTGAGGAGACTGCAGACGGCTTCAGAGGAGGTCGGCGACGCCGGCTCGTTCCTCCCGAAGTTCGGCCTCCGTGGCATCCATTCGCGCCCGGCTGAAGTCGTCGATATCGAGCCCGGTGACGATCTCGTAGCGTCCGCCCGAACATCGCACGGGGAACGAATAGACGACGCCCTCGTCGATACCGTAACTGCCGTCCGAGGGCACGCCCATGCTGACCCAGTCGTCCGCCGGCGTCCCCATGACCCAGTCGTGGATATGATCGATGGCAGACGAGGCGGCCGATGCGGCGGAGGACGCGCCGCGGGCCTTGATAATGGCGGCCCCGCGCTGCTGCACTGTCGGAATGAAGTCGGTTTCCACCCAGGCCCGGTCGACCAGGTCGGCGGCGGGCCGCCCCGCGATCCGCGCATGGCTGATGTCAGGATACTGGGTTGCGGAATGGTTGCCCCAGATTGTCATCCGGCGGATTTCCGCGACCTGGGCTTCGGTCTTGGCCGCAAGCTGGCTGATGGCCCGATTGTGATCCAGCCGTGTCATGGCGGTGAAATTTGCCGCCGGCAGATCCGGCGCGTTCGACAAGGCGATGAGGGCGTTCGTATTGGCCGGATTGCCCACCACGAGGACGCGTACGTCCCGACTGGCGTGTTCGTTCAGGGCCTTGCCCTGAACGGAGAAGATTTTGGCATTCTCCAGCAGCAGATCCTTGCGTTCCATCCCGGGACCCCTGGGCTTGGCCCCCACCAGCAGCGCGTAATCCGCGTCCTTGAAAGCGAGATTCGGATCGTCGGTCGCGACCACGTCGTACAGGGTTGTGAAGGCACAGTCCCGCAGTTCCATTTCTACGCCCTTCAGGGCCCCGAGCGCGGGCGGTATTTCGAGTAGCTGCAAAATGACCGGTTGATCCGTTCCCAGCATCTGGCCGGAGGCGATGCGGAAAGCGAGCTGATAACCGATCTGACCAGCGGCCCCCGTGATGGTGACTCTGGCGGGCGTTTTCATTTGTATTACCTCCTGTTGAGCGTAGGCCGAGGGCCGGGTCGGCGCTAGATAAACCGCGCCTTGGGACAATCGACAATATTAACAGCCGCTGAACTTCGGAACATCTGCAGGACTGTTCCCTCGCGGGCCGCCGATGGGGGTTGCATTGTAGAAATTTGGTGTTATAGTTAACTACAACACCACGTCACCAATATCCGGAAAGTACTCCGGGGTCGATGGAGGACTGGCCATGTGGACCGACCGACTGAAGATAAAACGAAGCCTAACACTGCTCTGGTTAGCGCTGGCAGCGGCACTGCTGCTGGCCGGACGACTCACGCCCTCTTTCTCGGCGGCCCTGCCTGTGGCGGAAGGGCCGGTCACGGAGAGCGCGGCACCCGCGGCGTATGCCATGGGTGGAGCCGGTCAGGCGGGCAAGGAAGCGGGCTGAGTCTGCGTCGCAGTCACCCGCCCAAGGGGCGATAAATGGATCCGAACTGGAACGACAGCCAACCGATTTACCGGCAGCTCAGGGATCGTGTCGTAGAGATGATTCTGGAAGGCGTGCTGGGAGACGGCGATGCCCTGCCTTCCGTCAGGAGCGTCGCGGCTGAATATCGCCTCAACCCCCTGACCGTGCTCAAGGGATATCAGGAACTGGTCGATGAAGGCCTGGTGGAAAAGAAGAGAGGCCGGGGAATGTTCATCATGGAGGGCGCCAAGAAGGCGCTTCTGTCAGGCGAGCGGGAACTATTCCTGAATGAACAGTGGCCATCTGTGGTCGCCACAGTCCGTCGGTTGGGTCTGGATCTGGACGATCTGGTGGCAAAGGCGCGGGCCGAGGCTGAGAAAACTGAAGGAGAAGACCAGTGACCACCCTTGTCAGAGCCGCCGGTCTGTCAAAGCGCTACGGCGATGTAACCGCTTTGGACAACGCCAGCTTCGAGATCGAGCAGGGTCGCATCGTCGGCCTCATCGGGCCCAACGGCGCCGGCAAGACCACCGCCCTCAAGGCGGTCCTCGGTCTCACGCCCTTCGACGGCGAACTGGAGGTGCTCGGACGCGATCCTCGCAGGGAGCGGCACCGCGTCATGCAGGACGTCTGCTTCATTGCCGATGTGGCGGTGATGCCGAAGTGGCTGCGCGTGCGGCAGGCCCTGGATGTGGTCGACCGTCTTCACCCCAAATTCGATCGCGCTCGGGCCGAGACCTTCCTGTCCCGGACCACAGTACGCATGGACAGCAAGATCGGCCAGCTGTCCAAGGGCATGGTGACCCAGCTGCACCTGGCCCTGGTGATGGCTATCGAGGCACGATTGCTGGTGCTGGACGAGCCGACGCTCGGGCTGGACATCCTCTTCCGAAAGGAGTTTTACACCGCGCTCCTGAATGACTACTTCGACGACAACCGCACGATTCTGGTCACAACCCACCAGGTCGAAGAGATCGAGCACATACTGACCGACGTCATGTTCATCGATCGGGGTCGCCTGGTTCTCAACGAGAGCATGGAGGCGATTGCCGATCGATATGTCGAGGTTTCCGTCCGGCCGGATTCCGCGGAGGCGGCGCGAAAGCTGGGCCCTCTGAGCGAAAGCGAATTGTTCGGTCGGCGCGTGTTCCTGTTCGAGAACGGCGATCGGGATCGTCTCCGGATGCTCGGTGAGATCAGAACACCCGGTGTCGCGGATCTTTTCGTCGCCAAGATCAAGGAGCACGCGGCATGAGCACCCTGCAAGCCCTGATGCGTCGCGAGCTGTGGGAGCACCGGGCCATTGTTCTGGCGCCGGCCGCTTTCGGTGCCCTGTTCGTTATCGTCAATCTTCTGGCGGCCCTGGGGGTGGTCAAGATCCACATCGATGCCAACGATGTGGACCTGGCCGGGGTGGTGAGCAGCCTGGACGCGGCGAAAGCCGGGGCCCTGATCCAACTGGGGCTCGCACTGGTCGCAGTCTGGCTGAATGTCGTTATGGTTCTTATCACCACATTTTATCTGCTCGACTGCCTGTATGCGGAGCGCAAGGACAGGAGCATCCTGTTCTGGAAATCTCTGCCTGTGTCCGACACCGCGGTTGTGGGATCAAAGCTGTTGACGGCCGCGGCGGTCATTCCGCTGGTCACACTCGCGATCTTCGTCGCGGCGGGACTGTGCATTTATCTCATTACCGGACTGACGGTGAAGTTCGCCGGCAGCGGGCTGGTGCTGAGCGCGGGCCCTGCGGCCCTGGTCGAAGCCACGCTGGTCCATCTCTATGCACTGGCCGTTCAGTCGCTCTGGTACCTGCCCCTGTTCGGCTGGCTGCTTCTGGTCTCCGCCTGGTCCCGCCGGGCCGTCCTTTTGTGGTCGGTCTTACCGCCGATTGCCGTGATCGTTGTCGAGCAGATCGCCCTGGGCACGCGTCATTTCGCCACTCTGCTTCAGGAGCGGCTGATCGGCGTATACCCCCTGGCATTCACCGACGATCCGGCCAGACAAGAGCTGGTATGGCGCTTCGAGGACGAGCACGCCAACGTGGATCTGCAGTTCTCCGAAGGGCTGCTGCAGCTCCTCGATCCCGGGAAACTTCTCTCCAGCCCCGGGCTCTGGGGCGGAATTGTGGTCGCCGCCCTCTTCTTTGCGGGCGCCGTCTGGATGAGACGGTACCGGGACGACTCCTGACATCGGACAGACTCGAGAGGAATACCTTCATGAAGACCGGAGCTTACGTTTTGGCCACGGCCGTCCTGCTGGCCGGGCTGAATGCCTGCGTCATCGTCGTGGACGAGGGCGAGGGGGATGTGGACGCCACCTGGGCGAGCAGCTATTCCTCCACCGACGAGGACTCGGAACTCGCACGACGGATCGGCCACCGCCTGGAGGCCGACCCTGCTCTGGAGAAGGAGGACCTGCACGTCCAGGTCAGAAGGGGCGTGGTCACCTTGAAGGGCGAGGTGACCGACATCCAGACGCTGGATCGCGCTGTCCAGACGGCCGCCGGCGTCGAGGGTGTTCGCCGGGTGGTGTCCAAGCTGACCGTCGAGGTCTCCCCCAGCTGAGTGGGGCCGTGGGTCGCGTGCGTCGGTTCGGCTGATCGGCTATAAAACGGCCTCCACCGGCGCAGATTGCGCGAAGGTACGGCGTGGAGACCGAGATACCGATGAGATTTTTACCGGCCGCTCTGGTGCAGGGGATGCTTCTCTCGTTGCTGGCGGGCCCGACGGGCTTCGCGCAGGAAACGCCTGTTTCGACCCCTTCCCCGGGGGCGGTGTCCATCTCCGGCGTGTCGCCGGAACGATTCAACCCGACTCACGGAACGGCCTTCTTTCGCGTGTCAGGCGCGTTCTTTCCCGCTGACCCAAGGGACGTGGCCGTGATCATCGATGACCGGCAGCTCCCCGCCGGGCGTCTTGCGGTGTCCAGGCGTGTCGTTGCCGCCAGTTATGTGATGTCGCCGGGGCGCAACAGCATGACCCTGCGAGCGTGGGATGCAGCGGGCCAGGTCCTGACCGCACAGACGCAGGTATGGGCCGGGGACCTGACCCTCGAGGTGGAGATCACGGACGGACTGGGGAACCCGATGGATGGCGTCGAGGTGACCGCCAGTCTCTCGGCGGCCCCGTCGGTTCGTTCCACTGTGTCCGTGACCGGCGGAAGGGTCGAATTCGTCAATCTTCCGGACGCGGAGATCCTGCTGGAGGCCCGTCATCCAACCGGCCTTCATGCATCTGCCATCGTCCGGGCTTCGGAGCGCAGGACAGGCCTGGTCCTGCGTTAGGCGCCCTTTTTCGCGGTGTCGCCGTCAGGTCGTGACGGAATCCGATATTTCTTCAGGTATCCGCGGAACTGGTGGTAACTCAATCCGATGGCCGCCGCCGCCCGGCCCTGATGGTAGCCATGGTCGCGGAGTGATCTGGCGACGATACGGCGTTCCAGTTCAGCCACGTAACGCCGGAAGTTGCCAGGCAGAGGCGTTTCTGCAGGGTCGGCAGCGCGGGCTCTTCCTGGTTCCGGGCCAATTCTGTACGGCGAGGCGAACGGGTCGAAGTCGATATCCTTGACCGGCTCGTCGGGAGGGTCCGAGCGGTGGACGGAACGCTCCACGGCGTTTTTGAGTTCCCTGACATTGCCCGGCCAGTCGTGGCCGAGCATCTGTTCCTCCGCGGCCGAAGTGAAGCCGGGGAAGAAGGAACGTTTCAGTTCGCTGGTGAAGTTGAGTGCGAAGTATTCCGCCAACAACAGCACATCTTCCCTGCGGGCGCGAAGGGGCGGGACGGTGATCACGTCGAAGGCCAGCCGGTCCAGGAGATCGGCCCGAAACGCGCCCTGCCTGGCCAGCTCGGGAAGATCCTGATTCGTCGCACCGACAATTCTCACATTGGCCTGCAGCGTTTCCGATCCGCCGACCCGTTCGAACTCACCGTACTCGATCACCCTGAGAATCTTCTCCTGCATGCGCAGCGGCACCGTGGCGAGCTCGTCCAGCAGAAGTGTCCCTCCCTCGGCCCGTTCGAAGCGCCCGATGTGCCGCCGGGTGGCGCCGGTGAAGGCGCCGGCCTCATGGCCAAATAATTCGGACTCGAGCAGGCTCTCGGTCAAGGCCGCACAGTTCAGCTTGACCAGCGGTTGATCCCAGCGACGGGAGAGAAAATGGAGCCGGGCGGCGACCAGCTCCTTGCCGGTGCCCCGCTCGCCGATGACCAGGGACGGTTTGTCCAGCTCGGCGGCCCGGGATACATGTTCCATCATCTCCAGGAAGGCCGGGGACTCGCCGATGATCGGGGTGCTTTCGGACCGATGATTACTCACGGATATCACCAATAAATAGTAAGAAACGATAAAGCGTCTGGTGAAATATACTAACTTTGTCGGACCGTTGTCCTCTCGGTTCAAAAAAATATCTAACAATCAATCAGTTGAGGCCCCAGTCCGGATTGGCACGGATTCTGCGAGAGAAAGGGCAGGCAAGACCGCTGGGACAGGAGACGCCGAATGGGTATTTTTTCGAGATTCACGGACATCGTGAATGCCAATATCAACGCCATGCTGGAGAAGGCGGAGGATCCCGAAAAGATTGTGCGCCTGATGATCCAGGAAATGGAGGACACTCTCGTCGAAGTTCGATCGTCGGCAGCCCGGGCCATCGCGGACCGCAAGGAGCTGGACCGGAAGCTGGACGCGGTCGCCCGCGAACGAGACGAATGGGATCAGAAAGCCGAGCTGGCGGTTCGAAAGAATCGTGATGACCTGGCGCGGGCCGCCCTGGCCGAGCGCGCCCGGGTGGAAGAGCGCGTGTCCGCCCTCAAGGCGCAGCACGAGCAGGTGGACGACGGCCTGGCGCGCCTCAAGGACGATATCGGCCGCCTGGAGGAGAAGCTGGCCGACGCCAAGGCACGTCAGAAGGGCCTCGTGATGCGACACCAGACCGCCAGCAACCGGCTCGAGGTGCGCAAACGGATCCACGAGAATCGAATCGATGATGCGCTGGTGAGGTTCGAGCAGTTCGAGCGTAAGATGGAAAACATCGAGGGACGGGTCGAAGCTTTCGATCTCGGTCACAAGAAAGATCTCCGTCAGGAGCTCTCGAGCCTGGAAAATCAGGAATCTATCGATGCAGCGCTGGCCGACCTGAAGAAACGCATCGGCTCGGCGGGCGCTGACGGCCAGAAGAGCTGACGGGAGTCACCATGGGCGAAGTGCTCGGCATCATAATGGTCTCGTTCGTATTGCCGCTCATCATCGTGCTGCATTACATGACCAAGTGGAAAGAATCCAAAGGCCTCTCCCGGGAGGACGAGAAAATGCTCGAGGAGATCTGGGAGAGCGCGCAGAAAATGGAAAGCCGGATCAATGCCCTCGAGACCATACTCGACGATCAGGCTCCGGACTGGAGGAGGCGTGTATGAACCGGGACTTCCTGGAGGACCTGGCGACGAAACTGCGCGGCCTGAGGCGGGAGCGGGAGCGCGGTCTGTTTTACGGTGTCTGCGCCGGGATTGCGGACCGTTTCGAGTGGCCGGTGACCACGGTGCGGCTGTTCGCCATCCTGTCGCTGATCGTTTTTTTCCTTCCCACGGCCACGATCTATCTGGCGGCCGGCCTGCTGCTGCCTGCGAAGCCGCTGACGTTTTATGGGGCCCGTGAGGACCGATTCTGGCGCAAGGCCGGTCGGCGCAATTCCGGGAGGTGCTGCCCGTGACGCAGAAAGATCGCCCCGCGTATCGCCGGCTCTATCGAGACAAGGAGCACCGCATGCTGTGCGGCGTCTGCGCCGGTGTCGCGGATTTCTTCGGCTTCGACGTGACCGCCACCCGGGTTCTGACGGTCATACTGCAGTTCCTTTTTCCGGCCACCTTCCTGGTGTATCTGGTCATGTGCATCCTGGTGCCTGCCAAGCCGGGAGAGATTTACAGGGATGAGAAGGAAGAGCAGTTCTGGAAATCGGTGCGCACGTCGCCGGTGGCGACCGTGGCCTCGGTCAGGCACAAGTTGCGCGAAGTAGATTCCCGCCTCCAGAAAATGGAGCGTTACGTGACGTCACCGGGTTTCAACCTGGACAAGGAATTTCGTGATCTTCAGGATGATTGACGGGAGAGGCAGGCCGTTCTTCCGTGTGGAGCTGCACAGTCGATGAACATCTACGAATTCGTACTCCTGATCGTGCTGATCCTGACCTCTGGCCGACTGGTCGAGCGGTGGGTCGGACGGCGGCATCGAAGACAGGCGTCGGGGCAGGGCGAATCAGCGCCCGAGGCGACCGGGAAGCTGGATGATCTGGAGCGGCGAGTGCAGGTCCTGGAGCGCATCGTCACCGACCAAGGATACGAACTGCGCCAGAAGTTCCGCGACCTCGGCGACTGAGGACCACAGCCGCATGCTATCTTCCCCGGATGGCCTTCGAACCGAGCCGGGACAGCCCACGTTTGCGGAGCACGCCTCCCGATCGCGTTGACCCGGATTCGGGCCCTCTTCCGAGTCCACCGGTGTTGCCGTTATCCAGGGTCGGTACCGCCGGCGCTGGTTCTCTCTGCTGACCCCGATGGCGCACCAGCATCCCTGTCATGTTCTCAACGGTGATCTTTCGGGGCTGCCGGGACCCGGATCCGGTGGCCGCCCGTGATCGCCGGCGAACACCACGTGCCGGGATACGTCCGCAACAGTCCTCGATTCTGGCTGTTGCTGCTGGTCCTTGTCGGGCTCGGGGCATGCGGGGAACCTCCGGGTACGACGGGACGGGTGACGCGTATCTTTGACGGCGATAGCTTGATTGTCCGAACGCCCATGGGCCAGGAGGTGGAGGTCAGGCTGTTCGGCATCGACGCCCCGGAGCGAAGCCAGCCCTGGAACAGACGTAGCCGGCAGGCTCTCGGTAAGCTCGTCCGGGACCGGGAGGTGTCACTCGAAGTGGTGACCGTCGATGCCTATGGCCGGACCGTCGCCCTCGTCCGCAGGACATCGGACGATCTGGAGGTCAATCGGGAGATGGTGCGCCAGGGGCATGCCTGGGTCTATCGCCGGTATACGCAGGATCCTTCGTTGATTGCCCTGGAGGAGGCGGCCCGGGACGAAAGAAGGGGCATCTGGTCCCTGCCGGAAACCGATCGCGTGCCGCCCTGGGCGTGGCGCAAGCAAAACCGCCGTCCCCGCCAGCGCGAACAGGAGGGCTGAACCTCGGGAGAAAGGCAGTGGACGATCAGGTCCATATCGAACTTCGTGAGCTGAGCATGGCGTACGCGACACGCGGACGGCCCCGTGCCGTGCTGGACCGGGTCACGACCACTATCAGACATGGCGAGTTTCTCGTTCTGGTGGGGCGCAGCGGCTCAGGTAAGTCCACGCTGCTCAACCTCATCGGAGGGCTGGACCGACCCAGTTCGGGGGATGTGATCCTGGACGGCCAATCCCTTGGCGCCCTGTCGGAAGAGGGCCTGTCCCGCCTGCGTCGCCACAAGGTGGGATACGTATTCCAGTTTTTCAATCTGGTGCCCACGCTCACGGTCACCGAGAACCTGATGCTGCCGCTGGACCTCGTCGGTGTCGAGGGATCCCAAGCCCGCCAACGGGTGGGTTGGTGGTTGTCCGCCGTTGGCCTGGACGACCGCGGTGAGGACTATCCGGATGAGCTCTCGGGGGGACAACAGCAGCGCATCGCCCTCGCCCGGGCCCTGATACATGAACCAGGATTACTGCTCGCCGATGAGCCCACCGGGAACCTGGACCTTGCTACCGCCAAGGAGGTCCTCCAAATCCTCGATGATCTGTGTCGGCGGACCGGAACGACCCTGCTGATGGCGACTCACAGTCCCGAGGTCATCGGCATGGCGGACCGGGTTCTGACGATACGTGACGGGGGGCTGCACGACCTGGCCGAGGGATCATGAGCCGCCTGGTCGCCCTCGCCGGTCGGCGTTTTTTCGTACGGCACCCCGGGCAGCTCGCGCTCGCCGTTATCGGCGTGGCTGTCGGTGTGGCGGTGGTGACGGGCGTGGACCTGGCGGGCAGCGCAGCCCGGCGCGCCTTCGACGCCTCCCGAGAGGCCGTCGTGGGGCAGGCCACGCACCAGATCGTTTCCCGGTCGGGCCCGTTCGACGAGCCGCTGTTCCGAACGCTCGCGCGGGAAACGGGTCTGCCGCGGATCGCCCCGATCGTCGAGGGGAGGGTCGTCACAGGCGATGGAAGGGTACTGACCCTGACGGGTATCGACGCCCTGTCCGAGGCGCCCTTCAGGAATTACGGCACCGCGCCCGGTCCCGGCGGGCCGATCGGCGCGCTGCTTACCGAGCCCGGGGCAGTCCTCGTCACGAGGGGACTGGCGACCGAACTGGGGATTGACGACGGCGATGTCCTCCGCATCACTGCCGGTGGGCAGGATCATTTCCTGCGCCTGGCCGGATTTCTGAGGCCCGATTCTTCCCGCGAACTGCTGCTGCGCGACTTTATCTTCGCGGACATTGCCACGGCGCAGGAAATTCTCGGGCAGGTGGGCAGGTTGTCCCGAATCGACCTGATCCTGGACGACGCGGAGGTGGGCGTGGTCAGAGGACTGCTTTCCCCCGGGATGGAGCTGGTCTCCACCGGCGCCCGATCCCGGAACATGCAGGAGATGACGCGCGCCTTCCGTGTCAACCTGGTGGCCCTGAGCCTGCTCGCCTTGCTGGTCGGCGCCTTCCTCGTTTACAGCACCATGTCGTTCCTGGTGGTACAGCGGCGAAATCTGATCGGGACCCTCCGAACCATGGGGGTGTCGCGGCGGCAGGTATTTTCCTCTGTTGTCCAGGAGTCGTTCCTGGTGGGCATACCGGGCACGGCGATAGGCCTGGCCCTCGGCTGGCTGCTGGGTCACGGGCTGACATCGCTGGTCGTCAGAACCATTGATGATCTGTATTTCCGGCTGCAGGTGACCGGTGTCCCGCTGGAATGGCCCATCATCGCCAAGGTGCTCGCTCTGGGGATCGGCGCCACGGTACTCGCGAGTCTTGGACCGGCCCGGGAGGCCGCATCAGTGAGTCCCAGAACGGTGCTGAGCCGGGCCTCGCTGGAACGTCAGGCGCGGCGGCGCCTGCCCTATCTGGTGGTCATGGCAGCGATTGTGATGCTGGTTGCAGTTTGGCTGCTGGCGATGGACTCGGATTCCCTGGTGCCGGGTTTTGCCGGCATGTTCGCTGTCATCGTCGCCGCTGCCCTGCTGGCCCCACCGGCCATCGTCGTACTGATGGACTTGCTGATGCGTGTCTCCCGCCGCGCTGCGAACATCCCATTGCGAATGGCGATACGGGGCGTCACCGCGTCCCTGAGCAGGACGGGGGTGTCCGTCGCCGCCCTGATGGTGTCCGTGGCCACCGTCATCGGCGTCGGGCTGATGGTGGGCAGTTTCCGTGCCAGCGTCGATCGATGGCTGTCGGATTCGCTGCGGTCCGACGTCTACATCAGCCTCGACGAGATCTGGTACGCAGAGGGCGGCGACGGAGAGCGGCTGGTCAGCGCGCTTGCGGCGCTGCCGGAGGTGGGGCACGTGTCCCGTTCCACGCGAGAACGTCTTGTCAGCGAAAAAGGCGAAATTCGGCTGTGGGCCCTCGACCCGGGCGACGTCGAGTGGGGCCTGTCGCTCATCTCAGGGGATCCGGAGTATGCCCGGCGGAGTTTCGATGCGGGAGCATCCGTTCTCGTATCGGAACCGTTCGCGCGAAGAGCCGGCCTGGCCGTGGGAGACGCCGTGGAGTTGCCGACTTCCCGCGGCCCCGTCGAGTTCGAAGTGTCGGGGATATTCCGCGACTACACGTCCGACCGGGGCGTTGTGGCCGTGCACATGGACCGGTTTCGCTCCGACTGGGGCGAGCGAAGGCTGGACGGGGTGGGCCTGCTGGCCGGATCGGGGATTGCGGTGACCGATCTGCGACGCGCGGCAGATCGTGTTCTGGGCGACGCGCCCGGGGTTCGCGTGGCGTCCAACAGCGAGATCAGGAACACGTCTCTGCGCATATTCGACCGTACCTTCACGATCACGCGGGTGCTTCAGGTATTGGTGGGTATTGTCGCGTTTATCGGCGTACTGAGCGCCCTGCAGTCGCTGCAGATGGAGAGGGTCCGGGAAATGGCTGTGCTGAGGGCCCTGGGCTGGGCACCGGCCCAGATCCGAAAGCTGGTGCTGAGCCAGACGGCGCTGCTCGGTATGGCCGCCGGGATACTCGCCATGCCTCTCGGTGTTGCGCTGGCAGTGATCCTGATCCATGTCATCAACCTTCGGGCTTTCGCCTGGACCATGGCGTTCTCCATGGACACCGCCGTCCTGGCACAGGGGCTCCTGCTGGCGGCAGTGGCCGCCCTGGTGGGCGGTCTTTATCCCGCCTGGAGGTCCGCAAGCCGCAGGCCGGCTGCGGATCTGAGGGACGAGTAGATGAGTTTCCGTTTTGTCGGACTGCTCGTGATCATCGTCGTCGTGGCGGCTGCCCTGCTGGGTCGATCAGCCAAGGACGGAGAAAAGGCGCCGACCCTGGCGGTTTCGAGCCTCCTGGGGGACGGGGCCGATGCTGGTTTGCGGGTTGCAGACCCTTTATACCGCCCGGAATTTCCGCGAGACCACGGGGCGCATCCGGATTTTCGTTCGGAATGGTGGTACTTCACCGGGAATCTCCAGGATCCGCGCGGCCGTCCCTTCGGATTTCAATTTACGATTTTCCGGTTCGCACTCAGCGGGCAGTCACCGGCCCGAAGCTCCAACTGGGCCACGCGACAGGTGTGGATGGCCCACCTGGCCGTGACGGACGTGGCGGGCCGGCGTTTCCTGCGGGCTGAGCGATTCGCCCGCGGCGGCAAGATGGCCCTGGCCGGCGCCACGGCGGCGCCCTTCAGCGCCTGGGTCGGGCCCTGGAGCATGAGGTCCGAGGAAAGCGGTTTTCTGCCGATAGAACTCTCCGCCGAGGCGGAGGATTTCGGCCTGCGCCTCCGGCTTGCGCCGGGAACCGGGCCGGTACTCCAGGGTGAGGACGGGTACAGCCGAAAGGGCCCTGGCGTCGGCAACGCGTCGCATTACTACAGCTACACCCGGCTGCCGGCCTCCGGAGAGATCCTGCTCGGTGACGAGGTTGTGCCCGTGGAGGGAGACGCCTGGCTGGACAGGGAGTGGGGTACCAGTGCTCTGGGGCCAGATGTGCATGGTTGGGACTGGTTTTCCCTGCAGCTGACCGACGGCACGGAACTGATGTTCTACCAGCTCAGACGGGGCGATGGCACGGCGGACCCGTTGAGCGCCGGGTCGGTTACCGGTCCCGTACCGAGGCAACTTGACTATTCCGACGTGGATCTATCGCCTCAGCGGCATTGGCGCAGCCCGGACACCGGCGTTCGGTATCCCGTGGCCTGGCAGCTGGCGGTGCCCTCGGAGGGGCTGCGCCTCAGCGTGGAGGCGCTGCTGGACCCGCAGGAGATGGACCTGTCCGTGAACTACTGGGAGGGCGCGGTACGGGTCGTCGGGAGCCGGGCCGGCGTGCCGGTGGAGGGGCGGGGTTACCTGGAGATGACGGGTTACGAGGCCGGCGAAGTCAGTCCATGACCAGCACGGCTGCGCCGCTCAGGCGGCCGCGCCGCAGGTCATCCAGGGCCTGGTTGGCATGCTCGAGGGGATAGCTGACCGTGTGGGTCCTGACCGGGATCCGGGGCGCCAGGGCAAGGAACGCCTTTGCATCGCGGCGCGTCAGATTGGCGACGGACCGGACCACCCGTTCGCCCCAGAGAATGCTGTAAGGGAACGAGGGAATATCGGTCATGTGGATTCCGCCGCATACCACGGTGCCGCCCCGTCGTACCGCTCGCAGCGCGGCCGGGACCAGTGCGCCGACCGGGGCGAATATGATGGCCGCGTCCAGCGCCACGGGGGCCGGCTCTTCCGAACTGCCGGACCAGGCGGCACCCAGTTTTCGCGCGAATGCCTGGGCAGCCGTGTCCCCTGAACGCGTAAACGCAAAGATCTCCCGACCTTGCCACCCGGCGACCTGGGCGACGATATGGGCGGCTGCGCCAAACCCGTAGATGCCGAGTCGACGCCCCTCCCCGGCCATCGCCAGCGAGCGGTAACCGATCAGTCCGGCGCAGAGCAGAGGCGCCGCTTCCACGTTCGAATATGCGGCGTCGATGGGGAAACAGTACCGATGATCGGCCACGGTCATTTCGGCAAAGCCGCCGTCGATCTGGTAGCCGGTGAAACGGGCCTTCCCGCAGAGATTTTCCTGACCTGAATCGCAGTAATCGCAGTGTCCGCAGGTATGGCCGAGCCAGGGGACGCCCACCCGTTCGCCGGGGCGCATGTCCGCACCCTCCCCGACGGAAACCACCTGTCCCACGATTTCATGGCCGGGGACAATTGGCGTCCTGATGTTCGGAAGGTCACCGTCGATCACATGCAGGTCGGTGCGGCACACGGCACACGCCTGCACCTTGATCAATACCTCTCCGGGGCCAGGATCGGGTACCGGACGTTCCTCCAGTTCCAGCGGGTGTCCGGGCTGGGTGAGCACCATCGCCTTCATGTCTCGTCTCCACCTCCTGAGGGGAAGTTTAGACGGGCAGGGCGCGGGCGAATGGAATTTCCGGGGTCAGGTGAATAGCGCAGCCAGTGGCATTTCGCCACGCTGTTGTTCCACCAGGATGTGAAGATAGTCTTCCCCGGTGACCGGATCCCCGAACAGGTGTCCCTGGCCGTAGGCGCACGACTGCCCCCGCAGGAATTGCAGTTGTTCCTCGGTTTCGACGCCTTCCGCCACCACATCCATACTCATGTTGCGGCCCATGTCGATGATGGTGCTGATCAGTGCCGCATTGTCCGATGAGCGCATCGCGTTACGGACGAAGGACTGGTCGATCTTGAGTGTGCCGATCGGGAAGTTCTGCAGTGAACTCAGCGACGAGTAGCCTGTGCCAAAGTCGTCGATACAAAGATGCAGCCCGAGTTGATAGAGGCGGTCCAGCAGCTTCAGGGTGCGCTCTCCATCTCTCATCAACGTCGATTCGGTAATCTCAAGTTCCAGACAGGATGGCGTGAGCCTGTGGTTCTCGAAAATCTGCTCCACCCGGGCCACGAAATCCTTCTGCCTGAGCTGCTGGAGCGAAAGATTCACAGCGACCCGACCCGGCCAGGCGAGACGCGTCTGCCAATGTGCGTAATCCCGGCAGACCTGGTCCAGGACCCAGGCGCCGATATCGAAAATGAGGCCGCTGTCCTCCGCCAGGGGAATGAACACCGATGGCGGGACCTCGCCACGCTTGGGGTGTCGCCAGCGCAATAGCGCTTCGGCGCCGGCCACCCGCCCGTCGGTCAGGTCGACCTTGGGCTGGTAGAGGACCTGAAGTTCGTTCCGCAGCAAGGCATGGCGCAACTCGTTTTTCAGCACCAGCCGATCGACGGCGTCGGCGTTCATTCGCGGGGCGTAGAAGCCGTAAGTGTTTCCGCCGTTCTCCTTGGCGTGGTACATGGCCGCATCGGCGTTGCGGATAAGGTCGACCACGTTGTCCGCATCGTCCGGACACATCGCAATTCCCACGCTGGCCGTCACGAACAGTTCTCGGCGTTCCACGTAGAACTCCTTTGCGATTCGGTCCAGCAGCATCCGGGCGGTGGCCGCCAGTGCCGGATGCAGATCATCGCCCGCAGGCAGTGCATCCAACAGGATGGCAAATTCGTCACCGGCAAGCCTGCCGACAAGGGTGCCCGGGTCCAGGGCATCGATCAGCCGCCGAGCCGTAATTTCCAGACTGCGATCGCCGACCGGGTGTCCGAAGGTGTCGTTGATGTCCTTGAATCGATCCAGGTCCACGTAAAGTAGGGCCAGCCGCAGACCGTTCTTCGACGCCCTCGCAATCGCCTGTTGCAGTTTGTGCTGGAACTGGATGCGATTTGCCACCCGGGTGAGCGGATCAAAGCGCGTCAGGTAACGCACCCGTCTGCGGGTCCGGGTCTCGTCGGTGATGTTGCGCAGCACCAGGACGTAACCGGTGCTTCCGCCATCGGCCGCATCGAGAGCACCGCTCTTGTAGGCGACTTCCAGTCGATTTCCGCCCCGGGAAGCAACCTCCAGCCGGCCGGAGGGCTTGAGCGTGCCCTGGGGGTCCATGAAATCCTCACTGCCCTCCGGAACGATCACGTTGAGAGGCTGTCCGGTCAGCTGCTCGCTCTCATAGTCCAGCAGCCTCAGCGCCTCGGTGTTGGCGCTGAGCACCCGAAGATCCGGTGACAGGAACAGGACGCCGTCATGAACGTTGTCGAGGAGCTGTTCGAGAAAAGCCCTGGAAATCGGCTGTTTGGGTGGCGCCGTCTCGGAGGGTCCGGCCGCCGGTTCAGGGCCGGCCTCGGCCGTCTCAACGGCGACATCGGCGGACTGCCTCCGTTTCTCGATGACGAAGAACACGATCAGCCCGAGCGCCAGGCCGGCTGCCGCCAGCAGCGCCGTCACGGTGGCGATGCGGGCGCGCTCCGCCCGCATCCGCTGCTCCAGCAGGGCGGCGGCACCGGGAATGGCCGGGACCACCTGAGACACGATCACCCTGGCCCCGCTGAGTGGACCGGCCCCCACCATCGCCTCGCCGACGACGGCATCCGCCGGGTCGTCGCCGGAGCGGACGAGCTCTGTCCCCGCCGAATCGACAATCCTGATCGAACCCCCCGGATCTTTCGGAAGGAGCCGCTCGAGTGCCCCGGGTTCCCGCGTGAGACCGGGTGGCTGCCGGGAAAGCGTGTCAGCAATCGCGGCGGCTTTCTCCGCCGACCGCCGGGTCGTGGCCGCCGTGGCCGTGCCCAGGATCTCGCCGGTCATCTCGGCCGCCACGCGTTCTGTCTGCGGGCCGGAGTTGACGATCAGAAAACCCAATGGCAATGCCAGCGCGATCACGATGGACAGCGCCACAGAAGGAACCCGGATTCTCGAGAGGACTCCACCCATATGCGAAAGCTGTTTTGTTCTAGTTATCACGAAGCGGGCGCCATCGCGGACTCCACGCCCGGGACCAACGCGCTGGCTCCGCTCCCACGGTCGCTGCCAGCCGACCGATCGTCCCACAAGAAAAGCACAAATCTGGCTCCGCCACCAGCCTGATTACTGCATAATTCTTACCGAAATCCGGATTGTTGCTCTGCAAAAACGCACCGGGGAGGACACCTGATGAGCCCTTCTGCCACCGCTCTGGTCGGATTCGCCGCCTGGACGCTATTCCTCGTCCTGATGATCGGCCTGTATCGCGCCTCGCTAGTTCTGACCGGAAAGCGCGCGTCCAACCAGTTCGATCCGGGGGGTGCGGACGTCGGCGAGTTCTCGCGCCGCCTGTGCCGCGCTCACGCCAACTGCTACGAGAACCTGCCGGTGTTCGGCGGGTTGATCGCCGTCGCCCTGGTGACCGGGCAGCAGCACGCCACCGACGGGCTGGCTTTGTGGTTTCTCGGCGCAAGAATCGGCCAGTCGATCGTGCACCTGGCTTCGACCAGCAGCATGGCGGTCAACGTCCGTTTTGCGCTCTACCTGGTCCAGTGGATGATCATGGCGCTGATGGCGTTCCGCCTGCTGGGTGCCTGAGAGCCGCCGGGGCGCCGTTCATTCCCCGCCCCGTTTCTCCTCGAACCGGTGAGGATCGGTCCCGCCGGTCGTGCGGATTTCTCCGTCGATGACCGCACCTTCGCCGATGGCGATCCGGGCCGCACTGACGCTGCCAAGGATGCGGGCAGACGCCCTGATCTCGATTCGGTCCGCGGCCGCAATGTCTCCCTCCACGGTTCCGGCAATCACCAGATCCGTACCTTGCAACATACCGATCCAGGACCCGCTCTCGGCCAGCGTGACGGATCCGTTCATGTCCGAGTTGCCGCGAACAACCCCCATGACCAGAAGATGGCTGTCGCCAAGAATCTCTCCGTGGATTTCCGTTCCCCGGCCGATGATCGTGGTTGGCTCGCCCATGGCGTCGGCCAGACGTCGTTTTCGTTTGTCACCCAATTTTTTGGCCTCTGCCGACCGGTCTTTCAGGCATTGTAGGGGATCGACGAAGGGCCCGGCACGGGGCCGGGAACTGCGCCAGCCGGTCGATGGTCTGAGCATGGGTGCACAGGGATGACGAGGGACGTGCCATCGGGCTGGGTTGGGGCAGGCGTTTCTGGCTGCCAAAGCCGGGTCTTGGGGTGTCGCCCATCTGCTAAAATGCGCAATTTTTCGCCACCGCTTTGGGGACTCATGTGCAGAAACTCTGGTTGATCATCGGCGCAACGCTGATTGTTGCGTGCGGAAAAACGGAGGGTCCGGTGGTCGTGGACACCGCCCAGGCCGCGGCAGGATCGACCGTGACCATCGCGGACCCGGTGATCAAGAAGTCGGGAATCGATCTCGAAAACATCGACGAGGGGATTCGCCCCCAGGACAATTTTTTCCGATATGCCAACGGGGCCTGGCTGGACCAAAATGAAATCCCGCCGGATGAAGTCGCTTACGGGGCCGCCATCGAAGTTCGGGACCGCAACCAGGAACGATTGAAGATCGTGCTCGAGGAAGCGGCTCTGGCGGATGCAGAGCCCGGTTCCGACCTGCAGAAGATCGGCGATTTTTACACAAGCTACATGGACGAAGCCCGGGCCAACGAACTTGGCCTGGAACCGCTGAAAGCGGAGCTGGAGCTCATCGCGGCCGCCGAAACCTATTCGGACCTCGCCCGCCTTTTCGGGCGAAACATGTGGCTGCAGCTTGGCGTGCCGTTCGATTACTACGTGGACCGCGACCGGGGTGATACGAGCCGCCATCTTTTCTATCTCTGGCAAGCGGGACTCGGCATGCCCGACAGGGACTACTACCTGAAGGATGAGGATAAGTATGTCGAAATGCGCGCCCGCTACGTGGACTACGCTGACCGCCTCCTGGACCTGGCCGGCTGGGAGAACTCACGTGAGGCGGCCGAGGGCATTCTGGCCCTGGAGACGCGTATCGCCGAAATACAGTGGGATAACGTCAGGCTGCGAGACAGGATCGCCACCTACAACCTGATGCCGACGGACGACCTTCCGGAATTGGCGCCGGGACTCGACTGGAACGCCTATCTGGAGGCTGCCGGGCTGGGTTCTGCCGGGGAGATCAATGTCAGCACGCCCAGTTTCTTCACGGACTTCGGCAAACTGCTCGACGACGTGCCCGTGGATCAGTGGAAGCCCTACCTCACTTTGCACCTGATCGACGGCTTCGCCTACCAGCTCAGCCAGCCTTTCTTCGACGCCCGATTCGAGTTCCGGGGGCGTGTGCTTCGGGGGCAGGAACAGCCTCGACCCCGATGGGAGTACGCCCTGGGGAACGCCAACGACCTGCTGCAGGACGCGGTAGGAAAAATCTATCTGGAGCGTTTTTTCCCGCCTGAGGCGGCTGAGAGAATGGATAAGATGGTCGAGAATCTCCGCGTTGCCTTCAGCCGTTCCATCGACAACCTGGACTGGATGCGGCCGGAGACGAAGGCGGCGGCCCAGAAGAAGCTCAAGACGCTGAAGGTCTACGTCGGTTACCCCGACCATTGGCGCGATTATTCCCGGGTAGAGATTACGCCGGACGACCTGATGGCCAACATGCTCAGCGCGACCCGGGAGACCTATGCCAGGGACATCCGGGATCTGGATCTGCCGCCCCGTGATGGTGAATTCGGAATCGGGACCCAGCATGTCAATGCCTACTATCGGCCGACGGCCGGCGAACTTGTCTTCCTGGCTGGCTACCTTCAGCCGCCCTTCTTTGACCTGGAAGCAGATGACGCCGTGAATTACGGCGCCGTGGGGTCGACCATCGGTCATGAGATGCTCCATGCCTTCGATGACCAGGGTCGGAAGGTGGACGAGAATGGCGAAAACCGTGACTGGTGGACGCCGGAGGACGCCGACGAATACGAGCGACGCGCCCAGAAGCTGGTGGAGCAGTACAACGGGTACGAGCCCGTCGAGGGTCTCCACATCAACGGTGAACTCACCCTTGGCGAGAACATCGGTGATCTTGCCGGACTGACCATGGCGTTTCGGGCCTACCAGCTTTCACTCGACGGACAGCCGGCGCCGGTGATCGACGGTTTCACTGGAGAGCAAAGGTTCTTTCTCGGCAATGCTGCAACAGAACGGATGAAAATCAGGGATGAATTCCTGCGGGAACTTATCCTGAGCGATCCCCATTCGCCGTCCGAGTACCGCGTCATCGGCGTCGTGTCCAACATGCCCGAGTTCTACGAGGCCTTTGACGTGGAAGAGGGTGACGGGCACTGGCGGGCACCGGAGGACCGCGTAACAATCTGGTGATCCACACCGGTTCGACCAAGGCCGGGTATGTGACGCACAAACCAGCAGGCGCCTGCGGACAGCGTTGCCGTCCGCAGGGATATGGCGGGTGCCGTGCGCATCGAGGAAACGTATGAGGAATGTGTTTTGGGCGGCTTGTGCCGTCATCGCTGCCGGGCTGCTCGCCGGTTGCGGTCGCCCCGATCAGGGAGACGCCGGACTTGAAGAAGATCCTGCCGCGACCATCGAGTCACTGACGGAGAACAGCGACCGGCATGACGGCCTGTTCACCCTGTTCGTGGACCGGTACGACGGCACCGTCCGCATGCTGATTCCGGCGGGGCGGCTGGGCCAGGAGTATATCTACCTGGCGACCGTCCATGACGCGCCCGTCGCCTCGGGGCAATTCCGGGGCAACATGGGTGTATGGACCAAGAACGGCGTCGTCCGCATCCAGCGGCATTTCAACCGAGTGGAGTTCGTCCAGGAGAACGTCTCTTACTATTTCGATCCCGACAGTCCCCTGAGCCGGGCGGCGGACGCCAACATCAGCCCGGCGCTGCTGGCGGTGGCGGAGATCGAGGCGGAGGACGCGTCAGGCGCCGTCATGATCGACGCCGGGCCGCTTTTTCTGGGAGAGGCCTTTCTCCAACTCAGAGCCGCCCCCGATCCGGAAGCCGGCGGCGAGCCGGCGTTCGATCTGGGATCGCTGAACGATGACAAAAGCCGGTTCACGGAATGGCGCACCTATCCCGAGAACCTGGATCTTTCGGTCGACTACGTCTACGAGAATCCGGATCCCGTCGTAGACGGAGGCGAAGAGATTACCGACCCGAGATATGTGACCATCAGCGTGCAGCACTCGCTGATCCAGGTGCCGGAAAATGATTTCAGGCCCCGAAGCTACGATCCCCGGGTCGGCTACTATCTCCAGCGAGTCACCGATCTGACCAGCACGTCCGCGGCGCCCTGGCTGGATTACATCAATCGCTGGCACCTGAAGAAGAAGGATCCGGGCCTGGACCTTTCCGAGCCGGTCGAGCCGATCGTGTTCTGGATCGAGAACACCACGCCCCATGCCTACCGGGAGACCATCGCGGAGGCGACCCTGGCCTGGAACGAGGCCTTCGAGGCGGCGGGCTTCAAAAACGCCATCCAGGTCAGGGTCCAGCCGGACGACGCGGACTGGGATGCCGGCGACATTCGCTACAACGTGATCCGGTGGGCGTCTTCCCCGACGCCGGCCTTCGGCGGTTACGGGCCGGTATTCGTGAACCCCAGAACCAGCCAGATCCTGGGGGCCGACATCATGCTCGAACAGGTCTACATGACCCACCGGGTCCGCTACGACCGGATGTTCGAGCCGGAGGCAGCGGCAAACCCGTCTTATCACTCAATGCGGGTGTGCGCCGGCGCGGAGCACCTGAAGATGGCACAGCAGGTCGGGCTCGCCGCACTGCGCGCAAGTGGCGCGCCGGCGGTGGAGCAGAGCGAATTGCTCCGTCAGGGACTGGCGGCGCTCGTCATCCACGAGGTGGGCCACACCCTGGGGCTGAACCACAACTTCATCGCCAGCCAGCTGTTAACGCCGCAGGAACTCTACGACCCGGCCATCACCGGGGCCCTGGGCACCACCGGCGGTTCCGTCATGGACTACAACACCATCAACCTATCGCCCGAGGGTCGCGAGCAAGGGCTGTATTACGACGTCCGGACAGGCCCGTACGACCGCTGGGCCATCGAGTACGGCTACTCGGAGGGGCTGGACGATCCAGAGGCGGAAGATGCCAGGCTGGAATCCATACTGGCCCGTTCCACCGAGCGGGCGCTCTGGTTCGCCAACGACGCCGACGACATGCAGGCGCCCGGCGCCGGTATCGATCCACGTGTCATGGTCGGCGATCTCAGCAGCGACGCGATTACCTACGCGGCCGACAGAATGAGCCTGGTCAGAAATCTGCTGGCCGACCTGCCGGCCAAGTACTCGAAAGCCGGCGACACTTGGCAGGAGATGGTGTCCGCCTACTCGTCGCTGGTCGAACAGTACGCTTCCCAGGCCGCAGTGGTGTCGCGTTATGTGGGCGGGGTGTACGTCAACCGTGCGGTGCAGGGTCAGCCGGGGGCGACAGAGCCCTACCGGCCGGTGCCACTGGAGACGCAGCGCCGGGCGATGGCGACGCTGGACCGGTACGTGTTTGCGGCGGACGCTTATCGTGCGCCCGAGGACCTGTACCGGCGTCTGCAGACCCAGCGACGGGACTTCGACTTCTTCGGCAAGACCGAGGATCCGAAGATCCACGAGCAGGCCCTGGCCATCCAGAAATCGGTGCTGGATCATTTGTTGCACCCGGTGGTGCTGAAGCGCCTGACGGACACCACGCTGTACGGCAACGAGTATCCCGTGTCGGCGATGATGACGGACCTGACGACGGCGGTGTTCGGAGCTGACATGGGCGGGGACGTGAACGGCTTCCGTCAGAATCTTCAAGCGGAGTACGTAGCTCGCCTGGTGGCGATGATCGGCCCGGAGAACGAGGCCGGTTTTGACCAGCCAAGCCGGGCGATGGCTTTGCATGCCCTGCAGGATCTGCGGGGTCGGCTGGGTGCCAAGGCGATGGGAGACTCGGCGACGCGGGCCCACACGGCGGCGCTGCTGCACACCCTCGATAAGGCCCTGGCAACGACCTGAAGCGGGGTTGATGATCTCTCCGGGATTGATCGGCTCCGGAGACTCCTTGCGACCGCCCTGCTCCGAACGCGCCCGCGGACCGTCGCGCAGGGCGGTTTCCCCGCCGTCAGCGTTCCCGCCGATGCGCCTGTGCTAAATTCGCTCGACACCCGCAACAAACACTCGTGAGTGCCGCATTCGGAGGACGCTTTGGAGAAGACCTGGCTCAAGAATTACCCCCCGGAGATCCCCGCGGAAATATCCATGGGCCGGGACGAAAACCTGGTGACCATGCTGGAGCACAGTTTCGCCGCTTACCCGAGTCGTCCCGCATTCAGCGGCCTGGGCAGGACGATCAGTTACCGGGAGCTGGACGAGATGTCGGCGGCATTCGGCGCCTGGCTGCAGAATGCATCGGGACTCGGGCCCGGCGCGAGAATCGCGATCATGCTGCCGAACATTCTGCAGTACCCGATCGCCCTGTTTGGCGCGCTGCGGGCCGGGATGATCGTGGTCAACGTCAATCCGTTGTACACGCCCAGGGAACTGGAACACCAGTTGAGGGATTCCGGGGCCGAGGCAATCGTGATCCTGGAGAATTTCGCCGCCGTGCTGGAAAAGGTGATCGATACCACCGCGTTAAAAAAGGTCATCGTCACCGGCATGGGCGATCTTCTCGGTCCGCCCCGGGCGCTGGTCGTCAATTTTGTCGTGCGACGCCTGAGGAAGCTCGTGCCTCCTTATGCACTCCCGGGCCATCTGCGGCTCCCGGATGTTCTCCGCATGGGGCGGGGGGACACCCTGGCGCCGGCCCGGCCCGCGCACGATACCGTTGCGTTCCTGCAGTACACGGGTGGCACCACAGGGCCCTCAAAAGGGGCGATGCTCACCCACGGCAGCGTCTACGCCAATGTCCTCCAGATGTCGGCACTGACGGATCCTTACACGGCGCCTGGTGAAGAGATCGTCATCACGGCACTGCCGCTTTACCACATCTACGCGCTGGTCGTGAACTGCATGTGTTTCGTCCGCATCGGTGGATTGAATGTGCTGATCGCCAACCCGAGGGATCTCCCGGGTTTCGTCAAGGAGCTCAAGCGATGGGATTTCACTGCTTTTTTCGGCGTCAACACACTGTTCAACGCGCTTCTTCACGAGCCGGGCTTCTGCGATCTGGATTTTTCTCACCTGCGAATGGCCGGCGGCGGCGGCATGGCGGTGCAAAGCGCCGTCGCCAAGAAATGGCACGAGCTGACGGGACATCTGCTGCAGGAGGGGTACGGGCTCACCGAATGTTCGCCGGTCGTGACCATGAATCTGAAGAGCCAGACGGCTGTGTACACAGGCACGGTCGGCGTGCCCCTGCCGTCCACCGAAATCTCGATCCGGGACGAGGTGGGGCGGGAGGTCGCTCCGGGCGAGCCGGGTGAACTCTGTGTGCGAGGGCCCCAGGTCATGAAGGGTTACTGGGGGCGGGACGAGGCAACGGCGGATGTTTTCCACGAGGACGGGTTCCTGCGGACCGGTGACATTGCCACCGTGGACGAAGAGGGCTACGTCCGCATTGTCGATCGCGCCAAGGACATGATCCTGGTGTCCGGGTTCAACGTGTATCCCTGCGAGGTGGAGGACGTGATCACCCAACACCCCGGTGTCCTGGAAGCGGCCTGTATCGGCGTGCCCGACGAAAAGTCCGGCGAGAGGGTAAAAATATTTGTCGTCCGGAAACCGGGGAGCCAGGTGGCGGTAGAGGAAATCGTCAGTTTTTGCCGCGAGCGCCTGACCGGCTACAAAGTGCCCAAGCAGGTGGAATTCCGGGACGAACTGCCCAAGACCAACGTGGGCAAGATCCTCAGGCGCGCCCTCCGGGAAGGCTAGCCGCCGCGACCGACTCGGCAGGCGAGTCCCGTCGGCGCCGCCTCGGTGCGATCACTCAGAAAATCCCTGTGTGATCCGCGCCACGGGGAATGTCATTTCAAAGACGGGAACGCTGAACGCACCCAAAAGGCGGCCGCCCCCTGGGGATGGAAACAACCCGGGATCGCTCTCTGCCGCCAGTAGCCGGGCGCGTCGCAAACGGCCACGAGCCGTGGGGGCGAACTCGAAGGTCCGGCCGTCGCGAACCTGCACCAGGGTCCTGAGCGCCGACGGCAGCAGTCTGCCGGAGAACGGAAGCTCGGGTCCCGCAGGCTCGAATTCCAGGAATGCCACTCGCCGGCCCTCGGCGGAAACGGTAACGCGTCGCCGCTCGTCGGCCCCCCCTTCCACCTGGAAATCGGCGACCTCCTTGGGGATGCCCCAGTTGGCCCGGCCGCTGCGGGCGCTGGCCGCGGTGCTGACCCAGATTCTCGTAATGCTCCAGCGCTTCTTGCCGCCGGCTCGGAATCGCCCGGGCATGAACAACAACTCCCTGTAGGGCCCTGCCTCGGACCGCCAGTAGTCAACGAACATGGTGAGGCAGATGCTGGATACGGCGGCGCTGCGCAGCGCCGGCTGAGTGAAACGATGCAGTCGCGGATCACTATGGTCCGGCCAGGAAGCAAGGATCAGTCCACTTCCCGCAAGTCGCCAGGGCGGAGGGATAATCCTTTCACGGGTCAAAATAGGGCACTCCTGAAAGCGTCGATCAGGCGCTTTTCGGCAGCAGTCGATAAGACGCCGTCGCCCGTCCGCACAGCTGCCCGTCAGCGTCGACGGCCTCTATTTTGACCTCGTACGCCAGGTTGCCGCGACGGGTCATTCGCGGTGGTTCGGACAGTTCCGCGATCGCCTCCATGTCGGATCGGATGGGGCGGAGAAACTGCACCGCGGAATCTTTCACGTAGATCTCTCCGGACTGGCCGGCCTGTTCTGCCTGGCGCCCGCAAAGATGCCACCCTGCCAGCAGCATTGCGGAATACATGCTGCCGCCGAACAGCGTGCCTTTGTCATTACGATTGCCCATTAGAGGCACGGAGATGACGACCTTGTCCACCCCGGCTTCGGTTTCCCGAAGTCCCAGGGTCACGAAGGGTTCGATGGCTTGAAGGCTCATGAGACAGCGATCCTTATCTTACGGCGAAGACGGGTTCCTCGTGTCTGACCGCCGGTTGTCGCTTTCGACGATCAGGCTGCAACAGGTCAGGCCACCCTCGGCCTTGGCCAGTTCTCTATTGACCACGGGGATGCAATTCAGTCCCGATTCCTCGAGCAGTTCCCGGGTCCGGGGAAAGCCGGCGGCGATGATGGCGGTGTTGCCCAGAACGAGGACGTTGGCGGCGGGCGTTTCGTCCTCCGGAACGTGGACAAGATCCATGCCGGAGAATTTTTCCAATGCCACGCGTGCCGGGTCGACCAGCAGCCGTTCCCTGCCGAGCCAGCTGGCCGCCGATTTCAGATGCAGACATCCATCCAGTTCGACCGGGATGACGCGATACCCCAGCGGTTCCGCGATACTTTTCAGGGATTCGATCCCCGCAGCATTCGTCCGGCCGGACTGCCCGACGAACAATGTCCTTCCCACCTTCAGAACGTCGCCCCCGTCGAGTGTCGCTGGCGCTTCGATCACTGCCAGTGGCCGGAGTTCGGCGAGTGCCCGGGCCACCGTCGGCACTTCCGCTCGCCGCGAGGCTGCCCCCGGTCGCGTAACGATCCCGATCTCGTCCAGCACCACCGCCGCATCCTCGACGAAAACGCCGTCCGGCAGATCGTCGGCCGCGGGCAGGCGACGGACAACGCATCCGAGACTTTCCAGTGCCCGCTCGTAAGCCTCATGCTGCTGTCGGGCGGCGCCCAGGTCGATCGGAGTTCTCTCAAGGAAGCTCAGGGCGCAACGTGCTATCGACCGGCCCACCGGTCGGGTCAGGGCGAGGCGAGTCATGGTGTTCTCAGGCCAGGAATCCCCCGTCCACGGGCAGACAGGCGCCGGTAATGTAGGAAGCCGAATCCGAGGCCAGGAACGCGATCGCCGGAGCGATCTCTTCCGGTTCCGCGATACGCGCCATCGGGATGAGCGGCAGGATCATCTTCAGCATTCTTTCGTTGCTGGTCAGGGCAGCGGCGAAACGGGTATCGGTCAAGCCCGGCAGCACCGCGTTCACCCGGATCTTCCAGTCCGCGCATTCCTTGGCGAAGGCCCGGGTCATGCTAATCACCGCTGCCTTGGTGATGGAGTAAATACCCTGGTAGGGGGCCGGTCGATCGCCGTTGATGGAGGCGGTGTTGACGATGGCGCCGCCCCCGGCGTTCCGCATCATGGCCGCCGCTCTTTGCGACGTCTGGAAATATCCCCGGATATTGACCTCGATGGTCTTGTCGACCATGGACAGCGGAGTGTCCACGATGTGGCCGAAGTGAGGATTGGTGGCCGCGTTGTTCACCAGCACGTCGAGACGGCCGAAGTCCGCCGCGATCTTATCGAAAACGGAGTCCACCGACTCGGGATCACCCACGTGGCAGGCCATGCCGCTTGCCTGGCCACCGGCAGCTCTGATCGACCGGGCCACCTCCTCGACTGCGTCGGGCTTGCGACTGGAGACGATGACATGGGCGCCCTGGGAGGCCATCAGCCGGGCCGTGGCCTCGCCGATGCCACGGCTGGCGCCGGTGATGAGGGCGATCTTTCCGCTGAAATCCAGGAGGCGCGGATCATTCATGTTGCTATTCCTCACAAGGGGCTGTTGCCGCCGGTGACTGCCTCGGCGCGGGCGGACAGCAGGGCGCAGAGCCGACCGAAGCCGGCGAAGCGCGGGTCGCGGGTCTGGCCCCGCGTGTAACGGAAATAGATCTGCTGCGCGATGACCGCCAGGCGAAACAGGCCGAACACCCGGTAGAAGCAAAAGTCATTCAGTTCGTTCCCGCCGGCAGCGAGATAATGCTCGAGGATCTGTCGACGGGTCATCATTCCCGGCAGGTGGGTCGGCATCATTCGCATCTGTTGCAGCGGCGCCGGATCGTCCGCCTCGATCCAGTAGGCCAGCGAACACCCCAGGTCCATCAGGGGATCACCCAGCGTGGCCATTTCCCAGTCCAGCACGCCGATAATCGCCAGATCGGAGGGCCTCAGAACCACATTGTCGAACTTGAAGTCATTATGGATGATTGCGGCCCGGCCTGCTTCGGGCGGCAGATGAGACGCCAGCCAGTTCATTAGCGCTTCGTTGTCCGGCACATCATCGGTGCGGGCGGCCCGGTAGCGCGTGCTCCAGCCCTCCACCTGTCGGGTGACATATCCCTCGGGTCTGCCCAGGTCCTGGAGGCCCGCGGCGCGAAAGTCGATCCCGTGCAGTTCCAGGTGCACGTCCACCAGGTTACGGCACAGGGCCTCCGCCTGGCCCGGGGACAGGGAAAGACCCGCTGGCAGATCGCGGCGCAGGACAATCCCTTCCAGACGTTCCATCAGATAGAACGGTTCGCCCAGGACGGACCGGTCGTCGCAGAAGACCAGCGGCTCGGGGCAGTACGGAAACACGTCCCGGAGGCGGGTCAGAACCCGATACTCCCTGCCCATGTCGTGGGCGCTTGCCGCCTTCGTGCCATGGGGCGGGCGTCGCAGGACGAACTGACCGCGGGTGGTGCGCAGGAGGTAGGTCAGATTCGAGGCGCCCCCCGGAAACTGGGAAATCTCGAGGATGTCGCCCACTTCCGGCAGCGTTTCGTGGAGAAACGCCTGGAGCGCGGCCGGTGGCAATTCCTCGCCCCGGCGCGGTTGTGTCGCCTGATCGCTGAGCTCATTCACTCCCGAAGCCGCTTTGCTCGCGCTCTGAGGATGCGCCGGGCCACCGCCATCTTGTGGACCTCGTCCGGACCGTCGTAAATCCGTGCGGCGCGTTCTTCCCGATACCAGAACGAGAGCACGGTGTCGTCGGTGACCCCAAGGGCCCCATGGATCTGCACCGCCCGGTCCACGATGCGTTGGAGAGTGTTGGCGGTGATGAACTTGATCATCGACACCTCGTCGCGAGCGGCCTTGAATCCCCGCTGCTCGATGGTCCATGCGGTCTTCAACACCAGGGCTCGCGCTGCCTCGAGTTCCGCGGCGGACTCGGCAATCCAGGCCTGCACGATCTGCTGATCCGCCAGTCGGCGCTCGGCGGAGAGCTTCCGCGTCAGGGCGTAGTCGCACATCAGCTCGAGGGTTCGGCGACATATGCCCAGCCAGCGCATGCAATGGTGGATCCGCCCCGGCCCGAGCCGTTCCTGAGCCATGATGAATCCGGCGCCCTCCTCACCGAGCCGCTGAGAGACGGGCACGCGGCATTCGGTCAACCGAACCTGCCCGTGACTGAAATATCCGGCACCCGCGTGACCCATGACCGGGATGTTTCGCTCCAGGTGGAATCCAGAATGGTCGCAGTCCACCAGGATCATGCTCGCGCGTGCGTGGGGCGGGGCGGACGAATCCGTGACCGCCATGACGATGGCAAAGTCCGCGCCGTCCGCCGCCGTGGCGAACCACTTGTGTCCGTCGATGACGTAATCCTCGTCCTCGAGTCGGGCCACGGTGCCCATTTCCACCGGGTTCGACCCTGCATACTCGGGTTCCGTCATACAGAAGCAGCTGCGTATTCTGCCTGTGGCGAGCGGTTCCAGGTAACGCGCCTTCTGTTCATCCGTGCCGTGGAGGAGCAGCAGTTCCGCATTGCCCGCGTCCGGCGCCTGGCAGCCAAAGGTGTAATGGGCACATGGGGAACGGCCCAGTTCCTCGGAAATCAGCCCCAGTTCCACCAGGCCGGCGCCGCAACCCCCGGCTTCCCGGGGCAGGTTGGGTGCCCACCACCCGGCCGCCCGAACCTGCTCGCGCTTCTTGTCCAGCGCCGCCTCCAGGGTCGCCCAGTCGCCCGATAGCAGCGTCGCTTCCAGGGGCACCAGCTCGGTATCCACGAAGCGCCGGATCCCGGCCAGCCTGTCTCGAAGTTCGTCGCTGATGGCAAAGTCCATGTCGGTCACCGAAATGTGATGAGCTCACGATCCCCGGTCATCTCCAGGTGCGTGATGTTGTTGTATCCAAGCAGGAGGGCGTCGGCGCTTCTTCCGGAGCCGCGATAATAGAGTTGCGTGACGGACGCGTTGTAAATGCTCAGCGCCAGGCCGAGCGTTCGCAGGTGGGACAGGCCCAAAGCGGCCCTCAGGGCGGCCGTGATGACGCCCCCGGAAGTGAAGATCATTATCCGGGCGCGTGGGTTGAGTCCCGCGAGCAGGCTCTCGACCCCTGCCGCCACGTCCTCGCAGAAATGGCTCCAGCCCTTGACCGGCGCACCTTCGTGGGGCCGATTCTCCATCCAAGCCCCGAGCACGTGGCGCAGCGCCCGCTCCAGGAGGCGGTGGTCAGCCAGGATGTCGTCCAGGGTCGATGCGCCCGAATCCGCCCGGGACAGAAATCCCGGCAGGTAGGCCCGGAACAGGGCAACGTGATCGTATTCCGCGAATGCGCTATGGGTCTGGAGTGGCGGTTGTTTGTCGCCCAGCGTCTCCCGCACCAGTTCGGCCGTCCTGTCGTGACGGCTGAGTCCACCTGAGCACATCAGGTCGATCCTGGGTGCGACACGAGCGAAATGGTGCCCGAGAATCTTCGACTGCCGCTCGCCGATGCGGGAGAGCCGATCGTAATCCCTGTCGCCGAACGACGCTTGGCCGTGGCGGACGAAGTAGATGACGGCCATGGAGCAGCTTTATGAAACCTGAAGAAGAGGGCGGTGACTGTCGAACCATAGGTAGGGGCCGCCGAGGTGTCAACCGCTGAAGGATTCTTTGCCTGGGTGATCGAATCGGGCATCATCTGACGCTTTTCGCCGGTGAGAAGAAGGATGCTTGAAGAAGAATCGCCCAGGTTGTTCATCACGGGTGCCGCCAGCGGGCTGGGTCGGGCGCTTGCCATCGGCTACGCCCGTCGGAGGGGCCGGATCGGCATTGCAGACGTCAACGAAGATCGGGCCCGGGAAACGGCCGAGGCGGTCTCTGCTGCCGGCGGAGAGCCTCTTGTGCTCCACTGTGACATTCGCGATGACGATCAGGTCAGGGCGGCCGCCGCGGAAGTCGAGAAGACCTGGGGTGGCGTCGACATCGTCATCAACAACGCCGGCGTGGCAGCCGCCGGCACCGTGACGGACACGGACATCGACGATTGGCGCTGGATCATCGACATCAACCTGCTGGGTGCGGTCCGGGTCTGTCAGGCTTTCGTCCCGTTGATGCAGCGGTCCCGGGAGGGGCACGTCGTCAACGTGGCGTCCGTCGCGGGTATCGTCCAGTCACCGGGAATGGCCAGTTACAACGTCACCAAGGCGGCCATGATTGCCCTGTCAGAAACACTCAAGAACGAGCTTGGCGGCTTCGGGATCGGGGTGACGGTCGTATGCCCTTCCTTTTTCACCACCAACCTGATGGAGTCCTATCGCGGTCCCGAGCCCGGCCTGAACCTGGCCGGCAAGCTCATGTCCCGGTCCCATCTGTCGGCCGATGACATCGCCGCGGCCGTCATCCGGGCGGTGGACAAGCGCGAATTCCTCGTTTTCGGGCATCGCGAGGCGGGCCTGGCGTACCACCTCAAGCGCCTCATGCCGGGCGTTTTCTACTGGAGTACCGGACGTGCCGCCGAGAAAATGCTCGGTAACATCATCGATCTCGGCCCCCGGGAGGGAGGCAAGCCGTGAGCAGGTGGGTGGCCACAACATCCTCCGCTGTGCAGACACAGGCGAAGGTCGAGCGCTGATGAACGGGTTGCAGACGGAACTGGAACAGTTTCGCCCCCCCCGGTTCTGTCGGAGCGGGCATGTCCAGACGGTCACCGCCAGCATCCCTCTCCGGCGACCCTGGGTCACCCGGCGCGCCCACGGGCTGCTGTCCCGTGCCTCCGACGTCATTCTGGATTGTGGTCGCGGCGTCCGGCTACACGGCTACTACTCTCCCAGGAGCGATTCCTGTCAGGGCCCGGCGCGGGGACTGGCGATCCTAATCCACGGCTGGGAGGGGAGTGCCGATTCCCTGTATCTGCTCTCCACCGGCGCGCACCTGCAGGCACGCGGATACGATGTTTTCAGGCTCAACATGCGGGATCACGGGCCCAGCCATCATCTCAACCCGGAACTGTTTCATTCCAACCGGATTCGGGAAGTCGTCGGGGCGGTCAAGCGGATCCAAGCGCTGTTCCCGGACAGCCCGCTGTTCCTGGCGGGGTTCTCCCTCGGGGCCAATTTTGCCTTGAGGGTGGCCTTGCGCGCTCCCGCCAGGGGAATCCAGCTGCGGCAGGTCGCGGCCGTCTGTCCGGTGCTGGAACCGGCGCATACCCTGGAGGCCCTGGAGACTGGCTGGGCGACCTATCGCCAGTACTTCTTGTCCAAATGGCGCCGCTCCCTTCGCAAGAAGCAGGAGGCCTTTCCGGACCTGTACGATTTTCGCGATATACGCAGGCACAGGACGCTGACCGATCTCACCGCCTATTTCGTGGAATATCACTCGGGCTTTCCCAGTCTGGCGTCGTACCTGAAGGGATATGCGCTCACGGGCGATGTGCTGGGTTCCCTGCGGGTGCCCGCCCACATCATTGCCGCGCGAGACGATCCAGTGATTCCCCACGATGACATCGCCCGCATCGCCCGTCCGGCGAGCCTCACCGTGACGCTGACCGACCGAGGCGGACACTGCGGATACGTGGAGGACGCCAGGCTGAGGGGCTGGGTGGAGCGGCAGATCGGCAATCTGTTCGACAGGGCCGGGCGAGGATGACGGGGCGGGCCTGGTCCGAAGGCCCCTTGGCCGACTGGGTCGCTCTCGGCGCAACAGCGGTGTTCGTGGCTGCTGGCGTCGTTCTGCTGCGTTACCCGGAAACGGCGATTCTCAGGCTGGCAGCATTGGGGATTCCCCCGTGGCCGGTCTACCTGGCCGGCCTGGTGGAGATCACGGCCGGCGCACTTCTTTTGCATCGGCCGACCCGGCTTTCTGCCGCCCTGGTGCTGGTCCTGGTGTCGTTCGCGGGGGCGATCCTCAACTTCGCCTACCGGCAGCCACAATCGGCGCTGGAGGCGACCGCCCTGACGGTGCTCGCGGGCGCGCTGATCGTTGTGGAGAGGAACAGGCCCTAGCGGCGGGCGGCTTGGGCGGGTGGCGTCAGGTCCTGGCCGAATTGCAGCTCGGCGAGACGGGCATAGAGACCGCCCTGGCCCATCAGCTCCCGATGAGTCCCGGTGGCGACCACCCGTCCGGCGTCCATGACGATAATCCGGTCTGCTTTCACGACCGTGGCCAGGCGATGGGCGATGATCAGGGTCGTGCGGTTCTCCAGCAGCCGGTCCAGCGCTTCCTGGACCTTGCGCTCGCTTTCCGCATCCAGGGAACTGGTCGCCTCGTCCAGCAGCAGAACCGGAGGGTTCTTCAATATGGCCCGGGCAATGGCGATCCGCTGACGCTGTCCACCGGACAATCGCACCCCTCTCTCCCCAAGGTGGGCGTCGTAACCGCCCGGGAGGGGCTCGATGAACTCGTCCGCCAGCGCGGCCTCGGCAGCTGCCCGGACCTCGTCGTCTCCGGCATCGGGCCGTCCGTACCGGATGTTCTCCCGGGCGCTGGCGGAGAAGATCACCGTCTCCTGCGGCACGATGCCGATCCGCTCTCGTACGTCGGCCAGCGCGGCCCTGGCAATGGGGGTGCCGTCCAGGCGGATGGTGCCCGACTCGGGATCGTAGAAACGAAGCAGCAGCTTGAAAACCGTCGTCTTGCCCGCGCCCGATGCACCGACCAGGGCCACACTCTCGCCGGGAAGGACCTCGAAGCTCAAATCGTCAAGGGCACGGTCTTCGGGTCGGGAGGGGTAGGAGAACGTCACGCTCTCGAACTGGATGTGCCCGCCGCCATCAGGGACAGTCTCGGGCTCGGCGGGACTGTGAATGTCGGGCCGGGTCTCCAGCAGTTCCGAGATGCGTTCCATGGCCCCGGCCGCCCGCTGCACTTCGCCCCACACCTCGCTCAGCGCAGCGAAGGCGCCCGCGGTCAGAACGGAGTAGAGCACGAACTGCCCAAGCTGGCCGCCGGTCATCTTGCCTTCCACGACCGACGTCCCGCCGAACCAGAGCACCGCGACGATGGAGCCGAAAACAACCAGGATGGCGATGGCGGTGAGCAGGGCGCGGGCGCGCAGGCGCCGAAGGGCGGTTGCAAAGGAGGACTCCACCGCCTCGCGGAAGCGGGCGCCTTCCCATTGTTCGCGAACATAGGCCTGGACGATCTGGATGGCGTTCAGGGCCTCCGCGGCAATGGCGCTGGTGTCGGCGATGCGGTCCTGGCTGAGCCTAGAAAGATGTCGCACCCGCCGGCCGAAGAGAATCAGAGGCAGCAGGACCAGGGGAATCACCAGGACCATCAGGCCGGTCAGCTTCGGGCTGGTGATCACCAGCATGGTAAAGCCGCCGATCAGCAGCAGGGCATTTCGCAGCGCGACGGAGGCACCGGACCCGACGACGGACTGCAGCACCGTGGTGTCTGTCGTGAGCCTGGAGAGGATCTCGCCGGTGCGGGTGCTCTCATAGAATCCTGCGCTCAGGGTGAGCATGTGGTCGAAGACCCGGGCGCGGATGTCGGCAACCACCCGCTCCCCAAGCCAGGTCACCACGTAATATCTGGCCGCCGTCGCGAAGGCGAGAACGGCGGCGATGCCGAAAAGCCCGAGAAAATACCGATCCACCGTCTCGGCGTTGGCTTTGGAAAACCCAAGGTCGATCATCTGCCGCACGGCCACCGGAAGGCTCAGGGTGGCGCTCGCTGCCACCAGCAAAGCCAGGACCGCGAGCAGGAGCATGCGGCGGTACGGGGAGAGGAAAGGCAGCAGGCCCCTGAGCGGTTTCAGGTTGCGGCTTCCCGACGCGCCGGTCTCGTATGTGGAATTGTGAGGTTTCATGGTAAGGCTCAGGCGGTCGCGGATTATACGGTATCGTCGCTCAGCGCCTGCTCCATGCAGGCGTGCCATCGCCGGAACCGGGAGTCGAGACCCGGATTCGGCCTGGGCCGGAATCTCTCGCCGCCGGGCATGGGCCAGTCGGGCTCTCGCCCGCCGACCAGCCAGGCCAGGCCTCGGGCGGTGGCTTCGATCTGCACCGGTCGATGCACCGGGGCCCCGCTGAGATCCGCCAGCCGCTGGCAGAATCCGTCCAGCCGGCTCAGTCCGCCACCGACCCGGATGCCGACAGGGGGGCCGAGCCGATCACGGATGGCAGCCAGGTTCACATGCAGCATGAAGGTGATGCTTTCAAGCACGGCGGTCAGCCGGGCGCCTGCAGGCCCTTCGCCCTCATATCGAGACCGGAACGACTCGCGCCACCACGGGGAGCCGAGGCCCGAGTATCCGTTCAGGAATACCGGTATCGACGCACCGTCCGACGGGGCGGTATCAATGGACGTGATCCAGTCCACGACCCCCAGCCTGAGCGCTTCGGCCTCCAATGCCGACGCGGCCCCGTTGACGGTGCCCTCCAGCGCAAACTCAAGCCCCGCGTCGCTGCCGCCGACGACGCTTGTCAGGAGCCGTGCCTCCGGGTTCGGCCAGCTCGCCGACCGAAGTGCGAAGGCGCCGGTACCGGCGTTGACGAATGCAAGGGCCGGGTCCGGTGCCCCCTGTGCATAAAGCGCCGCTGCCTGATCCCCGGTAGAGAGAGCGAGTGGTAAGGGCACGGTGTCCACGTCCAGGGTGCCGAATCCCCGCTCCCCGCTGACGATGGGCGGCATCGCCTCGGCAGGCAGGCCGAAGTCGGCGAGCAGGTCTTCCGACCAATCGCCCGAGCCGATATCCATGAGAAGAGTGCGCGACGCATTGACCGGGTCTGTCGCCAGCGTGCGTTCACGGGTGATACGGAACACGAGGAAACTCGCCAGCGGCCCCCAGGCGAGCCGGCCCTGGTCCAACGCCGAAGTGACCGCCGGCAGGTGATCCAGGCACCAGCGCAGCTTGGCGGCGCCGTAATGAGGCGATGGCCGCAGCCCGGTCAAACGGTGGACGCGGGCTTCGTCCAGGTCGAGAGAGCGCAGCCAGTCGGCGTTCCTCCGGTCGCGCCATGACAGGACGGGGGACAATGCCCGGCCGGTGACTCGATCCCAACAGACGACGCTCGAACGCTGGGTGGCGATGCCGGCACGGACGGTGGTGCCCGCGGCCAGTGACGGTAGCACCCGGCTCAGGGATGCTCGGACCGACTGCACGAGGGCTTCCGGGTCCTGCTCGTAGCGACCGGGGCCCGGGTGCGTTGTGGGGACCGACTCGCTGGCGCTCGCGATCTGACGGCCGTGCCGGTCGAAGGCAATCGCCCGGCTCGATTGCCCGCCCTGATCGAGGGCCAGGACAATCTCAGACATCGGGCAGCCGCTCCGGGGCTGGCACAAGGCGGAGAGTCGCGGTGTCGGCGAGGGACTTCCGGTTGGGCAGCGAGCCCTGCACGCGGGCCACGACCTTTTCCGCCGTCGCCCGATAGGCCGTGAGCTTGCCCCCGTAAATGCCGATCATCCTCGGTGCCCTGTCGCGGTCAGTGATCAGCCGGGTCTCCCGACTGCGCTGGAAGGCGTGCCCGCTGCCCGAGGGCAGCACCCGGAGTCCGGCGAACGCGGAAACCGACGCCCCCACCGCCTCCCGTGAGTCGGGAAAAAAGTGCGCCAGGGCATTCCTGAGGTAACGAATCTCCGACCTGCGGGGCGCCACTTTGTCCGGGCGACCTTTGAAGCGGGTCTCCGTCGTGCCCACCAGCGTCCCCTGCCGCCAGGGCAGTACGAAAATTCCCCGGCCGTCCCGTGGGTTCTCCATGTAATAGCACCGGTTCGTGACAGCGCGTTCCAGGAAAATATGGCTCCCCTGGACGAGCTCGAAATCTATACTCGGCGGTCGCGGGCTCACTCTCTCCAGCATTTCGCCAATCCAGGGACCGGCCGCGTTGACCAGGACACGGCACGCGATTTCCTGCTCGAGGCTGCCGCGCCGGATCCGGGCCACCGCACCCTCCGCGGTCAGCCGTGCGTCCATGCATTCCGAGGACTGCCAAAGCCGGGCCCCCAGGGACAAAGCGGAATACATCACCGCCCGGGTCAGCAGCCGGTCGTCGGTACGGGCATCCTGGAAACGGAACACGGCCTTGAGTCCCTCCCGCCGCAGTCCACCGAGATCGTCGACCTCTCTCCCGGAAAGACGGGAGAACGCCGAACCCGGCCCGAAACCCGCCAGCAGGGCGTAGATTCCCAGACCGGCGCCGATCATCCAGGACCCGCGCCTGCCGCCGGCGTACAGCGGCAGATGGAAATTTTCCATGGCGACAAGGTCGCCGGCGATACGGAGGAGGATCCGGCGCTCCCGGAGACATTCCCTCACGACCCCGAACTGATAGGTCTCCAGGTAGCGAAGCCCGCCATGGATCAGCTTGCTTGATCGGCTCGAAGTGCCTGCCGCCAGCTCGGCTTTTTCGACCAGCAGTACCGAGTGGCCTGCCGCCGCAACCGCCTGCGCCACCCCGACGCCGTGGATGCCGCCGCCAATGACCAGCACGTCAACCCGTTCACTCAAGCCCGCGCTCCTGCCAACCGCGGGTCCGACAGCATTTCTCCGATAGCCATGGTCTCGATGTAGGCAACGCCCCGCCGGGCCAGGTCAAGGGCCAGCTGCGGATCCGTGACCTCGTAAATGGCCCAGTCCCAGGATCCTTTCGCCAGCGTCCCCGGGGGCAGCTTGGTCACGTTGCAGAACAGGTATTCGGGCGCCAGGCGGTGGGCCCGTTCCAGAGAAGACGCGTCGTGGCTGGCGAGCACCCACGCAATGGGGAGCCCAGACACGTTTCGGACCTCCTGAACAAGCTGGTCGCTGTAAGAGGTGACGATGCACTGGCCGGGTGCCTCGCGGATCGCGGCGAGGCAGTGTTCCAGGACGCGGCTGATGCCGAAACGTTGCAGGCTCTCGGTCTTGATCTCTACGAAGGCCTGTCGCCCGGGTCGCTGGCGCAGCAGGCCGAGCGCCTCCGCCAGGGACGGCACGCGCGCATCCGGGAACGAGCCGCCCAGCCGGCGCGGCTCGCCGACGGAAATGGAGGCCAGGGCCGGCCAGGTCATGTCGTGGATGCAGCCGACGACGTCCGCGGTTCGGTTCAGGGTTGCGTCGTGCATCAGTACCGGCACGTCGTCCGCCGACATCTGGACGTCGAATTCGACGAAACGGGCACCGGCGTCCAGCGCGGCTGCCAGGGCCTCGAGGCTGTTTTCCGGGAACCGCGACGCCCAGCCCCGGTGGGCGATCAGATCAGGTATTGCGATGGCGGCCATGCTGAATCGAATCCTTTTGGGCGAGTTTGACAGAGGCGCCTCCGGGTGGACAGCGCCGGTGGCGGCGTCCGCGGCTAGAATGTCGCCCACCATGAGCTTTGTCAGTCATCTGGAAGGGATCGCCGCCGCGGCTAAGTGCTTTGCGGATCTGCCTGCATGGGCCAATCGAACCCGCCCGCAAGCACCCAGTGACACAAGGCCAAGCTTTCTTCCCTGAGGTTTCGGCGTGGAAATCACCGGCATGGACCAGGAAAAAACCGCGGCGGCCCCCCGTCAGCTGCGGAGATGGCACATTTATCACGACCCCCGGGATCTTGTTCGGCATGCCCAGCGCGCAGTCGTTGGGGCCGCAACCGAGGCGACGGCACGACGGGGACGCTTCGATCTGGTGATTTCGGGTGGACCGGTCCTCCAGCGCCTTTTCCGCCATTTTCGGGAACGGCGCGCCGGTGACGACCGATGGCATATCTGGTTCAGCGATGAACACTGTCTTCCGCCCGGCCATCCGGGCCGCAACGAATCGGTGGCCGGTCACGTCTGGCTGGAGCACAGCGGCGTGCCTGCCGGCAATATCCACGGCATGCCGTGCGAAGCTGCGCCGGAAGACGCGGCGGGGCGGTATCTGGAAAGCCTCGCGCAAGTGGCGACATTCGATCTGGTCGTGCTCGCCATGGGCGCCGATGGCCACACGGCGGCACTTTTCCCGGGACACGGGCTGGCGGAGTTCGAAGACGCGCCGGACGCCTTGGCAGTGCATGCCCCCGAGCCCCCGCACGGTCGCGTGACGCTCTCGGCCTGCCGCCTGAGTCGCACTCGTCAGCTGGTTCTTCTCGTGTCCGGCGAGGACAAGCGCCACGCCGTCAGCCGGTGGCGCTCAGGACAGGCGGATCTGCCGGTTGGCCGACTGCGACCCGAGCACGGCATTGATGTGTTCGCAGACGAAGGGGCGATTCCCGGCTTCTGAGGCCCGAGGATTCACCATGCGAGCGCTTCGCCGTTGGTATGCCAGAAGCCGCCGCTCCTCTCCATGGTGAGATCGTCGAGACGCTGGATGAGGCCCCGGGCTGACTCGTCGGCGTCGATGAAACCCTCGTGACCGGTCATGTCGGTGCGGACATAGCCCGGATGCAGGAGCGCCACCGCAATTCCCCGATCGGCCAGGTCCCTGGCCAGGGAGACACCCGCGATATTGACCGCCGCCTTGGACATCCGGTAGCCGTAATAGCCGCCGGACGTATTGTCCGCCACCGAGCCCATGCGGCTGGTGACGATGCCCACCTTGGAACCTTCGCCCAGGTTGGCCATCAGCGACTCGGTGACCAGCACCGGGCCGAGGCTATTGGTGCGAAACTGCAGAATGATGTCGTCGACGGAGGCTGTGCCGAGCGTGCCCAGGGAATCGCGCCTCAGAACGCCGGCATTATTGACCAGAATGTCGATTCCACGTCCTCGCAGGCGCGATGTCAGTTGTGACACCGAGGCCGGATCGAGAATATCCACCCCGTCCACGACTTCGACTTCCATCTCGGCAAGCGCCGGCGACGCCGATCGACAGACGGCGATGACCGAATCCCCTCGCGCTTTCAGCTGACGGCAGAACTCAAGACCGATACCGCGGTTGGCGCCCGTGATCAGGCAAGTGCTCATGATGTTTCTCCCTCGAATTACCGCCCCGGGGGCGGCTGCGTGTAACCTTTGCCCCGGATTTGCAGGTGGCCGTTTATGGTACTTCATCGTTATCTGACGATTCTGACAGCGCTGCTTTTTGCCGGGTGCGTTTCCATGAACGGGCTAGAGAGTTCGCGGGACGTGGCGGGAAGCGACGATGCGGCGGCTGCCCGGGCCATACTGGACCTGCTGCGGGCGGCGGGCGTTCCCGCGGAGCCCGCGTCTGACGAGCGATCCGTGTTCGTGTACCGACGGGGCATGGCCACGCTGCTCTCGCCGATCGTCCAGTCCGACGGCCTGGACAGGATTGTCGCGACCCGCCGCTACGCGCCGGCGCCCGGGCAGAGCGACGAGGACCTTCAGGGCCTGGCGGTCCGGCTCAACGACGCCCTCAATGTCGGAGTTTTCAGCGTGGATGCGGGGGCGCTGGTCTTCCAGGGACAGATGACCTTCGTCGATCGGCTGTATGGTGGCGAACTGGTTGCTTTTCTCGGCTGGCTGGATGCGGCGGAGCTGGCCGTCGCCAGGGTGGATGGGAAAGACGGCGCGCTGCTCCTGTCCGACTGATCGTTTTCTTGGCAGGGCCTGGCGCCCGGACTAAGCTTGAGCGATGTCGGCCACCAGCCCGGGGATGTCCCAATGAGTACCACTGTGGAAGCCAGCCACGAATACGAGCATCCGATCGAGAAAGTGATCGAGGTTTTCCGCGACCCGGATTTCTATCTCGACAAGTTCGAAGGCGTCGGCGCTCGGAAGGTGGAGGTCCTGTCCAGCAGTGACGAGGACGGCGTGTTCACCATCGAGACCCAGCGCGAGGTGCCTCTGGAGGTTCCTTCCGCCCTGAAAGCCTTCCTTGGCGCCTGGACCACCGTTCTCCAGAACGAGGAATGGGTCGAGGGCGAGGATGGCGAATACCTGAATGCCCTGGAGATCAACTCCGAGGGCTTGCCTGCCGTCATCACCGGTTCAATGACCCTGACCCCCACCGACGAGGGTTGCGTCAACGAGGTCGTCATGGAGATCGACTGCGCCATCCCCCTGATCGGCCGCAAGCTCGAGCGCTTCGTGGCCGACAGCACCGAAGAGCAGCTCGAAGCCGAATACGAATTTATCCAGGAGTACCTGGACGGGCTCTGACGGGGCGGTTCGAGATCAGCGTCAGCGAATCAGCCCTCTCCCAGGAGCTCGCGGAGGTCGATGACCGCCGAGTTGGCTCGGGACAGATAGGACGCCATGACCAGCGAGTGGTTGGCAAAAATCGCGAATCCGCTGCCGTTCAGCACGATCGGGCTCATCAGCGGCGCCTGGGCTGCTTCCAGTTCCCGGATGATCTGCCGGAGACTGACGCTCGCGTTCTTGTCCTCAAGGACGTCGTGGAAATCATATTCGGCCGCCCGGAGGAAGTGAATCAACGCCCAGGAGGCGCCCCGGGCCTCGAAGAAAATGTCGTCGATCTGCAACCAAGGGGTCTTGACCACGATATCGCCAGGCCGCGGCGTCGCCACCGTCGCCGAAGGATCGCCCGCCAGATCCGTGTTCACCCGGCGCTGACCCACGCTGGCGCTGAGTCGCTGGGAGAGATCGCCGAGGCGCTTTTCCACGATGGACAGCCAGTCACGCAGATTGTCGGCCCGAGAGAAGAACTGGGCATCCTGGTCCGCCGGGTTGCTCAGTTTGTCCCGATACCGCTCCAGGGAACGGATCGCCTCGCGATATTTCTTCTCTGTGCTCGGCAGGATCCAGCGTTCGCTGTCGAAGTGGAACGCCGGATCGGCGACGGCCAGATCCGGGTCCTCCAGGGACTGGGTCTGGGAGCGGCTGAAATCGTTACGCAGGGTGCGCGCCAGGTCCCGTACCTGGACCAGCACGCCGAATTCCCAGTTGGGAATGTTGTCCAGAAGCACGCCGGGCGGGCCGATGTCGTTGGACAGATAACCACCCGGCTTGTCCAGCAGCGTTTGGGCCACGCCGATCAGGGTGTCCGTGGTGGCGAAACCGTTGACCGCCGGCCGCTGCTCATTTTCCCAGCGAACCCAGAAGGGGTCCGGCTCCCTCGACCAGTACCAGGCCAGACCAAGCTGCAAAAGGACGAAGATCCCCAGCACGACGGCGCCGATCCGGGTGGCAAACCCCGCCCCTTCCGGCAGCAGACCGGCGAGGCGCTGGCCCAGTCCGGAGAACCAGCCGCGGATCGAATTCGAGATTTTCTGCATGGATCTGTTCCTGGCGTGGGTCGGGAAGCGCCCGACGGATACTCCATGTTTCGGGGCGGCACGGCACATTTCAAGCCCGTTCGTCGGAGTCCGACCCGATGAGGGCGGTTTTTATTCGCCGCCACGGCGGCAACGAGGTCCTCGAAATCGGGCAACGGCCCGAGCCGGTCCCGGGCCGCGGCGAAGTGCTGGTGCGGGTTCGTGCCGCGGCGGTGAATCCCCGCGACTGGATGATCCGCAGCGGCACCTACCCATTCCGGTTCACGCTGCCCCGCTTCCCGCTGATCCTCGGCGGCGACTTCGCCGGTGAAGTCGCCGCCCTCGGGCCCGGCGTCACGGATTTTCAAGTGGGCGAACGGGTGTACGGCATGCAGCGGGCTTTCGGGGGATTCGGTGCCTTCGCCCAGTACCTGGTGGCGCGCCGCGGGCTCCTGGCCAGGATCCCGCCTTGCCTGGACTTCGAGCGGGCCGCTGCAGTCCCGCTGGCCGCCCTGACTGCCTGGGAGGGCCTTCATGGGATCGCGGCCCTTGGTCCCGGACAATCCGTTCTGGTCAACGGCGCCGCCGGGGGAGTGGGTTCGTTCGCGGTTCAGCTCGCGGTGGCCGCGGATGCCCGGGTGACCGGTGTCTGCAGCGGGAAAAACACCGAATTCGTCCGCAGACTGGGTGCCGAGGACGTGATCGATTACGGGTACGAGAACTTCCTGGACCGTGAGCGGCGCTGGCACGTGATATTCGACGCCATCGGCAAAGAGGACTGGTCACGCTGCCGGACCCGGCTGGAATTCGGCGGCTGTTACCTGACCACCGTGCCAAAGCGCGCCGATCTGGGCGCTGCGATCCTGGGTCGGTTCACCCTGGCGAAGCGACGAAAACGAGGGCGCTGCGCGCTGATCCTGGCCCGGAGCCGGGGCGATCGCCTGGCCGCAGTTTCCCGGCTGATCGAGGACGGTCGGATCTGCGTGACGGTGGAGCAGGTTTTCGGCCTCGATCAGGTGGCCGAAGCCCTGGCGAGGAGTCGGACATTTCATACCCGGGGCAAGCTCGTGTTGCGGGTTCCATAGCAGGAAAGCCGCGCAAATACCTGAAAAATAGAGATAGTTTGGCTCCCGTTCGTCTTCGGATAGGCACCGCTCGTCGGATGGCCCCCAAGGATGGCCTGCACGGCCGGGAAGGGGTCGCGCCCGCCCGGCCGGAGGCCCCGCAGGCCCAGCGTGGCCGATATAATGTCAACAAAAACAGATATTTATAATTAAAGACCGCGCCGTCTCCCCGCGGGGCTGAAACGCTCGCCGAGGCACCAGCGGCGCGCTTCGCCCCTGGGCCGACGTGAACTGGTTCAAGGTTTGCGTCGGGCCGAACCCCTAGGATGTGTATCGCCCCCAAGGCCTTTGTGGCCGCGGGGTGAGGACTGGGAGGAATCGAATGCCTGAACAAAGAGGGTTCACCCTCATCGAGCTGCTGGTGACCATCACGGTGCTGGCCATCGTGCTCGGCGTCGGCTTGCCGGGGCTTCGGGATTTCGTGCTCAACAACCGGCAGGTGTCCGCAGTCAACGACATGGTCGGGAACCTGCAGTACGCCCGCACCGAAGCCGTGGCCCGGAACAGGACGGTATCCGTCTGCCCCAGCGCTAACGGGACAAGCTGCTCGGGAAGCGACTGGTCCGTGGGCTGGATCGTTTTCAACGACGACGACGGTGACGGGGCCATGGACGGGGGGGACGAAGTGGTACTGCGGCGGGTGGAGGCTCGCGGCAATCTGGATTTCGTCAGCGAAGGCGGGATTGCCAGTGCCGTGACCTACCGCCGTAACGGCCGCGCGGTGGCAACCGGCAATTTCCGGATTTGCGACTCCCGGGGCGCGTCCCACGGCAAACAGATCGTGATGGATCTGGCCGGCCGGCCGAGGGTCGAGAAACTGAGCGGGAGCTGTCCGTGATGAACGCCGGATTTACAGATTTGCCGCCGCGACGTCAGCAGAGGGGATTCACACTGCTGGAGGTGATGATCGCCCTGCTGATTTTCGGCATTGGGCTTCTCAGCGTTGCGGCGCTCCAGGGGGTTTCCAAGCGGGCCAACTATGAGGCCCTGCAGCGAACCACGGCATCTTTTCTGGCTATGGACATGCTGGAGCGCATGAGGACGAACAAACGACGCATCAACCGCTACATCCAGGGAAACATGGAACTGGGGGGCGGCACTCGGGGAATCCCCGGGACCCTCTGCACGAGCCCGGCAGATGCTTGCGACGGCATCGATATGGCGCGTGTCGATCTCTGGGAGTGGGAGCGGCGCCTGGACGGGGTGGCCGAGGACCAGGCCGGCACGGCCACCGGCGGCCTGGTGTCGCCCACCGCCTGTCTCGACGGACCGCCCGGCGGCGGCACGGGAATCTATACCGTGGCCATCGCGTGGCGCGGGGTGACCGAGCTCACCAATCCCACCGCCAACGATTGCGGCGAGGACTCGGGGCTTTACGGCGACAACAACGAGTTCCGACGGGTACTGGTCATCAGTTCCTACATCGACGCCAACTAGCTGGGGGCGCGGGAGACTATGGAAAGGACAATCAACAGACAGGCCGGCGTCACGCTGGTGGAATTGATGATTTCGCTGCTGCTGGGTCTCCTGATCGCCATCGGCATGGCGACCCTGTTCTCCCAGAACAAGCGCAGCTTCTATCAGAACGAGGACCTGGCCCGGATGATGGAAGACGGCCGCTTCGCCCTGCAGGAGCTGGCCCGGGATATCGCCATGTCCGGGTTCTACGCGGAACTGGCCTCACCCTCCTGGCAGGTGGATGCCAACCTCAACGGGGCCGCCAACTGCCGTGCGGCGAACGCGGTGACCACCAACTGGGCGAATCCCGGTCTCCGGGTAGCCAATGCGCCATTCGCGGTCTCCTGGACCTATGCGATGTTTCCCAGGGGGCTGGATGGATTCACGCCCGAGCAGGGGGCTCTCGCGGTGGCCAACAACGCCACCGTTGCCAATGCCGCCGCCGAGTTCCCGTGCCTGGCGGGCCTGAGCGGCGTGCAGCCGGGCTCGGACGTGGTCTTCACCAAGCGGGTCGCCGGCGCCCCGACGGACACGGCTCTCGTCGGCAATCGCGTCTACGTGGCCCGGCGGGGTCCGGCCACCGGCGTGCTGGGCCTCGGTTCCACGATCACCACGTCGGTGCCTAAGACCGGTACGGATCCCCTCGAGAATGACTGGGAGTTCCAGCCGAAGGTCTACTACGTTCGCAGCATCCCGACCGATATCAATCTGGACGGGACCACTGATCTGGACGTTCCCACCCTGTGCCGCATGGTGCTGAACCCGGGGCCGGTGTTCGCAGAGGATTGCATCGCCCAGGGGATCGAGAACTTCCAGATCGAGTGGGGCGTGGACACGGACGGTGACGGCGACGCCAATGCCTACGTCTCGGTCCTGGACGCGTCGCTGACCAACGCGGCGGTGCCGGATCCCAACGAAGTGGTTTCGGCACGCATCCACGTGCTGGCGAGGAGCGTGCGCTCCGATCCGACCTACACGAACACCAAGACCTACACCTTTGCCGATCTGCCGGCTTACACGCCCGCCGACGCTTTCTATCGCCGACTGTTGTCGACCACGGTGCTGGTGCGCAACGTCCAGGGCATGAACTCGCTGGCTTTCTGAGGTGATGCTGATGCGAACGGAAAAATCACAAAGCGGTGCGGTGCTGTTCACGGCGCTGATGTTTCTGGTGGTGGTGACGCTGATCGCCCTGGCGTCCATCCGGGCCGGCGTATTGGAGTTACGCATGTCTCTGAACGACGAGGTGACGGTCAGCGCCTTCCAGCAGGCCCAAGCCATGGCCGACTGGGTGGCGGCCAATCCGGCCGCAACGCCGGTGGTGGGCGACGAGGATTTCATGCGCTGCACGCCCAGCGTCAGGGACGACGCCGCCTGCGACCTGGACGAGGATTTCGTGACCGAGGCGGACCTGATTGCCGCAATGAACACGGTCAATGGTGACGCCTGGGCCAATAGCGAGTTCAGCATCGCCGTCCAGCGCACGGGCTCGGAAGATGCCCCCTGCCCCCGCGGCATCGGCACCACGGCGGTGGGCACAGGCTGCGCCCCGTTCCGGGTTCGCGTGCTCTATGACTGCACCGGTTGCGATCCCCAGACCGGGGGTGGCCGGGTCGAGATCAACGAGGGCGTGCTCGTATTCGTTTCCACGGGTTCGGGCAGGAATTTCTGAAGGAGCCCATCATGTTCCGCAAGACACTCATCACTCTTCTCGGCGCCGCGACAATCATTGTCAGCGGCGGATTCCCGGTCCATGCAGACGACACGGACCTCTATTTGCGCAATGACGATCCGCCGCCGGACAGTGAACCGATGGTCATGTTCAGCATCGACTATCGACCCAACCTGGGTTCGGTGGTGTGCCGTCGCGGCACGGGCGTCGGCACCGCCGGGGAGACCGAGTGCGATTTCCTTGTTGACGAGGGATATCTCCCGGAGAAGGCCGTCGGGGAGGCCTACGATTTCTTCGACCTCATCCGCGGCGCCTTCGGCTACGTCCTGGACGAGGTGGGCGGTGTCAGGCTGGGCCTGATGTTCAACCATGATCATCGCAACAACTGCGAGGGGCCCGACGGCGCGGGCAAGCCTGGCTGCAGCAACGGCGGCTACATCGCCATGGGATTCACGCTGATCGAGTCTATAAACGAAATCGCTTCCGACGGCACCTACGTGGGGGGACGCAAGTCCTGTGGTCCCTTCCAGGGGACCATAATCGAGACCAACGATGATCGGAGCTATGGAAGCTGCACCAGCGCGGGAAGGATCAAGGCCCTGAATATTCTCTGGGATATCCCCGTTTCCACGGGCGACCGGACCCATTCCTACCAGGGCAAGGAGTTGTTCTTCGAGTTCTTCCGGTACCTGCGTGGCTTCGACGTCTACAACGGCCATACCGGGTTTACCAGCTACGACGGCAACGACGGCTACGATTCAAACGGAGACGGCGTGCTGGATCTGCTGCCGGACCCACTGCCGCCGGATGCGCCGAATTCATCGGTTCCCGGCGACAGCGCGAACGCGAATGCCAACAACTGGAATCTGGACGCCGATCCGCTGCACGTGGACTACGGAACGGACCCCCGCAACGCGCTTTATGAGTGGGACACGGATATCGAGGAGAGCAGTGGCACCGACTGGTACAAGTACAAGGAGCCCTTCGGCACCGGCAAGTGCACGGCGGTCTATACCGTCAACATGATGTTCCAGGTCTCCAACCAGGAGGACGACTCGGATCCCGAGATCAAGAAGGACGAATCCGACCAGGGCATGGGCATCCAGAAGAAGAAAAACATCACGTTCGTGGACGTGATCGGAAAGTTGCGCGAGGAGGATCAGTCCGAGATCGCCGGTGACCAGGGGGTCAAGTCCTACTTCCTGCTGGCCGATCCCTTCGTCAAGAACCGCACCGGCGGGCAATACGCCCTGGCCGGTGGCACTGGCGCGCCATTACTCCTGTCGGACAAACCCGACGAGCTGATCGCCAATCTCACGGACATCTTCAAGCAGATTCTGTCCGTAAGCACCACGTTCGTCGCCGCCTCCATCCCGGTGAACTCCTTCAACCGGGCCGAGGTGCTGGACAACGTGTACCTGGCCCTGTTCCAGCCCCATCCGGACAAGGAGCCGTACTGGTACGGCAACGTGAAAAAGCTGCGTCTGGCCGGCCTCAATACGGGCGGCAACGTCTTCCTCGAAGACGCGGAGGGCGATCCCGCCATTGCCGCGGACGGCCGAATTCGCTTCGACGCCCTGACCTTCTGGACCAACCCGACCATCTACGACGTCAAGGACGACTTCAACAGAGACCTGGGCGAAGTGACCCTGAAGGACGGGCGGTCCGTGAACCGGGGCGGATCCGGGCACAAGCAGAAGGGATTTGCCAGTGGGTCGCCCGGCGCTGCCAATAGCGAAACGGGTGCCCGCAAGGTGCTCTATGACGCAACCTCGGGCAGCCTGGCCGCTCTCGACGCCACCGACGCTGTGGCGGCCGCTGTGCAGGCCGACTTCGGCGCGGCGGATGCGACCGAAACCAAGGCCATGATCTCGTGGCTGCGGGGCCAGGACGTCTATGATGAAGACCTGGACAACGACTTAACGGACGGCCGACGCTGGTACATGGCATCGGCCCTGCATTCGAGGCCCATCCCCATCAACTACGGCGCCCGGGGCTCTTACACGAGGGCCAATCCGGAGATCGTGGTCGCCGTGGGCACCAACGACGGCATGATGCGGATGATCCGCAACACGCCGGTGGGTCATGCCGGCGGTCCGCAGACGGCGGCGACTTATGGAGAGGAACTGTGGGCCTTCGCGCCCCGGGCCACCATGGCTACCACCGAGAAGCTGACGCGGGCTTACCGCGGCCTGCCGAGTTTCGGTATCCAGCCGCCTTACGGCGTGGACGGCGCCCCCGTGATCTACGTGGAAGAGAACGGCGACGGCACCATCCAGTCCGGCGAGAAGGTCTTCCTGTTCTTCGGGCTGCGCCGGGGCGGCCAGGCCTATTACGGCATGGATATCTCCGATCCCGAGAACCCGGACCTGCTGTGGCGGATCGAAGCCGGCGATACCGGATTCGAGGAGCTGGCCTATACCTTCTCCACGCCCACGGTGGGGCGGGTGAAGTACGGCGGCAATACATACCCGGTGGTGATTTTCGGTGGCGGATACGACCTGGCTTACGACAGCGGCGCGCCCACCACCGGCGACGGCAACGCGGTGTTCGTGGTCAACGCGGAAACCGGCGCCCTGATCCACAAGTTCACCGACACCAACCTGGTGGATTCCATTGCTTCACCGGTGTCGGGCGTGGATCTGAACGGCGACGGCTTTCTGGACCGGCTCCTGGTAGGCGACATGGGCGGCAACGTCTGGCGAATGGACATGCCACCCGGCGCCACCGCCACGTCCGACTGGACCATGAACCAGCTGGCGGCTCTCGGCCGGCGGGACGCGGGTTGTCCCGCAGGTGACACCCAGTGCGGCCAGGATCGCCGGTTCTTCCACGCACCCGACGTGGTGCCCTTCCGGGACACCAGCGGCGACTATGACGCCGTGGTCATCGGCTCCGGCAACCGGGCCAGCCCCCTGAAGACCACGACGGACAATTACATGTTCATGATCAAGGATCGCGAGGTGTCGACCCTGACGGCGCCGGCCAGCGGATCTGTGGTGCCCAAGACCATTGACGATCTTCGCGACATTACCGACTGTACGCAGGCCTCCAGTACCTGTACCGAGGGCGACATCGCCACGGGCTGGAAACTGGGCCTGACGGCCGGGGGCGAGAAGAGCCTGGCCAGCCCCCTCACACTCTCGGGCATCGTCTTCTTCACTTCGTTCCTGCCCCCGGGCTCGACGGACGTGGACGAGGCGTGCGTGCCGCCTGAGGGCGAGGGCCGGCTCTATGCCGTCGGCCTGGCGGAGGGCAATGCCCTGGTCAACCGGGACAAGCCCATCGACGAACAGGACTCTCCGGGCGAGCCCGAGGATCGGTGGGAGAAGCTGGCATCCGCCGGTATCCCGGCCGAGGTCGTGTCCCTGCCACCCAAGTTCATCCTTCGGCCCGATTTGACGGTGCAGGAATACCCGGGCCGGCAGCGCTGGCGTACCTACTGGTACAAGGAAGAGGAACCCGGCCAGTAAACGGTCAGGGCGGAGCACCCCGGGCGGTGCTCCGCCCTCAATCTCGAGGAATGACCATGCGAGACCAAGTGATCGGAAGAGAGCAGACGCCGAAGCGTGACTTCGGCTTCACCCTCATCGAACTCATGATGGTGATCACCATCATCGGCATCCTGGCGGCCATCGCTTTTCCCGGGTACCAGCAGTATGTGGTCCGGACAAAGCGCGGCGCGGCCAAGTCCGTCATCGTCCAGGTGATGGACAGACAGGCCCAGTTCTACGTAGACAACAAGGGTTTCGCGACCGATCTCACCGCGCTGGGATGGGGGACGAGCAGCTTCGCTATCGACAGGCTGGGCAAGGAGGTTGCCGCCACGTCCGCAGACCGCACCTACATTATCCAGCTGGCCACCGGGGCCACTTCCCGCGCCTTTACGGTCGAGGCCGTGCCCCAGTTGACGCAGGCGTCGAAGGATGCCAAGTGCGGGACGCTTCGGATCACCCATACCGGCGTTAAGAGCGTTTCCGGTACGGGCACCGACTGCTGGTAAACCCTCTGGCCATCGATCTCTACGGCCGGGCCTCGCGCCCGGCTTTTTTTACTCAGTAATCCGCATACAGACCGCCGGTCGCCCCGAGCCACTCCGCGATCTCTTCGCACATCCTGGCTCTGTCTCCGTCGCTCACGTCCAGCCGCAGCAACGGCAGGGACGAGCGGTCCGCGGCCTCCTCGAACATCCGCTGTTCCCGGACGAATACGGACAGGTCATCGTACTGGGTGGGATTGGCGGAGACTTCCAGCCGTTCCGCCCGGGCTGACTCGAACGTCTCCGTCTGCCGGATGCAGAGGACGATCCGGAAGCCCACCGCTGCCAGGCGATCTTCCAGCCAGCCGAAGTCGATTGTCCGGTCCCGATGCATGGCCTGCCAGACCCGGGTCGAGAGATGGAACCGGTCCACGATCCAGGAGTAGTAGCGAAGCTGCTCGAATAACCGTGCCCAGGTGTCGAACGTGGCCATGGCCAGGCCGGTCTCGCTTTCTTCGAAGTTGATCAGTCCGCGCCCCCAGGGGGTGTTGGTGAAACCGCACCACTCACCGGAAACCAGAGGTGAGTGGTAGCGATACCGCCGCGGACCGACGATCCGCGGGTGCTGGTTCAAATCGAAGGCCAGCTCGGTCTTTCCCGTGAGGCGCGTGCCTTCCAGGATCAGTTTTGGACAGAGTTTCGCCATCGGAGCCGGGTCTCCTGCATGTCTCCTGCCGCTTAACGTATCATCCGGACAGTTCGGGTGGGCCACCGGCAGGTCATGACGTTACTGAGACGCCACTGGTTATTGTGCTTTGCGCTGGTGCTCGCCGCCTCGGCGGCGGTGGCCTGGTTCCTGCTGCCCGGCTTCAGCTACGGCCTGCTCTCCACCGTGGAGCGCCTTCGTTCGGGCCTTTACGTGATGGAGACGGAGGTGGAGGGTGCCCCGATCGCCTACCTGGAGGGGGGCGACGGGGAGGTGGTGGTCCTGCTGCACGGGTTCGCGGCCAACAAGGATCACTGGACCCGGATCTCGCGCTATCTGACGCCCCACGTGCGAGTCATCGCCCCTGATCTGCCGGGCTTCGGGGAGAGCGGGCTGGTGGATGGGGGAGACTATTCCGTCGAGGCCCAGGCGGTTCGCCTGAGGGAGTTCGCCCGGGCGCTCGGGCTTACCCGGTTTCATCTGGGGGGCAGCTCGACCGGTGGCAATATCGCCGGCGCCTACGCGGCACTTTACCCCGAGACGGTGAAGACCCTGTGGCTGGTCGCTCCCCTGGGCGTCGCCGGCGCCGAAGCCAGCGACGTCGAGCGCATGGTGGCGGCCGGTGAGCCCCCACCCCTGATCATTGCGCGGCCCGAGGAATTCGGACGGGTGCTGGACCTGGTATTCGAAAAACGGCCCTGGATTCCCGACCCCATGCGCCGTTATCTGGCCGGGCAGTCGGCAGCGAGATTCCATCACTACAACTGGGTTTACAGCCAGATCAGGACCCTCGCGCCGGACGGTCGCCCGCTGCCGGCGACGCCCCTGCAGCCGTTGCTGGCCGGGTCCGGCATTCCCACCCTGATTCTCTGGGGAGATCGGGACCGGGTATTGCACGTTTCCGGGGCGGAGCGCCTGGCTGAGGTGATGGAAGACGCCCGGGTGGAAATCATGCCCGGCGTGGGACACCTGCCCATGCTGGAGGCCCCCGAGGCCACCGCCCGACTGTACCTTTCGTTTATCGGCCCGGCCGCGGCGCCACAGCCCTGAGAGTCTGGCCTAGAAGCCACATGCGGGCTGGAAACCTTTGGCCTGGGCTTCACGATAAAGGGCTTCCGCGTCCGGGAGCTTGGCCTCGAGTCCCCTCATCCGGGTCTCGTCCGACGGGTGGGTGGACAGAAACTCCGGCGGCTTCTCCTGGCCGATGCGGCCCATGTTTTCCCAGAGGGGGATGGCCTGGGCGGGATCAAAACCGGCTTTCGCCATCAGGTCCAGCCCCACCACGTCCGCCTCGCTTTCCTGCTTGCGATTGAAGGGCAGGATCACGCCGACCGTCGCCCCCGCCCCCAGCAGACCCATCAGCTGGCCGCTGTAGGTGCCCGAGCCGCCGGCCGCTGCCTGGGCGACGTTGACGCCCATCTGGGTGGCGTAGGTCGTGGAAACACGCTCGTTTGCATGGTGTGCGATCACGTGGGCCACCTCGTGGCCGATGACGGCGGCCAACTGGTCCTGGTTCCGCGCTGCCCGGAAGATTCCCTCGTAAACGCCTATCTTGTTGCCGGGCAGCGCGAAGGCATTGACCGCGTTGTCGTCGAACACGAGGATTTCCCAGCCGGCGCCGCGCTGGTCCGCGGGCAGGCGGGACGTGATGGCTTCCGACACGCATCGCACGATCCCAATGGCCTGGCTGTCCCGGGACAGGGGCGTCTGCGCCTTGATCTGGGAGAAGGCCTGTTGCCCCATGTCCTGCATGTCGCGCTCCGACATGAACGCGAGTTGGGATCGGCCGGTCGGCGACGTGGAGCAGGCGACTGCGGCGACGCACGCGCTGATCGTCAGGACCAGGCTGCGCTTAAAAGGCATGGCTGTTTCTTTCTCTGTCATGGCTGCAAATATAAATGCGCTTGGCCGCTACCGCTATCAGGCAAGAAAGATCTCTACGAGTTCCAGCAGCCCGGTGGCGACGATAAGGTTACCGCCGCCCCCGCACATACTGCCGGAGGCTTCGATCGGGCCGTGTGGACAGCGCGATCAGCGTGTGGAGGAAGCCCCCCTCCAGATCGAGGATCCGCAGCACCGAGTCCCGAAAAGGCCCCCGAAACGTGAGGGGACAGCACTCCGCCTGGCCGCAGGGCGCGCAATACCGGCTGTGTAGCGGGTCGCCACAGTGGCTGCAGGTATGATCTTCCAAAGACTCTCCGTACCTTGCTCTGACCGTTGCCTTTTAACACGTCGGCCCGATCTGAGTCCCGTCGCAGTCACATTGTGACAATAATCGTCACCTGCCGGGGCGACGTTTATGAATTTAACTAATTGATTTTTATGATATTGCAGATCTGGCATGGGGGTTGCATATCCTACACCCAGGCCAGAGGAGAAAATTCAATGTCTCGAGAAGTGATCGCAGTTCTGATGCCCCAGAAGAAACGCCAGCATAAGTCCGGCGAGGGCGTCCAGGCGCTGTTCCGGCTCGAGGATGGACAGGTGGTCCTGGAAGACATCGCCGACACCGGAATTTTTTCCGGTGAAGACGTTGCTCGATTTCGCCAGGCGATGGCGATCAAGGATCCAGACACCCGAGAGGTCATCGGTTACGAGATGGAGCCGATTACCCGCGCAGCCCGCTGAGCGGCGCGCTCCCGAAAACGGAGAGACAACCACAGATTTCGATTCCCCCTCCCCCCCTCAGGCGCCGTGATCCAACGAAAGGCGGATCGTAAAAACGGCGCCTTCTTTTTTTCAGCCGATGGCTTCAGGCGTCACGGTCTGATACCGGAAACCGGTCTTTTGGTCACTGCCGACCTTTGACGAGCGGATGTGCGGTGCCGACGTAAGTTGCGAATAGGAGCTGTCGCTACCCGGTGTCCCGGGCAGGCGAAGCCCGGACTCGAATCAGGCGTATGCGGCGCCGGCGTGCTGACAGGTCTCCAGCGCCTGGTTCAGATCCCTCCACAGGTCGCGCGGGTCCTCCAGTCCCACGGAGAGACGCAGCAAGCCCGGGCTGACGCCCGCTTCCGCCAGAGCCAGCGGATCGACGACCCGGTGGGTCAGCCCGGCGGGGTGCTGAATGAGCGTGTCCACCGATCCGAGGCTGACCGCCGGGGTGATCAGGCTCACAGCGCCCATGACCTGCTTTGCCGCTCGGTAACCCTGTTTCATCTCGAAGGCAAGGACGGCACCCGGTCCCGACATCTGCGGATGGGGCGGGTGCGGCCGTCCGGTGGTGTCCATGCCTGGGTAGAGTACCCGGGACACGGCCGGATGCCGGAAAAGAAGCCGGGCGAGTTCGGTAGCGCTTTGCTGTGCCCGCTGGACTCGCAGAGGCAACGTGGCGAGTCCACGCTGGAGGAGATAGGCCGCAAGCGGGTGCAACAGGCCACCCGTGGCTACACGCACCTGCCGCAGGGGCCGGGCCATGGCTTCCGACGTGGCGACTACGCCGGCCACCACGTCACCGTGACCCCCGAGGAACTTTGTGCCGCTGTGGAGAGAAAACGCCGCCCCGCGCCGGATGGGTTGCTGCAGCACCGGGCTGGCGAAAGTGGAGTCCACCAGGACCGGCACGGCCCTGGCCTGTCTGACGACTGCGGCGATGTCGATGACCTTGAGTGTCGGGTTGCCCGGCGTCTCGATGATCACCAGGCAGGTGTCCTCCCGGAGACAGGCGCCTACCGTCGCAGGTGTCGCCCAGGACACCTCCAGCGGCAGCAGGCCGCTCTCCAGAAGATGGTCCGTGGTCCCGTAGACCGGGCGCACGGCGACCACATGGCGGCCATGGGTCAGCCGTGACATCAGGCAGGCCGTCATGGCCGCCATGCCCGACGCGAAAGCAACGGCCGCCTCGGCGCCCTCCAGTTCGGCGAGCGCTGTCTCGAAACGGCCCACGGTGGGATTATGCAGTCGAGCGTAGACGGGACTGCCCGACGGAATCAGACCTGCGACCGCGGCATCGAGGTCCTCCGTGCCACGCTCCAGGTCCCGAACGGGGTAAGTCGTGGACAAGTCGATGGGCAGCGCGTGGACCCCCAGGTCCCCGAGGTCCGAACGGCCGGCATGCACGGCACGGGTGGATAAGTGTGTCATGGTCGGACGATCCTCTGATTATCTGACACAAATCTATTATTAATTCGACAGGAATGTTCAAAGTCGAATAATATTCGAAGAATGAGCCCCAAACCCACCCTGGACCGAATCGATTGTGCGATCCTGCGGCAGTTGCGGAAGAATGCCCGGATCTCGAACAAGGACCTGGCAGAACGCGTGGGAATTGCGTCCTCGACCTGTCTCGAGAGGGTTCGGCGGCTCCGCCTGGAAGGCGTCATCATTGGCTATCATGCCGACGTGGATCCGGTCTCTCTCGGCATCGGCATCCAGGCGATGGTCGCTGTCAGGCTGTCCCGGCACAGGCGGCGCACCGTCGAGGACTTCGAGGCGCGGATGCTGGCCAGGGACGAGGTCATCGGCATCTACCACGTGGCGGGGGCGAACGATTTCCTGGTACACGTCGCGGCCCGGGATTCCGGCCATCTCAGGCAGCTTGCCATGGAGGCCTTCACCGAGAGCCCGGACGTGGCCCACATCGAAACCGGACTCATTTTCGAGTTTACGCGCAGCGGCAACCTGCCTATCTACGCCTTCGAAGAAGAAGAAGACTGAGGGGGGCGGGAAGTCAGCGCCGGCCGAGGCAGCTGTTCCAGTGCCGCAGCCAGGCGGGAATCTGTACGCCCGGCATCGGTCGGGCGATGAAGAATCCCTGGCCCTCGTCGCAGTGCATGTCCGAGATCAGGTCCCAGTCCTCCTGCTTCTCGACACCCTCGGCCACCACCTTGAGTCCCAGTTTGTGACCGAGCTCGATGCTCGACTCGACGATGGCCCGGGCCTCCCGGTCCCGCGTGGCGTTTCGAATGAAGCTCTGATCCAGCTTCATTTCGCTGTACGGCATCTCATTGAGCTGCAGCATCGTCGAGTAGCCGGTGCCGAAATCATCGATGGAAAGATTGAAACCCTTCATTCTCAGCCGGGTCAGGATATCCAGGGTGGAGATCGGTTCCTCGTTGACCCAGGATTCCGTGATCTCCAGCACGATGTTCCTGCGGGCGATCTGGTGCCGGTCGGCCAGGTCGGCCAGGGTTTCCGGGAGGTCCAGGTCGCTCAGGAGCAGCGGCGAGACGTTCACCGCGATCTGCAGCGCATGGCCCTCGTCCAGCCACCTGGAGGTCTGTGCCAGGGTCTTGAGAAAGACCGCGCGGGTCAGGCGGGCGATGAGCCCGGACTCCTCGGCCATGGCCAGGAATGCGGCAGGAAGCAGCTGGCCATGATCCGGGTGGTTGAGCCGAACCAGCGCCTCGACCGATATGAACTCCAGTGTGCGCACGTCGATTTTCGGCTGATAGAGGACGTCGATGCAGCCTTCGTCCATGCACTGCAGGAGTTCAGTCTGCGCAACCTGGATATTGATGCTTCGACTGCCGGCGCTCGCCCGCAGGACACCGGACTCGAGCATCCCGTGGAGACGCTGTTCATCGATGGGCTTCGGCAGAGATCCGGCCACCCGCAGCCCGCGAGCCCGCGCCAGCCGTTCCGCGGCGCTCAGTATCCGCCGGTCGGCGTCACCGGTGATCACCAGATTGGCGTCGCATTGGACTTCGCCCAGGTGACGGATGATCTGTATGCCGTCCTCGCGGGTCATCATCAGGTCGAGGACAATTGAATCGAAGCCCGTGTCCAGCATGTCGATCACATCATCGTCGCTGGATGCGAGGCAGGTCTCGAAGCCGAGATTCGAAAGGCGGTGAGCCAGTTCGGCCGCCCGGTCCAGGTCGTCGTCCACGATCAGTACGGTGTGTTCGGCGCCCGCCTGATTCATAGGCGCTCAGCGGCGTCCGCTGCCATCGCCGACCCCCGCCGGGAAGAGGGTGGCTGTCCCTGCCCCTGCCGCGGAGGGTCCGGGGCGGTCGCCGCGCACGCCGTTCCCGCCGCGCTTCTTGGCCAGCTGCATGGCGAGCACCGCCCGCTCGAATACCTGGTAAGGGCGAAACACGCGGTCGGGCAGAATGGTCGTGACCCCGAGGCTGATCGTCACCCGGCCACCCTGGGCCGGGTCGCCCGAGGGAATGGCGGACTCCAGCACCCGGGCTCGCATGTGTTCCGCCTGGGCGAGGGCGTCCTCGTAATCGGTTTCCGGGGCGATGACGGCAAAACGATCTCCGGCGATCCGGCCCACCTGGTCGCCACCGCGCCGGAACACCGACTGGGCCAGGTGGGCCATGCGTTTCAACAGGTCGTCGCCCTTGTCGTGTCCGTATTGCCGGTTGTAACGACGGAAACCGTCGATATCCAGGATGACCAGAGAAACCGGCCGCTTGCTGCGCAGGGCCCGCCGCAGTTCCTTGTCCAGCGCATGACCCAAGTCCTGGACGTTGGCGACGCCGGTCAGATCGTCCACCTGGACAAGCCGGCGCAAGCGGGTATTGCTTTGCTCCAGGGCTTCTTTCTCACGTTCGGCCTGCTGGCTGCGTTGCAGCAAGCGGGTCACGCGATGCCGGGACTTGATCTCCGCCGACTTCTCCATCTGGGCCATGAGCGTCCTCAGATGACGGGCCTCCTCTTGGGCCGCATCCCGGTCCTCCCGGGCCTCCCGTATCTGCTCCCTGTCCCGAAAAATACGGATCGCCAGCAGCACGATGACGACCATCAGGACCAGGGCGATGCCCAGCAGCAGATCCCCCCCGGCCTCGGATTTCCCGGCTACAGGGGCGGGCTCAAGCTGTTCGGTGAGGGTTCCGACCGGTTTGGGCGGAAGAAAGGGTTGATCGGGCACAGGAGAGGGGTCTTCCTGGCCCGCGGCGGGGAGGGAGATTGCCTCGTTGGCAACTGGCGATCCGGCTTCCTGCATATGTTCGTGCAACAATCAGGCGGTACGTCGCGACCGTCTTTCGAAGGCGTTGCGTGGTTCGGTTCGCATCCGTGTCCACGGTACGCACGAAGTGTCGGACATACCGCGCCGTTTGTCACATTTCATGAGGCCGCCACGCGGCCTGAGATGACCCGTGTACCATTCCGCCAAGGAATCGAGAGGAGATTCATGTCTGGAGGATTCGCGTCATTCAGGGAGTTTTACCCCTATTATCTTGCGGAACACAGCGACCGATCCTGTCGGCGACTCCATTTCATCGGCACCGGGCTGGTCATGGCCACTCTCGCTGCAGCGCTGTGGACTGAACGTTATGCCCTTCTCTGGTTGCTGCCCGTTCTAGGATACGGATTCGCCTGGGCGGGACACTTCTTTTTCGAGAAAAACAGGCCCGCAACTTTCAGATTTCCCCTCTACAGCCTGATCGGCGATTTCGTGATGTTCAGGGATATTCTGATCGGGCGGATACGCTTCTGAATCGGAGGAGGGACGTTTGCCCGAGGGACCCGAGATACGACGCGCCGCAGACGACGTCGCCAGGGCGTTGGCCGGCCATCCGGTACGGCGGATCTTCTTCGGTATACCGTCGCTGAAGCCCTGGGAAGATCGCCTGGCGGGACGCGTCCTGGTGGCGGTGGATACCGTCGGCAAACACATGCTCTGCCGCTTCGACGACGGAATCCGAATCTACAGTCACAATCAGCTCTACGGGCGTTGGTGGGTCAGGCGGAAAGATGACTTTCCCGAGACCGGCCGCCAGCTCCGGCTGGCACTGCACACAGATCGCCATTCGGCGCTGCTCTATAGCGCTTCCGACATCGAGGTCATCCGACAACGAGATCTGGCGACTCACCCCCGGCTGGCTTCCCTGGGGCCGGATCCTCTGCATCCGGGTGTCGATGCCGGCGACCTGGCCTGCAGGATGATTGCGCCCGCCTTCAGCCGTCGGCGGTTTGCCGGGCTCTTGCTCGACCAGCGGTTCCTGGCCGGCCCGGGCAACTATCTGCGCAGCGAGATTCTGTATGCCGCCCGCCTTCATCCCGGCGCGAGACCGGTGGATTGCGACAGGGTGCTCATCAACCGTATGGCGCGAACCGTCATCAGCCTGATGCGACGCGCTTACCGCACCGGAGGCATCACCAATTCGCCGGCCTGCGTGCGGCGTCTGCGGTCCCGGGGTCTGTCCCGCGCCGAGTACCGGTTCGCGGTTTACGGGCGAGAGGGGCGGCCGTGTCATCGCTGTGGCGAGCCCATCGTCGGTGAAAATCCCGGCGGGCGGCGGCTGTATTTCTGCCCAAGCTGTCAGCGGGGTCCCGGCGTATAATCGCGCGACGCCGTGTTCCTGGTCCGGCCGTCCCGGGTTTGCGCGGCGCCTGATCGGTTCAAGGGACGTAGACGCGGCGAGGAACGGAATGTTCAGTCTTCTTCACGAACGTCTGTCAAAGCTCGTCGGACGGGCCGGAGAGACCGTGCTCCAGGGCGGCGCCATGGGCATCGAAAAGGAGTCGCTCCGGGTAACACCGCAGGGTGCAATTTCCACCCGATCCCACCCCGACGCGCTTGGATCCGCGCTGACCCATCCCTGGATTACGACAGATTTTTCCGAGGCCCTGCTGGAGCTGGTGACGCCGCCACACGGCCACAGCTGGGAGACGCTCCAGTTTCTCTGCGATCTTCATCAGTTCGTCTATGAGCGGATCGGTGACGAGATGCTCTGGGCCACGAGCATGCCCTGTGCCGTCAGCGGACAGGACAGCATACCGATCGCCCGATACGGCGCGTCTAATTCGGGACGCATGAAGCACATCTACCGGCGCGGCCTGAGCTATCGATACGGTCGCGTGATGCAGGCGATTGCCGGCGTCCATTTCAATTATTCCCTGCCGGAGCCCTTCTGGTCGGTCTATCAGGATACGGAGGGGGTCCAGGGCAGCAGCAGGACATTCCGCGACGGGGCGTACTTCGACCTGTTGCGCAACTATCGTCGCTTCGGGTGGATTGTTCTCTACCTGTTCGGTGCATCCCCGGCCGTGTGCAAGTCATTCCTGGGCGGCCGGCCCACGCAGCTGGCCGAGTGGGATCCCTGGACGGTCTATGGGCCCGATTCGACGACCCTTCGCATGAGTGACGTGGGCTACCGGAACGCCAACCAGGCCGGCATCAGTGTCAGCATGAATAATCTGGAGGAGTACGTCGCGGGGCTGGACCGGGCGATAAAAACATCCTTCCCGCCCTATGAAGCGATCGGCGTCCAAGGGGACGGGGAATGGCGCCAGCTCAATACCAGCATGCTGCAGATCGAGAACGAGTACTACGGATTCATCCGACCCAAGCAGCCCACCCGATCCGGTGAGCGACCGACCCGGGCGATGACGAGCCGGGGCGTCGCCTACGTGGAGATCCGCTCCCTGGATGTGAGCCCGCTCGATCCGGCCGGCGTCAGTCAGAACGAAATGCGTTTCCTGGAAGCGTTCCTGATCCTGTGCCTGCTGAGCAAGAGTCCGCCAATGGATGCGGACGAGGCCCGAATGTCCGATCTGAATCACGTGACCGTGGCTTCGTCGGGCCGAACTCCGAACCTGAGGCTCACCATCGCCGGCCGAACGCAATGGCTCAGGGAATGGGGCTTGGAGATCGTGGAGAGCCTCCGGCCGATCTGTGCGCTCCTGGATTCGGGCCAGCCTGAATCGAGCTACCAGGCCAGCCTGGAGCTTCAGCGGGAGAAACTCCTCGATCCCGCCGCCACGCCGTCGGCACGTCTGTTGGACGCGATGCGCGAGCGCGAGGCATCATTCTTCGAATTTGCCCGCGATCTGTCCGCGGACTACCGGACTTACTTTCTCCAGCTGCCGCCGATTGCGCGGGAAAGGCTGAGAACATTCGAGGACGCGGTCGAGACCTCCCGCCGCAGCCAGCGGGAGATCGAGGAAACGGACGATGTGTCTTTCGAGGAGTTCCTTCGCCGCTACTATGCTGCGTGATCAGCCAATCCAGGCCAGGAGAAGCCTTGGATCGGCGGAACCCAAAGGGCCCGCGCCCGGTCTCGGTCACTCATCGGCGGGTGCCGTTGGATCGCTCTGTACGACGCACAAACGCCGGGGACGGGGATCAGTTCGGTGCTCACGGGGCGAGCGGCCGATCATGCCGGACAGGGGGCAATAAATACCGGTTGTGCTCATCACATGACCCCGGCGATGATGGCCCCGAGGCGGTCGCATACCGGTTGAGCGACCGGGGATCCGAGTCTGAATCATGCGAGTACCTCGGAAACCCGGGCAGCACGTGATCGAACAGAGAAGAAGGGGGAAGAATCATGACTGACAGATTGATGGTCGTTGCCGGTGTGCTGGCATGGATCGCCGGCTGCAGCAGCCTGCCTGCGTCGCGGACCACCCAGGATCTGGAGAACGCTCCGCAATACACTCAGGAAGAAAAGGACGCCATGACCGAGGCGCAGAAAGTGGCGGTATACAACGAATCGATGACTGAAGACCGCGACAAACTGGTGTGCCGCAGGGTGCACGTGGTGGGGAGCCACTTTAAACAAACCGTCTGCAAGACCCAGGCGGAATTGGAACTCGAGAGGCGGGCCGCCCAGGACGCCATGGCGCTGGGTCGCGGATATGGGTGCTCGACCGGACCGAATAAAGGTGCCCCCTGCAATTAATGTGAGCTGCTGAAATTTGACCGCTCCCGGCAGGGAGCGGTTTTTTATGCCCAAAGGGGTATGCACTCGCAGTGCTGCGAAGATAAGCTTGGACCCTGTATGTTCCGTGTCCGGGTGAGCATGGCAGCCAAGCCCATCGGCAGATTCAATTTCGATTCCCCCTTCGTGCGACAACTGGAGGAAGGTTTTCCGTGGCTCAAGTTCGGCGCGGAGCTGGAGCCCGGTTTCGGCGATGCCCATTTCGAGCGGACCTTGCCCTTCGTGCGGGCGGCGCTCTACATCGGGCTCGCCTTGATGGTCCTGTTCTTTTTCATCGGATACATCAGTGGTCGACCGGTCAACGACTGGCTGGCGAACCTGGTCCGCTTCGGTTTCCTCGCGCCCGCCTTTGTCGCAGCGATTGTTGCAAGTCACATTCCAGGACAGCGCCAGGCCTTCCGGACCCTGGTGATGATGACCGCATTTGCGATCGCATTCGGATACGTGGTTCTCCACCTGACGGCGCCCCAGGAGCTATGGCAGACAGGCTTCGCAGGTCTGCCGGTGGTCATAGCGTTCATCTACTTTGCCCTCGGGCTGTTCATGCAGACCGCCATGATGATCGTCCTGGTGATGACCGTCGCGTATGTGATCGGTGCGCTGATGGTCGGGGTTCCGGCGGACCAGGTGGCGCTCAACCTGGGCCTGTTGATCGTGGCCAATTTCGTTTGCGGAATGGGCAGTTACATGCTGGAGCACGCCATGAGATCCGTCTACCTGGAGGGGCAGATCCTTGGTGAAATGGTCGAAAGGGACGGTTTGACCGGGCTGTACAACCGCAGGGCGTTTGATACCTACATGAACCAGGTCTGGGCCATGGCCAGGCGACAGAGAAAACCGATTGCCGTCGTCATGGCGGACATCGATCACTTCAAGGCCTACAACGACAAGCACGGGCACCAGGCCGGGGATGAATGCCTGAAGAAAGTGGCCGCCAAGGTGGCTTCGGCAGCGCGGCGGCCGCTGGATTTCGCCGGCCGTTACGGGGGCGAGGAATTCATTCTCGTGTTTTACGACGTGGGCCTGAAAGACGCCACGCGCATCGCAGACGATCTTCGCCGCAGTGTCGAGGGCCTGAGGATGCCCCACCGCGCATCCCCCACGGCCCCGAACGTGACCGTCAGTATCGGCGTCGCCGTCGTGGAGCCCGCAGAGACCGGCCACAGCCCTGCCGGAGTCATCCAACTGGCGGATCAATCGCTCTACGAGGGCAAGAAACAGGGTCGCAACATGGTCGTTGCTGAGGAAATCGCCGAGACCCATATTCGCACCGGCGTTTTCAAGTCCAACTGAATCTCCGGCTCAGAACGGCAGCGGGTCGCCATTCTGGCGGACCCACTCCGCGTACAGGCGGCTGAGCCGACGCGTGAGGGTGCCGGGTTTCCCATCACCGATGCGACGGCCGTCGATCTCCAGCACCGGGGTCAACTCGCCCATGGTGCCGGTAGTGAACACTTCACGAGCCGTATACATCTCCGACAGTGAAATATTCCTTTCCTCACAGGTGTACTGATGTTCGCGACACAAGTCGATTACCAGACCGCGGGTGATTCCTGGAAGGCAGCTATCCGGGTTTGGGGTCACCACCCGGGTCCCAATGACCGCGAAAACATTGGTGTCATTGGTTTCCGAAACAAAGCCATTCAGGTCGAGCATGAGCGCGCTGTCGGCGCCGGCCACATTGGCTTCGATACATGCCAGGATGTTGTTGAGCAGGTTATTGTGGTGGATCTTCGAATCCAGGCATTGCGGGTTGTTGCGTCGGGTCGATGCGGTGATGAGCCTGATGCCCGCGTCGCCGTAAACCGGCGGCTTCCACTCTGCCAGCACGATGAGACAGGGGCCGGACTGGTTGAGCCTGGGGTTCATGCCGGAGCTCAACTTGGGGCCGCGGGTCAGCGTGAGGCGAACGTGCACTCCGTCTGTCATCTTGTTTGCCTCGAGTGTCGCGAAGATCGCTTTTCTGACGCTGTCCCGTGACGGCAGCGCTGCGAAAGCCAGGGCATGGGCTGATGCAAACAGCCGGTCGAGGTGCGCCTCCAGTTTCACGATCCGGCCGTCATAAATCCTCAGGCCCTCCCAGACTGCGTCGCCACCCTGTACGGAACTGTCGAAAACCGATACTGCGGCTTCTTCCCGCGGCACGAGCCGCGTTCCGACATACACCAGGATGTCGGCATTTCGGGGGTCCGGCAGTTGCGTTGTCATCTTATTGATCTCCCGGGTCCTGGATGGCCAAGCGCCGAAGTCGAGAATAAAGTTCGACGCACGGATTCAAAAGCCCCTGCATGTCTTCGGGGATCGTCCGGGTTCCGGGCCGATACGGTCTGAAACCCGTGGAGCGATGCACGTTGGCATACCACCATGGTGCCCACACGCCGTCTTCGCGCCGGGGTCCTGCGTCCCATTCGGTCATCCCGGCATCGAAATCCAGCCCGAGCCGGGCGCAGGTCGCGGCGAGCATGCGGGCAGGGTCGCGAAGGAGGTCCCTGGCGTCGAGGCAGAAGGGCTCCTTGCCGAGTGAGCGTAATTGGTCCAGCAGCCTGATCTGGGCCGGCAGTCCGGTGTCTTCCAGGGTGACCGTCTCCAGGACCTGCGCCAGCGAAGGCAGCATATGACGCGGGTCCCGTATCAACAGGAAGTGCTCGAACGGCTCCAGGAGACGGGCGTCGAGGCCGGTCCAATGGTGCGCCATCTGTTTGGCGAACAGGACCTGGCTGTCCGACGGGTCCTCTGCCAGCCGTGACATGACGCGCCGTCCGTCCGTGTCCATGGCAGCAAGAACCTGCTCCCGGCCGGGGTGCCGTACGCCAGTGACACGGAGGTAATGGCCGTACAAGGGCTCGTCCACGACACAGGCGTCGTGGCGCTGCGCGAAGCTGTACATGAGAGCGGTCGAGACGTTGCGTGGACCCGACCACATGCAGATTCTCTTGGTCACGATCAGGCTCGGCGGGGAGTTGCATTGACAGTAAACGGGCAGCAAGCCGGCAGGCAAGCTTCAAGCACAGATGAGCGAATATTGGATCCCGGCTAGAATTCCCATCTTTCGTATGCCCAGCCGGAGCCATCCTTGCGGACAGCGCGTCGCCCCAGTTCATCTTCCCGGACAGAAAGCCGCTCCGGATGCTGATCGCCCTTGGCATGTTGTGCGCCGGTCTGGCGCTGCTTTACGGCGGGGGATCGTGGCTGGTCAGGGGCGCCAGCTCGGTCGCCCTGCGGGCGGGAATGTCGCCCTTCATGGTGGGGCTGACCGTCGTGGCCTTCGCTACAAGCGGGCCCGAACTGGTTGTCAGTGTCACTTCCGTCCTTGAGGGGGCGGACGACGTGGCTCTCGGTAACGTGGTCGGGTCCAACATTGCCAATATCGGTCTGGTGCTCGCCTTATCGGTTCTCGTGCGCCCGGTACGGGTAGAGGCCAAGGTGCTGCGGAGCGATATGCCGTGGCTGTTTCTTGTCACCCTGCTGGTGGTCTGGTGGCTCATGAACGGACGCCTGCAGCGCCTCGAGGGCCTGGCGCTGTTTGCCGGCCTGATCCTCTTCGTGTTTCAGAACCTCCGGCTCTCGGGCCAAGAGAGCAGCAAAGTGCTGGCGGAATTCAACAAAGCCGTGTCAGAGAGCGTTCCCGATTCCCTGAACGCGTGGCTGCTGGTGCTGGCAGGTATGGCGGCCCTGGGGGGTGGAGGTACGGTCTTCGTCGAAGGTGCAATCCGCATTTCCGAGTTGGCCGGTGTCAGCAAGGGGCTCGTCGGGCTGACTATCGTGGCTGTCGGTACCAGTCTGCCGGAGCTCGCTACGTCCATCATCGCCAGCATGAAAGACGAGGGCGACATGGCGGCCGGCAACGTCATCGGGTCGAATTTTTTCAACCTGCTCGGTGTACTCGGACTGACGAGCCTGATCCATCCGCTTCACCTGGGCGACGTCCAGATATTCGACCTCCTGGCGATGGCCGGGATGACGGCGATACTGATACCGATCATGTACTCAGGGTTCCGAATCAGCCGCGGTGAGGGCCTGGCGTTACTGCTCTTCTATGGCGGCTATCTCGTATTTCTGGCGCAGAGGCTGCCGTCCGGTTAGCGGGACTGGCCTCGTCTCAGGGCTCGTCGTCGGCAAAAAACGCCATCTGAGCCTGAACTTGGCCCCCGTCCGGGGTCGGCAATCGCTTCATGAGGTCTGCGCCGGGACGGCGTCTGTAGGCGATCACGCTCAGATCGTCAGGTTTGCTTGGCTCGCCCGCTCGCGGTTCAGTCATTCGGCGCTCGGCGGATGCCACCAGCTGCTGCAGTGAGCGATCAAGGCGTCCCGCGCGGAGTGTCCGGGAGATCTCTTCGAAATGCAGATTGTCTACCAGCCCGTCGCTGCACACCACGACCGTGTCATAGGGACCGAGGGGCACCGGGCTGCCCACCTCGATGCGCATGTCGCGATTTCCCAGCGCGTTAGACACCAGGTGTCGGTCCTCGTGGGAGATGGCCTGACTCTCGTCCAGCATGCCGGCATGCAGGGCGAAGCCGACCGGCGAATGGGGTACCGACTGAAGTTTGATCCGGCCCCGCTGGCCAAACACGAGGATTTCCGAGTCCCCCACGTGGTAGGCCCGTACCGTACCGGCGCCGATCTCGGCGACAGCCAGGGTCGTCGCAGAACCCAGACCCGTGGCCAGGATGCGCTCGTTTGCACGTTCGATGGCATCGATGATCTGCGCCCGGCTGTTGTTGCCCTGTGGGGCCGCCAGGGAAAGGTCCTCCGCCAGCGTTTCCACAGTCAACGCAGCCGCTTCCCGGCCGGCGGGCAGTCCGCCCATGCCGTCCGCCACGACGATGACGGCCCGGGCCTCGTCCAGCGGGATGAGGGCGATGGCATCCTGATTCGAGCCGCCCCCCGGGCGGGGCGATGAATAAAATCCTGCCGCCCCCCTGGCCAGCGGCATGACGCCCGCCACCGGTGATTCGCCTCCTTCCCAGCGTGCGATACCGCTGGGCACTGGTTCCAAGGTTCGATCCACGGTCCGCGTCCGCCCTATCTCAAGGCACGCCGGCGCAGGCGCTGAAAGGCGCTGTACATCTGCATGGCATCCCGGTAGCGCCGGGTCGGCGGGACTTCGATGGCCCGGCGGATCAACGCCACCATGTCAGGGTGAAGCTTCTGCTGCAGCCTGCGATAGCCCGCCGGCGGCCATTCATAGGGCCATTTCGGCAGCGCACCCGCGAACAGTCTGTAGAGCACCAAGCCAACGGAGAACACGTCCGACTGGAGCATGGGCCGTCCCATCGCCTGTTCCGGCGCCACGTAGCCCACCGTGCCTGACCCGGAGGCCTCCATGCGCCCTCTGGCCAGCTTGGCGAAGCCGAAATCCGTGAGACGCAGATGATCGGGGCCGAACAGGATGAAATTTTCCGGCTTGATATCGCAGTGGATAATCTTTTTGCTGTGAGCGTGAGCGACGGCCGCAAGAATCTGGTCGGCAAAATCGAGGGCCTTGGGCGTCGCGATCCTGCGCGTGAGCCTGTCGCCAAGGGTTTCATCCCCCAGCGGCATGGAAATGACAAAGTAGCTGCCGACAAAGTCAGCGTTCTGGATGGGCAGAATGTTGGGATGGTCCAGCTTGGCCGACAGCCGCACTTCTTTTCGAAAGTCAGCCAGGAAGTACTCGTCCATGATACGGCGGTGCGGGATCTTCAGGGCCACGCGCATGCCGTGAATCGTGTCATAGGCTCGATAGACAGCGGCCAACGGGCCGTTGGCCAGCCGCTTCTCGATGCGGTATTTGCCGAGCTTCTGACGCGCTTTCAGCACGGCGTGCTCCCCCTCACCCCTTCACGCGGCCTTTATCAGCTGCCGCAGCAATATAGGTGAAACCCGGCTGGCGGGCCAGCCTGGCCGGGGTGAATCAGGTACAGACGCATCCGCTGTATCAGGCCCGGCGAAAACTCTTTCAGGGAACCCACCCAGTTGGCCGGAGCACCGATGGGCAGAAAGATTGAACGCCATGCCGGGGAACATGACCTGGATCTGGATCAGGACTTCGACCCCATTGTCGATCTCTCCCGGCTTGTCGCTCGGGAGCGTAATCGGAGCGGGCCGGGCACGGCAGCACGGCGGGCCCTGGAGGCCTTGGCCGAGAGTCGCCGGCTGCGTCAGCAACTTGACGATCTGGAAGACTTCGACATGGAATCTCGCGGGCCGCAGACGGACAATTAATTGCCGATGCCGAGCTTGTCCTTCAATTTGTCCATGGCGCCCTGTTTGTAGCCCTCGATGCCAAGGTCGCTGGCCCCGGCCCGCGCCTGCTTGACCGCCTCCCTCAGGATCGGCGCCAGCAACTGGCTCGCCACCTGGGCCGCGGTCGCGCCCCCCGATCCCTCGCCGATGCCGGTGACGTGTACATCGCCCAGTTTCCGGGTCTGTTCTTCCGCGACCTGGGTCTTCAGCGTCATGCCGGCGTTGGTGAAGTCGAAGCGTTCGATCACGATCCGCGGGCCGGAACTCCCGCTGGCCGGCGCCGATTGACCGCCCCCCGACTTGAGATTGTCGTTGATCTTCGCCAGGTTGATGCCGGTTCCGGCCTTGATTTCGGCCACGAGGCTTGCCCCGTCCACGCTGATTTGCTTGATCCGCACGGGATCCGAGCTGATCGAACCTGGATCGATGGTCATCGTGATGGAGCTGAGCTTCAGCGCATAGTCGCTGTCGAATCCCGGCGGGTTGCCGATCGTCAGGCCGCGTATTTCGCCTTTCCCATCCTTGATCGAAATGGTTACGCCGGATACGTCGACGGGCACACCCGCCACCTGGGTGCCGACTTTCTCGATGGCGTGGGCAACGATGCTGTCCAGATTGCGGGCGATCCAATAGACACCGAGGCCGATAACGACGACCAGGGCGGCCAGGACCGCAAGAACTGTTGTCCGTGTCTTGCTCATCGACGGGGACCTCCTGTTTGCTGGATCGGGTTCTCTGCCGACGGGCCCGATCCGATGAACTCATCCAGCCAGTTCTGTTTCTGCTCGTACCAGAAAATCGAATTGCCCGGTTTCAGGACCCAGTGGTTCTCATCCGGAAAGTACACCAGCCGGCTCCGGATTCCCCTGTTCTGCAGCGTATTGAACAGCTCCAGACCATGATTCACCGGTACCCGGTGGTCTTGCTCACCATGAATGACCAGGGTAGGTGTGTTGAAATTACCGGCGTTGCGGTGGGGCGACCAGGCGTCGAACTGGGGGTTCTCCCAGTGCTCACCGAAACGTCTCTTGTGCGCCCCGTAGTCTGCGGCGTACTGGGTCAGGTCGTTGTAGACCGTCGCGTGGGCAATGAGGGCCTTGAAGGGATGCTCACGCCCGAGCAGGACGGCAGCCAGATAGCCGCCAAAGCTGCCGCCGCCGGCTGCCATCCGCTGCTCGTCGATCCATTCCATGCCCCCGAAGTACTCCGCTGCCAGGATCGTGTCCCGGTAAGGGAGATCGCCCACATGGGGATTTATGGAATCGGCGAAGTTCTGGCCGAAGCCGCTGGAGCCGTGGAAATTGTGCCAGGCGGTCACGTAACCCCAACCGGCGAGCACCTGTGCGTTCCAGCGCATGGAAAAAGAATCGACGATGCCGTTGTGGGGGCCGCCATGGAGCATCAGGTACAGGGGCCATTGACGGCTCCGATCGAAATCGGGCGGGTAATTTATCCACATCTGGATTTCGTCCCCGTCGGCACCGGTATAGGTCACGCTCTCGTAAGTGCCGAATTCGATCCGGGCCATGATGGCGTCGTTGAAGTCGGAGAGCCGGCGCTGCGAGCCGCTGACCGGATCGACTCTGACCAACGTGGGCGGCTCGATGAACGATTGCCGCAATGCGACCAGCACCGGTTCGCCTCCCGCCATGGCCAGCGAGGTGAAGCTGGCATCCGAGGTGATCGCCCGGATCTCGCCGTCATCGATGGTGATTGAGTAGATACGCAGATTGCCGCTGTCGTCGATCGAACCGTGCAGCTGACGGCTTTCGGGGCTCCATACCAGGCCTGAAGCCGAACGGTCCCAGTCGGCCGTCAGGTCGATGGACGTGCCGGCATGACGGTCGTATCGAATCAGGCGCAGCTTGTCTCCATAGAAGCCTTTGACAATTTGCCGGGTGTGGACCAGCCAGCGCCCGTCGGGGCTGTAGCTGGGCGTGCCGTCACCGGCGCTATCTTCGCCCGTGATATCCGTCAGCTGACCGCTTTCCAGCGACATCAGGAAAACCCGGAAGTCCGGGTCCACGCGGGAATGATCGATGTCGGCGGCAAACGCAATTTCGTCTCCGTCGGGCGCGATGTCGTAACTTTCCGGCCCTGGTGTCGTGTCGCCGAAATTGAAATCGTAAAGCCTGAGACCGGTGCCGGTGGTAATGCCCCGCGGTTCGCCGCCGTCGATATCGGCAAGGAATAGATGGGCGTCACGGTCGTCCAGCCAGTGGCTCCACCAACGTACCAGCGGACGGTCCCAGACCATGGCCGAAGAGCTGCTCTCGCGACGAGCCTGCAGCCTTTCCTGTTGCGCCGACCAGCCGTCCACGTCGGTCCAGACGCGGCTGATGAAAGCGATCCTGCGTGAATCCGGGAACCACCTGGGGGCGCTGACGCCGGTGGGCACGGACGTCAGTCTTCGGGCTTCGCCGCCGTCCGCCGGCACGATATACAGCTGGTTAGCCTCGTCCTTCTGCCGTCGGGCAGTGAAGGCTACGAAGCGACCGTCGGGGCTCCAGGCGGGGCGATCAGCGGTTGCCCCCTGGGTGGTCAGCGGGCGGCAAGCTGTGCC